>WBZO01000204.1_pt1 | contig 151937 bp, 98 predicted proteins | sample 5204261 | NCBI WGS metagenome assembly WBZO01 (sample SAMN12412400, study PRJNA552823) | activated sludge metagenome | isolation source: activated sludge from anammox sidestream of wastewater treatment plant... | place: USA: North Carolina | collected 2017-09 | reverse complement strand
ACGCTCGTCAGCGCTCTCCGCGCACGTGACCGTCAACTCGGTCTGACCCGCGCAGAGGAGGATCGTCAGGTCGCGTAGTCGTCACCCGAGCCGCCGCTGAATTTCAACAGCCGACGGGACATCCCCGAGCGGACGGTCGCGCCGAAGGTCGCGATCGCGAGCGGGCCAGGCGGGTGCGCTGCCACCTGGTCAGGGGCTTCGATCTCGAGGAGGACCAGACGCTGGCCGTGCTATCGGACTGGAATGGTGCTTGCCGGCCACTGTGGACCGAACAGGAATTCAGGGCCAAACTCGCCGCCGCGCGACGAAACGCACGAGGGCCGCTCAGACACTTGATCGGCACAGCACGCAGCAACGGTTGGACGTCGTCGTAGGGCACCTACGCAGCCCAAACAAAGCGCGAACGTGAGCAACGCCTAAATTAAGAGTCGGCGGAGATTCGCAACATGGTGCGTGACCTCGCCTTCCCCGAAACGCGCTGCGTTCCCGTCAGGACACCTTGTTCGTCGGCCCGTAGCCGTGTTTCCGGTCCCACTCGTCGTTGTATTTCTTGATCGACTCGGGATCGATATCGCGACGCGCGCTTCCGCGCGCGATCCAACAGAACAATCCGGAGAGTCCGCCGAGGAAGATCGCCCATGTGCGAACGGCAAACCAGAATGGCTCACCGGCGGTTACGGACAAGAACGCTCCGATGGCAACGCCCGCGGCTACGCCGCTGGCGGTCCACACGAGTGGGCGAGCGTCTCGGTGATACGCACCCGTGAGCCTCGCGACTTTGGAGACGAACCAGAGTCCTCCGCCGAACGTCAGCCCGCCGAGGATGGCCCCGCCAAGACCTTGACCGGCAATGCCGCCGAGAAGCGCGCCAATCAGCGCGGCGGAGACACCCCATCCGGCAAAGTTCCCCATCCCGCGGGCAATTTGATTTCCCCCGCCGCCAGCCGCACCCCAAATGCGCTGGCGAGCTCGCTCGCGATCGGCATCGATCTCGTGATCTCTGATGATTTCTTCTGAGCGGTTCATGTGAGCACAGCGCCGTGAGCTGAACAGGGTTGAGGTTGATCGACGCTACCGTAGCACAGTCCGTCCTCGTCCTGGACCTCGTGGATCGGCCGCTGATGACGAGCGTCACCGACGCGCACGGCAGCTCGGGTGGCACTTAACGCCTGCGGCTCAGCCGCGGCGCACGAGATGATACCGCCGGCGCCGTCGGCTGCAGCCGCTGTTAGACAGCGCCCCCCTGACGACGCTACCCTACAGGCGAGGTCACCGAATGCACAACGAGTTCACCGCCATCTTCGAACGAGACGGCGACTGGGTCGTCGCGTACTGTCCGGAAATTCCAGGCGCGAATGGGCAAGGGCGAACCAAAGAGGAAGCCCGAACCAGCCTAGCCGAAGCCATCGCGCTGATTCTCGAGGATCGCCGCGAAGAAGGGCTCCGGGGAGTTCCGCCAGATGCGGAGCGCGATACGGTGACGGTCGGGTGAAGCGCGGCGCATTGCTGCGCCACCTGCGCCAGCATGGCTGCGTGCTCAAGCGCGAAGGTGCCTCACACTCCCTGTGGACCAACCCGAGGACGGGGGCGACCGAAGCCGTTCCGCGCCACGTCGAAATTCCGAACCTGCTCGCGACAAAGATCTGCCGCAGTCTGGAAGTGCCCGAACCCTGAGGCCTGTTCCTCAAGCTGTCTAACTAGTCTTCAGTAGACCGCTCGCTCGCGGTTCACAGCGAAACATCACTTCTGGATGTCCCACCCGGCGCGCGTATCTCGTCGAATCCGCGCACGGTAGCACGCTGCGGTACTTCGCGTCAGGCCGGTGTTTACCTGCGACGCTCCCCGGAGCATTGCGAAACCGCCGCGCGTAAACACCGTCGTCATGGGAACAATTCTGCCTTTTCGTGACGCTGCAAACGTGGATCACTGCGGACGCGCCGCAGGTAAACACGGCAGCCCTCACCGGTCCAGCGGCTTCGCACCAACAGCGCGACGCGGTTCAGCAGTGTGTGTAGATCATCGTCGTGCTCACGTCCGCCTCTCCGAGCAACCCCTGGACGGTGCGGTGACCCGAAGGACCACACGCCCGGCTGTGGCGAACACGTCGACGTAGTTCAGGAACGCGGAAGGCGGCGGAATCGCGAGCTCGTCGAGGCGAGACCTCGACGCCGTACAGCAGTTCGGCCTTCGTGACGACCGGCATGCAGACGTCACCGACGGCCAACGGCTGCAACCGCCTGATCACCATCGGATGTGACCGCTTCATGATGGAGGAACACATGTCTGTGTCCACCATCAAGCGCGGCATCACCGCTCGCGCTCCTGGACCGGCAGGTTCTCGACATCGCCGCATGAACGCGTCGGATGCCACCGGCGCCGACTCCAAGCAGGCCTTCCAGTCACGCGTGGGCGTGGGTGTGGGCGTGGGCGCGGTCGCGCGCGTGCGCCACTCACGCCTTCGTGGCGTTCGCCGCGTGAGCCCGGCGGTCGGCCCAGGCATGGACGCGAAGATAGAACGTGGGAAGGACGAGCAGCGTGAACAGCGTGGACGTCACCAACCCTCCCATCATCACGATCGCCAGCGGACGTTCGATTTCCGTGCCGTGCAGTTGCAGCGCCAGCAAGGGCAGCAGCCCGAGCGTCGCCGTGCCCGCCGTCATCAGCTTCGGACGCACGCGACCGATGCTCGCCTCGCGGACCGCGTCGGCCAGCGTCCGTCCTTCGCCGAGCAGCCCGCGTGTCTGCGTCACGAGCACGAGGCTGTTCTGCGCCGCGATGCCGAACAGCCCGATGAGCCCGACGAGCGACGAGACGTTCCACGTCTCGCCGGCCATCAGCAGCGCGACGATGCCGCCGACGAACGCGACAGGCACCGTGCCCAGGATGAGCGCCGCCTCCACCGCCGACCCGAGCGCCACGAGCAGCAGCACGAACACGCCGAACAGCGCGACACCGATGGCAAGCGTCAGCGCCCGCGCCGCCCGCGCCTGGTTCTCGACGCGCCCGCCGAGGTCGAAGAAATAGCCGGCGGGCAGCGTCAGTTGACCGGTCAGGACGCGCCGCACGTCGGCGGCGGTGCTCCCGAGATCACGGCCGCTGACGGAGGCCTCGACCGCGATCCGCCGCGTGCCCGCCTCACGACGGATGGCCGCCGGTCCGAACGTCTGCGAGATGTCGGCGAGCTGCCCGAGCGGGATCTTGCGGCCGTCGTGCCCGTCAATCAGCAGCGTCCGGATCGCGTTTGCCGTATCTCGACGGTCCTCCCGCAGCCGCACCACCAGGTCGAAGCGCCGTTGCCCGATCCAGATCTGCGGCGCCTCCTCGCCGACCAGGCCCACCCGCACGGCTCGGATGACATCCCCGGGCGCGAGCCCGACGCGGGCGGTCGCGTTGCGGTCCACCGTGATCTGCAATTGAGGAAGACCGGTCAGCTGCTCCGCACGCAGGTCGGCGATCCCTCGAACCCCGCCCATCAGCGTCTCTGCCCGCTCCGCCAGTCGCGCGAGTTCGTCGAGGTCCGGCCCGAAGATCTTCACGGACAAATCCGCGGGTGTCCCCCCGAGCCCCTCGTCGATGCGCATGCCGAGCGGCGTGGTGAACAAGACGGCCACGCCCGGTACCGTCTCGACCCGCTCGCGCATGTCGGCCTCGATCTCTTCCATCGGGCGAGACCGCTCGGCCTCGAGCACGACCAGGACGTCCGACATCGTGTGCGGCATCGGATCCTCGGTGCGCTCCGCACGTCCGGTCCGGCGCACGACGTCCTCGACCTCCGGTACCTGGCGCAGAACGTCCTCGACGCGGTGGTTCAGCCGGTCGACTTCGTCCAATGCGGCCTCGGCCGGCAGCACGGTCTGCAGGAGGAACGCGCCCTCGTCCATCTGCGGCATGAAGTCGCTGCCGATCCGCGTCCCCAGCACGATGGCCGGAACCGCCAGAGCGAGCGTGACCACCGCGACGACGACCGGCCGGTGCAGGCACCAGTCCAGCAGCGGGGCGTACCCGCGCTTGATCCGACGCACGATCCAGACGTCTTCGTTGCCGTGTCCCGCGGCCGGCCGCAATACCGTGACGGCCGCGATCGGCACGAGCGTCACAGCCAGCACCAGCGCGGCCGCCATCGAGGCGATGACCGCTGCGGTCAGCGGCTGGTACATGCGGCCCTCGATTCCCGCCATGCCGAAGAGCGGCAGGAAAACGACGATGACGATGCCGGTCGCGAAGGCGATTGGTCGAGCGACCTCGCGCGCCGCCTCGACCGAGCGTGTCCGGCGGTCCTGCCGGCTGGTCGCCCCCTGCACCCGATGCAGGATGTTCTCGACCATGATGATCGCCGCATCGACCAGCAGCCCCACGGCAATCGCCAGGCCGCCGAGCGTCATCGTGTTCACGCCAACGCCGAGCGGCCGGAGCAGCAGACCCGCCAGCGCAATCGACAGCGGGATCGTCAGCGTCACGATGAGCGCCGCCCGCAGGTTGCCGAGCAGGAGCAGCACCACGAGCACCACGAACACGCCGCCGAGCATGACCGCGCGGCCGACGCCACCCAGCGCGGACGAAACGAGCTGCGACTGGTCGTAGACGATGCGCAGTTGCACCCCCTTCGGCAGCGCCCGCCGGATGTCCTCGACCGCCGTGCGGATGCCGGCGGCGACCGTGACGGTGTCGGCCCCGAACTGCTTGATGACGCGGGCGCTGACGACTTCGCCTTTCAGCCGATGGGCGATGCCTCGACGGACCGCCGGTGCCTCGCGGATATCGGCGACGTCGCCGAGCAGGACGGGGACGTCGCCGCGTGTCACCACGACGGTGCGCCGGAGATCTTCGACGGTTTGCGCCCGGCCGATGGCTCGGACGGTCCACTCGATGGATCCCTGGGCGACGATGCCGCCGGAGGCGTTGAGGTTGGATTCGTCGACGGCGTGCAGCACCTCGTCGAGACTCACCCGGCGGGCGGAGAGCCGTTCAGGATCGAGCTGCACCTGGAACTGCCGGAGATAGCCGCCGAGCCGCTCCACAGCCGCGACGCCGGGCACTGCCAGCAGGCGATTGTTGACCTCGAACTCCGCCAGATCGCGGAGGGTCATCAGATCAGCGGCACCGGCGTCCGCTTCGAGCGTGAGCTCGAAGATCTCGTTCAGGCGGCCGGTCAGGCTCGAGATGAGCGGAGGGTCGGTGCCAGCCGGCAGCTGTCCGGACGCCTGCGCGACGCGTTCCGCCACGAACTGGCGCGACCGGTAGTAGTCGGCGCTCGGGTCGAACTCGATGGTCACTTGGGTCACACCGAGCTGTGAGTTCGAGCGCACGCGGCGAACGTCGGGCAGGCCGGCCAGCGCGATCTCGAGGGGAATGGCGATCGCGGTCTCCAACTCCTCGGCCCCCATCGCGGGGTTCTGGGTGATGACGTTGAAGACCGGCGCGGAGAGATCGGGAAAGACGTCCCGTCGGAGGTCCTGCATCCAGACGGCGCCGACGGCCACACCGGCCGTGACCAGCAGGACCGTGAGCAGGGGCGCGTGGAACGCGCGGCGGATCAGTTGAGCGATCATGCGTGCCTCAGTGCTCGTCGTGCCCGGCGCTGCCGCGCTCGGCTTGCGCCTTCAGCAGGAACGCGCCATCCACCACGATCTGTTCGCCGGCGCGCAGGCCCGACAGCACTTCGACCTCGGTCCCGAGGTCGCGGCCCCGTCCGATCCGGCGGACTTCAAAATGCCGGGCGTCTTTCGGCAGGAAGACGCACCACTCGTTCGCGACGCGCTGCACGGACGCCACGGGCACCGTGAGCAGCGCGGCGTCTGACGCGCCAACGGGCACCGTCGCCGTCGCCGTCATGCCGGGCCGAAGCGTGTCGTGGCGATTCCGCACGTCGATGCGCACCGGGACGGTGCGCGACTCGCGATCCACCTGGCGCCCGACGATCGCCACCGTGCCCGTGAAGTCCTCTCCCGGGAGCGCGGAAAAGGCGAGGCGCGCGGCGACGCCAGGTCTGATCCGCACGGCGTCGCGCTCGAACGCGTGCACGGTCAGCCAGAGCGTCGACAGGTTGCCGATGCGGAACGCAGGCGTCGCCGGATCGAGCAACTGGCCGAGCACGGCGGCCCGTTCGATGACGGCGCCAGCGACCGGAGCGCGCAGAACGAAGATCGACGCGTTGACGCCTTCGTCGTCTCCTGCCGGCGGATCGACGCCGACAGCGGCAAGTTCCGCGCGTACGGCGCGCAGCGCGGCGCGCGCCTCGCTGGCGGCCAACTCCGCCTCCTGCACCTCGCGCAACGGGGCAATCCGCTCGGCGGCCAAACCGCGCTTGCGTTCGAGCGCCGCTTCGGCGAGACGCACCCGCGCGGCGGCGGACACGTACTCCGCCCGTTGTCGTGCGAGATCAGGGCTCGTCAACTCCGCCACCGTCTGTCCCTGGCGAACCGTCTCGCCCGTGTCGACGAGAAGCCGGGTGACGCGGGCCGCTACGGGCGTCCCGATCTCGGCATAAGCCGACTGATCGACGGTCACTTCGCCGAGCAGCACGACGAAATCGCCGCCTGCCCTGGACTCGACGGGTCGCGTCGTGATCCTCAGATCTCTGAGCATCGCCGCGTCGACCTCGATCGTGTTGGCGTCTTCGCGGTGCGCGGGCTGAGCCGCTTCGGTGTCGGGCGCCGGCCGCGGTGGCGTGTCGGTCGCGCGGCCGCACGCCGCCGCGGTGAGACACAACACGAACACCGACGTTTTGCAGACGGTCATCGCAGTATCGCGGCGCTGGCATCGAGATCGACCCGAGCCAGCGCGGCCTCCAGAAGGGCGTCAAGGTATTGCACGCGGGTGTCGAGAATCTCCCGTCGGATGAGCAGCAGATCGGGCAGCCCGATCTGTCCGACTTCAAAGCTGCGGGTCGTCAGCTGCTCGTTCTCATCGAGGCTGGCGGCGGCCTCGGCTTCGAGCACGCGAACAGCGGCCATCCGGCGGCCATACGCCTCGTAGGCGGCGCGGACTTCGATCTGCACGGTGGCGCGGGCGGCGTCGAGCTCCGCTCGCAGGCGGGCGCCGCGCGCCGTGGCGACGGCCCGCTGTTCCTGACCCTTCGCGAGCAGCGGCAGCGAGATCGTCAGACCGCCCAACACGATCCGATCGCCCTCTTCGTGTGAATAGCGGGCGCCGACGCCGAACTGCGGCTTCGTCAAGGTGAGGCCATAGCGCTGATCCGCCTCCGCTTCCTGCAGTGCCGCCTGGAGCACCCGCAATTCCGGCCGCTCTTCAGCCGATCGGAGCGCGGCCGCGAGATCGACGGGTGGAGTTGTGCTGAGCGGGCCGGAGACCGTCACGTCGTCGCTGAGCCTGAGCAGCCGTCGCAGTTCGCCGAGGGCGAGCGCTCTGGTCGCCTCCGCTGCCTCGCGGTCCGCCTTGACGCGCGCCAGGGCGGCCCGCGCGATGTTGACGTCGAGTACCGCGATGTCCCCGGCCTGGAAGCGGCGCTCAGCCGTCGCGTAGATGCGCGAGGCGAGCGCCTGTGAGGCATCCAGCAGCGCCAGCCGCTCCCGCATGTAGACGATGCGGTAGTACGCGGACGCCGCTTCGCGCAGCACCCTTCGCGTGACCTCGTCGACATTCGCGGTGCCCTGCGCAATCGCGGCAGTCGCGCCGGCAATCCGCGCGGCACGCCGAGCCGGTGGCTCGAATGCCTGGCTCAGACCAACCTGAAAGTCCGTGTAGCGCCCGTCAGCACCGGTGCGCCGACCGCCCCAGGCATCGAGATCCGGGTTCGTCTGGGCGCGTAAAGTCGCGCCGGCCAAACGACCGCGCGCCTCTTCGAGCGCCCATCGCGCGCTCACGATGTCTGGCGCCTGCGCCCGCGCGCGCGCCAACACATCGGCGAGCGTCAGTCCCTGCCCTTGAGCCCGGGCAGACGCCGCGTGAAGACACACGGCCATGCACAGCCCAAGGGTGCGAATGCCCCTGCACATGCAGCTTCCTTCCGCCGACACACGTCGGCTCCGAACGATCGAGAGAGGAAATGGAGAAACTAGGCGCGGGCGCGCTTGGGGACGTGCAGGATGTCGAACGAGGTCGAGAGGGCTCGACTGGGCTGGACGGGGGGAACGTCCCAACCCATCAGTTCAGGCACGACCGAGACGGTCAGCGTCATGGGTTCGATCGCCTGCGCGCAGCATCCGCACGTGACGCACGTGGGCGGGCAGGCGGCGTCGTCCTTGCCATCAGGCACGATGGAGGAGCACGGCTCCTGGACGAGCAGGCTCATCGCACCGGAGGTGCTGAAGACCAGGAGCGCCACGACGAGCGCGAGCGCAAGACGTCGCACCTCACCATCTTACTGTTGAGCGAACGCCCGATAGTGGATGCCGGCCGTTCGCTCGACGCGTCAGTGTGTCCTGGTGAGCCGGGAGTACTGGAACGACTGCGTGCTGCCCCACGGCGTCGTGTGCAGAGCCTGCTCAGAATCGGACTTCCGCCAGGACACCGACGCGCTCCCGGCCGAGCAGCGGCCCAAGGATAACCCTCGATCTCTGAGAGGGGCGCTCGTAAATCGGACTGTTGATCGCCGCGTCAATACGGCCTCCGAGACCACCGCCGATGATCGGCAGCAGGGCGCCAAACATGTACCCCAGCGGACACAGGTTGCAGTCGTCTCGCGAGCGGGCTTCGCGGCGCGTCTGGAGTATTTCCGCGATACCCAATACGCCTCCGATGCCGGTGCCGAGCAGGACTCCGTTTCTGGTGGAGTCGACGATGTCGATCCTGTCGATCCAGTCTGGGGTCAGCACGATTTCCTGCCGTCGAAACAGGCGCGTGCGCACGAGCACGATTCGATCGGGAGAGACCTCCGCCACCAGGACCTCCTGACGGATGGATAGCCAGCTCCTCTCGACCGCTGTCGCGAGGCGCGACTTGCCGTGCTGCACGAAGACCACCTGGTGCCCTGGTTCGAGGATCGACTGAAGGGCCTCGAGCGACGTCGCCATTCCGTTCGTTCCGAGGAGACGTTTGGCGGTCGTACGTGGAAGCTTGTCGACGCGCCGCTCGGTGCGAACCCATCGCGGCGGTTGCGACGCGGCCGTCTCGGTCTCGCCCGTCGTTGCCACCGATGACTGCGAACGCTCGTCGGCATCTCGAGCGAAGACCGCAGACGCGCATATGAACCATCCTGCAACCGGCAGGCAGAACATGAGCGCGAATCGCTTGCGTCTTCTCGCCACTGCTTCGGCATCAGCAAGCGCTGCACCAAATCGTGCGATTCCAACGACACCGATTCCGCAGATTGCCGGCGGTCGAGCATGAGGGAAATTCCGCTGCGGATGCGGAATAGTCCGCCTCGGCGCGAACACGTGGCCCGGTCGTCCACCGATTCGGTCCTATCGGCCGAGACCCAGTAGAAGACCAAACGCAGCCCCAATGGCGCCGAGCTCTATGGGTGCCAGCGGGCACAGACTCTCGCTGTAGCGACAATCCGGCGTCGCCGCCATGTAGATCAGACCTGCCCCAACACCGATGCCAGCACCGACAGCCATCCAGAACAGTGCGCCGCGACGCGCTTGACGACCTGTCGTCGACTGGAGCGCACCACCCCACGGCGAAGGCGTGAACAGTGGTTCCATGGTGTCGCGGGTAAACACGATGTTGTCGAAGACACCAGTCCGAAGATGAGCGATGCCCTGTTCACCTAAGTACAGCTCGACTTCTGTACGGCTCGATGAGTCGTGACGAGCCTCGTCAGGCTCGTCACTGGCGGCACCGGCAGAGGGCATCCCGATGATCGCCATCGTGACGGCTAGCGCCACAGCCGTGAGCCGATGCACTCTCTTCGGTTTGCAGCGAACAACGGGCATACGGGCCGCCGATTCTGCCATGTGCGCCCCTCCGATTCCAGTCAGCGCTCTTGTGGACTTCCCGCCAGCAGCGACCATTTCGGGAACGTCGCGGCGACGTTCGCCGTCAGGCCGGTTTGAGAGAGTAGCAGCCTTACCGGTGGCGTACGATCTCAGAAATCTACTATTGCGATCGACGCGCGTTCGCATCGAATGTACTAAGCGAGGAGAATCTCTTGCCCCACATCCCGGACTGGGAGCCGCTGTCGGACGCCGCGCTCGCCGATCAGCGCCAGACCTATGATCGCATGCGTGCATCGTGCCCGATGGCGCGCTCGCCGCGAGGCGTGACGCTGTTCAGGCACGCGAACGTCGTCGCCGCGGCAACCAACCTGGAGGCGTTCTCGTCGGCGGCGTCGAGCCACCGGCAGGTCCCGAACAGCCTGGACCCGCCCGAGCACGCGGCGTTCCGCGCCGTCATCGATCCGTTCTTCACTCCCGACCGGATGCACGCGCTCGCCCCGCGGCTCCGGGCGTGCGCTCACGAGATCGTCAGCCGACTGGCGCGTCATACACCGGTGGACGCGGTGTCCGAGCTCGGTTATCCCTTCGCCGTCCGCGCGCAAACCGAGTGGCTTGGCTGGCACGGCGTGGAGGACGATCTCCTCGCCTGGGTCGCCGACCATCATGCCGCCACGCGCTCCGCCGACCTCGCCCGCACGAAGGCGACGGCGGCCGCCTTCGATGAGATCGTCGCCAGACAGGTCCGCCGCCGGCGCGACCTCGGCTCCGCCGCGCCGAACGATCCGACGACGGAACTGCTGCACGTGCGCGTCGGCGGCGAACCACTGCTGGACGCCGACATCGTCTCGATCCTCCGCAACTGGACCGCGGGAGACCTCGGATCGATTGCCTCGGCGCTCGGCGTGATCGTCCACTTCCTCGCGACGCACGTGGATATCCAGGCGGCATTGCGAGCGGACCCGCGCGAGCTGCCATCCGCCGTCGACGAGATGCTGCGGATCGACGACCCGTTCCTCTTCAGCCGCCGCGTCGTCCGCGCCACGACCGAGATTGCCGGGTGCGCGCTCGAGGCCGGGACGCACGTCTATCTGAACTGGACGTCGGCGAACCGTGACGAGGCGGTGTTCGGCGATCCGGACGCGTATCGACCGCAGGACCACGCCGCGCACAACCTCGTGTACGGTGTCGGGCCGCATGCCTGCCCCGGCCGTCCGCTGGCCACGCTCGAACTGGTCCTGGCCACCGAAACACTCCTGCAACAGACATCCTCCGTGGAACTGGCGACCGGCATCTCACCCCAACGTGAGACGTACCCGCTCGGCGGCTGGCGGCGGGTGCCTGTGCGGCTCGCCTGAACCCCGCATAGAGACAGCGCGCGACGGCGGCGCTCTGCAGATGGTGCAGGCCGCCGAGACCTGCTGATGCCGTCGACGGCGCCGGCCGCTGCGGCGTCTGCGTGAACGCACGACGCAACATCACGCAACACGACACAACACCACGCAACACGCCACCACGAAACGACGCATCCGCGCCTTCGTCTCGACGGCAACATCGGTCCGTCGCCACACGAAGTCACATCGATCGTGTATCTCCGTATGACCGCCGTCATAGCGCCGTGAGCCACCGGTCGCGAATACTCGATTTACACCGTAGCGAAACGGGGCGGGCCAATGAAGATTGCAGTGCGGCTGCCAGATCTCGACGCGTGGAAAGCACAGGTCAAGTGCCAGTCCGGATGTCCTGTGGCGACCGACGCCGGACGCTACGTGCAGCTCATCGCCGAGGGACGTGACGAAGCCGCATTCCTGGTGGCCCGCGCGCCCAACCCGTTCGCATCGGTCTGCGGCCGCGTGTGCGCCGCGCCGTGCGAGGACGCCTGCCGCCGCGGCACCATCGACGCACCGATCCCGATCCGCGCGCTGAAACGGTTCGTCACCGAGCAGTACGGCGTCGAGTCGGTGCGTCCCGACACACAGGACCTGCTCGCGAGCCGCCCGCTCGACGAGGGCAATCGCTACGTCGGCCACGAGCGCCCCGCGCACAACGGTCAGACCGCGTCGCGCCGAAAGATCGCGATCGTCGGCGCAGGCCCCGCCGGCCTCTCCGCCGCGCACGACCTCGCGCTGCGCGGGTACGCGGTCACGGTGTTCGAGGCGGCCAATGAACCTGGCGGCATGATGCGGTTCGGCATCCCCGAGTACCGCCTGCCACGCACGCTCATCCGCGCCGAGATCGACAAGATTCTCGCTCTCGGCGCCGAGCTGCGCCTGGGCGCGGGCCTCGCGCCCGGTTCGGGCCTCGCGGCGCTGCGGGCCCAGGGGTTCGAGGCGGTCTTCCTCTCGGTCGGCGTCTCTGCCGGCCGCGATCTCGCCGTGCCGGGCGTCGAGCTCGACGGCGTCGTCAAGGCGGTCGACTACCTTCTCAACGTCAATCGCGGGTTCCGCATGGATCTCGGCCGGCGCGTGGTCGTCGTCGGCGGCGGGTTCGTGGCGTTCGACGCCGCGCGCACGGCGCTGCGCATCTCGCGCGAAGAGGAGCTGAACGAGCTCGCGAGCCTCGCCGGAGCAGCCGACGCGCGCGCGAAGGAGGCGCTCGACTCGGCGCGGGCCGCACTGCGCGGCGGCGCCACCGAGGTGACGATCGTCTCGCTCGAGAACTTCGACGAGATGCCGGTGCTGCGCACCATGCAGGGGCACGAGGAGTACGAAGAGGCGCAGCGTGAAGGGGTGCACTTCATCACGCGGCGCGGCCCGAAGCGCTTCGCCGGCGACTCGCGCCTGCGCGCCGTCGAACTGCGCAAGGTGCTCTCGGTCTTCGACGAGAACGGACGCTTCGCGCCGACCTACGACGACGCCGACGTGGTGACGGTCGAAGCCGACGCGTGCGTGCTCGCGATCGGTCAGAAGCCGGACCTCTCGTTCCTGCGTCCGGAGGACGGGCTCGCGCTCTCGCCAGGCGGCACGGTCAAGGTCGATGCGAAGACGCTCGCGACGAACGTGCCCGGCGTCTTCGCGGGCGGCGACGTCGCCTTCGGTCCCCGCAACCTGATCGAAGCGGTCGCCAACGGCAAGCGCGCGGCGAGCTCGATTCACCAGTACCTCGCGCCGCACGCGGCGCGTCTCGAGGCCACGCTCGACATCGAGCACATCCCCGCCGAGCGGTATCGCATGGCGGCCGGCTTCGAGGTGCTCGATCGCGTCGCGCCGCCCACGCTCGACATCGGACGCCGCACCGGCATCGCGGAGGTCGAGAGCGGCTACGCCGCCGAAGAGGCCCGACGCCAGGCGGCGCGGTGCCTCGTCTGCCACGTCCAGACGATCTACGACCCGGAGAAGTGCGTCCTCTGCAATCGCTGCGTCGACGTCTGCCCCGAGCACTGCCTGGCCTTCGTGCCGTTCTCGGATCTCGGGTTGCCCGATGGCGAGCGCGCGGCGCTCGAGGCGCGCGCCGGCGGCGACGGCCTGCCGCTCACCGCGATGGTCAAGGACGACGACCGGTGCATCCGCTGCGGGCTCTGTGCGATCCGCTGTCCGACCGATGCGATCACGATGGAGCGCTTCACGATCGTGGAGCGCCTTGTCGCCGCGGAGCCTGCGATCGGCTCCGCCGGCGTGTGAGGGAACGATGAGCGACGCAGTACGAACCGACGCGCCGAACGACCGGCGCGAGTTCCTGATCAAGCTCGGCATCGGGGCGGGCACCTGCGCGATTGCGGCGCAGGCGGTCGCCTCGCTCCGCTCGCTCGTGCCCAACGTCTCCTACGACGCGCCGACGACGGTGAAGCTGGGGCTGCCCACCGAGTTTCCCGACGGCCTGAAGTTCCTCCCCGACGAGCGGCTGTTCGTCTTCCGCGAGGGGAAAACGTTTCACGCGATCTCGGCGGTCTGCACGCACCTCGGGTGCACCGTGCGCGCCGAGGCGCTGCCGCAGCCGAAGGAGGTCGAGGTCGGCGGCACGCAGACCCGCCTCACGCACAATTTCGGCTGCCCGTGCCACGGTTCCAAGTACGAGGGGGACGGCACCAACATCTCCGGTCCGGCGCCGAAGCCGCTGGCCTGGTATCACCTCTCGGTCTCGCCCGACGACGGGCACCTGGTCGTGGATCTCGCGCGCGAGGTCGGGCGCGACTTCCGCCTGACGATCGCCTGAGGAGGACCGCCGTGAAGGTCTCATTCGTGAAGCGGTCGGCGACACCCGACGCGCCGGGCGTCCATCCGACGCCGCTCTGGAGCCTGCGTCCCCGGTCGGACCGCGAGGCGGGCGACGCCATCGTCTCCAACTTCCTGCTGCACGCGCTCCCGTCGAAGGTGTTCAAGCCGTCGCTCGACTGGAGCTACTCGTTCTGGCTCGGCACCGTGTCGGCGGCGCTGTTCCTCCTGCTGATCGTCTCGGGCCTGCCGCTGCTCTTCCTCTACGTGCCGTCGGTCGAGCGCGCCTACCAGTCGGTGAAGGACATCGAGTACGTCGTCACCTACGGCTGGTGGATCCGCGCGGTGCACCGCATCGGCGCGCACCTGATGGTGATCGGCGTCGCGCTGCACCTCGTGCGCGTCTTCCTGACCGGCGCCTACAAGAACGGTGTCGGACAGGGGCAGCGGCGCGAGTGGAACTGGGTGATTGGCGTCGTGATGCTGCTCGTGACGCTGTTCCTGTCGTTCACCGGCTACCTGCTGCCGTGGGACCAGCTGGCGTTCTGGGCCGTCACGGTGGGCACCAACATCGCCTCGTCCGTGCCGGTGGTCGGGCCGAAGATCCGCGAGCTGCTCATCGGCGGCCGCGCGATCGAGCAGGCGACGCTCATCCGCTTCTACGTGCTGCACGTGATCATGCTGCCGCTCGGCCTCGGCGTGCTGTTCGGCTATCACATGTGGCGCGTGCGGAAGGACGGCGGTCTCGCGCGTGCCGATCGCGCGCTGCTCGACAAGCCGGCGGCGACGCCGGTGACGCCGACCAAGACCTACACGCTGCTCGGCGTGACGCGCGGCACGGCGCCCACCGTGCGCGCGAGCAGCCTCGAGGCGCCCGACACGACGGTGAACGCGGTGCCCGACGCGATGCGGCGCACCCTCATCGTCACGCTGGCGACCTTCGCGCTCGTGAGCATCCTGGCGAGCGCCATCCAGTCGCCGCTCGAGGAACCGGCCAACCCGCTCGTCACGCCGAATCCCGCGAAGGCGCCGTGGTACTTCCTCTGGCTGCAGGAGATCGTGACCATCACCACGGTCCGCATCGGCGGCTTCACGCTCAACGGCGCGTTCATCGGCGGCGTGGTGCTGCCCGGCCTGCTCGTCGCGCTGATGACGGTGTGGCCGTGGCTCGATCGCAGTCCGGCGTCGGTCACCGCGCGGTGGCTCCCGCGTGAGCGGCGGACCCAGAACCTGGTCTTCCTCCTCATCGCGCTGTCGATCATGGTGTTCATGGTGATCGGCATGTTCATGCGCGGGCCGTCGTGGGGATTCTACTGGCCGTGGGAAGCGTGGCCCGAGATCCCGGGACGCATCTGAGGACGCCATGGAGAAACGCACCAACTCCCCGTATCCGCGGATCGACCGCCCGATCCTGGCGACCATCGGTCTCGTGCTCGTCGGCGCCACGGCGTTCTTCGCCTACAGCGATCGGCAGCACGACTACAAGTGGTACCAGGCGGAGTTCCGGCAGATGGTCGCGGAGAAGTTCGGCGCCGACCGCGCGGCCACCGTCCCCTCCGGCCTCCAGCAGGTCTGGGTACCCGGCCTGCAGCGCGCCGACCGCTGCACGACGTGCCACGTGGCGACCACCTGGAATGGCTTCGAGACGGCCGAGGAGCCGTGGCGGACCCATCCACCCGAGATCCTGGCGTCGCATCCGCCGGAGCGTTTCGGCTGCACCGCGTGCCACGGCGGGCAGGGGTGGGCCATCGACACCGACGAAGCGCACGGCGAGCTCGCCCACTGGGAAGAGCCGCTCCTCAGCTCGTGGCTCGGCGAGGCGTACTCGATGGGCGACCGCAAGTCGCAGCTGCTGCAGATGAACTGCAACGCCTGCCATCGCTACGACAAGAGCACGCCCGGCGCCGATCTCATCAACCGCGCGAAAGCGATCGTCGAGGACAAAGGCTGCCGCGCGTGCCACGTGATCAACGGGCGGGGCGGCACGATTGGACCCGACCTGACCAGCGTCGGCGAGAAGGCGCCCGAGCAGTACGAGTTCGGCCGCCTCTCCGGGCAGAAGACGGCGTTCGCGTGGCACGTCGCGCACTTCAAGGATCCGCGCGCGCTCGTGCAGGACACGGTCATGCCGAACTTCCACCTGTCCACCGTCGACGCGCAGGCGCTCGCGATGCTCGTGCTCTCGTGGAAGCCCGCGAAGATGGGCAGCGAGCTCGTCGTCGGCGTGCCGCGCGTCGATCCGCAGACGCCCGAGCAGAAGCAGGCGGAAGAAGAGATGAAGCATGGGCCCGGCGCGTGGTTCGTGCAAACCGGCTGCTTCGTGTGCCACTCGATCTCGGCGCTGAACGTGAAGAGCCCGGCGCAGATCGGTCCCGACCTGTCGACGGCCGTCGAGGACACGCAGAGCCGCTTCGGCCAGACGGTCGACGATTTCATCATGAACCCGACCGGCACGATGTCGGTCGTGCTGTCACGCCAGATCGTGCTCGACACCGAGCAGCGGAAGGTCGCAATCCAGCACCTCCGCGAGGCGTATGCCGCGCACCAGGCGAAGGCCGCGGCAGGCGCGGCCCCGGCGGCGGGTGCCGCGGGCGCGCCCCCCTCGGGTGGACAGCGGTAACAGTGTCGCCGCGCTGATGCGGCTGATTGCGCGGCGGGCTCCCCGGTCGGGTCCGCCGGCCGTTCGTCAGGCCGGACGCACTCAGAGAAGGAGCGGGGCATGAGGCAAAGACGCACGTCGACCGTCCTCTGGACGGTGGCGGGAATCGCGGTGCTTGCCGTCTCGGTGAGCCAATGTAGTCCGAGCGCACCCAGGAGCAGGCAGGAGCGGGCTGGCGCGACCTCGGACGTCGCGGTCGCCGCACAGAAAACCTACGTCGCGCCAGGCGATCTGGACGACTACTACTTCTTCGCGTCCGGCGGACACTCGGGCCAGGTCTACGTCTACGGCGTGCCGTCGATGCGGCACCTGTCGACGATCCCGGTCTTCACGCCGTACCCGGCCACCGGCTACGGGTTCGACGATGAATCCAAGAAGATGCTGGGCGAGTTCACCTGGGGCGACGTGCACCATCCGGCGCTCTCGGAGACCAAGGGCGACTACGACGGCCGCTGGCTGTTCGTCAACGAGATGAACGGGCGCATCGCGCGGATCGACCTGCGCGACTTCAAGACCAAGCAGATCATCGGACCCGTACCGAACGTCTCCGGCAACCACGGGTCGGCGTTCGTCACGCCCAACAGCGAGTACTCGGTGATGGCGTCCCGCTTCTCGATTCCGCTGCCGAAGGGCACGGCCGTCGAGGTCGCCAAGTACGCCACGGAATACAAAGGCGTGGTGACCGGCATCAAGATCGACCCGAAGGACGGGACGATGTCGATCGGCTGGCAGATCCTGCTGCCGCCGTTCGATTACGACCTCGGCGACGCCGGCAAGCTCGTGTCGGACGGCTGGGTGTTCTTCACGTCGTACAACACGGAGCGGGCCACCGGCAAGCTCGAGGTGACCTCCGCGCAGCGCGACCGCGACTACATCGCGGCCATCGACTGGCGCGCCGCCGAAAAGGCGGCCGCCGCGGGCCAGGGCGACATGATCGGCGGCATCAAGGTGCTCGACCCGAAGAAGATCCCCGGCCTCGTCTACTTCATGCCCTGCGGCAAGTCGCCGCACGGCGTCGACGTGGCGCCCGACGGCAAGTGGATCATCGGCTCGGGCAAGCTCCAGGGCGTCACGACGGCGTTCAACTGGGAGAAGGTCCAGACCGCGATCCAGAAGCAGGACTTCTCCGGCGACGAGGACGGCATCCCGGTCCTCAAGTACGAGTCGATCAAGGAGGCCGAGGTCCCGGTCGGTCTCGGCCCGCTGCACACGCAGTTCGGCCCCGACGGCTACGCCTACACGTCGCTCTTCGTCGACAGCGCGATCGCCAAGTGGAAGCTCGGCACGTGGGAAGTGATCGACAAGATCCCGATGTCGTACTCGATCGGCCACCTGACCGCCGCCGAGGGCGATACGGTCAGCCCTGACGGCAAGTACCTCGTCGGCCTCAACAAGCTCTCTCACGGGCGTCACCTGTCGGTGGGGCCGTCGCAGCCCGAGTCGTCGCAGCTCGTGGACATCTCCGAGGAGAAGATGAAGCTCCTCTACGACGCGTTCACGGAGCCGGAGCCGCACTACGCGCAGATGGTCTCAGCCGACAAGATCCACCCGATCGAGGTCTACCCGAAGGAGGAGAACAAGAACCCGCTCGCCGTCTGGGACGTGAAGGACGCGGGCGTCACACGCACCGGCAACAAGGTGGTCGTGAAGATGGTGGCGGTGCGTTCGACGCTCACGCCCACCGACTTCGAGATCAAAGAGGGCGACGAGGTGACGATCGCGATCACCAACATCGAGCAGACGACCGACGAGCTCCACGGCTTCGGCCTGCTCGACTACAACATCAACATCGTCGTGGATCCGGGCGAGACCAAGACCGTGACGTTCAAGGCCAAGAAGGGCGTGTTCCCGTACTACTGCACGAACTTCTGCTCGGCACTCCACCAGGAGATGCAGGGCTACATGATCGTCCGCTGATGGTCGCGCGGAGCGGGGCGCCGGCGGCCCCGTTCCGCCCCCCTCACGGGGGAACCCTGCCGCCGGAGGGTCATCCATGCATCGCCGCTTTACGCGTTTCAACGACCTGCTCGCGGCGCCAATCGATCTGACGCCTCGCGTGCTCATGCTCGCCGCCGCGGTACTGCTCGTGGCGGTCTACATCCTCCCGCTCTGGAACCTGACGATGTTCGCGCCGCAGTACCCCGAAGGGCTGCGCCTCGACATCTACAGCTACCGCCTCGTCGGCGGCAACGAGGGGCAGGACCTGCGCGAGATCAACGTCCTCAATCACTACATCGGCATGCGCGATCTCGCGCCCGAGGACTTCACCGAGTTCAAGTGGCTGCCGTTCGTCGTCGGCGCGATGGGGCTGCTGTACCTGCGGTCGGCCGTGCTCGGCACGTTGGGCCATCTCGTCGACGTCTTCGTGTTGAACCTCTACTTCTCGGCGTTCGCGCTCTGGTCGTTCGCGTACAAGCTGTACCAGTACGGCCACACGCTGGCGCCGACGGCGCCCGTGAAGGTGGACCCGTTCATGCCGCCGCTGTTCGGGTACAAGCAGCTCGCCAACTTCGAGGTCTACTCGTATCCACAGGCCGCCTCGTACGCGCTGCTTGCCTCGACGCTGCTGGTGGCCATCGCCATCGGCCTCGCCTGGCGGCAGGTGAAGCGGGATGTCACGATCGAGGCGAAGTGATGCCGGAGGGCCCGCGACGCGATCGGCGTGACGCCCGTGGCGCCGCGGCGCTGCGGGCACTCGCCGCCGCTGGCGTGCTCGCGCTCGCGTGCGCAGCGCCCGCTCGCGTGTCGGCGCAGGACGCCTCCGGGCACATCTCCGCTCCGGGCGCAATAGAAGGGCGCCCCGCGACGTCGGACGCGTCTCCCCTGCAGGCCCGCATCGACGAGGCGCCCGCCGGCGCGCGCGTGGAGGTTCCGCCCGGCGTCTACGTCGGCGATCTCGTCATCGACAAGCCGCTCACGCTCGCCGGCGTGGGACGGCCGCGCCTGATCGGCTCGGGCACCGGCAGCGTCGTCCGCGTGCGGGCCGACGACGTCACGATCGACGGATTCGACATCGACGGGCAGTCCGGCGGCGACCTCGGACGCGACTCGTCGGGGATACACGTCGCCGGACACCGCGTCACGGTCCGCGACTGCACGATCGTCAACACGCTGTTCGGCGTGTACCTCTACCAGGCGCACGGCACGACGGTCGAGTACTGCCGCATCCGCGGCATCCCGGGCAAGGATCCTGGCGAGAAGGGCTCGGGCATTCACGCCTACGACACGTTGTCGTTCCGCTTCACCGGCAACGACATCACCGATGTGCGCGACGGGCTGTACCTGCAGAACTCGTCGAAGGGTACGATCCGATCGAACATGGTTCGGGATGTCCGCTACGGGCTGCACTACATGTTCTCGGACGACAACCTGTTCGAGGACAACACGTTCGTGAACGGCGCGGCGGGCAGCGCGATCATGTATTCCGAGCGCATCGTCTTCCGCCGCAACCGCTTCCTGCACAACCGCGGCTTCGCGTCGGTGGGGCTCCTGCTCCAGCAGTGCGACGACGTGCTGGCGGAGAGCAACCTGATCGCCGACAACGCCCGCGGGATCTTCATCGAAGGGACGCACCGCGCGCAGTTCATCGGCAACGTCGTCGCGAAGGCCGACGTCGCGATCGTCGCCTTCGATTCCGCTCGCGAGACGCGCTTCGCGGGCAACTCGTTCGTGGGGAACATGTCGCCGCTCACCCTCGTCGGGCGGCGGCTCGACGCGACCTTCGAGGGCAACTACTGGTCCGGACATCGCGAGCCCGATCTCGACGGCGACGGACGGACCGAGCGGCCGTACGTGCTCACGAGCGTCTTCGATCACCTGCGCGGCAACCTCACCGCGGCGGATCTGTACGTCGACGGGTTCGCGGCGTCTGCGCTGGCGATGGCCGAAACGGCGTTTCCCGTGCTCGCCCCCGCTCCCATCGTCGAGGCGCATCCGCTCGCGCGGCCGCCGGCGCTGCCCGACGTGCCGGCTCCGGGCGACGCGGCGCGGCAGATCGATCGGGCGGGCATGGCGCTCTCCGGTGCCGTGCTGGCGGCCGGCGTGCTCGGGATGCGGGGCCGTCGCCGGGAGCGACGCCACGCGGGAGCACGGCGATGATCCGCTTCGCGCGATTCACCAAGCGGTTCGGTAATCACGTCGCCGTGTCGGAGCTGACCTTCGAGGTCGCGGCCGGCGAAGTCGTCGCGCTGCTCGGACCGAACGGGTCGGGCAAGACGACGTCGCTCAAGGCTGCGGCCGGCCTGGTGCGGCCGACGAGCGGAACGGTGACGATTGGCGAACCGCCGCGTCCGGCTGCCGATCCGGCCGCGCGCGTCGACTGCTCGTATCTGCCGCAGAAGGTCAGCTTCGCCGAGGCGCTGAGCGGCCGCGAAGTGGTCGAGTTCTACCGCTCGTTTCGTGGAGCGCCCGCGTCCCGCGCAGACGAGGTGCTGCGATTCGCCTCGCTGAACGGCGCGGCGTCGCGCGCGGTCGGCACCTACTCGGGCGGGATGGTCCAGCGGCTCGGGCTCGCGGTCGCGATGCTGGCCGATGCGTCGACGCTGCTGCTCGACGAACCGACGGCGGCGCTCGATCCGGACGGTCTGCGCGCGTTCTACGGGCTCGTGGAGCGGCGGAAGGCGGATGGACGCTCCGTGTTCTTCACGTCGCACCAGCTCGGAGACGCCGAGCGGCTGGCGGACCGCTTCGCCGTTCTCATCGGCGGCCGTCTCGTCGCGTCGTTCGGCCAGCGCGAGCTCGCCGAGCGGCTCGCGGATCGCGGGTGCCTGCGCGTGAGGCTGACGGCCTGCTCGGACGAACTGCTGGCTGCGGTTCGCCGGCTCTCGCCTGAGACGACATGGGCGCCGGCGCCGCGAGAGCTGATCATGCCGGGACCGGCCTCGATCCGCCCGGCGCTGCTCGACGCGATTCGCGGCTTCGACGTGGACATCGAGACACTGACCACCGAGGAGGGGCGTCTCGATGCGCTCTATCGCGAGCTCGTGGAGGCAGCGTGATGTCTCTTCACCGCATCGTCGCGCGATTGGGCGTGAGGCCGTTGCTGACGCTGACAGCGTGCGTCATGCTCCTGCCGCTCGCCGGCTGCGCGTCGTCGCGGCCATCGCCGGCTGCGCTCGATACGCGCAACGACGTCTGCTCGCACTGCCGCATGGCGGTCTCCGATGCGCGGTTCGCCGCGCAGATCGTCGCGCCGGGCGAGGAACCGCGCTTCTTCGACGACGTCGGCTGCCTGCGGGCGTATCTCGAGGGTGGGAACGCGCTCGCGCCGGGCAGCGCGGTGTTCGTCGCGAGCTACCAGACGCGCGCGTGGATTCCGGCGAGCGAAGCTGTCTACCTGAAGGACGAATCGATCGAGACCCCCATGGGGTTCCACTACGTGGCGTTCGCCGACGCGGCGGAGCGCGACAGCCATCCGGCGGCACGCAGCGGCGCAAAGCTCGGGGCGGCTGAGGTCTTCAGCGCAGGTCTGCCGCGAGAGGTGTCACGATGAGCGCGCGTGTGTTCTGGTCGGCGTTGCGATTGTGCGCGAAGGAAGAGCGGACGCTCGCGATCCGCTCCCGCTGGACCCAGATCTTCGCGGTCGTCTTCGCCGCGCTCGCGCTGGCAGTGTCGCTCTCCGGCTACATCCTGTCGGGCGGGCACGGCGTACAGGACTTCGCACGTACGACCGTGTCGCTCGTCCAGCTCGTGCTCCTGCTCGTGCCGCTCACCTCGCTCCTCATTGGCGTGACGACGCTGCTGCCGGACCGTGGCGCCGCCGAGCTCCTGTACTCGCAGCCGGCGCCGCGCGGCGCAATCCAGCTCGGGAAGATGCTCGGGCTGTTCGAGGCGCTGCTCGCGGCGCAGGCGGTCGGCTTCGGCGCCTCCGGTCTCGTCATCCATCTTCAAGCCGGTGACGAAGGGGTCGGCGCGTTCCTCGCGCTCGCGGTCGCGTCGGCGGTGCTCACGGCGGTGTTCCTGGCGATTGCTGCGCTCATCGCGGCGGGACAGGTGGGCCAGCGTCGAAACCGCGCGCTCGCGCTGGCGCTCGTCACCTGGTTCGTGCTCGTCGTGCTCTTCGATCTCGTCGCCATCGGAGCGGCGTCGATGCTGCGCTCGGGAACCGCGTCGCGCCTGCTCATCGTCGCGGCGCTCGCGAACCCGGTCGACGCCGTGCGGACGGGAGCGCTGCTCGCCATCGAGGGCACCGCCGCGTTCGGGGCATCGTCGCTCGCGCTGCTGCGCTTCACGAAGGGGCCGACGGGCGCAGCCGGCCTGATTGCGGCCTCCCTGGTGATCTGGATGGTCGTGCCGACGTGGCTCGCCGTTCGTCGCCTTGAGCGCGCAGACATCTAGCGTTAATCCCGAAAGGCGTTTGGGTTGACGCTTCGCGCGACACCCACGTCGTTCGTAGGGCCGGGTCTTCAGACCCGGCCTTCGTGATAGTCGGGTCTAAAGACCCGACGCTACGTACGGAGAGTACGTAGAAGACGAAGAGCTTCTGCCGACGCAGCGCTCGAATTCTCCCGCAGCGTCAATCCAAGCGCCTCGGAGAGTAGTCGAGGCGCAGAAGCGGTCCGACCTCGAGCGGCGATCCTTGTCACCGCTGGTTCGGCGAGTTCAGCAAGGTCGCCAGATTGCGGCGGACGATGTCCTCAGCGGAATCACCCCGATCGAATGACTGGATCTGTTCTGTTGACAGGCTGTATCCCACTGGCTACATTCGATCAGTGGAGTTGCGCAAGACCGCACGGTTCGGGCGATGGCTCGACAACCTGCGAGACGTCCGCGGTCGAGCGCGCATCCAGGCGCGTCTCGAACGACTGGCAGCAGGAAATCCGGGAGACGTGGCACCAGTCGGCGAGGGTGTGTCCGAGTTACGGATAGATGTCGGTCCGGGGTACCGCGTGTACTTTATGCGTCAAGGTCACGCGGCAATCATCCTGCTGGCCGGCGGCAGCAAACACACGCAGGCAGAGGACATCAGGGCGGCGTTGCGGTTGGCGCGAGGCCTGACGGAGTAGTTGAGATGAAGAAGCGGAAGAAGAACACGCCGACGACTCGATACGACGTGGCAGAGCATCTCAGAACGCCGGAGGAGATGGCCGCCTATCTCGAGGCGTGCCTCGAAGAGGCCGATGGGGACGCAACGTTCGTAGCCAAGGCGCTTGGCGATATCGCTCGGGCAAAGGGCATGAGTCAGGTGGCGCGCGACGCGCGCCTCTCGCGTGAGAGCCTCTACAAGGCGCTCTCAGGCGAACGCAGCCCGGACTTCGACACCATTCTCAAGGTGATGGGCGCACTCGGACTCAGGTTGCACGCGTCTCGTAACTGACTCCGCCCGCCCATCACTCGATGCGGCACTCGAGGTCGATGGCCATCGAACCGCGATCCGCGAACCAGGTTCGCCCCTCGACGACGAGATCGACCGAGATGATGTAATCGCCCGGAACATCGATCGGCGGAAACACGATCGGGATGTGCACGGTCGATCCAGGACGGACGTCACCCGGGAGCGCCGCCCGAACCCAGTCGAAATCGATCGATGTGCGGGTCGCGTCGGCCGCGTACAAATGCGCGCCGAGACGGGTCCAACCGGGCGCGTCGGCCGTGTGCAGCCACGTGGTATCGCCTGCGTTGTGGATCGCGAAGATCACCTGCACCCGTTCGCCCGGCCGCATGCGAACCGTTGACGAGCCGCTCTCGGGCCGGATGATCGCACGCAGCCTGCGCGGCTGCCTGGTCGTCGGCTCAGGATCGCCCGCAAACAGCAGGATGTAATGGTGCCCGTCGAGCTCGGCGCACAGGCTCTTCCAGTACTCCGAGAACCGGTGGCCGCCCATGAAGCGCCGCAGTTCGCCAGCGTCGATCTCCAGCAGCGGCGTATGGCTCGCAACGACGACGCGCGCAGCGGCAAAGCCGCTCGACAGCGCGAGCTCCGCGACATCTTCGAGCACGAGCTCGTGCTCGAGCACGCCGGTCGCCGACTCGATGCGGCTCGAAATGCTCTCGAGATGCCCGCGTCCCGGCTCCGACATCGCCACGATGCCATCGTCCGTCAGAACGCGTCTGAGCTCGGCGAGCACACGCGCCGGATTGGGAATGTGATGGAACGCGTCGTAGATGATGGCACGATCCGCGACCGCGACATCGAGCGGCAGCGTCAACCCGTCGTACGCGACGAACCGAGGATCTAGCGTCCAGTTCGTACGCGGATCACGTTCGAAGGCCTTGCGCGCCAGCGCCATCGCGGTCGGCGAGACATCCACCGAGATCGTGCGACAGCCGTACCGGTTGAGAAGATGCGAGACCCACGCTGTGCCGGCGCCGAGCTCGAGGACCGTCTGGCCCGGCGACAGCCGCAGCCCGTCCATCAGCACGCCCAGATCGATCAGCCGCCGCGACAGCGCCTCGGGCTCGGAGAACGGCTTGTCGAGCAGATGCTCGGGCTCCGGGTATGTCGCGTAGTAACGCTCCGCCGCCGCATTCAGCGCGCCGGTATCGGCCTCGAGCGCCGCGAGCGCGTCGGGCGCATGTGACGGCGGACGGCTCAATCGAAACGGCAGCAGCGCGGGCCGCGCGAGGAGCTCGAGTGTCTTCAGTACGGCTGCGCGGAGATGAGGCGAGCGGCCGAAGATCGGCCGCAACTGCAATCGAAGCCACTGGATCATTCGCGTCAACGTTAACCGATTACGATCGATCCAATGGACGTTCGCCAGATTGACGCCTGGAGAGCCCGGAGCGTCATGCGGATGCAAAGCCTGGAGGGAGCATCTCGATGAAAGCTGCGGTCATCCACCACGGGAAGCTGCCGTCAGCAGCAGCGGCTCCATCGCCGTCACGACCTCATCCCGATCCGTAACCGCGAGCGTGTCCGGTTGCGTGTCCGGATCTCGAGTGTTCATAAGTAACTACTTGTCAGCAACTTGACATTACATCACAGTCCTGTTCGTCCGTTGTCTTGTCCGCTTGATCCTGTCGATCGACGTTGTCGCGTCTGGCGCAGACCCTGTCCCGGGAGACTGCCGGGCGAAGGGGCACATGTCGTTCCCCTTCGCTTCCCTCTTATTGCCTCCGACGGGCAGTCACTCCATCAGCCGGATTCGATCGTCGACGAACTCGCAACCGGCGGCGGCGTCCAACCGGCCACCGTCGTCACGGTCGCGTGCGATGAATGTGACTCGAGCTGTCACGCGCGCCCCCGCAATCATGGACAGTCGGTCGACCTCGATCGCACGCGTTGGACTTCGTCGCGAAGCACGCGCTTCGCGGCCCGCAGCCAGAAGCTCCAGCGTGGTGCTGACTGCACGCGTCATCACGCCACCTTCCGCCGGCCTTGCTGGCAGAACGCGAGCAGATCGCGATTGACGACGTCGGCGTGCGTGGCGGTGAGGCCGTGCGGCAGCCCCGGATAGTAGATTTCAACCGCTCCCGTGATCAGCCGCGCCGACTTCCTCGACGAATCGTGCACCGGCACGACCTGATCGTCCTCGCCGTGCATGAGCAGCGTCGGGATGTCGAACGCCGCGAGATCGGCTGTGAAGTCGGTCTCGGAGAACGCCTTCACGCACTCGTACACCGCCTCGAGACCCGCCTGCATGCTCCAGAGCCAGAACTGATCGAGGATGCCCTGCGACACCTGCGCACCGGGCCGGTTCGCGCCGTAGAACGTCAGCGCGAAGTCCTTGAAGAACTGCGAGCGATCCTTCGCCAGAGCGGCACGCACGCCGTCGAAGACGTCGAGCGGCAGCCCTTCGGGGTTCGACGCCGACCGCACCATGACCGGCGGCACCGCGGCGATGAGCACCGTCCTGGCCACCCGTTTCGTTCCGTGACGTCCGATGTAACGCGCCACTTCCCCGCCGCCGGTCGAGTGCCCGATCATCGTGATGTCCCCGAGATTCAGCGCCTCGATCACGGCCGCCAGATCGTCGGCATAGGTGTCCATGTCGTTCCCGCGCGACGTCTGATCGGATCGGCCATGGCCGCGGCGATCGTGCGCGACGACGCGGAACCCCTGCTGCGCGAGAAACAACATCTGTCCGTCCCACGCGTCGGCGTTCAGCGGCCAGCCGTGCGAAAGGGTGACGACCGGGCCGGTGCCCCAGTCCTTGTAGTAGATCGACGTGCCATCCTTCGTCGTGATCGTGCTCATGTGCGTCTCTCCTGAATGATCGGCCGGCGAAGCGGAATTGCTCGCCGCCATTGCGATCGCCGAATGCTGTCGAAGGGTGCCGCGCGCGTGAGGCGTGCGTTCGGGGACCATGATCCGCCCGACGCAGTCGACTGCTTGCTATTCGGAGGATCTCCCGTTCTCGCGCCGCATCCACTCGCGGATGTACGCGGGCGCATGGGCCAGCCTCACGCCGCGCGCCTCGCAGTGCACGAGAAACCTCACCGCCTCGACGTCGACCAGGCTCACTTCCGTCAGATCGAGGACGACGTCGGCGTCCCGCTCCGCTGCGATCAGATCCCGCAAGCCGGGCACGTCGCCGGCACCGATGCGTCCGCTGACGATCAGCGTCACCACACCGGACGCGATGACCCGCCGAATCCTGAACATGCTGTCGATGACGTCTCCACGGCACGAAGAGCAATAGGTGCGCCACGCCGTAACGTTGCGCTCATCGCGATCGGCTCACGCGATCGTCGCATCGTTCGCGAATCGGCTCGCGACGCATCGCGAGCCAGCAGTGCTGTGCTGGCTTTCCTGCGCCGCGCTCGCGTGACGTCGACAGATGTCCGCCGTAGAATGCTCGAATGCGGCCGGCCCGGTACAGACGAGGAGGATCGCATGACGATGTTCGGTGATGCTCCAGCTGAGGATGACCGGACGGTCCGCGCCGAAGCGGCGTTGCACTCGGGAGAGCCGAGCTATCGCCTGATCGTCGACACCATTCCCGCCCTCATCACGACGATGACAGCAGAGGGCGCGGTCGAGCACGCCAACCGGCAGGTCCACGAGTACTTCGGCCGCACCCTCGACGAGCTGAAGCAGTGGGGCACGAGCGACGCCGTGCACCCGGACGACCTGCCCGGTGTCGTCGAGGCGTGGCGGCGTGCCGTCGCGACCGGACAGTCGTACGAGATCGAACACCGGATGCGCCGCGCCGACGGCATGTACCGCTGGTTCCACCTCCGCGGTGTACCGCTGCGCGACGATGCGGGCCGGGTGGTGCGCTGGTACGTGTTGATGACGGATATCGAGGCACGCAGGCAATCGGAGGCGCGTCTCCAGTCGTCGTACGAAGAGATCCAGCGTCTGAGAGACCGCCTCCAGGAGGAGAACCTGGCGCTGCGGGAAGAGATCGATCAGGCGTTCATGTTCGAGGAGATCGTCGGATCGTCGAAGGCGTTGAAGGCGACGCTGTCGCACGTGTCGAAGGTCGCGCCGACCGACTCGACGGTCCTGATCACCGGCGAGACCGGCACCGGAAAGGAACTGATCGCGCGGGCCATCCACAAGCACTCACGCCGGGCTGGCCGGGCGTTCGTCGGCGTCAACTGCGCCGCGATTCCCCCGTCGCTGATTGCCTCCGAGCTTTTCGGTCACGAGAAAGGCGCGTTCACCGGCGCCGTCCAGCAGCGCCGCGGGCGCTTCGAGCTGGCGCACGGCGGCACGATCTTCCTGGACGAGATCGGCGAGATTCCTCTGGATACTCAACTGGCGCTCCTGCGCGTCCTGCAGGAGCGACAGTGCGAGCGGGTCGGCGGGAGCCGTCCGATTCCGGTCGACGTTCGCGTCATCGCGGCAACCAACCGCGACCTGCCGGCAGCGGTCGCGAACGGCACGTTCCGCTCCGACCTCTTCTATCGCCTGAACGTGTTTCCCGTCCAGGTGCCGTCGCTTCGCGAACGGCGCGAAGACATCCGCATGCTCGTCGAGTACTTCGTCAAGCGGTACGCGGAACAGATGGCGAAGCGCATCCGCACGATCGAGAAGCGCACGTTGGAGCTCTGCGAGCGCTATCCCTGGCCCGGCAACATCCGCGAACTGCAGAACATCGTCGAGCGATCGGTGATCCTGTGTAACGGAAGCACGTTTTCGATTGACGATGTGTGGCTGGCGGTCCGGACGCAGGCCCACACCGATCAGACGGGGCCGCTGACGCAGGCTCTGCTCGATCAGGAGCGAGGGATGATCGAGGCGGCGCTGCTCGAGAGCAAAGGGAAGGTTGCCGGCGCACGCGGCGCCGCCGCCAGGCTTGGCATTCCACCGTCGACGCTCGAATCGAAGATCAAGCAGCTGAGGATCGACAAGGACAAGTTCTCGTCGCGTACATCCTGACTTCGATCGCAGCACACGCCTGGCTCGACGCTGCCGCGCGCTCCTTTTCCGGCCGCCGTACGCTCCTCCCTCCCTCCCTCCCTCGCGTCGCCGCGGCTCGCGAGCGTTCGCGACTCGCGACATCTCGCGATCGCCCTCACGCAGATTCCTGAACGTTTACCGCACGTCCGCTGCGGCGTCAGCCTTGCCTTGTCGTTCGCAGGAGGAACATCGACCATGAAGCTCGTCATCATCGGCGGCACCGGACTCATCGGATCGAAGCTCGTGACCAGGCTGCGCGAACAGGGCCATGAGGCGGTAGCGGCATCGCCTGACACCGGGGTCGACAGCATCACGGGACAAGGGTTGGCAGAGGTGCTCGTAGGCGCCTCGGTCGTCGTCGACGTCTCGAACTCCCCGTCCTTCGAGGAGGCGGCGGTCATGCAGTTCTTCACCACGTCGACGCGCAACCTGCTCGACTCCGCGGCGGCAGCCGGCGTGACGCACTACGTCGCGCTGTCCGTGGTAGGAACCGAACGCATAGCCGACAGCCCGTACCTCCGGGCGAAGCACGCACAGGAAGCGCTGATCAGGAACGGAGGGATCCCGTATTCGATCGTGCACGCGACGCAGTTCTTCGAGTTCGTCACGCGGATCGCCGATGAGGCCACGGACGGCACGACGGTCCGCCTGCCGCCGGTGCTCATACAGCCGATGGCCGCCGACGACGTGGCCGGCGCGGTCGCGCGTGTTGCCGTGGGGGCGCCGCTCAACGGCACGATCGAGATCGCCGGTCCGGAACAGTTCCGGTTCGACGACCTGATTCGCCAGAGCCTCGGCGCGCGCAACGATCCTCGCGCGGTTGTCGTCGACGTCCACGCGCGCTACTTCGGGGCGGAGCTCGGAGAACGATCGCTGGTTCCCGCCGGCAGCGCGCGGCTCGGCGAGATCCGGTTCCAGGAGTGGCTGCGTCAGCCTGCGGCCCAGCAGCGGTGACAGACCGACGCCAGACGCCGAGCTCGTGGGTCCGGCTGAAAAGCCGGACTCCACATTCGACAGCACGGCGTTCGGCGAGCGCTGTCCGTCAGATTGCCAGGAGCGCGCCGATAGCGAGTGCGCTCGCCATCGCACCCGCCAACGCCGCGAGGAGCAGCGCGCGAGCGACGTCGGCTGCCGTCGAAAGCGGTGGATCTTCCGGATCGCCGACCCAGACACTGGTCACCAGCACGCCTTTGAGCCAGATAGGACCGACGATCTTCCGCTGCAACGCACCGGCGGTTGCCGCTTCGCTCCATCCCGAATTCGGCCCGAGGAGAACAGCGTGCTGATCGAGGCCGATGCGCCACGCCTTTCGCGCCGAGCAGCCTGGAAGGACCATGGCGATTGCGGCGATGATCAGCCACGTCAACTGTGCGGGCAGGTAGTTCATCACATCGTCGAGCCTGGCGCCGCACCAGCCGAATCGCCGGTACTGCGGCGTCTTGTAGCCGACCATCGAGTCCATCGTGCTCACGATCTTGAACAGCACGATGCCAGGCAGCCCCAGGAACGCATACCAGAACACCGGGCTGACGAAGCCATCCGTCAGGTTCTCGCTGAGGCTCTCGACCGCGGCGCGCCGGCACGCGCCGGCATCCATTCGATCCGTATCGCGGCCGACCAGCGCGCTCACGGCCGCGCGGGCGCGTTCGAGCTCTCCCGCGCGCACAGCCGACTCGATGCGCCAGACATGGTGCAGGAGATCGCCGAGGGCCAGCATCGCGTAGAGCAGCGCCGCATGGACCGCCCAGGCCAGCTGACGTGACACGTCGAGCGACAGCGCCATCAGCGCGATGAGGATCGAGAGCCAGACGAGCGCGAGCGTGGCGAACAGCGTCACGCCGCCGCCGTACCCGTCGAACCCCATCGCGCGCAGCCGCCGTTCGCACGCTCGCAGGCTCGCGCCGATCAACCGGATCGGATGCGCCCGGTACACCGGATCGCCAATCGCCAGATCGACGGCGAAGGCGACCGCCAGCGCAGTCGGATCGGGGCGGAGCGCATCAACGAGCGGGCTCACCCGACTTCCACTTCTCGGTCCAGCCGAGGGCGATGGCCTGCAGGACGAGCGTCTTGACGTCGCCGGTCGCGTGCGCGTGCAGCGACGCTCGGAACTCTGGCCATCGATGCACCTGCGCGGCGAGGTTCGCGGCCATGCCGGCCGCGTGCTGCGCCAGCGCGTCGGGGCCTACCGATGCCGGTAGCGTACCGTGACGGATGCGGTCTGAGACGGTTGCCAAGGCGTGCGCCGACGCGCCGACGAGCGGTTCGTAGAAGACCGCTTTGCTGTTCTTCTTCAGGAGCTCCAACGCGTCTGCGGACAGATATGGTGCGATATCGTCGAAGATCGTCGCCTCGCGGACGCCGAATCGGCCGAGCGCGTGAAACACACCTCGCGTGTAGCTCGCCTCGAGACCATTCTGCCAACGCAGCGCCTCGATCGTCGCGTCGCGAACGGTCCGTCCAATCAGCTCGCCGAGCTTCATGTGAGGGCTCGCCGTGGTCAGCGTCAACGGACCTGCAACGGGCGCGGCGACGCAGTACTGATCCGTGCCGGTACCGGTCGCCAGATCGACGTGCAGCCTGCTCGGCACCGCCAGCCGCTGCAGCGCCGCGCTCTTCCCTTCCGTCATCGTGACGACCGCCCGTGCAAGAGCGGCGACCGTCAGAGGACGATTCACGAGCAGGATGGTATTGATGGTCCCTGCATAAGCCGGTACCTTCTGCACGCCATTAGCGGTCTCCCGCCAGGTTGCCGGCTCACCAGCGGCCGTCGCGTTTCCTTCGACACCAGCCGTCACCGCAGCGGCCACTTCGATGTCCTCGTCGACGGCGGTCACGATTGCCGTGTAGTTCATGTTCGCCGCCGTGCCCATTGCTGCGGTCTCCGCTGGTGGAAGACCGATGTCGGCACAGAGCGCGTCGTGATATCCATCGAGGCCCACGTCGGTGATGGCTCTGTGCCGCTCCATGTGAGCGGTCCCCTCGCAGCTCTGATGGTTCACGAGCCAGCGCACGTGATCGACGAGACCGCCATTCTTGATCGACGTGCCGAGGACCAGATGCGGCGCGATCAGTTCGACGACCAGGAAACGGCCGGAACGACGGATCTCGAATGATGGACGGCTGAGGAGCGGCTCCCAGTTCATCGCGCGCTCGCTCTCGTCATGGTCGGCAGACCGAGCTGGTCGACGTTGCGCACGTGCGCCTCGAACCACTCGGCGAGCCTGTCGTAGGACGACGCTTTCGAGACATCGTCCGGCGCGATGCCGAACACTTCCGCGCACACGGCGCTGTTCTCGAAGGCGCCGTGGAGATAGGTCCCGATGACACGCGCCCCCCACACGCCGTCCGTCGTTCCATCGCTCAGCCTCGCGAACGGCTCCAGCTCGTTCGAGCCGGCGACGGACGTCCGCCCGGCGTGAATCGCGTATGCGCCGAACGGCGTGCCGGCGCGTGTGACCGCCTGGACGGCTTCCGTCCGCTTGTGCGGCGTGATGACCGTCTCCACCGGCAACAGCGACAATCCTTCGGCCGACGCGACAGGCGATTCGATCGCGTGCGGGTCGGACACGCGTTCGCCGAGCATCTGAAATCCTCCACAGATCCCGATGACCGTTGCTCCAGCGGCGTACCGGGCCGCAATCCAGCCGGCAAGCCCCGTCCGCCGCAGCCACGTGAGATCGTCGATCGTGTTCTTCGTGCCGGGCACGACGACGAAGTCGTAGCTGGCTGTTGACGGTGTGTCGATCCAGTCCGCCCAGGTCAGCAGACGGAAGTCGGTGGCGTTCGACAGGTGCGGGAGCCGGACGATCGCCATCCGCGCGCCGACCGGCGGCGTCGTCCGTCGCCTCGTCTCGAGCGCCAGCGAGTCTTCGCCGTCCAGGTGCACGTCGGGCGCGAACGGAAACACGCCGAGGCAGGGGGCTGACGTCTTCTCCTCGAGGATCCTCGCGCCTTCGTCGAACAGCGATCGATCGCCGCGAAACCTGTTGATTGCGAACCCGCGGAACAGCCCGCGCTCCTCAGGTGTCAGGAGCTGCACCGTGCCGACGACGGAGCCGAACACGCCGCCGCGTTCGATGTCGGCGACGAGAATCCACGGGATGCGAAGCCTCGTGACGAGCCCGAGGTTGACGAGATCGTGTCGACGCAGGTTCAGCTCGGACACGCTGCCTGCGCCTTCGACGACAACGACGTCGAAGCGGCGTGCGAGATCGGCGTACGCCGCCATCACTACAGGGCGCAGTTCCTCGACTGCCGCGTAGTACTCGCGCGCGTTCATGGTCGTCCACACGCGGCCGTTCACGACGACCTGGCTCCGGCCATTCCCCGTCGGCTTCAACAGGATCGGATTCATCGCCGCCTCGGGATCGAGGCCGCACGCCTCGGCCTGCGCGACCTGCGCCCGGCCGATCTCGCCGCCGCTCCTGCACGGATAGGAGTTGTTCGACATGTTCTGCGCCTTGAACGGCGCAACGGAAACGCCGCGGCGCCGCAGCCAGGCGCAGATCGCCGTGGCCATCCAGCTCTTGCCCGCGTTCGACGAGGTGCCGCCGACGAACAGCGCACGCGCGTCGGCGCGGACGATGCGCGCGCGGAACAGCCTGGTCATCGCGTGCCTCCGCGTCGTATCGCCCGGATGAGATGCGGGCCGCCGATGAACGCCGTGATCGCGCCGGCAGGAATCTCGGCCGGCGCGAGGATCGCGCGGCCGATGGCGTCACAGCCCGCGAGCAGGACGCCGCCCAGGAGAAATGAACAGGGCATCAACAGCCGATCGTCGCCGCCGAGACGGCCTCGCAGCAGATGCGGGACGACCAGACCGACGAAGCCGATCGGACCGGTGAGCGCGACGGTCACGGCAGCCAGGATCGAGCCGGCGACGTACCCGGCGGTGAGTGTTCGCCGCACGTGGGCGCCTCGCGTCGCCGCCCATGCCTCGCCAACGGCAAGCAGATTCCACTGCCGCCCATGGGGGATGATGAGCGCCGCCGTCACGAGCACGACCGCGATGTAGACGAAGAGCGTCGGACGTTCGACGGCGTCGAGCCCGCCAATCAACCAGCGCGAGATGGCGAACGATTGCGAGATGCCGGTGAGCCCGTGCACGAGCAGGATGAGGGCGGCGCAGACGCTGTTGATAGCGATGCCGGCGAGGAGGAGGCTCGAGGACGACAACTGACCGTGCCTCGTCGCCGCGCCCATTACGACGAAGAGGATCACGCCCGCGCCGGCGAGCGCGCCGGCCCAGATGCCGCCCACGCCGGCGACGGTATGCCAGTCCAACGCAATCGCCAGCACGGCGCCCAGCGACGCGCCGGTCGAGACGCCGAGCGTGTACGGGGTCGCGAGCGGATCGCGCAACATCGATTGAAAGAGCGCGCCGGCGAGCGCCAGCGCACCTCCGGCGAACAGGCCGAGCAGCGTGCGCGACAGCCTGAGATCGACGAGGATCGACCAGTCGGGATCCTGGCGGCGCCAGACGAGCGTCCAGTCGAGCGTGCTGGGTCCCACGAACGGCAGCACGCAGGCCGCCACCACGAACACCGCTGCCGACGTGCCGACCCATGACGCCGCCGGCGTCCGACGCATCAGCATCACCGGTACCGCACCCAGGCGCCGGCCGGCCCGCGTTCGAGGGTGACCCGGCTCGAGAACGCTCGGAGCCAGGTCGGATCCTCGAGCGCGCCGCCGGTCGACACGTCCTTCGCCACACCGCGGTCCGCGAGCACGACGATCCGCGTGCAGAAGGTCAGAGCGAGGTTCACGTCGTGCGTGACCGCCATGCAGGCGACGCCGCGGTCGGCCTCGCCGCGCACGACGCTGAAGCACTGCAGCTGCTGGTCGACGTCGAGAAACGTCGCCGGCTCGTCGAGCAGCAGGAGCCGCGCGCGTTGCGCCAGGCATGCGGCCAGATACACCCGCTGGCGCTCGCCGCCGCTCAGCGTCGCGAGCGCTCGATTCCGAAACGCCAGGCACTCGCAGCGCGCCATCGCGTCGCGCGCAATCGCCACGTCCTCGTCCGACTCGAACCAGCGGGCCGCATGCGGGTATCGCCCCATGAGGACGAGCGCGTCGGCCCGCATCGACAGATCGGCCCGCAGCATCTGCGGCAGATGCGCGAGAACGCGCGCCCGTTCCACCGGGTGCCATTCATCCAGCGGGCAACCGTCGATGGCGATACTGCCTTCGGTAGGCACGCGCAGACCGGCGATCAGATCGAGCAGCGTGCTCTTGCCCGAGCCGTTCCGTCCCATCACGGCCACGAACTCGCCGGGCTCGACGTCGAACGAGACGTGTCGCAGCACCTCGGGACCCGCCGGCGCCTGCCAGGCCACATCGCGCACACGCAGCGCAGGCGCGGTCATTGGACCTTCACTCCGTGGAGCCACAGCGCCATCGTCCGGGCCACGTCGACAACGCGCGGGCCGGGGACGACGAATGCTTCGTCGTGAACCGCGTGCACGCGGCCGGCGCGGACAGCCGCGACGAGCCGCTGCTTCGCCCAGAGCGACTCCGTCACCTTTCGGCGCCTCTCGGAATCTGCCGGCGATTCGCCCATCTCGCCCACGTCGACGATGACGTCTGGCGCGAGGCTGATGACCGTTTCCATCGAGATGCGCGGGTATTCGAGCTTCACCGAGCCCATCACGTTGACGCCGCCGGCGATGCCGATGAGATCGTGCAGGTAGGAGCCGGGGCCGACCGCGATCATGTCGGTCAGCGTGCCCGTTCGACGCCCGACGATCACGAGCACCGTGCGCGGCGCGCGGCCGGCCACCGCCGCCTTCACGCGGTCGAGCGCGCTCTGGATCTCATGGACGAGGGCGTCACCCCGTTCCGGTACGTTGGCGGCGGCGCCGATCTGACGAATCGTCGAGAACACGCTCGGCAGCGTCCCGCGATCGACGATCGCCGTACGGATGCCGAGCGCACGCAGTTGCGCCGCCGCGCTGTTCGGGCCGGCATTCAGGAACACGAGATCGGGCTTCAGACGCGCGATGGTTTCGGGCTCCGGCTTCAGGAACGTCCCCACCTTCGGCAGCGAGAGCACCTCCTCCGGGTACCGGCAATACGTCGACACGCCGACGACGCGAACGCCGAGTTGGAGGGCGAACAGCGTCTCCGTGATGCCTGGCGAGGTCGACACGATCCGCGCGGGAATCGGGGACGTCTGAGCGATCGCCGTGGCGGTCGCCAGACACAGCGCCGCCAGCGCGGCGATCGCCGATCGTCTCGTCACACGGCCGCTCATCGCGTCATGCCGCCTGGCGTTCAATTTCGTCGAAACGGGCCAGCGGGATTGTGCTCATGGAGGGGCTCCTCTGCTACCAGGCGCGCGAGAAGCGATTGCCCGTCTTGCCGGTCACGTCGCGAAGCGAGCCGCTGACGCCTGCGTCGTGTTCGAGCTTGCGACCGAAGAGCCACAGGAGATCGGACAGGCGGTTCAGATACGCGAGGATCGCCGGCTGGATCGTGGCGCCCGATTCCTGCAGGCGCACGAGCGACCGTTCCGCGCGACGGCAGATCGTGCGCGCCACGTCATAAGCCGCGGCGGCGCGATGCTCGCCTGGAATCGACCAGTCGGCGAGCATCCCCTCGATCGCTTCGAGGCGGTGTACTTCCGTCGTGAGGCGATCGACGAGCGCCGGGTCGACGGCGATCTGCGGCTTCGGGCTCTCTGCCGGCGTCGCGAGCGACGATCCGATCTTGAAGAGCTCCTGCTGAACGCTCTTCGTGAACGCCGCGATCTCGGCGTCCTCGCAGATCGAACGCGCCAACCCGAGCGACGAGCTCAGCTCGTCGACGGTGCCGTACGTCTCCACGCGCAGCGATCCCTTGGATACGCGCACGCCGCCGGCCAGGCTCGTTTCTCCGGCGTCGCCGCGCATCGTGCTGATGCTTCTCATGATTCCATCTCCTCTTTCGGCTTCGCAGGCAGCGCACGCACGTACGCCGCCAGCGTCTTGAAGGTCTCACCGCTCACGCGCAGGCTGCGGGCGCACACCGTCCACGCCGCATCATCGATACGAACGCTCAGCGAAGCTCGCTCGCCGCCGGAAACGACCGAGTAGCCCTCGCGCTCGAGCACGGCGCGGGCCATTTCCCCGCGCAGCCCCTGCCCGGACAGGGCCGCGCCACCGCGTTCTCCCGTCAACCACCGGAACGTGCGCGCCGCGGGGTCGAAACGGATCTGCCGACCCTCGAAGGCCAGGGCGACCGCGCCCGACAGCATCACGTCCTCGGGCGCTCCGGTGACGACCTCGCCGCCCGGCAACAGCAGCCAGACGACGTCGGCCGTGCGAAGAGCGAGCTCGAGGTCGTGCGTGGAGATCACGACGGCGAGCGCGTGCTCCCGGGTCAACCGTCGCAGCAGCCCCATCAACTCGACGCGCGACGGAACGTCGAGAAAGGCCGTCGGCTCGTCGAGCATCAGCAGCACGGGCTGCTGGGCGAGCGCGCGCGCGACCATCACGCGCTGCCGTTCGCCATCGGAGATCTGTGCGAAGTCGCGTTCGGCCAGGTGCGTCGCGCCGACGGCATCGAGAGCCCAGGCGACGATCTCGTGGTCGCGCCTGGCGAGCCCGCCGAGCCACCCCGAATGCGGGTAGCGGCCCAGCTCCACGATCTGCCGCGCGCGGAGCGATTCGACGATCACGCGCTCCGTCAGCACGACGCCCAGGCGTCGCGCGAGATCGGAGGCGGAGAGCGATTGCAGCGGCGTCCCGCCGAGCTCGACGGTCCCCCAAAGCGCCGGCTGCATCCGTCCGAGCGTGCGCATGAGCGTCGACTTGCCGATGCCGTTCGGGCCGAGCAGGCAGATCAGCTCTCCACGCTCGACCGACAGGCTGACCCGTTCGAGCACGGCTCGATGCTCGCGGCGACTGCGGTAGCCGACCGCCAGGTCGCGCGTCCGCAGCGCGGGAACGGGATCGGCCGCGATGCCCGTCGTGCTCATCCCGCAAACGCTCCGCGCCGGCTCCTCAGGAGAATCGCCACCACGACCGGCGCGCCGATGATCGACGTCACCGCGTTCAGCGGCAGGACGCCGGCACTGCCGGGCGCGAGCGACGCCATCTGCGCGACGAGCGCCAGGACGCCGCCGAGCAGCACCACCGCTGGTACGAGCACCCGATGATTCGAAGTGCCGAGCAGCCCTCGGGACAGGTGCGGGACGGCGATTCCAAGGAAAGCGATCGGACCGCAGAACGCCGTCACCACCGCCCCCAGCATCGACGCGCCCACCATCGTCAGCACGCGCGCACGGCGGACCGCTACTCCCATCGACCTGGCGTAGTGCTCTCCCAGGAGCAGCGCGTTCAACTGCTTGGTCATCGCCGCCGCGAGCGCCAGACCGACGAGCGTGACTGGCGCGAAGAGCCGCAAGCGCTGCCAGGTGACACCGGAGAAGGAGCCGAATCCCCAGCGCGCCAGCTCCATCAGACGTTCGGGCGAGCTGATGCCGACGAGCACCGTCACGATCGCCGACGCGGTGTAGCCGAACATCAACCCGAGGATCAGCACCGTGGCTGGACTGGCCACGCGCGCCGAGACGGCGACCACCACGACGAGGACGGCGAGCGCACCCGCGATCGCGGCCGCGATCAGCAGCGCGTCGCCGGCGAGCCCGGTCGACGCGCCAAATGCGGTCGCGACGCCGGTCCCCGACCCGAGCACCACCATCGCGACACCGAGGCTGGCGCCCGACGAGATGCCGAGCGCGAACGGATCCGCCAGCGGGTTGCGAAACAGCGTCTGCATCTGCAGGCCGGCAATGCTCAGCGACGCGCCGGCAAGAACCGCCGTCAGCGACCGCGGCAGACGGATGCTCTCGATGACGATCGCGCTGCTCTCGTCGGCACCTGACGAGCGCAGGAGCACTTCGAGCACCCTGGCGATCGGCACATCGGTCGAACCGAGCGCCAGCGACAGCACGAACGCGACAACCAGCGCGATCGACAGACCGGCCAGCGCCGCCGCTTCGCGCCCGGCGCGGCTCGAAGCCGCCGTGCCTGTCGACACGCCGCCTGACGTGTGCATGCGTGCCGTCTCAGTACTCATGGCCGGCGTTCAGCGGGCAGGCACCTGCAGGTACCACTGGAACGCGTGCCGCGGCACCAGTTCCGGGTGAAAGATCCTGACCAGATCCGCGAGCACCAGATCCGGATGCGACACCGCGTGGATCCAGTAGTCGTTGCCGCCCGCGGGCGTCACGCGACGTTCGTACACCCATACCTGACCGGTCCGATACGCCTTGAACAGCCCGTACCGGGGCTCGTCCTTCACCATGGCCGCCAGACTGGGCCAGCCGCCGCCGTTGATCCAGATGTCGGCATTGCCTGCCCGCGCGAGCTGCGCTTCGAGATCGACGGTGACCGAGCCGGTCGCCGTGTTGTCCGCCCAGACGTAGCGACCGCCCGCGTCCGCGATCAGCGCCGCGGCATAGGAGCGGCCGCCGGCGATCACGAAGTCGCCGCGGGTTCCGCGGCCGGTCATCACCGTCGGCTTCTTGGAGTCCGGAACAGCGTCGGCACGCGTGCGCAGCTCTCCGTAACGCGCTTTCACTTCGCTATAGAGCCGCTGCCCGGCGCGCTCTTCGTTGAGGAAGAGCGCGATGTACTTCAACCACTCGGCGCGAGCGAGCGCGGTCGGCTCCAGCCATTCGTTGTTGGCGACGACCGGAATACCCGCCTGCCGGATCACGCTCAGCTCGCTGCTGAGCAATCCGCCGGTCATGAACAGCGCCGGCCGCTCGGAGACGACGAGCTCGGTGTTGATGACGGAAGACGGGGCGAACTCCTTCACCTGCTGATCGTTCGCATGCCTCAGGAGGTCGTCGCCGTACAGGAACTTCTTCGTCGATACTCCGGTCAGGACGTCGAGCCGCTGCAAGTCGACGAGTGACGAGAGATGCGTCGTCGAGGCAGAGTAGAACGAGGCAATCGGAACCGTCGCCACCTGCGCGCCTGCGAGATCGCCGCGAAGCGCCGGCGCCGGTGCGCCGCACTGCACCAGCACGTAGCGCTCGACCGGGCCGCTCGCGCCGCTCCGAACCTGCACCACTTTGTACGACCGGTGATAGGTGACGGTGAAGTTGACGGCGTCCTCGACCGTCACCTTGTCCGGAAAGTAGTCGGCAGCTGGATCGAAGCGATCGACGCAGCCGTGGATGACGTTGGACGCAGCGGCACGCGCCGGCGTCGCGGCGCCTTGAAACGCCGCCAGCCAGAGGCTGGAAACAATCGACGCGAGCGCGAGCAGCATCGGCACTAGTAGTCGTAGCGCATGCCGATGTAGAAGCTCCGCCCCGAGCCTGGATACGACCAGTAGATCTCGTTGGCGCCGTCGAACAGGTTGTTGATCTCCGACCGGAGGGTCACCTTGTTGCGCGCGCCGGCCAGCGCCGCCAGCTCCTTCTCGAAGCTCATGTTGACGACCGTGCCGGTCGGACGATGAATGTATGGAGCGGAGAAGACCGTCACGTAGTCGACGACGCTCCAGTCCTGCGTGAGGAGATCGCCGTAGTACGCGGCATTGAGGCGGCTCGCGATCTTGATCGCGGGATCGGTGTACTTGACGCCGTAGCTGACCATCCAGTCCGGCGTGTTCGGCAGCGTATCGACCGGTCTGCCGTCGTACACGATGAACTGCGAAGCGTCACGGTTCTTCCGTGTCTGCAGCCAGGTGACGCTCGCGTACGGCGCGAGCCCGAAGGTACGGCCGAGCGCCCTGGCCAGGTCGGCGCTCAGCGAGCCTTCGAGGCCCGCGAGCGTCGACGATTTCAGGTTCTGGTACTGGTAGCAGCCGAACCCGCCGGAGCAGCTGCCGGGGGCCGCCAGCCCGATGATCTTGTTGTCCCAGTCGGAATGGAACCAGGTCGCGCCCGCCTCGACGTATTTCCAGTCGATGTCGCCGCCGAACTCGTACGTCTTGCTCTCCTCGGGCAGGAGCGACAGGTTCGGCAGGTAGTAGACCGCCCCGTCTCCGGCTACCTGCTGCGGCGCCGGCACCTTGAAGCCTTCGGCGTAGTTGGCGCGCAGCTTCACCCATGACTGCGGGAGAAACGCGACGCCGACCGAGCCGCCGGCATGATCGTCCTTGGCGCTGGAGAGCACGGTGCTCTGGTTGTCGTAGGCGTCGACGCGAAGGCCGGCCGAGACGATCACCTGGTCCGTCAGCAGGCGAAGCTTGCCGGTCGCGTAGAAGCCGGCATCCTTCATCGACCAGCTCGACGGATTGGATTCATACGTGTAGTTGTCCAGCCCGACCGAGGCGGAGAACCGTGCGCCGACATAGTCTCCCTGTGCATTGACGAATCGCGTATCGAGATCGCTCCGATAGGGTTTCTGGCTGTAGTTTCCGAACGAGTAGCTGGCCGCCCAGTCCCACGTCTGGCTCGAGGTGCTCCCCGCATAGGAGAACGCCGTGTTGTCGGTCCGCTTCTGGTAGTCGGTGTACGGCGCGTCCGGCGTGTTGGCGCTGTACGGACGGATGCCGCTGCTCGACAGCTGCGACTGGATGTCGCCGAAGTCGTATGCCACGCCGGCACGATGATTTGTATTGAAAGAATAGCCGGCGTCGACGTTCACGCTGGTGTTGTGGTCGATCGACGTGTGATACCAGCGCCGGCCGCCCTGCGTCGTCAGGTCGCTGCGGCCATGGTTCGCCACGCCAAGGGCGATGTCGAAGCCCTTCGCGGCGCCGTTGAACGCCAGCCGCTCGCGCTTCAGCTGGTCGCTGCCGATTCCCAGCTCGAGCGACGCGTGCGGCGTCTCCGTGCCGCGCCTGGTGATGATGTTGATGACGCCGCCCATTGCCGACGATCCGTACTGCACGGCCGACGGCCCACGGATGATCTCGATCCGGGCGACGTTCTCCAGGCCGATGAGCGTCAAGTTGGCATTGCCGGTGCGCCGTCCGTTCAGGAGGATGAGCACCGTGTTGGTGTATTCCGGCGTCCCCGAGAGCTGGCCGAAGCCGCGGATCTGCACCCCTGCCACGTCGTTGTACGTCGCGGAGTTGAACCCCTGCTCGACGATCAGATCGGTGAGCGTCTGCGCGGTCGACGCCTTGATGTCGTCCTCGTCGAGAATCGTGACGTTGCTGGGGATTTCGCGCGTGCGCTCCTTCTCCCGGCTGGCGGTGACGACCACCGTGTCGAAGATGCGCGGAACGCTCGAACCGTTCTGGTCGTCCCGATCGTCCGGCGTGTTCTGCGTATTCTGGGCGCCGGGCGTCTGAGCCCCGAGCGTTGCGGGAACGAGAGCCAGTGCGAGCGCGCTGACGACGAGGAGATCCCTGAAACGGGAGATGTGACGAGCCATGCTGGAAGCCTCCGCGAGCGGCGGCAGACCTTCCGACAGGCGACGGGTTGTGCGTGGACGACGGCGTGAGCCGGCGAGGCCAGGGCACCCTTTCTGTCACCCGCAGAAAGTCGACCGCGAGAACCTCTGGGTAGGTCTCCTGGCTCGGAAGGTGGTGAACGTCGAATCGTTCACCAGCGGCTTCTACCTTCCCCAGCCTCTCGGCCGAGTGGTATGTCGAAGCCGCACGCCTTCACTTACAGTGGCGGGACCGCGCCGGATTTGCACCGGCTTCCCTGTTATGCCCTGACGGGCACCCAAAGTGAGATGGCCATGCTATCACGTCCGAGCGGGACACACGTTGTGAACGGCTCGGTCCATTCTGTTACCGCTCGACCAGCACGAGTCCCCACGGGCCGTCGCCGACCGGTATCTTCTTCGTCACCGTCCGGCGCTCGACGTCGATGACCGAGACGTCGTTCGACGGACCGTTCGCGGTGTACAGCGTCTTTCCGTCGCCGGACAGCGCGATGCCCCACGGCCGTTCTCCCGCTTCGATCGTGCCGACGACGGCGTTAGTCGCCGTATCGACGATGACGACCATCCTGCTGCGTCCGGTGGAGACGTAGAGCCGTCTGCCGTCGGGCGACACGACGGTGCCCATCGGGCGCATGCCGTGTCCGAGATCGATCTTCTGGAGCGGGGTGCGCGCCGCCGTGTCGATGACGGTGATCGTCCCCTCGTTCTCCGCCGGTACGTACGCGCGGCTCCCGTCGGGCAGGAACGCCACCGAGCGCGGCCGCGGGCCGACATCGATCGAGCCAACCACCGACTTCGACGCGAGATCGATGACGAACACGGCGCCGGCATCCTCCGACGTCGTCCACACCTGTGCGCCATCAGGCGTCACGGCAACGCCCTCGGGCTCGGCGCCGACCTTGTAGACCTGGCCAATGCTGCCGTCCGACAGCTGCACCGTGCTCACCTGCGCCGTATCTTCGTTCGCGATGAACGCCTGCGTGCCGTCGCGGCCCACCGCGAGCCCTTCGGGATCGGATCCGGCGCGGAGAATGCGCAGCAACGTGTGCGACGTGATGTCCACTTCGCCGATGCCGTCGGCCCCCTTGTCGGGAGGCGGAAGCGTCGACTCGTCCACGCCAGGGCCGGCGATCGGCGATCCGCTGAGGGCGACGTAGAGCCTCGTCCGATCGGGGCTCACGACGATGCCGCGGGGCCGCTTCCCGAGCTCGATCGTGCCGAACGCCTCCGCGGCGTCCGCATCGATCATCGTCAGCGTCCCGGCGCGCTCGTTCGTCACGTAGAGCACGCGGCGCGGCGGCGCATTGGAGCAGGCCGAGACCGTGAGTGCCGCGAAGCCGACGAACGCTGCTACGCCTCGACCGAACATGTGTCACAACTCCTGACGCGAGCAGATCCAGGGGATATCGTCTGGCTGACTACAGCCCGTCGACCCCGTCGCGCATCACCGTCGCGGGAGAACCGGCGACCAGCGTGTGAGGCGCGACCGGTTTGACGACGACCGCGCCGGCGGCGACGACGGCGCCCTCGCCGATCGCGATGTGATCGCGCACCACGGCGCCGACGCCGATCCAGGCGCGCGCACCAACCTCGACACCGCCCGCCAGAATCGCCCCGGGACCGACGGTGGCGAACGCGCCGAGGTGCACGTCATGTGCAACGTTTGCGCCACGGTTGAGCACGACGTGCGCGCCGACTCGGGTGTTGGCCGCGACGATTGCTCCGGCGGAGACGAACGCGCCCGGCGCGATCGACGCACGCCGCGACACGATGGCGGTCGGATGCACCACGCTCGCAAACGTGTAGCCGCGCGCGGCCATCAGCTCCACGATCGTCCGGCGCTTCGTCGAAACGATGCCGGCGACGCACATCACCTCGTCGCGGGACCAGACGATCTCGTCTGGCACGAACACCGGCAGCCCTTCGTGCTCGCGCGTGGTCCGAAACCCGTCGTCTGAGACGACGAAGCCGCGCACGATGCGACCGGAGCGCTCGGCCGCTTCCAGCACTTCGGTCGCGAAAGTGCCCGCACCGAGGATCAGGAGCGGAGATTCAGACACGGGACGTATCCTCGAGAGGCCGCGCGCGGAAGCGCTGCAGCAGCGCATCGTATCCGTCGATCGTGGCGCGGATGTCGTGATGCGCCCGCACCTCGGCATGCAGCAGGCGAGCGCGGCGCGTGCGCTCGTCTCCGGCCGCGAGCGCACGGACGATCGCCGCGGCGATCTGCTCCGCCGACACGCCGCTGTAGCACCATGCCGTGTCACCGTCCCGCAGCAGCGTAGACGAGGATCCCGAGGCCGGTCCGACGATCGGCAGGCCGGCGGCCGCGGCGTGCAGCATCACCTGCGCGACCGGCTCGTTGAAGACCGAGTGGAACAGCAGCAGGTCGTGGTTCGGGAACTCGTCGATCATCGCCGGCCGCGAGACGGCGGGCCGCAGGTCGACGACAGGCGCGAGACCGTTCGCAAGGATCCGCTCCCGGATCTGGCGCGCGTACGCGGCCGGACCTGGCGATCCGATAGCCGTCAGCCGCACGTCGAACTGCCGCAGCACCGCCGGAAGCGCATCGAGGAACAGGTGCAGCCCCTTCTCGGGGCTCAGACGTCCGATCCACAACAGACGAATCGGCGAACGCAGCGTCGCGCCGCGCGAAGGCAGCGACGAAGGCGTCGGCACGCCGAACGGGATCACCTGCGTGCGCTCCGCATCGAGACCGGCGGCCACCGCGTCGTGCCGCCACGACTCCGTTGGAAACACCGCGACGTCGATGGCGTCCGGATCCACCGGCCTCAACACGTCGCGGTGCAGCGGCGACGTCACCCGCGCGACGCACCGCAGCCACGCCAGCGATCGGCGGTGCCGCAGCTCCTGCGCCAGCGCGACGAGGCTCACGACAATGGACGGGATCGGCTGGCGCCGGACGAAGCGGACGAGGCCGGGAGGCGCGAGATCCGCCATCACGATCGCGACATCGTAGGATCCGGCCGCTATCGCTCCCTCGAGCGTCTCGAACCATCTCGAGGCGCGCGTCGCGTCGCCAAGCTCGCGCTGCACGCGCCGGATTGTACGGGCGACGTCGCGCAGCCACGGCCGCGAAGACGAAAGCGCCCCCTCGAAGGCGTACCACCGCGTGGGCTGCGATGCCGGTCCGGCGCTGCCGTTGACGTCGACCGTCCAGCCGCGGTCACGCAACCCGTCGACGAGATCGACGGCCACGTCGTGCAGCGGAAGCGCGCCCGCGACGAGACAGCGCCCTCTCACGTCAGCGTCAGGGCACGCTGCGGCAGGCCGAGGATGGAGCGCGCTTCGACGAGGGTGGCCACGGGACGCCCCAGCGCAGCCGCCAGGCCGACGATGCGGCTGACGAGCCGCGGGTTGGAGGCTCGTTCCTGCTTCCCCGCGTCCATGTGCAGGTTGTCTTCGAGGCCGGTCCGCACGTGTCCGCCCATCGTGACGGCGAGCGCGTTGATCGGCCACTGCGCGCGCCCGATGCCCGCGGCCTGCCACCGCGAGCCTGGCGGCAGGCGGCGTACGAGCCAGGCGAGGTTCTCGGCGGTGGCCGCGAGCGTCCCGAGCGATCCGAGCAGCAGGTTGAAGACGAACGGCGGCACGAGCACGCCGCGATCGATCAGGTAGTGCGCGTAATCGAGCATCCCCGCGTCGAACACCTCGAGCTCGGGGACGATGCCGCGGGCTTTCATCTTCTCGGCGAGCGCGCGGATCATCTCCGGATCGTTCACCGACGCCTGCTTCGGAAAATTGAGCGACCCCAGCGTCAGCGACGCCATGTCGGGCTTCAGGTCGCCGTCCAGGTCGAGCACGGCCGATCGCTCCTCGAAGCGCCGGTGCACGCGCCCGCTGGTCGACACGCAGATGACGACGTCGGGCGAGACGGCGCGAACGCGACGGATGATGTCGCCGTAGATCTCGGCGCTGACGGACGGTTCGCCCTCGGCGTCGCGCGCGTGCAGGTGGAGCGTCGACGCGCCGGCGTCGAGGCATGCCGCCGCGTCGCGCGCGATCTCGTCGGGCTGCTCCGGAACGGCGGGGAACTCGCGCCGCCGCGGCACCATTCCCGTCAATGCAACGTTGATGACCAGCGGCTGGGTGTAATCCGGCAGATCTCGCATAGAAAGCGGACGTGGGTAGGCGATTGTACTGCGTCCGCAAAGGCGCCAGATCATCAATTCGCCGGCTCCCGATTTCCATGTGCGCGGCCGGCCGGCCTGTGCTAGCGTTCGCGCGCACCTCGAAAGGAGGAGTCGTGACGCGCAACTTCCGGCTGCTCGCCCTGCTCTCCGCTGCCGCTTCGCTCTCCTGGATGGCCCCGGGCCTCCTCGGCCAGGATCGTTCCGCTGGATCCCGCCAGCCGTCTCTCGACGCCGGCGACTGGCCGCACTACACCGGCGACATGCGCGGGTGGAAGTACTCGCCGCTCGCGCAGATCGACGCGTCGAATTTCAACAGGCTCGAGGTCGCCTGGCGGTTCAAGACCGACGCGCTCGGGCCGCGGCCCGAGTTCAAGCTCGAAGGGACGCCGCTCGCGGTCAACGGCGTCCTCTACACCACGGGCGGGACGCGCCGTTCGGTGATCGCGCTCGACGGCCGGACCGGCGAGCTGATGTGGGCACACAGCCTGCGCGAGGGAAAGCGCGCCGGCGTGTCGCCGCGCCAGCTGTCGGGACGAGGCGTCTCGTACTGGACCGACGGCCGCGGCGACGAGCGGATCGTCTACGTGACGACCGGCTACAGGCTCGTCGAGCTCGACGCGAAGAGCGGATCGCTCGTCCGCTCGTTCGGCACCGACGGCGCCGTCGATCTGAAGGCCGGCGCCGTGTTCGGCAACCGACAGCCGATCGATCTCGAGACGGGCGAGATCGGCATCCACTCGACGCCAGGCATCGTCGGGGACACGATCATCGTCGGGTCGTCGTTCCGCGAGGGTGCGACGGTCAACACGCACAACAACACGAAGGGGCTCGTGCGCGCGTTCGACGTGCGGACCGGCAAGCTGCTGTGGACCTTCAACACGATTCCGCGGCCCGGCGAATTCGGCAACGACACGTGGGAGAACGACTCGTGGGCGGTCAACGGCAACACCGGCGTCTGGACGCAGATCACGGCCGACGAGGAGCTGGGCCTCGTGTACCTCCCCGTCGAGACGCCGACCTCGGACTTCTACGGCGGTCATCGTCCGGGGAACAACCTCTTCGCCGAGAGCATCGTCGCCGTGGATCTGCGGAGCGGCCAGCGCAAGTGGCACTACCAGTTCGTTCATCATCCGCTGTGGAACTACGACATGTCGTCGGCGGCGATGCTCGCCGACATCACGGTGAACGGGCGCGCGATCAAGGCGCTGGCCATCCCGAGCAAACAGGGATTCCTCTGGATGTTCGATCGCACCAACGGGCAGCCAATCTGGCCGATCGAGGAGCGCCCCGTTCCACAGTCCGACGTGCCGGGTGAGAAGACCAGCCCGACGCAGCCGTTTCCGACCAGGCCGCCCGCCTATACACGGAACGTCCTGAAGGTGCCGGACGATCTCGTCGACTTCACGCCGGAGATGCGCGCGCAGGCGCTGAAGCAGATACAGCGCTACAAGGTCGGACCGTGGATGTACAACCCCGCGGTGCTCGGCGACGTCAACGGCCTGCTCGGCGCGATCAACATGGGCAATGCCGTCGGCGGCACGAACTGGCCCGGCGGCGCGATGGATCCCGAGACGCACGTCGCCTACACGCCGGGCAACAACGCGGGCATCACGGCGACGACGCTCGTCGCGCCGCCGCCGGCGTTCTCCGACATCCGCTACGTATCCGGCGTCGCCGGCCGTCCGTTCCAGGAGGTGCTCGGTCCGGGCGACTGCTGCGCCGCCGATTCGCCGCGAACGTCGCGCAGCGAGGGAACGGCCGCACCGCAGCTGGCCGCCGGCGCGGCACCGGCCGCTTCAGGCTCCGCGCCAGCGGCCACCGCCAATCCAGGAGGACTGACGATCGACGGCATCTCGATCCTCAAGCCGCCGTACGGGCTGATTTCGGCCATCGACATGGACCGAGGCGAGATCCTCTGGCAGACGCCGCACGGCGACACGCCGGACAACGTGCGCAATCACCCGGCGCTGCGCGGTCTGAACATCCCGAAGACCGGGCAGGCGGGCACGTCGGGGATCGGCCTGCTCGTCACCAAGACGCTCGTCATCATGGGCGATCCCTCGCTGACGACGACGCCGGAGCACCCGCGCGGCGCCATGCTCCGCGCGTACGACAAGCGGACAGGCAAGGAAGTCGGCGCGGTCTTCATGGCGGCACCGCAGAGCGGATCGCCGATGACGTACCTCGCCGACGGCAAGCAGTACATCGTCAACGCGATCAGCGGCGGGAGCTACTCGGGCGAGTACGTCGCGTTCAGAGTGCCCTGATTCGCCCCAGGGAACGCACGCGGACTCACGTCCGTGACGAGGGCGGCACGGCCGGCAGTCGTATCTGCACGACCGTTCCGCCCGACTCGCCGTCGCGCACCGATATGCGTCCGCCGTGATCCTCCACGACACGCCTGGCGATGGCGAGACCGAGGCCAGTGCCCCCCGATGTCACCGATCGGCCTCGATAGAACTTCTGAAACACCTTCTCCTGCTCGTGCTGAGGAATCCCAATCCCCTGGTCGGCAACCTCGAGCTGAACGGACCCGGTCGTCGTTGTTGCGCGAACTCTCAATTCCGTTCCCGCGGGCGAGTACTTCAGGGCGTTGTCGATGACGTTGTCGAGTACCTGCAGCATGGCCATGCGATCGGCGCGGATTCGCGGCGGATCGGCCGGCATCTCGACGACGACGTCGTGGCCGGTCGCTGCCAGCCTCGCATCGAAGCGTTCGAGAGCCGACTCGGTGACCTCCGCGATCGAGAGCAGCTCGAGGCGATACCGACGCGCGACGTGCCCGAGGGATCCATAGGACAGGAGGTTGTCGATGAGCCGCTCGAGCAGCTGCGTATGGCTCTGCAGCATCACGCCGTAGGCGGCGCTCGTCTCCTGCGATTGGCAGCGTCCCTTCACCAGCGTCTCCGCCACCAGCTGAAAGAGCGCGAGCGGCGTCTTCAGCTCGTGGGTCGCGCTGGCGACGAACTCCGACTGCATCGCGGCAAGATTGGCGCTCGCCCTCAGCGCGCGCAGCGTGAAGAGCGCCCCCATCAACGCAACCGCGGCGGAAACGACAATTAACCACCGGGTCCTGACGGAACCGAGCGACGCGGCGGCAAGAGTGGGATCCTCGGCGGCGCTCACCCTCAACGTCCACGGCGCGGTGTACGGGAGAGACTGCCCGCGACCGTCGACGAGATCGGGGTCGAGGAACGACAGTCCGAACGTGCGCTCATGCAATGGCGTGCCCGACATCACACCGCGGCCGGTGCTCGCCACGACACGATGGTCGCCGTCGAGCACCGCAAGGTAAATGCTCTCCTCAACGCGTCCGATGCGGGAGATCTGGTTGAGAATCTCGTCGAAGTAGTGCTTGGCGACCCAGTCGAGATTGACCATGAAGCCGACAGCTCCCAACAGCGGTCGCGCCCCGACCGTGTGATACAACAGGTGCACGACGACCTGGTAACGGGTTCCGCCGAGTGGAAGATCGAAGCTTCCGAAGCGACGTCCGGTCGTGCCGATCGCACGCACCTGTTCGATCAGATCGCGCGAAATCGCTGGACTTGCCAGGGATACGACGGGATAGGCCGATTCATCGGCCGCACCGGCCGCCCAAGCTGGCTGCCGGTCGACCCGGTTGAATACATACGATGCAGGCACAGCGCCGTCCTTCCAGACGAAGAACGATTCGGGATACGGAAACCGCGCGAAAGCCTCGGCAAACAGGCCCTCGAGCTCGTATCGTTGGTCGAAGTTCAGCGCGATCTCGGTGAACGATGCCAGCACGGAATGATGCACACCCTTCATGTCGCGGTTGAGCGCAACGGTCAGCAGCGTGAGCGCCTCTTCGGAGCGCTGGTCGACCAACAGGACGGTGCTGTGCTGCCATTCGGACACCGCACGCGTCGCAAGCCACCCGAGCGACAGGACCGCAATCGAGACGATGGCGCCGAGCACGGTCCAGAGCGTCGCACGTCGACCCTGGTTGAACGCGCGCACGGCGGCATCGGACCAGCTCACCTGAAGAGATCTCGCTCGCGGTAGTAGCGTGCCGCCCCGGGATGGAGCGGGACCGGCGTGGCCGGTGCCTTCACGACGTTGATCAGGCCGGCCGAGGGCTGAAGGCGCGTGAGCTCCGGCAGCGCGCCAAACAAGGTCTGCGTCAGATCGTAGACTACCGACTCGGGCATCGTGTCGTGACACAGAAGCAGGCCGTCGATTCCGACTGTCTGTACGTCATCGACCTGCCCTCGGTAAGTACCTTTGGGAATGACCGCTGGCTTGAAGAATGGAAACCGCGAGCGTAACCGGTCGATGGCGGCAGGTTCGAGCGACAGGAGCCGGATGGGGCTCGTCTCGCCGACATCATCGATCCCGGCGAGCGGATAGGCCGATGCGAAGATGCGCACGTCGAGCTCGTCGTTCTTCAGACGAGAGAGAGCGTTGCGTGAGCTCGCGATGCTTCTGATGTCGTCGGTTGTGAGGCCGTGCCCTTCGAGCACTGCTCGTGTGAGAATGCTACCGGCATTGTCGTCGCTCATCTGCACGCGACGACCGCGAATCTCGCTGCCCCGTACGATGCCGCTGGCTCGCCGCACGAGGATGTGCACAGCGTTCGTGTACAGCACGGCGATGCTCCGCAGGTGCGCACCCGCATCGGCCGCACCGGCTGCACCGGCTGCACCGGCTGCACCGGCCGGAAGACTCGACTGCGTGCGGAACACCTGGAAGGCAAGATCGGCGCGAGAGAATGCCAGGTCGGCCTTCCCCTCATCGAGCGCGCGTGCGTTCGCAGCCGCGCCGCCCGGGCCATCAGCCGCGGCGGCGACGACGTGGAGTCCAGGAATTCTTGCGTTGTAGACGTCTGCCAGCGCCTGGCCCAGTGGCGAGTACGCCCCACCGGTGGGACCGGTGAGGATGACGATTCGGCGGTCCCCGGCTGAAGCCGTCGCGGCCGGTTGCGACGTGCGGCCGCAGGCCAACGCCGTCAGTCCGAGAAGGGCTGTTACGACGGCGACAACCGGCCGGAGCCCGGACACCAGCTTCATCGTGCGCTGATTCTACGGCCGCGGCAGCTCGAACCGCACCTCCAGATAACGGAGCCCTGCGTCGACGTCCTTGTACCAATGCGGCGTGTTGGCGGGTATCAGTACCACATCGCCCGGACCCACCCGATGGCTCTGCCCCCCTTCGATCGTTGCTGACGCTGCTGGCGTACTGCCGCGGACGATCCGGCCGCCGGTCACCAGCGTGCCGGCGCCTGCGAGAATCTGATGGACCTCGGTACCCAGTTCGTGGGCACCGCCTCCCTGCGGGCTCCTACGGACCACGATGTTGGCCTGGAACTTCTCACCACGCGCAACAGGAGCGGAAAACATCAGCTGTGGCGGGGTCGCTGCCGCCTTCGCTGCCAGCACGCTGCTGATAGCGGTGTCGCGCACCGCAACCGCCGTGCCGCCTGCGGGCGCGCCAACGTCGAACCTGATCTCTAGATACGTGATCTGGCCGTTCACCTGCGAATACCAGTGTGGGGTCTGCGGGGGGACCATCACGACGTCCCCCGTTTCCACGCGCCGGGACTCGCCGTTCTGAATAGTGCCGTTGCCACGTTCCGACGGAGTCGACGAGGGACGGACGATCGTTCCGCCGGTGACGAGCGTCGCGGTCCCATCGATGATCGAGTGGATCTCGCTGCCGACATCGTGCGCGATCGCTCCCTGAGGCCTGGTACGGCGAACGACGTTGATCATGAACCGATCGCCGCTCTTCACGTTCGCCGCCATCATCTCGGGCCCGGGGACCGCCTTCGCGCGGCTGTCGAGGACGGCCATGAGCTCGCTGCGGCTCTTGAAGACGACACCGCCGACGTCGCTTTGCGCCAGCAGCGGCGCCGCGACCAGGCCGGCGCCGATCATCAGCATGAAGGCGGACATCATGCGCGTCATCGCTTCACCGACACTTTCATGAGTCCGTTCGTCCAGCAGCACTGAAAGCCGCCGCCGCCGTCTCCGGACGAGTCGTTTAGTACGACGCGGAGCGTGTACTCACCCGGTTCGGCGAAGGTCGCAGTGGTCGTCGCCTTGCCGGTCTCTTTGTCGACATCAGGCTTGACTGGGCCGAATGCCACCTTGCCGCTACCGCGGTACGTACTCCATGTCGCCGTCACCGGGACGCCGCGGTAGCTGCGCGAACGGTTCTTACCGTCGTCTGTCGCCCAGATGTCGAGGGTGAGCGGCTTTCCGACCAACGTGGTGGCCGGCGGTGCATTGAATATACGTGGCCCCTGGTTGCTCGGTCCGTTCGATGCGAACTTGAGAACGGGCGGCGTGTTGCCAGAGGTCACCTCGTTCAACGCGTCGATCTCCCAACGCGAATCGAGCGAAGCAGGAATCGAGTTGATGCGGCCGGCCGCTGCGAGCGTCCAGGTGATCTTCTTGCTGCCGAAGTCTTTCGGCACCGTCACGGTGAAGACTCCCCAACCGCGCTTCGGCATGAAATGCGTCGGCTGTCCAAGATCTGGCCCTCCCGGCTCGACGCGATTACCGGGACCAATCGGAACATCGACTTCCTGTTTGAGGTTTCGGTTGTTGTAGCCGAACAGGAGCTCGAACGAGCCATCGGAGTTCTTGAACCAGCCTTCGAAAGCGGGTGTGACGTCCTGCCCGGAATCATGCAGTGGTTCGACACCGGGCAGCTGCCCTGGCATCTGGGCACTCACGCGTGGATTCGAGGCGAGCAACCACACTCCTGCGCACAGGGCGGCAACCGCCCACCGTATCGTTAGCATCTCCAGGTATCCTCCGGACTGCGGCGACGGGGAGGACGGACGCAGCGGACCATGCGTCCGCTGCTCGTCCGTGATCGCCGTTAGTGGCGCGCTATTGCTGTTGCTGGGTAGATTGCGCCTGCTGCGCCTTGCGCCGTGCGAGCTCTGCTTTGTAGTCCTCATCGGTGAGATACGTCACGTTCACCCACGCGTGTGCCATTTCGTCGATGCTTCGATCGCCGCCGCCGACCCATTGGCTCGGATCGGGGTTATTCCTGTTGCCGACCGTGTTGTCGTGCCACGCCGTGACCGAGATGATCGTGCCCTTCGGCAGAATCGGCGCCTCGTCATCGGCGTACTCGTAGGAGTTCATCCAGTTGAACTGGAAATTGTTGACGAACGACAGCATCTGCCTGGTGCCGTTCGGCAGGATGGCCTCGAGCGCCATCGCCTTGCCGCGCAGGTGCATGTGCGGCTGGAAGTTCTCGAGGCGTGCGGGACCGCGGCTCAGCACGGTGTAGCCCTGTGTTGCGGCGATTGTGTTGGGCGGGATGTCGATCCCGCGTCCACGTGAGGCACCCATGTTAGTCAGTACGGTGCGGTACTTCGGCGTGTACCCTCTCGGATAGAGATAGATGCCGAGTTCGACTTCGGCCGTAATCGGCTTCGCGTCCGCGATGTTCATCGCCTGCGACAGATGGATGTCCCACACGATCTGCGAGCCGGGCACGAGGACCTTTCCCGAACCTTCGCGATACACGTCGCCGACCTTGCCGATGGCCCATTCCGAGAAGAGCCCGGCGCCGCGGTCTCCGGCGGGTGTGTCGTCATCGTCATCATCAGTGGCGGCAGGCGCAACGCGGAACTGCTCCGGCACTAGCTTCTCGTCCTGAATCAGCGAGGCCACGGCATGATGCAGGATTCGGCGGCCTTCGATCGTCGACGCGCGCGTCTCGACGGCTCGTACCCATCGCACTTCGCTGATGCCGACCTCTGAGATCGGCTTCCACCACTTGTCCTGCGTGCGAGCGTCCATCGTATAGGGCTGCGCCTTGACGACGATATCCGGCTCGCCGAACTGTGCCGCAAGCCTCCACTCGTTGGTGTCGTTGAAGACAGGGGGGGGAGGCAGGTCTTTCGGATCGCCCATCGGCGCGCCACCATCCACCCATCGGACGATGGTGTCGACCTGGTCGTCGGAGAGCGAGATGTCGTTCTTGAACTTCCGGATGCCGACTGTCTTGTCGATGTGCCACGGCGGCATCAACCGAGCCTGCACCTTCTGCTTGATCGACCGCGCCCACGGGCGCGCGTCCTGGTAGGTCAGCAACGACATCGGCGCTACCTGACCAGGCCGGTGACAGTTCTGGCACTTCTCCTGGAAAATCGGTGCGATGTCTTTCGCAAAAGTCGGCGTCATGCCCGCCTCGGCGGCCATGGCCGCCGAGGCCGCGCCCATCGTCATGCAGACAATCAACACGCCCGCGCGCCACGTGAGTCGAAGTCTTGTCGATATCATCGCAACTCCTTTGATCGCTCCTGCCGTCTCGGACATCACGGATGCTATGAAGGTCGTCGGGACGTTTCAACGCAGGACATGTTTCAAGTTGTTTCGCAGGGCCGAAGAAGTAACCGGCACGCTCGCAACGTGACGAATTGCGCTATCCTCCATCTGCCCGAAAGCGTGGGAGGTGCATGTCGAAGCGGCTGCTGGTCGTCGAAGACGATGTGTCCATAGCGCGAGTGCTCCACGACAACCTCGTCTTCGAGGGTTTCCACGTGGCGTGCGCCGGAGATGGCGCGCAGGCGCTGGCCGTGTCGCGCACCTTCCTGCCCGACCTCGTTCTCCTGGATCTGATGCTCCCGGAGCAATCGGGATTCGACGTGTGCGAAGCGATGTGCAACCGTCAGTTTCGTCCGGCGATCATCGTGCTGACGGCGCGACGAGACGACGGTGACAAGGTTCGCGCACTCAACCTCGGCGCCGACGACTACGTCACGAAGCCGTTCACCCTCGACGAACTGCTCGCTCGCATTCGTGCGGTGCTGCGCCGAAGTCATCCGCAGCTCGACTCGATCGCAATCGGACCGATCGTCGTCGACTTCAGGAATTCACGGGCGTACAAATGCGGCGACGAATTCGATCTGAGCCCTCGCGAGATCGAAATCCTGCGGCACCTGGCCGAGCGACGGGGAAAGATCGTGACGCGCGATGAGCTGCTGCGACTGGTCTGGGGATACGAACACGTTCCCCTCACGCGCACCGTGGACATCGCCGTGGCGCGTCTGCGGCGGAAGATCGAGCCCGATCCGCATCATCCGCGCCACCTGCGTACGGCTCATCGCGACGGTTACACGCTCATGCTGACGTAGGAGCGCGGCGCGTGCGCACCGCTGGACTGATCGCGTTTGTCGCTTGGCTTGCCGCGACACCCGTCGCGGCCGATGACGCGCCGACGTTTGCGACGCACGTGGCACCGATTCTCCATCGTTACTGCACGACCTGCCATCAGCCGGACGGCGTCGCCCCATTCCCGCTGATCGACTATGCGGAGGCGCGACCCCACGCCAGGCAGATTGCGCAGCTGACCGCCGCGCGCCTCATGCCTCCGTGGAATGCCGAGACCGCACGCGGCGGCTTCGTCGGACAACCCCGTCTCACAGACGCCGAAATCCAGACCATCCAGCAATGGGTGAACGCCGGTGCTCCACCAGGCGACCTGTCGCGTCAACCAGCTGCTCCTCCGTCCACGGAGGGATGGCGGCTGGGCGTGCCCGACCTCGTGGTGAAGCTGCCCCGAGCCTATCGGCTCACCGCAGAGGGAAGCGACGTCTTCCGGATCTTCGTGCTCCCAATTCCCGGCAGTGCGACACGATTCGTACGAGGCATCGAGCTTCGGCCTGGCAAGGCTGGCGTCGTCCATCACGTCAACCTCCGCATCGACACCACGCACAACTCGCGCGATCGGGATGACCTCGATCCTGAGCCGGGCTACGACGGTCTGCTCGCTCGAACGGCGCGTTTTCCCGATGGGCATTTCCTCGGGTGGACGCCAGGCCAGGTCGCGCCGCTCTTGCCGCAGGGCCAAGCGTGGCGGCTTGCACCAGGGTCCGATCTCGTGCTGCAGGTGCACATGCGACCCAGCGGCAGGGCCGAGGAGGTCAACCCAGAGGTCGGTTTCTACTTCGGTGCCGATCCACCCGACGACAAGCTGACCGTCGTCAGGTTGGGACGTCAGGACATCGACATCCGCCCGGGCGACCCGTCATACGCTGTGACCGATTCGTACGTCCTGCCGGTTGATACGACGATCGAGGCGGTGCAGCCGCACGCGCACTACCGCGCACGCGCCGTCCGCGCCGACCTGACGTTGCCGGACGGCACCACGACACCGCTCCTCGTCATCACGCGATGGGACTTCCGGTGGCAGCACGTCTACCGGTTCACTGTTCCCCTTCAGGCGCCCGCCGGCAGCCGCCTGTCGATGCACTTTACGTACGACAACTCCGCAGACAACCTCGTCAACCCGGTGCAACCCCCAATCGAGGCACTATGGGGTCAACGCTCGGCCGAAGAGATGGGCGACCTATGGGTGCAGCTGCACACGCGGACGATTGCCGACCGGGTGGCACTCGACCGCGATTTCCGTCCGAAAGCGGTTCGGGAGGATCTGATCGGCTACGAAGCGCTCATCCGCCGGTCGCCGTCCGACGTCGGCCTGCGCGACGACGCGGCCGTGCTCTATCTCGAGATCGGTCAGGCGGCACGAGCCGCGGCGCACTGGAAGGAGACGACGCGGCTCACGCCCGACGCGCCTGCCGCGCACTTCAACCTCGCCACTGCTCTCGCGCTCGACGGCCGGCTCGACGAAGCGATCGCAGAGTTGACCGCCGCGTTGCGACTCAACCCCGGATACAACAAGGCTCGCAACAACCTCGGACGTCTGCTGCTCGCACGCGGGCAGTTCGCGGACGCGGCATCGCATTTCGCTGCTGCCCTGCGCAATCAGCCCGCCGACGCTGAAGCGCACTACAACATGGCGATGGTGCATCGCGCCACGCGCGAGCGAGACCGCGCGATCTCCGAATTGCGCACCGCGGCGGCGCTCGCGCCCGACTGGCTGCCGGCGTCGCTCGATCTGTCGTGGATGCTCGCGACCGCACGGAGCGTGACGCGCACGGAAGCCGAAGAGGCGGTCCGGTCTGCGGAACGGGCGGTGGCGCTCACCAATCGCCAGGACGCCGCAGCGCTCGACACACTCGGCGTGGCGCTCGCCGCCGCAGGCCTCTTCGACCGGGCACGATCGATCGCCGACGAGGCGCTCGCGCTGGCACGCGATTCCGCTTTCGCCGACGACATCCGCGACCGTCGCACGATGTACCTGCAGCATCGTCCGTACGCTCCGTGAACGCGAATCGCAGCGCGCACGAAACAAGTTGAAACAAGTCTTCGGTTGAATCGAGGGGGCTCGGCCCGCACGATTGCGGTCGCCTGACGGCCGCGCTGTCACGGGCGGCGCGTGCGTGTCGCCATAGGAGACCTCACTCATGCTCAGAGCGAAGACCCTCGTGCTTTCCCTGCTCGCGCTGGCAACGCTGGCGCTCGACCCCGCCCGCGCGCAGGCACAGAGCAGCATCGTCGGCACCGTCAAGGACGATACCGGCGCTGTCCTGCCTGGCGTAACGGTCGAAGCAAGCAGCCCGGTGCTGATCGAAAGGACGAAGTCCGCGGTCAGCGACGAACAAGGGCAGTTCCGTCTCGTGGACCTGCGTCCTGGTTCCTACGCCGTCGTGTTCACGCTGCCTGGCTTTGCGACGGTCCGGCGCGAGAATCTCGAGCTGCCCAGCGACTTCACCGCCACATTGAACGCGGAGATGAAGATCGGATCGCTCGAGGAGACGATCACGGTCTCCGGAGATGCGCCGATCGTGGATGTCCAGGCGGCGTCGCGCCCGCAGGTGCTGAATCGCGACGAGCTCGACGGGCTGCCGTCCGGCCGTACCGTGCAGGCCGTCGGTCTTCTCGTCGTCGGGGTGAATCTCAGCGCGCCGGATACGGGCGGGACCACTGCGTTGCAGCAGACCTACATGTCGGTCCACGGTGCGACGTCTGGCAACGTCACCGTCCTCGTGGACGGCATCAACATGACGGGCATGCAGGGTTCGGTGCAGGCGTACTGGAATGAAGCGATGAACCAGGAGGTCGCCTACCAGACGAGCGGGATGAGCGCCGAGGTCGCCGGCGGCGGCGTCCGCGTGAACATGATCCCGCGCGACGGCGGGAACCGCTTCAGCGGGTCGATGTTCGGCAACTACTCGAACTCGTCGTTCCAGGGCAGCAACCTGTCGGACGCTCTGCGCGCCGCGGGCCTCAAGTCGACCGACAAGATTGACAAGATCTGGGACAGCAACCTCTCGCAGGGCGGCCGGATCGTCGCCGACAAGCTGTGGTTCTTCGGATCGGTCCGAAGCTTCGGCATTTATGCGCCGGTCGCCGAGACGTTTTACAAGGACGGCCGGCAGGGCATCAGCGACGAGGATCAGCAGAACTACCTCGCGCGGCTCACATGGCAGATCACCCCGAGGAACAAGCTGGCGGCCTACTACGACCGTATCTACCGTTTCCGCGGACACTCCATGGGAGCGGGCGACGATCCGGAAACGGCCGCCGTTCGATGGACGACGCCAACCACCTACGACAGCATGGCGAAGTTCACGTCGACGGTGACCAACCGGCTGCTGTTCGAGCTCGGCTTCTCGGCCATCAGCACGGAGTTCAAGACCGGCCATGCGAGCGACCTGCTCGACAAGGTGCGCGGCACACCCGAGTGGTACGCCACGACCCGGAAGACCGATCTCGATCTGGGAACGATCTGGGGAGCCGGCACCGAAGGATTGATTGCGCCGTTCCGCAATCACGTGAACACGGCGTTGTCGTACGTGACCGGCGCGCACAACCTGAAGGGAGGCGTGCAGTACTCCTGGGGCGTGTTCCACCGGGGCGGCGATATGAACGGCGATCTGACGCAGCGGTATCGGAGCGGCGTGCCGACCGACGTGCTCGTCTCGAACACGCCGAGAGGGCCACGCGATCTGCTCGATGCCGACGTCGGGCTCTACCTGCAGGACTCCTGGCGCATCGGGCGTCTCACGCTGAGTCCGGGGCTCCGCTACGAGCTGCTGCAAAACTCCATGCCGACGCAGTACTCGCCGGCCGGCCGCTTCAAGCCTGCCGCGATTCTCCAAGGAAAGCCAGGCGCCGACTGGAAGAACTGGTCGCCACGCATCGGCGCCGCGTTCGACGTTTTCGGTGACGCGCGCACGGCCGTCAAGGCATCGTTCGCCCGCTACAACACCAGCGAGCGCACCGACTTCATCGACGCCTACAACCCGGCGATCGCCTCCAGCACGGCGGCCCTCGCGTGGACCGATCTGAACGGCGACGACATCGCGCAGGGAGAGCTCGGCTGTGTCTATCTGACCGCGGGATGCGAAATCAACATGGCGCAGCTGCCGCGCGGGTTCGGAACGCCGACGTTGCAGGTCACGCCCACCGAGGACCTGCGCACCAACGGACGCGGCTACAACTACGAGTACACCGCAGGCGCGGAGCGTCAGATCGGCTCGAGGCTGTCGGTCTCGGGGATGTACTTCCGCCGCGATTTCCACCGCTACGTCACGACGGACTACGTGGACCGTTCACCGGCCGACTACACGCCCGTCACCGTCGTGAGCCCGTACGACGGCGAAGTGTTTACCGTCTACAATCTCGACCCGACCAAGGTCGCGCTCACCGACCGGATCGATCGCGGAGCCGACGACAGCACGCGGTTCAACTTCTACCGGGGTGTCGAGTTCAGCTTCCGCATGCGGCTGCCCGGCCGCGGGTCGCTGTTCGGCGGCACGTCGACCGGTCACACCGTGTCGGTGACCTGCGATCAACCGGACAATCCGAACCTGCTCCGCTTCTGCGATCAGCGCGACAGCGGCGTCACGCCGCCGATCCAGACCTCGATCAAGGTGGCCGGCACCTATCCGCTTCCGAAGCAGATCCAGTTCGGCATCTCGTACGTGCATCAGCCGGGTGGTGCGCTCAGCACGAACTGGCTGATCACGCGAACGACGCGTTATGCCGCCGACTGCAAGAGCCCGTGCACGCCCGGAGCGCTGGTGGTGCCTGGCCTGAGCGAGGCGTCGTTGACGGTGCCGCTGATCCCGACCGGCACGGAAACGCTGGATGCGATCAACAACTTCGACCTGCGCTTCGGCCGAACCTTCAAGATCTCCCGGTTCACGTTCGAAGGGCTGGCTGAGGTCTACAACGTGCTGAACTCGAGCACCGCGCTCGCGGTGCGGTCGTCGAACTACGGAACTCCGACCTATCACCAGCCTGGCGGCAGCGGCGACGTGGGAACGCGCGGTGCAATCCCGTATGCGCGCTTCATCAAGTTTGGAATCCAGGCACGATGGTAACCCGGGTCATTGCCTGGATCGGCGGTGTCGCCGTCGCGCTGCCCATGACGCTGACGACGCTCGGGATCGGCGTCGATGGACTCACGGCGCAGTCGCGATCCGGAGCGGCGACGGCTGACTGGCCAACGTACGGCGGCAACCTGGCAAGCCATCGCTACTCGCCGCTCGATCAGATCAGCGCGCAGAACTTCGCGAACCTCCAGATCGCGTGGCGCTTCAAGACCGACAACCTTGGACCGCGGCCGGAGTACAACCTGCAGGTCACGCCGCTGGTCGTCGACGGCGTGATGTACTTCACCGCGGGCACACGGCGGGCCGTCGTCGCCGCCAACGCCGCGACTGGTGAGATGCTGTGGATGCACAGCGAAGACGAGGGAGCGCGCGGAGAGGCGGCACCACGCCGTCTCTCCGGCCGCGGGCTCGCCTACTGGTCCGATGGACGCGACAACCGCGTGGTGTACGTCACGCCCGGCTACCGCATGGTCGCGCTGAATGCGAAGACAGGCGCGCCCGTGCCGGAATTCGGCCGCAACGGCATCGTCGATCTGAAAGAGGACTTCGATCAGCCTGTCGACCTCACCACCGGCGAGGTCGGGCTGCATGCGGCACCGGTGATCGCGCGCAATACCATCGTCATCGGCGCCGCACATTCTGCGCGTGCCACGAGTCCCACGCACGAAAAGGGGTTCGTGCGTGGCTACGACGTGCGCACCGGGAAGCGGCTGTGGACCTTTCATACGATTCCCCGGCCGGGCGAGTACGGCAACGACACGTGGGAGAACGACTCATGGTCGTACACCGGCAACGCTGGCGTGTGGGCACAGATGAGCGTCGACGAACAACTGGGGTACGTATACTTGCCGGTCGAAACGCCGACGAGCGACTTCTTCGGAGGTCATCGCCCCGGAAACGGGCTCTTCGGCGAGAGCCTCGTCGCGCTCGATCTCGAGACCGGCAAACGCGTGTGGCACTACCAGTTCATTCATCATGGCATCTGGGACTGGGACATTCCGTGCGCACCAATTCTGGTCGATATCCGTGTGAACGGACGTCTCGTCAAGGCAGTCGCCCAGCCAACCAAGCAGGCGTGGGTGTACGTGTTCGATCGTGTCACCGGTCAGCCAGTGTGGCCGATCGAGGAGAGGCCGGTACCGGCGTCCGACGTGCCGACCGAGAAGACGAGCCCTACGCAGCCGTTTCCGACGAGGCCGCCTGCGTTCGATCGTCAGGGAGTGACTGCCGACGATCTGATCGACTTCACGCCGGATCTGCACGCCGAGGCGCTGAAGCTTGTGTCGAACTATCGCATGGGGCCAATCTTCACGCCGCCCGCGTTCAGCAAGCCTGAAGGTCCGCTCGCCACGCTGACACTGCCGACTGCCACGGGTGGCGCCAACTGGCAGGGCGGATCGTTCGATCCGGAGACGGGAATCATGTACGTCTTCTCCAACACGAGCATCGGTGCATTCGGGATCGTCAAGCAGCCCGATCCAGCGCGTACGATGACGTACACGAGCGGGCAGGCTCGACCCGCCGGACGTGGCGCCGCATCGCCGCCCGCCGGTACCGGAACGTCAGCGCCCACCGCGCCGCCAGCGGGTCGCGGCAGTGACGATGAGAGTGGAGGAGGCGGGCTGACGGTGCGTGGGTTGCCGCTCGTCAAACCTCCGTACGGCAGGATCACGGCCATCGATCTCAACGCGGGCGAGTTGAAGTGGCAGATCGCGCACGGCGATACGCCCGACAACATCCGCAACCATCCGGCACTGAAGGGGCTGAACATTCCGCGCACCGGGCGGCAGGGGCGCATCGGCACGCTCGTCACGAAGACGCTGCTCATCGCAGGCGAAGGCGGCTTTGCGACGACGCCGACAGGACAGCGCGGTGCCATGCTGCGCGCGTACGACAAGGCAACCGGCCAGGACGCGGGCGCCGTCTACATGCCCGCCCCACAAACCGGCTCGCCAATGACCTACATGGTAAACGGCGTGCAGTACGTCACCGTCGCGATCGGCGGCGGCAACTACAGCGGCGAACTCCTGACCTTCCGGTTACCGTAGAAGTAAGCGCAGGTCCGGCGGGTGAGGGCAAGTCGGAAAGGTGAGCCAAGGGTGTGAAGTCCGGCTTCATCGGACTTCGTGATTGTCTGTCTGCCTGAAGGCAGACGCCCTGTCTCATCCCACCTGCCTCACCCCCCCCTACCAACCCTACCCGCCCTTCCCGACCCTCCCGACCCTCCCGACTTTCCCGGCCCTCCCGTCCTTCTCCCACCTGCCCTACCTGCCTTCGGTTCACCGCTCGAGCGCCTGCGTGAGCCGGGCATGTCCGCTGCGGCTCACCGGCAGGCGTTCGCCGGTCGTGAGCGTCGCGACACGGTTCTCCCGCTCGTCGAGCTCGACGCGCGCGAGCCGATCGAGGTTCAGCAGATAGGACCGATGGATGCGCACGAAGCGTGCGGGGTCGAGCGACGCTTCGGCCTCGGCGAGCGTCTGCTCCTTCAGGTACTGCTTCCCGCCGGCACGATAGGCGACGTAGTCGTCCTGCGCCTGGACGTAGTCGATCGTGTCGACCGGGATGACGTGCACGCGCGCGCCGTCGCGCACCAGCACGCGCGCAGCCGGCCCGCCTCCGGTCCGGCCCGCCGCCGCCAATGCGGCAACCGGCTGCGGCTCGCGCCGGGCTATCCGCTCGCGCGCACGGGCAATCGCCTCGGCGAGCCGCTCGCCGCTGAACGGCTTGAGCAGGTAGTCGACGGCGTTGATCTCGAACGCGCGCAGCGCGTATTCGTCGTAGGCCGTCGTGAAGACGACCGCCACGTCGCGGCCGACGAGCTCGACGACCTCGAAGCCATTCAGCTTCGGCATCTGCACGTCGAGCAGCAGCAGATCGGGCCGCAGCTCCGCGACCGCTTTCACCGCCTCGAAGCCGTTCGCGCACTCGGCGACGATCTCGACGTCCGGGATCGATCCGAGGTACTCGCGCACGACGCGTCGCGCCAGCTCCTCGTCGTCGACGATTCCAATGCGAAGTGCGGGAGATGCCATCGGTGCGCTACTCCTGTACGCAAGGCAGCGTCAGCTCGACGCGGAAGTTGTCGGCAGCGGCAATCGCCTCGATGCGCGCGCTGTCGGGGAACGCCGCGAGCAGCCGGCGCCGGACGTTCTCGAGCCCGACGCCGCCGTGGCGGCGCGGCGCGACATCCGGATCGCGCGGGTTCTCGACGCGCAGCACGATCCCGCCGTCGGTCCTCGCGATCGTGATCCGGATCGTGCCCCCCTCGATGAGCCCCGCAATCCCGTGCACGACGGCGTTCTCGACCAGCGGCTGCAGGACGAGCGGCGGGACGCGGCAGCCGAGCGTCGACGGATCGACGTGACGCTCGATCGCGAGGCGCGATCCGAAGCGCACCTGCTCGATGCCGATGAACGCGTCGACGAGGCCGAGCTCGTCGGCCAGAGGAATGCGATCGATCGCGCTGAGCTTCAGCGTGTTGCGCAGGAACTCGCCGAGGAGCACGCACATGCGCCGGGCGCCGAGCGGATCGGAGGTCGTCAGCGCGCCAATCGAGTTGAGGCTGTTGTAGAGAAAGTGCGGGTTCACCTGCGCGCGCAGCGCGCGCAACTCCGCCTCGCGGCTCGCCACCTGCAGCTCGAACTGGCGGCGTTCGGCGTCGCGCGCCGCCTCGAACGCCAGCGCCACGTAGTGCACCGACAGCACGAGCAGGAACAGGATGACCGCGACGGAGAACAGGAACGGCTGCTGCGCATCGCCCGCCGCCGCTGCGTTCGACGCGCCCGGCGCCACGCGCAGCACCGCCATCCACGCGCGCGCGATCGTGAGCCAGAGGAGGCCGCCGAACAGCGCCGCGACGGCCGCGGCAATCGCAACGGCCGGCGGACGCGTGGTCGCCAGCGGCATCGCGCGGCAGACGTAGAAGCCGGAGAGGCAGACGAAGGCGTAGGCGACGAACGTCGGGACGACGAAGACGATCGCGTCGAGCCAGTCGACCCCCTGCCGCGACACCGACACCGAGATGAGAAGGCCGATGACCAGCCAGGCGCCGACGTAGGCCGCCAGACGATCGAGCCTGCCGAGAATCGGATACATCAGCCGCGGATCGTGACGCCGCCCATCATCACGAACCCGCGGATGACGAGCCGCGGCGGAGGCGCCGCCGTCGCGTCCTCGATCACGCTCGGAGGCGGCACGATCCGCTTGTCGTCGACCCCGCCCATCACCGCGACGAGCGGCGCCGACACGATCCAGGCCGGCGGCACCACCAGCTCGCATCCGCCGACGACGATGAACATGTCGATGACCGCTTCGCCGCCGCGAGGCACGATCGCCTGGCGCAGATCGATGTGCGCGCCCCCCATGAACGCCGTCACCTCCGTGCCGTGAAACGGCACCGCGGCGCTGACACGCTTGACCGCGCTCAGCACGGCGAAGATCGATCCGGTGTCGGCGCTCTCGCCCGACATGCTCCCCCACGCGTCGGCGCGCGGCCCGCCCTGCCAGGCCTGCGAGCCCGATGCGGAGCCCGGTGCGCCTCCGCTCGCCGCGGCGGCGGCATCGTCGAGGGGTGCGGCAATCCCAGGCTCGACGGTCATGCGATGGCGCATCCGCACGTACGGACCGCGCGTCATCAGACGCACGCCGACCGCGATCAGCACCGCGGGCCAGAACAGTTCCCAGAGCCGGATGCGGAAGTCGCCCAGCGTGTTCAGCAGCAGGAAGCCGCCGATCGCCATCCAGATGATGCCGTTCACGGGAAACCGGCGCTCGCCCGTGGGCCCGACGCGCGGGTTGAAGAACTGCTGCAGTCCAACCGCGATGATGATCAACGGCCAGAGCCGCAGCACGACCTCGGTATCGAGCAGACCGAGGTGCGCGAGCAGCAGCAGCACGCCGAAGGCCACCAGGCCCAGGCCGACGATCAGCCGCGGCGACGCGTTGAAGAGCGATGTCCGATCCGGTGTGTACGCCATTGCAGGGTCCCGTTGGTTCGCCGTCACGATCGGACGAGAAGCCGCCCCATTATGACGGTGCCGCGCAGCACGAGGTGCGGCGCCGTCGCGGGCGCGCTCGCCGTTCCGGCGGGCGGCTCGCCGGAGCTCCAGTCACGCGTCTGATGCCGGTGCGTGACGTCGCCCATGACCGGCATCACGTCGACGTCGACGTCCCATCCTTCCGGCACCGTGACGATGCTGTTGCCCATCAGGGTGAAGACCTTCACGGTGATCGTCGATCCGGGCGCCACCGTCGCCTGGCTGAAGTCGATGGTGTTCTCGCCCATGATCGTCGTCACTTCGCCGCCCTTCAACTCCGCCGCCGGCATCCTCGTCGTCCGCTGTCCCATCATCGTGACGGCGCGCAGCTCGCCGTCGCGTGGCGGCGAGAGGTCGACGATGCGCCGGTTCACACCCGAGGTCAGCACGGCGCCGAGCAGGATCAGCGGGAGCACCCATCCGAACGCGCCGTGCCGCCGTTCGAACCTGCGTGGCAGCTCGGACGGATCCGAGGATGACGCGGTCACCGCCTGCAGCACCAGGCTCGCGCCGGCCGCCACGATCAGCAGCGGCCAGGTGTCGACGAGCGAGACCCACCCGGCGACGCCGGCGAGCCACCAGGCGCCTGCCAGCACGAAGAAGAGCCCTTCGCGGCCGCGGCGCCTCGGTTCGGTCAGGCGGGCAATGCCGTACCCGATCAGCAGCACCGGCCAGATGCCCTGGCGCCACGATGCCGGGAGGGCACCGGTGCGATCGAGCAGCAGCGCGACGCCTCCGGCGACGAGCAGCACACCGACGATGACGGCCGCGGAGGTCGTCGGACGATTCGGTTCGAAGCCATCCTGGTTCTGATCAGTCACGTGCGCGTCTCCTGCGCTCTCGATGCCGGTCGTCGAGTCCGGCTGCATCGAATCCATCCGATGTCGCCGCGGACCTTCAGGTCCGCCAGCCGGGACCGTTTGCGTCAATCGTGGCGTCCGGCGTGTGCCAATCGTGGCGGCCGGCTTGCGTCACGCGTGGCGTCCGGCTTCAGCCGGACGTCGAAACATCAGTCGCGTCGGTCGTAGTGTCCGGCTTCAGCCGGACCTGTCGCGTCCGGCTTCGGCCGGACCTCAGAGCATCCGCACGAGCGCGGCCACCGCGTCGACAACGACGGTCAGCAGCGCCTCAACGAGCGCGCTCATGTTCTGCCCGCTCAGCGCGCTGGTCACCGCCAGCGGCTGCGTCAGCAGAGCCCATCCGGCGGCCCCCGCGATCGCGGCGCACAGGAGACCCGTCGCCGCCGCTGTCGTCCAGGCCAGATTCTGTCCGCTCATGCCCGTTGCCTCGCGTTGAAACTGCAACCTGACAACACCGTAACGGAGCAGGAGGGAGGCTGCGGCGGCGTTCCGGCGAACGCACGGCCAGACCCGGCGAACAACGGTCGGAGGTGAGCTATCTCTCGATCGATTGCGGGTCATGCGGATTCGGCCGCTTCGGGCCAGAAAAAGCACTAACACGGAGGACACCGAGGGGCGCGATCACATCCACCGAGGTCGCGGTACGGCCGTTCGATTGATCCGTTCGCAGGGCGTCGCCATGTTGCGGCCGACGAACGCGAGGATCTCCCGCGCGGCGAACATCTGGTCGCGGGCACGTCCGGCCATCTCGGCGACGAGCTACACGTCCACTGACTGCGCGGTGCGCTTCCTGACGACGCGTGCGGGTACACCCGCCGCGACCGTCCAGTCATCGACCGGTTTGGTGACGACCGCTCCGGCCCCGACAACGCAGTTCGCGCCGACGTCGGCCATCACCACGGCGTTGCTGCCAATCCAGCTGTTGCGGCCGATGCGGACGCGCGACTTCACCGCCGGCTGATTGCGAATCGGCGTGTCGAGATCGTCGAAGCTGTGGTTGCGCGCGCCGCTCGGCACGTGGACCGCCGATCCGATCAGCACGTCCGGACCGATCTCGACGAACCCGATCGACGAATACGGACCGATGTACGCATGATCGCCAATCGTCGCCTCGGCGCTCGACAGCAGGACGCCGAACTCGATCGTCGCCAGGCGCGAACAGTACGGCAGCACGCGCGCGAGGAAGGCGCGGCGAAGCACGATGCCGACGAGCCCGGGCACCAGCGCGAGCGCCTGCGTCGATCCCCGCACCGCCTGATCCCGGCCGATGACGGCCGACCGCACCCAGTACGACACGAGCATCGGCGCAACCGCGACGGTCGCGACGACGTGCACCACGAGCTTGATCGCCTCTCGCCACATCAGCATTTCCTGCAGATGTACGTGTAACTGAGCCACCCGGGGCCGGCGGCGTTGTCGTCGAGCGCCCGCACCAGGCATCCGCCGTGCTGCCGCACCGTCTGCTCCACCACGGCACGCGGAACGACGTGCATTTCGAAGGTCGGCGTGGCGCCACGCAGCCGATGGCGCAACCGGCGGAAGAGCGCACGCGCCGGCGACGACGATCGGCCGCGAACGGCAGCGGCCGTCTCGGACGCGCGAGCAGGCGGCGGCAGCGCCACAACCGCCAGCGCTGCGTCGTCTGGAGCGCTGCCTCGAGCGTTGGCTGGAGCAGCGTCTGGAGCGCTGGCTGGAGCGCCGTCTCGGGCAGCTTCTCGACCCGGATCCCCGGTCGGCCTCGTGACGGCGACCGCTGCGCGGGCCGTGCGCGAGCCGCGGGCTTCGAACCACGAGACGTGTTCCTGCACCAGATCGACCTCGAGGATGTATCGTCCCGGCGCCTCCGGCGCTTGAACCGTCAACGCGATCTCCACCGTCTCACCAGGTCCGAGCGGCCCTGACAGCAGCGCTCGCGCGTCGTCGTCGGCCGCGCGTGTGCCGCTGTCGTGCAGCCAGTGGTTGCCGACGCAGATGTGACGTCCCGCCGGGATGTCGTGCCGCCACGGCACGTCGCCGCGATTGGTCACGCGCACGCGCACGGTGTGAAACGCCGACGCCGCGACGTCCGCGGGCGCATCGAGGATCGCGAGCTCGGCTCGGTAGGCCGACGCTGGCAGCGCATACGAGGCGAGCGTCTGCTCCGGCGTACGCGCGTCCGCCGGCAGCTGAAACACGACGAGCCCGCCAGGCCTGCACACGCGGAAGAACTCGGCGACGTACGCGATCGCGATGTCCGGAGGGATGTGCTGCAGGACGAGGCTCGAGTGCACGACGTCGAACGTGGCGTCCGCGAAGCGATGCAGGTGAGGGTCGCGGTTGACGACGAGCTCGCAGCGCAGGGCGGCCGACGCCGCATTCCGTCGCGCCTCGGCGATCATCGCCTCCGCCACGTCGACGCCGATCGTCTGCTCGAACAGCTCCGCGAGCGGCAGCGTGAGCCGCCCGACCCCGCAGCCGAAGTCGAGGCAGCGCCCCGGCATGAAGGTGGCACGCGCGTCGCGCAGTGTCTGCAGCAGCTGCTGCACGTGTGCGCGTCCCGACGCGAAGAACTCCTCGCGATCCCATCGCCCGTCCTTCCTCGACTGCTCCGACAGCACGCCGTAGCAGGGATCCAGGTCGCCGAGCGCATCCCAGTTGCGCGCGAGCGCCTGGAACTTCCGAAGGTCGGGCACGGGGCGATCGTAGCAGGAGGCTACACGTTCGAGGACGGGGCGCGGCGGGCACGGAAGAACTCCTGCATCAACGCGCGGCACTCCTCGGCCCTGACGCCGCCGACGATCGTGAACCGATGATTGTGTCCCGGCAGCTCGCCGGCGCGAACGGTCGATTCGAGCGCACCGGTGCGCGGCTCCGCGGCTCCGTACACGACAGTCCCGATCCGCGCATGGACGAAGGCGCCGACGCACATCAGGCAGGGCTCGACCGTCACGTACAGCGTCGTGCCGGTCAACCGGTAATTGCCGACTTTCCGTGCCGCCTCGCGTATCGCCAGCACCTCCGCATGGGCCGTCGGGTCGCCCGACGTAATCGGCTGGTTACACCCGCGCCCTATGATCGCGTCGTCCAGGACGACGACGGCGCCGATCGGCACCTCGTCGAGATCTCGAGCGCGACGCGCCTCGACCAGGGCCGCTTCCATGAATTTCTCGTGCAATTCCATGAATTTCCCGTGCAGACCGGCCTCGATTTGTCACCTCGCCCGCGGTCAGCTTCTCGAGTCTCGCGGCCGGGCTGGCGAAGGCCCAAACGACGCCGCCCCGGACTCATGCGCAACAGTCATGAGTCAGATACGATGATTGTATTTTACTTCTACGTCAGTACTGAGCGATAACACTTGCACCCCAGGCCGCCCTTTCCGGCAGCTCGGGTCCCCCCATGATGCAGTCACAAGGTTTGTACGATCCCGCCCACGAACACGATGCCTGCGGCGTCGGGTTCATCGTGGACATGAAGGGCCGCCGGTCGCATGCGATTGTGCAGCAGGCCCTTCAGGTCCTCATCAACCTCGCGCACCGCGGCGCCTGCGGCTGCGAGGAGAACACCGGCGACGGCGCCGGCATCCTCGTGCAGCTCCCCGACAAGTTTCTGCGCAAGGTTGCACCGGCTCCGTTGCCGCCGGCCGGCGAGTACGGCGTCGGCCTGGTGTTCCTGCCCCACGAACCGGCCGCCCGCGCCGCGATCGTCGACCTGTTCGCCCGGATTGTCGCCGAAGAAGGGCAGACGCTGATCGGATGGCGCGATCTCCCGACAGACGACACGCTCGTCGGACCGAGCGCGGTCGCGGTCGAGCCTGCCTTCGCACAGATCTTCATCGGGCGCGGCGAGGCTGTGGCCTCGCCGGACGTCTTCGAGCGGAAGCTGTACGTGATCCGCAAGCGCATGGAGCAGGCGGTCGACGCGCTGACGACGATCGAGGCGGCGGCGAAGAAGGCGTTCTACGTCTGCACACTGTCGAGCAGGACGCTCGTCTACAAGGGGATGCTCAACGCCGACCAGCTCGGGCCGATGTTCCCCGACCTGCAGGACCCCGACTTCGAGTCGGCGCTGGCGCTCGTCCACCAGCGCTTCAGCACGAACACGTTCCCGGCGTGGCCCCTGGCACACCCGTTCCGCTTCATCGCGCACAACGGCGAGATCAACACGCTGACCGGCAACATCAACTGGATGCGCGCGCGCGAGGGGCTGCTCCGCTCCAGCGTCTTCGGCGACGACCTGCGCAAGCTCCTGCCGGTCATCCGCGAAGGGGGCAGTGACACGGCGACCTTCGACAACGTGCTCGAGTTCCTGCACATGACCGGGCGCTCGCTGCCGCACGCGATCCTCATGATGATCCCCGAACCGTGGCAGAACCACGAGTCGATGGACGAGGAGCTGCGCGCGTTCTACGAGTACCACTCCTCGCTGATGGAGCCGTGGGACGGGCCGGCGTCGATCGCCTTCTCGGACGGCACGGTCATCGGCGCGGTGCTCGATCGCAACGGCCTCCGCCCGTCGCGCTACTACGTGACGAAGGACGACCTGGTGATCATGGCGTCCGAGGTCGGCGTGCTCGACATCCCGGCCGAGGACATCGTGATCAAGGAGCGGCTGCACCCGGGACGGATCTTCCTCGTCGACACCTCGCGCGGCCGCATCGTCTCGGATGAAGAGGTGAAGCGCGAGCTGGCGGCGGCGCAGCCCTACGGGCAGTGGCTCGAGAACCTGATCGACATCGACGATCTCGATCCGGCGCCCTATCTGCCGGCGCCGAGCCACGAGACGGTGACGCAGCGGCAGCAGCTGTTCGGCTACACCCACGAGGAGCTGCGGGTGCTGATGGCGCCGATGGCGATGAACGGCGACGAGCCGATCGGGTCGATGGGCACCGACACCGCCCTCGCGGCGCTGTCGGACAAGTCGCGCCTGCTCTACGACTACTTCGCGCAGGTCTTCGCGCAGGTGACCAATCCGCCGCTCGACGCGATCCGCGAGGAGCTGGTCACGTCGATGGAGTCGACGATCGGGCCCGAGCGCAACCTGCTCGATCCGCGCCCCGAGTCGTGCCGGCAGATCACGATCAAGTACCCGGTCATCGACAACCATCAGCTGGCGAAGCTGCGGCACGTCTACGATCCCGGTTTCCGCGCGATCCGTCTCCCGATGCTGTTCGACACCTCGCAGAACGGCCAGGGGCTCGAGCGGGCGATCGAGGATCTCAAGCGCCGCGCGAGCGACGCGGTCGAAGCGGGCTACACGATCCTGATCCTCTCGGACCGCGACGCCGACCGCGTGCGTGCGCCGATCCCCAGCCTGCTCGCGACGGCCGGCGTCCACCACCATCTCGTGCGCCTCGGCACGCGCACGCGCTGCGCGCTCGTCATCGAGACGGGCGACGCGCGCGAGGTGCACCACTGCGCGCTGCTGCTCGGATACGGCGCCGGCGCGGTCAACCCGTACCTCGCGTTCGAGACGCTCGACGACATGATCCGTCAGCGGATCCTCGTCGGCATCACGCACGAGCAGGCGGTCAAGAACTACATCCGCGCGCTCAACAAGGGCATCCTCAAGGTGATGTCGAAGATGGGCGTGTCGACGGTGCAGAGCTACTGCGGCGCGCAGCTCTTCGAGGCGGTCGGCCTCGAGAAGGCGTTCGTCGACAGGTACTTCACCCGCACCGCGTCGCGCATTGGCGGCGTCGGCCTTCCGGTGGTCGCCGAGGAGGTGCGGCGGCGGCATGCGCACGCCTTCCCGGCGCGGCCGGTGACGGAGGCCGATCTCGAGTGGGGCGGCGAGTACCAGTGGCGCCGTGACGGCGAGCACCACCTGTTCAACCCCGATACGGTCTTCAAGCTGCAGCACTCGACGCGCAACGGCCAGTACCGGATCTTCAAGGAGTACACGCGCGCGGTCGACGACCAGAGCCAGCGGCTCGCCACGCTGCGCGGTCTGCTCGAGCTGAAGCCGGCGGCGCAGCCGGTGCCGCTCGACGAGGTCGAGTCGATCGACGCGATCGTGAAGCGGTTCTCGACCGGCGCGATGTCGTTCGGGTCGATCAGCCAGGAGGCGCACGAGACGCTCGCGATCGCGATGAACCGGCTCGGCGCCAAGTCGAACACCGGCGAAGGGGGCGAGGATCCGGCGCGCTACGTCCCCGACGCGAACGGCGACTCGCGCCGCAGCGCGATCAAGCAGGTCGCCTCGGGCCGCTTCGGCGTCACGAGCGAGTACCTCGTCAACGCCGACGATCTGCAGATCAAGATGGCGCAGGGGGCCAAGCCCGGTGAAGGCGGACAGCTTCCCGGGCACAAGGTCTACCCGTGGGTCGCGAAGGTGCGCTACGCGACGCCCGGCGTCGGCCTGATCTCGCCGCCGCCGCACCACGACATCTACTCGATCGAGGATCTCGCGCAGCTGATCTTCGACCTGAAGAACGCGAACCCGGGAGCGCGGATCCACGTCAAGCTCGTCGCGCTCGCCGGCGTCGGCACGGTCGCGGCCGGCGTCGCCAAGGCGCACGCCGACGTCGTCCTCATCTCCGGGCACGACGGCGGCACCGGCGCGTCGCCGCTCACCTCGATCAAGCATGGCGGCGTGCCGTGGGAGCTCGGCCTCGCGGAGACGCAGCAGGTGCTGCTGCTCAACGGCCTGCGCGATCGCATCACGGTGCAGGTCGACGGCCAGATGAAGACCGGCCGCGACGTCGTCATCGCCGCGCTGATGGGGGCCGAGGAGTACGGCTTCGCCACCGCGCCGCTCGTCGTCGAAGGCTGCGTGATGATGCGCGTGTGCCACCTGAATACCTGTCCGGTCGGCATCGCGACGCAGGACCCCGAGCTCCGGAAGAACTTCTCGGGGAAGGCGGAGCACGTCGTCAACTTCTTCCGCTTCATCGCGCAGGAGGTCCGCGAGCACATGGCGATGCTCGGGTTCCGCACGATGGACGAGATGATCGGGCGCGTGGATCGCCTCAACTTCCGCCAGGCGATCGATCACTGGAAGGCGAAGGGGCTCGACTACTCGGCGATCCTGCACCAGCCGGCGCTGCCGGAGGGGACGCCGCGCCGGAAGATGCGCGAGCAGGATCACGGCATCGACGACATCCTCGACCGAAAGCTGATCGCGCTCTGCACGGACGCGATCGAGGCCGGCACCCCGGTTTCGCTCGATCTGCCGATCCGCAACGTGAACCGGACCACCGGGACGATGCTCGGATACACGGTGACGAAGAGGTACGGCGGCTCCGGGCTGCCGGACGACACGATCCGCCTGACGTTCACCGGATCGGCCGGACAGAGCTTCGGCGCCTTCATCCCCCGCGGCATCTCGCTGACGCTCGAAGGTGACGCGAACGATTACGTCGGCAAGGGGCTCTCGGGCGGGAGGATCGTCGTGCATCCGCCGAAAGGATCGCGCTTCGTCGCCGAGGAGAACATCGTCATCGGCAACGTGGCGCTCTACGGCGCGACGAGCGGCGAGGCCTATTTCCGCGGCGTCGCGGGCGAACGCTTCGCGGTGCGCAACAGCGGGGCGACGGCGGTCGTCGAAGGGGTCGGCGATCACGGCTGCGAGTACATGACCGGCGGCCGCGTCATCGTGCTCGGGAAGACCGGCCGCAACTTCGCCGCGGGCATGAGCGGCGGCGCCGCCTACGTGCTCGATTCGGCGGGCACCTTCCAGCAGCGCTGCAACATGGCGATGGTGGAGCTCGATCCGCTCGAGGAGCCGGAGGACGTCGCCTTCGTGCGGCAGGCGATCGAGCGTCACGTCGCGCTGACCGGCAGCGATCTCGGCGCGCGCGTGCTGTGCGACTTCGACGCGCTGCGATCGGTCTTCGTGAAGGTCATGCCGCGCGACTACAAACGGGTATTGCAGGCGCAGGCGCGCGCGGCGGCCGCGGGCCGCGAAGCGACGTTCCTCGAGCTGACAGGGGCATCGGTCAATGGGTAAGGTCACAGGGTTCATCGAGATCCAGCGCAAGAAGCATCCCGCGAGGCCGGTCGCCGAACGGGTGAAGGACTGGAACGAGGTCTACCTGCCGTATCCCGACTCGGCGATCAGGGACCAGGCGGCGCGCTGCATGGACTGCGGCATCCCGTTCTGCCACCAGGGATGTCCGCTCGGCAACCTGATTCCCGACTGGAACGATCTCGTCTACCGCGATCGGTGGAAGGCGGCAATCGAGCGGCTGCACGCGACGAACAACTTCCCCGACTTCACCGGCCGCCTCTGCCCGGCGCCGTGCGAGGGGGCGTGCGTGCTCGGAATCAACAACGATCCGGTGACGATCAAGGCGGTCGAGGTCTCGATCATCGAGCGCGCCTTCGAAGAGGGCTGGGTCGCGCCGGTCCTGCCGGAGACGCGCACCGGCCGCAGCGTGGCGGTCGTCGGATCGGGGCCGGCCGGGCTCGCCGTCGCCGCGCAGCTCAATCGCGCGGGACACAGCGTCACCGTCTTCGAGCGTGACGATCGGATCGGCGGCCTGCTGCGCTACGGGATCCCCGAGTTCAAGATGGAGAAGCGGGTCCTCGATCGCCGGCTGAGGCTGCTGGCGGCCGAAGGGATCGCCTTCCGCGCAAGCGCCAACATCGGGGTGAACATCCCGGTCGAGGAGCTGCGGGCGCAGTTCGACGCGATCGTGCTGGCCGGCGGCGCGACCCGCCCGCGCGATCTCCACGTGCCTGGCCGCGAGCTGAAGGGCATCCACTTCGCGATGGAGTACCTGACGCAGCAGAACCGGCGCAACGAGGGGGATCACGTTCCAGACTCCGAGGCGATCACGGCGCACGGCAAGCACGTGATCATCATCGGCGGCGGCGACACCGGCGCCGATTGCCTCGGCACCGCGCATCGCCAGGGCGCGGCGAGCGTCCATCAGCTCGAGCTGCTGACGCGTCCGCCCGACGATCGCGCGCCGAACAACCCGTGGCCGACCTGGCCGAACGTCTTCCGCGTGTCGAGCGCGCACGAGGAAGGGGGCGAGCGGCTCTACTCGATCTCCACGCAGCGGTTCAGCGGCGACGCCGGCGGCCGCGTGACGACGCTGCATGCGTGTCATGTGGAGATGGTCCAGAAGGACGGGCGCATCGAGTTCGTGCCGATTCCCGGAACCGAGTACGAGCTGAAGGCCGACCTCGTGCTGCTCGCCATGGGCTTCACCGGTCCCGAAGCCAACGGCATGCTGTCGCGTCTCGGCGTGAAGCTCACCGAGCGCGGCAACGTCTGGCGCGACGAGCGGTGGATGACGAGCGTGCCCGGCGTCTTCACCGCCGGCGACATGCAGCGAGGACAGTCGCTCATCGTGTGGGCGATCGCGGAAGGACGCTCGTGCGCCCGCGCGGTCGACGAGTACCTGATGGGCCGCAGCACGCTGCCGGCGCCGGTCGCCTGACCGCCAGCTCGCAGCGCCACACACACTCACGAAGGATCCCTTCGCGACGAACGGCGACACTCGAGCTGCCGCCATTCGTCCGACCAAGGTACTAGACAACCTAGAGCCATGGTAGTAGATTGCCTAGTACCGACATGCCATCGAAGTCGCCGCCCGACGATCGTCTCGAGATCCTGCAGGGCACGCTCGACCTGCTGATCCTCCGCACGTTGACCTGGGGACCTCAGCACGGCCACGGGATCGGGCTCGCCATCAAGCAGGCGTCCGACGAGGTGCTGCACGTCCCGGGCGGCTCCCTCTACCCCGCGCTGCATCGTCTGGAGAAGCAGGGGCTCATCACCTCCGAGTGGAAGCAGACCGACAACAAGCAGCGCGCGAAGTACTACCGGCTCACCGCCGCGGGACGGAAGCAGCTGGCCCAGGAGCGGGCGCGGTGGACCACGTTGTCGGCGGCGGTCGCGCGGGTGCTCGGGCCGGCCTGATCGATTGATTCCATGGCTGCGTGGCGACTGCTCCTGATGCGGCTGCGCCGAGGCGCCTTGCGCAGCGAGGAGCGCCTCATCGACGAGGAGATGGCGTTCCACATCGCCGAGGAGCGCGGGCGGCAGATCGCGCTCGGCGTCGACCCGGTGGACGCCGACCATGCCGCGCGCCGCGAGTTCGGCAGCGTCGCCCTCGCCAGGGAGAGCACGCGCCACGTCTGGCGGCCGCTCGTTGTCGAGCAGACGCTGCAGGATCTCCGGTTCGTGTGGCGCACGACGCGCCGTGCGCCGGCGTTCGCCGCGGCCATCGTCGTCACGCTCGCGCTCGGGATCGGCGCCAATGCGGCCATCTACACGCTCTTCAAGGCCGTCGTCCTCGAGCCGCTTCCGGTGCGCGATCCGGACCGGCTCGTGCTGTTCACGCGCAGCACGTCGGAGGGGACGCACATCAGCACGCCGCCGCCGTCCGGCACGTGGGAGCTGTTTTCGACCGCGGCCTACCGGTTCATGCGCGACCACGCGTCCGGGTTCACCGGCGTCACCGCCGTCCGCAGCGGCGAGGCGACGGCGAACGCTCGACTCGACGGCATCGCCGACGCGCGCACCGTACGCGTGCATCCGGTCGCAGGCAACTACTTCGCGGTGATGGGCGTCGCGCCGGCTGCCGGTCGACTGCTGCGCGACGACGACGATCGGCCCGAGGCGACGCCGGCTGCCGTCGTCAGCGACGCCTTCTGGCGACAGCGCCTGGGCGGCGACGCCGCGGCCGTCGGCAGAACGCTCACGCTCAATCGCACGATCTTCACGATCGTCGGCGTCACCCCGCCGGAGTTCTTCGGCGAACGGATCCGCCGGAGCGCCGACGTCTGGGTGCCGCTTCGCTTCCAGCCGGACGTCGAGCTGCGCGACTCGTACGTCGACCGCGATGACACGTACTGGCTGACGTTGATTGGACGGCTTGCACCAGGCGTGACGATTGAGACGGCGCAACGGTCCGCGGACGCGACCTTGCGTCAGTTCCTGCTGGCAAACGAACCTGCGGCAGACGCCGCCCGTCAGGCCGACATCGACCAGACACACGTCGCGTTGGTCGATGGCCGCGGCGGCATCTCGCCCCTGCGCCAGCGCTATGCGCAACCGCTTCGCGCGCTCTTCGTCGTCGTCGCGCTGATCCTGCTCGTGGCCTGCGCGAACGTCGCAAGCCTGGTCCTGTCGAGCATGACCGCTCGACGCGCCGAGCTCGGCACGCGCCTGGCGCTGGGATCCAGCCGCGCACGGCTCGTGCGACAACTGCTGACCGAGAGCGTCGTCCTCGCGCTCGCGGGCGGCGTCCTGGCGCTGCTCCTGTCACGCTGGCTCACGTCGTCCCTCCTCGCGCTGGCGGGCGTCGGCAGCGCACCGATCCGTCCGGCGACCGGGAGCCCGGACGCCGTCATGCTCACGGCCGGACTTGCCGTGGTGACCGGACTGGCGGTCGCCATCCCGCCGGCGTGGTTCGCGCTGCGGTCCGGCTCGGCCCGCCGGCTCGAACAGTCGGGTCGCGGGGGTACGACGACGCGAGAGGAGCATCGGACAGCGAGCGCGCTCGTCGTCGTTCAGGTGGCGATCTCGCTCGTGCTGCTCTTCGCGGCCGGCCTGTTTGCGCGGAGCCTGATGAATCTCCAGTCGCGCCCGCTCGGATTCGATCCGGCACACGTGCTCGTCGCGCGCACAAACGCCCGGCTGGCCGGCTACTCACCGGAGACCGCCGGCGCGCTGTATCGCTCGCTGTTGACGCGCCTCGCGGCACTGCCAGGCGTCGAGCACGCGACCGTCGCGCGCTACAGCCCGTTCGGCGGAGCCAGCAGCGTGAACACGGCAACCATCGACCGTTACACCCCCGCGCAAGGAGAGCGCGTCGCCGTCGAGACGGTGCAGGTCGGTCCCCTGTACATCGACACGCTTGGGATGACCCTGCTGCGCGGACGCGCGATCGACGATCGCGATCGGCCTGGCGCACCGAAGGTCGCGATGGTGAACGAGGCGTTCGCGCGCCGGTTCCTTCGAGACGCCGATCCGATCGGCCGTCGCTTCGCGTTGTCCGGGACAGGTGCGACTCCCGACATCGAGATCGTCGGCGTCGTCGGCGACGCGCAGTTCCAGAGCGCCAGCGATCCGCCGCGGCCGATGGCGTTCACGCCGATGCTGCAGGAGCAGACGCCGTTCGCGCTCGACGGCGAAATCGCGATCCGCACGGCCGGCGATCCCGCCGCGATTGCCGGGGCGGTGCGACGCGCGGTGAAGGAGGTGGACGCCGGGCTGCCGGTGGCCGACTTCGTTCCGCTGCAGCGACAGGTCGACAACGCGCTCGCGACCGAGAGGCTCACCGCGCACCTGGTCGGCGGCTTCAGCCTGCTGGCGCTGCTCCTGGCGTGCGTCGGTCTCTACGGCACGCTGATACAGCGCACCGCCCGCCGCATGCGTGAAATGGCGGTGCGCATGGCGCTCGGCGCAATCCGACGTGACGTGGTGTGGCTGATCGTGAAAGGGAGCCTCTCGCTCGTCGGCGCCGGTCTGCTGATCGGTATTCCTCTCGCCCTCGCTTCCGCCCGCTTCGTCACCTACCGTTTCTACGGCGTAGCTGCGGCGGACCCGATGTCGCTCGCCGCCGCGGCTCTCGCCTTGGCGCTCGTCGGTGCCGTGACCGGCCTGATTCCGGCGGTGCGCGCGTCGAGGCTCGATCCGTCGACAGTGCTCAGAGAGGAATAGGGCGCCTTTCGATTCGGCGTAGTGCCCGCCTTCAGGCGGGCCGCGTGGCGTCCGGTTCCACCTTCGCACATGTGGCGTCCGGCTTCAGCCGGACGAAGCTCGGCGGGTCTGAAGACCCGCCGCTACGTACGCTCCCGCCCGACTCTCCTGTCTTTCCAGCCCTTCCTGCAAGCCAACCCGTGCTACTCGAACGCGTACGTCACCCGGTAGACCGTGAACGCGACGCCGCCCGTCGGCGACGGCGCAGCGATCAGTTCGAGCGTCGCAGTCCCGTGTCCGCTGGCAGGGAGACTGAACACGAGCCGCGGATCGCGGAGGCCGCGCACGTCGTAGCCTCGCACTTCGCCCGACGCGGTGAACGACGCCGACACCGACACGAGTCCGCCTTCCTCATCAGCCGGCGTCGGTAGCACTACGGTTCCGCCGTTCAAGCGCATCACGCCGCCGAGCTCGACGAAGTCGTAGCTCGTGCCGTCCACCTCTCCGCTCCCGCGCGCGTGGCTCTCGAACGTGACCGGTGTCTGGTTCTCGAAGTGTGCAGTCAGCGGCACGGCCTGCCCTGGGGTGCACGGCTTGCCAGGCGCGGAGCATGCGGCGATCGGCCCGACGACGCCGCCGTCGCACGTCCCCTGCACGGCGAAGCCGTCGCCGCCGAGATCGAACGAGCAGAAGGCTCCGCTGATCGGCGTGATGCTCCAGGTGCCGCTCGTGATCTCGCGCGTCGCGGTCCGGGCGACGAGCGACCCGTCGTCGATCACGACGTAGCCGGGAACGGGCGGCGAGTACATCCAGACGCGGATCACGTCGCCGGCGATCGCGCTGAAGGTCATCGTGTACGGCTCGTACACGCCGAATGGACGCCGCGCGACGTCGCGCGACGCCGCGGTCGAACCGTTCACGTTGACGCCGACGAGCCCGCCCGTGCGATCGGCCGACGCGTAGATCCGGAACGTGTAGCTCCCGCTGACTGGCGCGCTCACCTCCTGGTAGATGCCGCAGTCGAGATGTTCCGTGGTCCAGCACGCGCCGTTCTTCAACCCCGAGCGCGGTTGATGGGTCTCCGATTTCGCCGGCACCTGCCGCAGCAGGTGATCCGAGATCCACCCTGGAGGACCGAGCAGCGGCGGATCGTCGTCCTCGAAGTCTCCGTGCTCGAGCAGGTTGGTGCCTGCCGTCTCTCCGGTCACGCTGACGTGATCGAACAACACGCCGTTCAGGACCGTCGCATCGTGGCTCGTGACCGCCAATCCCCCGAGAAACGAGGGACCGTCCATGGCGAGCGTGACGTTTCCGATCGACGTCCACTCGGCACCGTCGTGCGAGTACGACGCGGTGATCACGCCGCCGGCATCGCGCGCGAGCGATAGCCAGACGCTCCCGCCGCCGGTCATCGCGCCTCCGAGATAGGTCGTCGGCTCTCCGCGCACGTACCGGACCATGAACTCCAGCTCGCCGTTCGGCTTCATGTCGAGAACGACGCTCGGCGCGTCGGGATCGTCCGACTCGCGGATCATCACCCCGGCCTTCGCATAGGGATTCAGCCCACCGGTGTCGGGCCGGGTGTCCGGGTAGATCTTCTGCGCGGTCATGACGCGTGCGCTGACGCGGGCCGCCCCTGCGGTTTCACGATAGGCGAAGCGAAAGGCGTCCGCTGTTCCCCAGATGTCGCCGCCGTCGCCGACGAGCGCGATCGTGTCGCCGTGCATCGACGCATGGCCGCGTAGACCGACCGCGCCGATGTCCTGGCTCACCCACGGCGAGGCGAGCGGCGTACCGAGGTCGTACAGGATCCGCTTCACGGCCCAGCGCTCCTCCGGGTAGCCGGGGATCGGATACAGCTCGACGGTCGCCAGTCCGCCACCGGTCAGCGCATCGGAGGCGCCGACCCGGCGGAAGGTTCCAGTGAGCACGAACGGCACGAGGACGGTGCTTCCGGCGCTCCACGGCGGCAGTTGAAGTGTTCCGTGAAAGTTCACCATCAGCGTCGAGGCGGTCGGGCTCGTGTCGAAGTTGTCGCCGACGCGAGGATAGGTATTCCCGTCGAGCGTCGCCGTTCCGAACAGGTCGCTGCCGCTCCAGCTTGCGAAGATGCTGATGCGATCGCCCGCCTTGCAGACGACGCTCGTGCAGACCGCCGGCTGGTAGTTGCCGTTGTAGGTGACGCCGCGAAAGGTGAACCCGCGATCGCCTTCGAGAACCAGCGGCCCCATGCCGCTGGTGCCGGAGGCATCGTGCGAGCCTCCCGTCAGATGGATGTCCTGTCCGCGTGCGGGCGACGCAACCGCCGCGCAACAGAGGATCGACACGGCGAGCAGCAGACGGCTCGCGCGCGACGCAGCTGGTGATGGCATCTCGACACCTCGTCCGTTTTGATTGGCGATTCGATGTCCTGCGCTCGACGTGCATGCACATCGACGGCCGTCTTCGTCGACGGAACCGCCGCTGTCACGCGGACGCGCGCGGGCGAGGTCTACGCCGAAATCAACTGATCGTCGTCGTGGGAGCTGGAGGCAGGAGCGAACGAATACGGCTGACGTGCCGGATGTTCGCCGGGGCACACGTGGCATGCGCCGGCCGGGCGAGCGTCGAAATCAGTCGACGCTGTGCGGGCGCGGGATGTTGACGGCCACCGCCGCTCCCACGAAGGCGGCCGACGGGGCGGCTGCACGTTCGAGCACGTCGGACAGGTGGAGCAGATCGGGTTCGGCGTGAAGGGATCGTGCCAGCATCCCGGCAATCGCGATCAGCGTGATGACTGTTCCGGCACCCGCCCTGATGCGGCTGGCGACGCAGCTCACGATGACGACCGATCCCAGGACGATCGCCAGCGTGGAGGAAAACGCTGCGTGGGTACCGCCTCGATTCGGCGCCGGAAGCAGCGTTGCAACGGTCATCTCGATCGCGGCTTGCACCGCACACGCCGCAAGAGCGACGCGGAGCGTCGGCAGCACACCGTCGCGTCGCACCGGGCTCCACAAGAGCCAGGGAATGGATCGCAGCACCTGTCCCCAGTACCAGCAGTTCGACGACGCGCGACTACTGTACGCGCACCGCAGCACGTACTCCTCGGCGAGATCGCCGAGAAGATGTTGGCGCTCTTCCCGTGCCACGAAACAGGCGAGCACCAGGTTCGCGAGACGCGAGCGATGCATCAGGCGTTCTTCCAACGCCGCACGAGACCTGCGCTCATCCGCCGTATGGCATCCTCGGAGGCTTTGAGGGCACGTTCGCCGGCGGCGTCGATCCGGAAGTGACGCTTCGCGCGTCCCCCGCGGGCTGACGTCGGCTCGCCGAGCCTGGAGCGGACGAGGCCTTTGGCTTCGAGCCGATCAAGCGTGGCGTACACGGCGCCTATCGACAGGTTCCGACCCGTGCGGATCTCGATTTCGCGCCGGACGGTCATCCCGTAAGCGTCCGGTCCGAGCCGGACCAGCGCAAGCAGGACGAGGTACTCGAGAGATCCCAACAGATCGCCACGCGGCATGATGGTATTATTTGTTCTGCTCAGTAGAACAAACTCAGACACTACTTCTACAACGGCAGGACTGGTGAGGTCAATATGCCACGTGGACCCGTTCGCATCGGCGACACGATCCTTGAAGCCTCCGTCGAGGGGGATGGGCCTCTGACCGTCGTGTTCGAAAACGGCCTTGCGACGCCGCTGGAAGAGTGGGATGCGGTTGCAGCGCAGGTCGCGACCCGCGCCCGCGTGCTACGGTACGACCACCGGGAGGCGCCGCTGCAGGGGACCGTCGCAGTCCGGTCGATATCGGACCTCCTTGCCGATCTCGAGGCACTTCTGGGAACGCTGGCGCTGAAGCCGCCGTACGTGTTCGTCGGCCACAGCTGGGGCGGTGTAATCGCACGCCTGTTCGCTCACGCGCATCCCGGCGACGTCGTGGGTGCCGTGCTGGTCGACGCGACACACGAAGCGCTCGATGCGCGAACGCTGGCGATCGTCCCCGTGATGTTCTCGTTGATGGACGTCGCCGGACGCGCGCGGTTCGTGCGCCGCGCGCTCGCCAAACAACTCTGTCCGCCGGGCTCATCTGCCGCCCACCGCGCACGTATCGAAGACCGCTTGAACGATCCGGTGCGGTGGCCCATTGGCCTGCGGACGGCCCGAGCCGAGAGTGCGGCGATTCCCGACGCCCTCAATCGACTGCGACGCGATTGTCCCGAGCTCCCGCCGATCCCTGTCCACGTGTTGACGGCCGCCACTGTGAAATCGAGCTCGGCACGACGGGTCCACGAGGCGTGGAAGGCTCTCGTCGCACGCACGCCGACCGCGCGTTACACGAGCGTGCCGTGCGGTCACCACATCCCGATCGAACGCCCCGACGCCGTGGTCGATGCCATCGTCGGCCTGCTCGAGTCGATTCCAACGGAGCGGGCCTCCTATCGCCTGTCCGGCAGCTCGAACACGTAGACCGCGTGGCCGGTGTTCGGATGGTGCACCTCGGGAATCAGCGCGCGCGGCACCTGGCGCGGGCTGCCGCCGCCGAGGCCGGTCGTGACCGCGACGTACTGCTTGCCGCCGGCCGTGAAGGTGACGGGGAAACCCTGCACCGATGTCCCGAGCCGGACCTCCCAGAGCACCTGGCCCGTCTTCACGTCGAACGCGCGGAAGCGGCGATCGAGATCGCCGATGAACACCACGTTGCCCGCCGTCGACAGCGCCGCCGTCAGGAACGGCACGCGCTGCTGGTAGCTCCAGATCTCCTTCAGCGTCGCGGCGTCGTACGCCGCCAGCCTGCCGATGTTGCCGTCGCTGCCGGGCATCTCGTAGAATCGGCGATCGGCGTTCACGCCGCCGGCGCCGTCGCGCAGCTCGGTCGGCCGCCCCGACATCTCCATGCACGACTGCTGCAGCGGGATGACGAGCGCGTTCGTCGGCTCGTGATAGGTCATCGCCTGCCAGTTGTGTCCCCCTTCGGTGCTGGGGCACGACTGGATCCACTGCTGCACCTTCTGCTCGATGATGTCGTTCCGGTAGGTGACGAGCCCGGTCCGCGGATCGATCCGGTCGTAGACGTTCTGGAAGACGGTTTCGGCCGCGCCGAGGAACTTGCCGTTCCGCCGATCGAGCTTCCAGAGAATGCCCGACTTGCCGATCGTGAACAGGAACTTGTCAGGCCCGTTGTCGACGAGCACGCGCTCGAAGACTTCGTCGAGGTCGAACGACTCGCCCGGCACGTGCTGGAAGTACCACGCGAGCGTGCCGGTGTCGACGTCGATCGCGACGGTCGACGCCGAGTACAGGCCCTTGTCGAAGACGCTCGTGCCGCGGCTCGCCGGCATCCACGGCTTCGCCTGCGCGATGCCCCAGTAGGTCAGGTTGAGATCCGGATCGTAGCTGCCGGCAATCCAGGTCTCGCCTCCCTGCCGGAAGTTGTCCGCCAGCGTCCCCCACGTGTCCCCACCCGGCTCGCCGGTGTGCGCGAGCGTGTTGAAGCGCCAGACCTGCTGCCCGGTGTTCACGTCGTAGGCGCTGATGAAGCAGCGATCCGTACCGTACCGCGTGCACCCCTGCAGCCCCTGAATGACCTTGCCCTTCGCGACGATCGGACCGCTCGTGTTCGAATAGCCCTTCGCGCGATCGGCGATCGTCGTTTCCCAGACCTTGCGTCCGTCGATCGCGCTGAGCGCGACGATGCGCGCGTCGGTCGTGGCGGCGATGATCTTGTCGCCGTAGATCGCGATGTTGCGCATCGATCCGAAGCCGATGTGCTCGAGCGGCCCGACCTCGTTCTCCCAAATCAGCTCGCCGCTCTTCGCGTCGAGCGCCTGGATCGTGTTGCCGGTGTTCCAGAGATACATGACGCCGTTGTGCACCAGCGGCATCGTCTGGTTGGCGCCCCCTTCGTTCATGTTCCAGACCCACGCGAGGCGCAGGTCCTTCACGTTCGCGGCGGTGATCTCGTTCAGCGGGCTGTAGCTGTGGCCCTGGTAGATCCGGCGCGCCATCAGCCAGTCGCCCGCCGGCGGATTGCGCAGCATCTCGTCGGTGACCGGCACGTAGTTCTTCACGTTGCCGGCGACCGTCACGCCGCGCGGCTGCGCCGGACCGCGGCCGCGTCCGGCGCCGGCACCCGCCTGGTCGCCCGCGCCGCGTCCGGCTCCGGCGCCTCGACCGGCTGCCGCCGCCGTCTGCTGAGCTGTCGGACGCTGCCCGGTCGCAATGGTGCCGATCGGCACCGCCGTCGCCGGCGCAAGCGCGGTCGCTCCCGGCTGCGCGCTGTTCTGCTGCAGGATGTAGGCGACGATGCTGGCGTACTCGTCAGGAGCGAGCGACGGACCGCCCGGCGGCATCGTCGACGACATGTAGTCGAAGAGATCCTTCGTCGTGCGGGTGCGCCAGGTGTTCATGAAGTCGCCGCCCGCGAGCTGCGGCGCTTCGTTGCGTCCGCCGAGATCCGCGACGTGGCAGCTCGCGCAGTTGGCCTGATACGCCGCGCGGCCGGCGGCCGCCTGCGCGGCGGTGTAGACCGGAGGGCCCGCTGGCTGCTGCTGTCCGGCGACGAGCGCGATCGTCGAGCCGGCGAGCGCGGCCAGCGCAAGTGCGAAGCGCGAGGTGGTCAGACGTCTCATCGGCCCTTCTCCTGCTGCGGCATCAGCCATCCCCAGAGATTCCCCTCCGCCGCCTTCTCGCTGTACAGCTGCACGTAGTAGCGGCTGGCCGACAGCTCCTGCACCTGTTGCGCGGTGAGATCGAACTGACCGGTGATCGTCCCGCTCGCGCCGCCGCTCACCTTCAGATCGAGCAGCGCGTCGCCGCGAATTCCCGGCTTCGAGCTCTTGAAGATGCGCGCCTGCGTCGCCGGGCTGGCCAGCCCTTCGTACCTGCCGTCGATCGCGAGCCTGTTGCCGGTGAGCGTCGCCGTCACAGTACCGGTGCCGACGATGTTCGGGTTGTAGGCGGAGACGGGAACCGGAGAGAGCCGCGTCTTGAACGACCGGCTGCCCTGGGCGTGCACGCCGGGAGCAAGCGTCGCCAGGCCGGCAACGAGCAGGCCTGCAATCCACTGTTTCATGAGGCTACCTCGCGCCCGGCTGTCCGGGCGGCTGATCACGGTCCGTCGCGCTCCCCGCGGGGAGGGCACGGACGGGCTGTGATTCTACCGCCGGATGCCGGCCGCCTGCTACGATGTGCGGGTGAAGAATCTGTATCGCCTTCGCTGGCTCCAGACCACCATCTTCGTCGGGCTGTGTGCGACGGCCGGCTGTTCCCGGAACGGCGCGCCGCCGCCAGAGGCGTCGTCGGCCACGGCCGACGCGGGAGGCACGGTGCTCCAGCTCCTGAAGGAGCCGCAGGACGTCGAGCCGTTCACCCTCACCGATCTGGACGGCAAAACGGTCTCGCTGACCGACCTGCGCGGCAAGGTGGTGCTCGTGAACTTCTGGGCCACCTGGTGCCCCCCCTGCCGGGCGGAGATTCCGGATCTGATCAAGCTGCAGGACAAGTATCGCGACACGCTCGTCGTGCTCGGGATCTCGGAGGACGAGATCAGCCCCGAGGAAGTGAAGGCCTTCGCGGCCGAGCAGAAGATGAACTACCCGATTGCGATGTCGACGCCCGAGATGTCGAAGGTATTCAAAGGAGTGTCGGCGCTGCCGACGACCTTCGTCATCGACCCGCAGGGCAAGGTGCAGATGCGCCACGTCGGCATGCTCGACCCCGACACGACGGAGCTCGAAGCGCAGTATCTGGCCGGCGCGCGGACCGACGTCACCGTCGAGCGGGTGGAGGACGAGACGAAGGCGCTGCTCGCGCGCGCCGCGCAGGCGAAAGAGATTCCGGGCGTCGACCTGACGAAGATGACGCCGGCGCAGCGCACCGAGGCGCTGAAGGTGCTGAACGAGCAGAACTGCACCTGCGGCTGCGGGCTGACGGTCGCCGCCTGCCGCATCAACGATCCGAGCTGCGAGGTCAGCCTGCCGCTGGCGCAGAAGATCGCCGGGCAGATCGCGAAGAGTCAGTCGTAACGGCGGGTGGCCGGGGCTCGAGTGGCCGGGTCTGAAGACCCGGCCCTACGTACGCCGCGTTCCGGCCCTACGTACGCCGCGTGCCGGGCCTACGTACGCCCCGTTCAGGCCCACGTACGCCGCGTTCCGGGCCCTACGTACGTGTTCGTAGGGTACGAAGACCTACGGCGGCGGCGGCGATCGCCTCGGCGTCGATCCCGTAGGCATGGAACAGATCGGGGATGTCGCCCGACTGTCCGAAGCGGTCGACGCCGAGCGGCGTCACCGCGTGCCCGCACACCGCACCCAGCCAGCTCAATGCCGCGGGGTGACCGTCGATCACCGTGACGATGCTGCCGGTCGGCGGCAGATCGCCGAGCAGCTGCGCGATGTGCGACGCAGGGCCACGCCGCGTGCGCGAGGCGCGCCACTCCCGTTCGAGCCGATCCGCCGACGTCACCACGAGCAGCCCGGCCCCGGGCTCGTCGTCGGCGATTCGCGCGTGCGCCTCGATCGCCTCCGGAACGACCGCACCCGTGGCGACGATGGCGAGATCGGCGTCGCCGGCTGGCGGCACGAGCCAGTAGCCGCCGCGCAGGATCGCGCTGCGCAGCGACGAGACGATCGGGCGCACCTGCTGTTTCACCGGACGCGTGGAGAGGCGCAGATACACCGAGCCGCCCTGCTCGTCCTGCAGGTGCTCGAAGCTCCAGCGCAGAATCTCGGACAGCTCGTCGACGTAGGCCGGCTCGAACGCGGTGAGCCCCGGCTGGCCGATGCCGATGAGCGGCGTGTGGATCGACTGGTGCGCACCCCCTTCGGGCGCCAGCGTCAGACCGGACGGCGTCGCCGCGAGGATGAAGCGCGCATCCTGATAGCACGCGTAGTTCAACGCGTCGAGACCGCGCGCGATGAACGGGTCGTACACGGTGCCGATCGGCAGGAGCCGCGATCCGAACAGCGGTCCGGCGAGTCCGAGCGCGGCGAGCAGGATGAATAGGTTGTTCTCCGCAATGCCAAGCTCGATGTGCTGCCCTCGCGGCGAGAGCTCCCAGCTCTGGGTGGATGCGATCCGCTCCTGCTTGAACGGATCGCCGCAGTCGCTCGCGCAGAAGACCCCGTGACGATTCACCCATCCGCCCAGGTTGGTCGACACCGTGACGTCGGGCGCCGTCGTCACGATCGAGGCGGCCAGATCGGGATGCGTCCGGGCGATGTCCGAGAGCAGCCGCCCGAATCCCTGCTGCGTCGACATCGTCTCCTGGACCGGAGGCTCGAAGCGGTCCGGCACCGCGACGCGCGGCGCGGCGAGCCGGCGCGGCGACGCCTGGGCGAACGGCACCGCGGCGAGATAATCCCGCAGCCGATCGCGCGGGATCGCCAGGCCGCTGAACGGATCCCACTCCTCGCCAGGCTCGATGCCGAGCGACGACTGCAGCGCCGCGACCTGTTCGGCCGTCATCATCCCGGCATGGTTGTCCTTGTGCCCGGCGAACGGCAGGCCGAAGCCCTTGATCGTGTAGGCGATGAAACAGGTCGGCGTATCGTCGGCCGCGGCGCGAAACGCGTCGAGAATCGTCTCGAGATCGTGCCCGCCGAGATTCGTCATCAGCCGCGCGAGATCCGCGTCGTCGTGCTCGTCGAGCAGCGCGCGTATGCCGGACGATTCGCCGAGATCGCGGCGGAGCCGCTCGCGCCAGGCGCCGCCGCCTTTGTACGCGAGCGCCGAGTACTGCGCGTTGGGACAGCTGTCGATCCAGGCGCGCAGCAGATCGCCGTCCGGTCGCGCGAACGCGCGCTCCAGCCGCTTCCCGTACTTCAGCGTGACGACGCGCCAGTCCATGCCGCGGAAGACGGTGTCCATGCGCTGGAACACGCGATCGGGCATGACCGCGTCGAGGCTCTGCCGGTTGTAGTCGATGATCCACCAGAGGTTCCGGACGTCGTGCTTCCAGCCTTCGAGCAGCGCCTCGAACACGTTGCCTTCGTCGAACTCGGCGTCGCCGGCGAGGGCAATCATCCGGCCCCGTCCGGTCGTGTCGTCGACGCGCCCCTTCAGGTGCAGGTACTCGCGCGTGAGCGCCGCGAACGTCGTCATCGCAACGCCGAGACCGACCGAGCCGGTCGAGAAATCGACATCGTCGGCGTCCTTGGTGCGCGAGGGGTACGACTGCGCGCCGTGGAAAGCGCGAAAGCGCTCGAGCTGCTCGCGCGTCTGGCGCCCGAGCAGATACTGAATCGCGTGGTACACCGGGCTCGCGTGCGGCTTGACGGCCACGCGATCCTCCGGCCTCAGAGCCTCGAAGTAGAGCGCGGTGAGGAGGGTGACCGCCGAGGCCGACGACGCCTGATGTCCTCCGACCTTGAGCCCGTCGCGGTTCGGACGGATCTGGTTGGCGTGATGGATCATCCAGACGGCGAGCCACAGCACCTTGCGCTCGAGCGCTTCGAGGCAGGCGAGCTGCCGATCGGCATGGATGGAGGAATCGAGGACCGTCGTCATAGGCGGAGCCTAGCAAAGGCGCCGCCGCAAGGAATTGCGAATTCGCGCTCGAGACCGGCCTCTTACGCAATAATATTGCGCGACATGGACGACATCGATCGCAAGATCCTCTCGCTGCTGCAACGGAACGCTCGGATGACGAACGCGGAGCTCGCCGACCGCGTGGGGCTGTCTCCGGCTCCCTGCCTCAGGCGCGTACGGGCGCTCGAAGAGGCCGGCATCATCCGCCAGCACGCGACGCTCGTGGACCCCGCCTCGGTGAACCTCGGCGTGACGGTGTTCGTGCAGATCTCGCTCGACCTGCAGGTGCAGAACCGGCTGGATCGTTTCGAGAGCGCGATCACGCAGCGGCCCGAAGTGCTCGAGTGCTACCTGATGACCGGCGATTCCGACTACCTGCTCCGGGTCGTCGTGCCCGACGTGCACGCGTACGAGCAGTTCCTCAAGGAGACACTGACGCGCATCGAGGGGGTTGCCGGGATCAAATCGAGCTTCGCGCTGCGCGAAGTACGGTATTCGACGGCGCTCCCCCTCGAAGCCCCGCCAGCCCACGCGCGCCGCGTGCGTGCCCGCCGCGCACGGCGAACGGCAGGCAGCGCGGGACGGTGATGCGGTCGCGTGAGTACGCTCTGGCGCAGGGGCGTGCTACGTTCAACGAATGGATCCACTGGCCGGCACCCCCTGGAGCTCCCCCTCGATGGTCGCGGGGTTCACGCGCGGCGAACCGAATCCGGTGCTGATGGCGTACGCCGCCGCCGTGCGTGGCGATCGCGTCTCCCCGCTCGCGGTCGACATCGGGTGCGGCGCCGGCCGCAACGCCATGCCGATGGCGCGCGCCGGCTGGCGCGTGATCGGCACCGACCTCTCGATGCCGATGGTCGTCGCCGCCAGCGGCCGCATCGCCGCGGAACCGCTGCCCGGCGCGTTCGTGCCGCTGCTCGCGCCGATGGATCACCTGCCGGTTGCCTCGGCGTCCGCCGACCTGATCGTCGCGCACGGCATCTGGAACCTCGCGAAGTCGGACGATCAGTTCAGGCACGCGGTCGAGGAAGCGGCGCGCGTCGCGCGCCCGGGGGCCGCGCTGTTCGTGTTCACGTTCTCGAGGCACACCCTGTCCGATCACGCGTCGCCGGTCGCCGGCCAGCGCTACACGTTCACGCAGTTCTCGGGAGACCCGCAGATCTTCCTGACCGACGATCAGCTGATCGAGGAGCTGCGCGCCGCCGGTTTCGTGCGTGACGAACGTGTCGCCTTGACGGAGTACAACCGTCCGGCGCCAGGGATGGCGAGAGGCGGGCCGGTGATCTACGAAGCAGCGTTCCGGTTGCGCCCTATGCTCTGAGGCGCTTGGGTTGGCGCTGATGCGGGCGACTTGGGCGGCGCGCGATGGGCGGCAGCATGAAGCCGTGCCGAAGGGAGCGCAGATTTCGAGGGCGTGGCGCCGTAGGCAGCGCAGTCAGCCGGTTTAGGCGCACGCCCGAGGGGCGGCAGGTTGAAATCTGCGCGGACGACAGGCACGGCTTCGAGCGCGAGCCACAGGAGCCCGCAGCGGCGTCAACCCAAGCGCCTTCTGGGATTGGCACGCGGAAACGGCTTCAGCCCGATTTCCGCTCCAACGACCCTGCCGCGGCTGCATTCGAAGACCCGGCTTCCCGCTCGGCCGACCACTCGAGCCAGTCGTCACCGAACAGCTCGACCGGGTGCAGCGTGCGAATCGTGCCGTTGCCGCAGGCCATGTCATCGGCGGGGCAGTACTTGTCGCAGCCCCAGCAGATGCGCTCCGGGTGAGCCGGGTGGAGCGGGATCTTTGGCATGTTCCCAGTTTCCCGCCCGCGCGCCCGGCCCGCCATGATCGGCGTCATACGACGCCGTTCGCCTACTTCAGCATCATCAGCAGCATCCGGCTCGGCTCGAGCGCCTCGACCGCATGCGGCACACCTCCGGGCATCTGCACGATCCTGCCTGCCGTGACGTCGACCGGCAGGCCGCCAATGGTCAGGACGAAGTGCCCCTCGACGACGTAGACGAGCGCGTCGTACGGCGAGGTGTGCTCGGTCAGCCCCTGGCCGCCGTCAAAGGCGAACAGGGTCACGTTTCCGCCGGGGGTCTTGGACAGGATGCGGCTGGCGATGCCGTCTGGCGTGGGCACCACCAGTTCAGCAAGGGAGAACGCCTGGGACGCGGGAATCGACATACCCGCTAGTCTCCGTCCAATGACGCGGAGATTCAACCCGCGGAGCCAGGGCGATGCTCTCGCAATTGCCGTGGTAAACCCTGATCCGCTGTCACCAATCCCGACCGGGTGCATCCCTGAGGGATAAACCGCGGGAGGAACCATGCTCGTTCGGCAGGTGGTCGATTCGAAGCTCGCGCAGTATGCCTACCTGATCGGCTGCCCCCGCTCGGGCGAGGCGATCGTCATCGACCCGGAGCGCGACGTCGATCGGTACTTCGATCTCGCCGCCCGGCACAACCTGAGGATCGTCGCGGCGGCCGATACCCATATCCATGCCGACTACCTGTCCGGCCTGCGGGAGATGGCGGCTCGCGGCGTGCTCGTGTACGCCTCCAGAGAAGGCGGTCCCGAGTGGCAGTACGAGTGGCTGATCGGGTCCGGCTACCCGCACCGTCTCCTCGGCCACGGCGACACCTTCTCGGCAGGGTCCATCGAGCTCAAGGCAATTCACACCCCGGGCCACACGCCCGAGCACCTGAGTTATCTGGTGCGCGACGCAGGCGCCGGCGCCACCGACTTCCTCGCGATCGCCAGCGGCGATTTCCTCTTCGTCGGCGACGTGGGACGGCCCGATCTCCTCGAGCGCGCGGCCGGCATGCTCGGCGTGATGGTGCCGTCGGCGCGCGCGCAGTACGCCTCGATCACGCGCGAGCTCGCCCCGCTCGCGGAGTTCCTCCAGGTCTGGCCGGGCCACGGCGCCGGCAGCGCGTGCGGCAAGTCGCTCGGCGACGTGCCGACGTCGACGGTCGGCTACGAATTGCGCAACAACCGATCGATCGCGGCGGCGACCGACGAGCAGTCGTTCGTCGACTTCATCCTCGCCGGACAGCCCGAGCCGCCGCTGTACTTCGCGCGCATGAAGCGCGACAACCGGCGCGGTCCGGCGCTGCTCTCCTCGCTGCCGTCGCCGCGCCGGCTCGAGGCTGGCGAGGTCCAGGCGCTGCAGAACCGCAAGGACGTCGTCGTCCTCGATACGCGGACGCGCGCGGCGTTCGCCGCCGGCCATCTCCGCGGATCGCTCCTCGCGGAGCTCGACTTCCAGTTCTGCTCCGTTGCGGGCTCCTACGTGAACGAGCACACGCCGATCTATCTCGTCGTCGACGGGTCGCAGCTCGACGAAGCGGTGCGTGCGCTCGTTCGCGTCGGGCTCGACGATATCCGCGGCTGCATCACTCCGGAGACGCTGCAGCAGTTCGCCGAGCAGGGCGGACCGCTCGCACGCACGACGACGATCGACATGGCGGGCATGGAAGCGCGGCGGACGAAAGGCGAAGGACGTGTCGTCGACGTGCGCGGCGCGGCGGAATTCGAAGCCGGACATGTCGCCGGCGCGATCAACGTCGCGCACACGCGCATACCGGTGAGCCTCTCCGCGCTGCCCGCCGACCTGCCGCTGCTCGTGCACTGCAACAGCGGCGCGCGCGCGGCGGCTGTCGTGCCGTTCCTCGAGCGCGAAGGCTACGACGCCGTCCATGTCGACGATCTGTTCGCCAACTACCGTGCGCCGGAACATGCGTCCGTGAGCCGGCCGTAACGCCTGGTGGACGGCTGCAGTGCTCGCGACAGCCCTCATCCTCGGCTCGGCGATCGGGCTCGCGCTGGGACTGCTCGGCGGCGGCGGATCGATTCTCACCGTGCCGGTGTTCGTCTACGTGCTCGGTGCCGATCCGAAGGACGCGATCGCGATGAGCCTCGCCGTCGTCGGCGCGACGAGTGCCGTCGGCATGGTTGCGCACTGGAGGGCGCGCCACGTCAACCTGCCGGTTGGCGTCCTCTTCGGAGCGGTCGCCAGCGCCGGCACCTATGCCGGCGCGCGGCTGGCCACCCGGCTCGCCGGTTCCACCCAGCTGGCGCTCTTCGCCGTCGTCATGCTGGTGGCCGCGGCGTCGATGCTTCGACGCAGCGATGCGCCGGCGGCATCCGGCGAGGCGCCGCGCAATCAGCTGCTGGTGCTGGCTGCCGGCGTGCTGGTGGGGCTGCTGACCGGCCTGGTCGGCGTGGGCGGCGGGTTTCTGATCGTTCCGGCGCTCGTGCTGATCGGGCTGCCGATGGCCGAAGCGGTCGGCACGTCACTCCTGATCATCGCCGCGAACTGCGTCGTCGGACTCTACGGGTACGTCGGGCACGCCACGCTCGCGTGGGGCTCGATCCTGCCGGTCACGGCCGGCACGCTTCCGGGGATCTGGATCGGCAGCGTGCTCCACCGCGCCGTGCCGCAGCACCTTCTGCGGCGGGGCTTCGCGGCGCTGCTGGTCGTCGTGTCGGTGACGATCTTCTATCAGAACGTCGCGCGCGCGCTGGCTCGCTGAAGGCTCGAGCGGCGCGCACGCGTCGTCTTCTCAGAGCTCGTCGGTCACGCAGCCGTCGCTCGCGCTCTTCACGAGCCTGATGTACTTGGCGAGCGTGCCGCGCTGCGCCTTGAGCGGCGGCGCCGTCCATGCCGCGCGGCGCGCCTGCATCTCGGCGCCGTCGATGGCGACGTCGATCACGTTGCGCTCGGCGTCGATCGTGATGCGATCGCCGTTGCGGACCAGGGCGATCGGACCGCCGTCCTGCGCTTCCGGCGTCACGTGCCCGACGATGAAGCCGTGCGAGCCGCCGGAGAAGCGTCCGTCGGTCAGCAGCGCGACGTCCTTGCCGAGCCCGGCGCCCATGATCGCCGACGTCGGCGTGAGCATCTCCGGCATGCCGGGTCCGCCCTTCGGCCCTTCGTAGCGGATGACGATGATGTCGCCCTTCTGGATCCGTCCCTGCTCGAGGCCGTGCAGCATGTCCTCTTCGGAGTCGAACACGCGCGCCGGCCCGTCGAAGCGCAGCCCTTCCTTCCCGGTGATCTTGGCGACCGAGCCTTCCGGGGCGAGGTTGCCCTTCAGGATCTGGATGTGGCCGTTCTTCTTGATCGGATCGCTGAGCGGCCGCACGATCGGCTGGCCCGGCGACAGGCCAGGGAGATCGCGCAGGTTCTCCGCGTGCGTGCTGCCGGTCACCGTCATGCAGCTGCCGTCGAAGAGGCCCGCCTCGAGCAGCATCTTCATCACGGCGGGGGTGCCGCCCACCTGCTGCAGATCTTCCATCACGTACTGGCCGCTCGGTTTGAAGTCGGCGAGCATCGGCACGCGATCGCTCACCTTCTGCATGTCGTCGAGCGTGAGATCGATGCCGACCGAGCGCGCGATCGCGATGAGGTGCAGCACGGCGTTGGTCGATCCGCCGAGCACCGTGATGAGGACCATCGCGTTCTCGAAGGCGGCGCGCGTCATGATGTCGCGCGGTTTCAGGTCCATCTCGAGCATGCGGCGGACGGCGACCGCGGCGTCGCGGCACTCCTGCCGCTTGCGCGGATCCTCCGCCGGTATCGAGGAGCTGTACGGAAGGCTCATGCCGAGCGCTTCGGCCGCCGACGCCATCGTGTTCGCCGTGTACATCCCGCCGCACGCGCCGGCGCCCGGGCACGAGTGGCGCACGATGGCCTGCCGCTGCGGCTCGGTGATCACGCCGGCGATGAACTGCCCGTAGCTCTGGAACGCGGAGATCACGTCGAGCTTCTCGTCGTGCTCGCCATGGCCGGCGCGGATGGTTCCGCCGTACACCATCAGCGAAGGCCGGTTGAGGCGTCCCATCGCCATGAGGCAGCCGGGCATGTTCTTGTCGCAGCCGGGAATCGAGATGTTCGCGTCGTACCACTGGGCCGACATCACGGTCTCGATCGAGTCGGCGATGAGATCGCGCGACTGGAGCGAGTAGCTCATGCCGTCGGTGCCCATCGAGATGCCGTCGCTCACGCCGATCGTGTTGAAGCGCATCCCGACCATGCCGGCGGATGCCACACCTTCCTTGACGGCGGCGGCGAGATCGAGGAGGTGCATGTTGCAGGGATTGCCCTCGTACCAGACGCTGGCGATGCCGACCTGCGGCTTGTCCATGTCGGCTTCGGTCATGCCGGTCGCGTAGAGCATCGCCTGGGAGGCGCCCTGTGATTTCTGCTGGGTGATGCGGGAGCTGTACTTGTTCGGTTGAGACATCGTCCGTAATCAATCCAAGAAGGCGCGTGGGTTGGCGCTGCTGCGGCTCCTGTGATGCTCGCGCTCGAAGCAGCGCCTGCGGAAACTAGTGTATCAGCCCCTCGCGAAGGCGGTGCGGCCATGCGCGCGCGACTATGCGACCATACGGCCATCGATGCGGACTGGATATCGTGCACTTGCGCCGCTGCTCGCGGCGATGGCGATCGGCTGCGGCACGCCGTCCGGCACCGGCGGCAGCGAAGGGACGCCGGCGGCGTTGCGCGAGCCGCACGATCAGGCCACGCCGCTTCCCGCCGGCGAATGGCTGACCGATCGTGCGCGCGAGGCGGGCCTCGACTTCGTCCACTTCAACGGCATGTCAGGACGGTTCTACCAGCCGGAGATCATGGCACCCGGCGTCGCGCTGTTCGATTACGACAACGACGGCGACCTCGACGTCTACGCCGTGCAGGGGCGCATGCTCGGGACCGGCACACCGTCGATCGCGCCGCCTCCCGGTCCGCTCGAGGATCGTCTCTATCGCAACGACCTGCAGATCGCCGCCGACGGCTCGCGGACGCTGCACTTCACCGACGTGACACGCCAGGCCGGCATCCGCACGCGCGGCTACGGCATGGGCGTCGCCGCCGGCGACGTCGACAACGACGGCTGGATCGATCTCTACGTGACCGGGTTCGGACGGAACCAGATGTTCCGCAACAACGGCGACGGCACCTTCACCGACATCTCGCCGTCCTCCGGCACCGGCAGTCCTTCGTCATGGGGCGTGTCGGCGACGTTCTTCGACTACGACCGCGACGGCCTCCTGGATCTCTTCGTCGGCAACTACCTCAGTTACACGCTGCAGACGCACGTCGGCTGCTTCGGCCCGTCTGGCGCGCCGGACTACTGCCGCCCCGAGGTGTATCGCGCGGAGCCGAATCGCCTCTATCACAACCTCGGTCACGGACGGTTCGCCGACGTGACGATCGCGTCCGGCGTCGCGAAGGAGTACGGACCGGCGCTCGGCGTGTCGACAGCCGACTTCAACGGCGACGGCTGGATCGATCTGTTCGTCGCCAACGACCAGCAGGAGAACCAGCTCTGGATCAACCAGCGCGACGGCACCTTCGTGAACACGGCGCTGGCCGCGGGAGCGGCGCTCGGAGCATCGGGTGAGCGGAAGGCGAACATGGGCGTCGACGCGGGCGACTTCGATGCCGATGGAGACGAGGATCTCTTCGTGACCGAGCTCGTGAGCCAGGGCAGCTCGCTCTGGGTCAACGACGGCAGCGGCACCTTCGAGGAACAGAGCGCGCGGCGCGGCATCCGCGGGCCGAGCCTTCCCTACACCGGCTTCGGCACGGCGTGGTTCGATCTCGACAACGACGGGTGGCTCGATCTGCTGGCGGTGAACGGCGACGTGAACCAGAACGTCAAGACGATCGGCCGCCGCGACGATCCCTTTCCGCTCGCGCAGCGGCGCCAGCTGTTTCGGAACGTCGGCGGACGCTTCGAGGACGTCTCCGATCGTGCCGGTTCGGCGTTCACGGCGCCGGAGGTCGGTCGCGGCGCCGCGTTCGGCGACGTCGACAACGACGGCGATACCGACGTCGTCGTCATGAATGGGGCCGGATCCGTCCGACTGCTCGTCAACAACATCGGCAATCGGAACCACTGGATCGGATTGCGGCTGGCCGGCACTGCGGGACAGCGGGACATGGTCGGCGCGCGGGTCGAGATCCGGCGCGCGGGCGGCACGGCGTTGTGGCGCCGCGCGCGTACCGATGGCAGCTACGCCTCCGCCAACGATCCCCGCGTGCTCGTCGGACTGGGAGCGTCGACGCCAGACGCGCACCTCCGTGTGCTCTGGCCGGATGGAACGACCGAGGAGTGGCCGTCGGTCGACATCGACCGATACACGACGCTCGTGCAAGGTTCGTCGCGATGACGGGGCGTTCGGCGCGCTGCCTGCGCTGTCTGCATGTCGGAGCGCTCGCGCTGCTCCTGTCGTCATGCTCGAGCGACCGCCGCGACCGGCCGCCTGCAGCGGCGAATGCCGTCTCGCCAGCGGAAAGGGTGCCGCCTCCATCGTCGCAGCCGCTCACGCTTCCGGATCTGTCGGCCGCTGCCGCAACGGTGCGGGAAGAGCTGCAACAGCGGTACGAGGCTGCCGTCAGCGCCTCGCCGGCGCTTCCGGCGCAGGAACGCGCGCGGCGCGACGGAGACCTCGGTCATACGCTGCTGGCGGCGGCGTTCTTCGACGAGGCGGCTCGCGCCTATGCGCAAGCCGAAGCGCTGGAGCCTCGAGAGATGAAGTGGCCGTATCTGCGCGCGCACGCGCTGGTGCGGAAAGGCGATCGGGATGGCGCGTCGCTCGCGTTCACGCGCGCGATAGATCTGCAGCCCACCTACGTTCCCGCGCTCGTCTGGCTCGGCGACATGCACCTGGATCTGGGACGCGCCGACGAGGCGCAACGCGACTTCGTCCGCGCGCTTGCCGTCGAACCTGAATCGGCCACGGCGCTGTTCGGCGCCGGCCGGGCCGCGCTGACCCGCGGCGCCTACGGCGACGCAGCCGGGTACATGGAGCGCGCGCTGCGCGTCGATCCGCGCGCGACCGCCATCAACTATCCGCTCGCGATGGCATACCGAGCTCTCGGCCGGAAGGATCGCGCCGACACGCTCCTCGCCGGCCGCGGGACCACGGCGCCAGCCCTGCACGATCCGGTGCTCGAGGGGGCGACGATCGTCCTCGACACAGCCGTCTCCTACGAGAACGTCGGCATGGAGGCGTTGCGACGGCAGGACTGGCCCGGCGCGATCGCCGCGTTCAGACGCGGCCTGCAGGTGGCGCCCGACGATCCGTCGCTGCAGTACTGGATGGCGAGCGCCATGATCGCCGGCGGCGATGCGGCCGGCGCCGAGCGCGAGTTCCGCGCGATCGCGTCGGCGCACCCCGGCTTCGCCAAAGCGCACTTCAGCCTCGGAGCGATTCTCGATCGGCAGGGACACCGCGCGGAAGCGAGCGAGGAGTACGAACGCGCCGTCCGCGCCGATCCGCGCATGGTCGACGCGCGCCTGCGCCTGGCGGACACGCTGCGGGCCCTCGGCCGTCTGCGTCCCGCGATGGAGCACTACGAAGCGGCCGTCGACCTCGATCCGAACGCCGCGGCGGCCTGGATCGGCGGCGCGCAGACGCTCATCGACCTCGGCGACCGCGAACGCGCCCGCGACTGGATCGCACGCGGCATGCGCCTGCACCCGGCACGCCCCGAGTGGACGCGGCTCCAGCAGTCGTCCGGCTGAAGCCGGACGCCACGACCGTGCTACTTCTGCAGCGCCGCGGCAACGACGTCGCCGAGCTGGGTGGCGGTGAACTGGTTGCCTTCGATGTTCGCGAGCAGGCGCCCGCCGCGGTCGATGATGACCGTGTGCAGCGAGTGATCGAGCAGCCCCTCGTTCGAGAACGCGTGCACGCCGAAGAGACGGCAGGCGCGCTCGACGTCGGCCGGCGCACCGGTCAGAAACCGCCACGTGTCAGCGTTGGCATTCCACTGGCGCGCGTACTGCGCCATGACATCCGGCGTGTCGTGCTGCGGGTCGAACGTGATCGTCAGCAGCACGAGATCGCGCCCCAGCTCGCGCGCGAAACGCTTCTGCAGCGCGTTGAAGTTGTTCGCCAGCCGCAGGCAGAAGTTCGGCAGCGCGCACGTCGTGTACACGAAGTTCGCGACGACCACCCGGCCGCGCAGATCGGACAGCGACACAGGACGACGACGCTGATCGAGCAGCGTGAAGTCGGGAACGGCCGCGCCGATCGCCACCTCGCTGCCGCGATCGGCGGTCCTTCCGCTCCGTGCCGCGAGCTCGCCAAGCAGCTTCAGCCGGCTCGCGCTGAACGGATCCTGCTCGGTGTTCTCGTATCGCACGATTCGAATGCCCTCGGCCCGCGACGTGTTCTTCTCGACCGTCAACGTGAACGTCACCACCAGGCCCGGTCCGAGCCCGTGCAGCTCCGACGCCTCCCGCACCTCGAACGGCATCGTCATCGCCGCCATGTAGTTCGGGATCGCCTGGATCGACGCGGAGAACGACCGCGCCGCGGGGTTCACGCTGACGATCATGCCGGTGACGGCGTACTGCTCGGCGCAAACCGGCGCGGCGGTCGACATCAGCACGACGACGAGCGCGACGGCGAGCCGGCTCACGGCATCCCTCCCGCTCCTCCGAGCCTGACCGGTTGACGCGCGATCCGGGTGAACGTGGCGCCGAGCTCTTCGACGCGGAGCACCTGGTTCTTGCCGACGCCGGTGAAGCGCTGGCGCGTGTTGGTGGCCGGCCACCAGATCTCCACGATGATGTTCCGCGCGTCCCTGCCGAGGCCGATGTGCTGCTCGAGCGGCGAGGCGCCGAACGAGCCGCCGCTCGTTACCTGACGGTTGACCGTTCGCGTGACGCCGCCGTTCTCGACTGTCACCGTAATCCGCGCGCCGAGAGCGGAGCGGTTCGACTTCACCCCAACCAGCTTGAGGCCGATCCAGTCGTTGCCGTGCCCCGGATTCTGGAACACGCGCATCGCGTGGCTGTCGCCCGGCGTCGCGCCGCCAATCTCGGCGACGATGTCCTCGTCGCCGTCGTTGTCGAGATCGGCGAACGCGATGCCGTGCCCCTTGTGGATCTCCCCGGTGCCAGACGACTGCGTGACGTCGACGAACCGCCGTCCCCCACTGTTCCGCAGCAGCACGTGCGGCGCCAGCGACGCATAGGACGGCGTCCCCATCCCGAGGTACATGTCGAGGAAGCCGTCGTTGTCGATGTCCCCGAAATTCGAGCCCATCGGCATGAACACCTTGTCGAGGCCGACGCGCACCGTGACGTCGTCGAAGGTGCCGTTGCCGCGGTTGCGATAGAGCTTCAGCGTCGGCGCGTTGTGCGGCAGGCCGAGATAGGTGCGCGCCGTGTCGTCGACCGACATGAAGTAGCTGGTGACGAACAGATCGAGCCAGCCGTCGTTGTCGTAGTCGAAGAACCAGGTCGCGAAGCCGCGGCCCGCGCCAGGGACGCCGGCCGCGCCGGCGCGTTCCGTGAAGGTGTTGTCGTGGTTGTTGCGGTACAAAAAGTTCGTGCCGTCGTACGTCGAGATGTAGAAGTCGACGAAGCCGTCGTTGTCGTAATCGCCGGCGGCGACCCCTTTTGCGAACGACGGCCGGGCGACGCCCGCCTGCGTCGCAATGTCCTCGAAGCGCCGGCCGGCGCCGTCGTTCAGGAACAGCTGCGCCGGCGCGTTCTCGTTTCCGACGAACAGATCGAGCCAGCCGTCGTTGTTCACGTCGGCCCAGGCCGACGCCTGGCTGGCGGTGACCGGCGCGGCCAGTCCGGTCTCGACGGTGACGTCCGTGAAGGTGCCGTCGCAGTTGTTGCGCAGGAGCGACCGCCGCTGCGGCACCTCCCAGCCGCCGCGCATCACCAGGATGTCGGTGCAGCGATCGTTGTTGTAGTCGCCCTGCGCCAGGTTGAGGCCGCCGACCTGGCCGCGCAATCCGGCCGCTGCCGTGCGCTCGGTCCAGGTGCCGTCGCCGTTGGCGCCGAAATAGTGCAGCGGTCCGCAGCTGTAGAAATTCGAGGTGACGACGTCGAGCCGTCCCGAGCTCGACAGGTCGTCGACGATGACGCCGCCGGCGCTGGCAAAGACGTCGAGGCCGGTCTGCGGAGCGACGTCCGGGAACAGGCCGACGTCCTCGGCCGACGCGAACGCCGACGCGTCGATGCGGAACCGCGCCGGCACGCCGTCGGGCCACGTGCCGAGCGCCATGTACGCAAGGTTCAGCAGCCAGCGCACTTCGAGATCGTCGGGTCGGCGCTCGAGATGCGTCATGAACTGCGCGATCGACTTCTCCACGTCCGCGGTCTGCGCGTAGGCGCGGCCAGGACGCGACGGAAGCAGGCACAGATCGGACGGTCGCCTGAAGATCGCGCTGTCCATTCCAGCCTTGTGCAGGTACGCGACACCCAGCATCTCTCCCACCTGCGGCACCGCCGCCGGCACGCCGGCCAGCGCGAGCTGGTACGCCCGCTCGTAGCTCTGCACCGCGCGAGCCATCGAGCCCTGGTAGGCGAGGAGCTGCGCGTAACCGAGGTGCGCCTGCAGCAGTTCGAACGGCGGGCGCGCGCGCCGCGCGCCCGCCGCGGCGTCGGAGAAGAACTCCTCGAACACCTGCAGTCCCGAGGTCAGCGAGTCCTGGCGCACCTGGCAGATCGTCTGCGGGTCGCCGGCCCACGCCGCCGGCTTCGGAAAATCACGCAGCATCGCCTCCGCTTCCGGCAGCCCGCCGATGTCGGGAACGAACTTGACGCTGCCGACGGCGCCGATCGCCGCCAGGCTCGCCGGGTTGATCGCCGCGGCGACCGCCGTATCGGTGTTCGGCAGCAGCTGGAACACCGCCACGCCGGTCGGCACGATCACCGGCGCCGACACGCTGCCGGCACGGAGCCCCCGCAGCGCATCGCGGATCTCGGGCCGGAGCGCGCCGAGTGAAATGCGGCCGAGGAGACCGCCGTCGCGCGATGTCGGATCGATCGACTCGCTGCGCGCGAGCGCCGCGAAGCTCTCGCCCTGCGCGACCCGCTGCACGATCCGTGCGGCCTCGCTCTCGCTGCCGACGACGATGATGCGCAAGGTGATCGCGTCGGACGGCGGCGATGCCGGCTGCGCGACGAGCGCCGCGCACATCGCGCCCGCGAGGAGGAGCGCCCACGCGAAGCCGCGCACAATCATGGCTGGAGCCGAGTTTATAATGCACGTCGCCCCGGTTGCGAGCCGTGCACACCTCCTCTCCTCGCCACACGCCGCGGCCGTCCCGCCGCCTGTGGCTCTGGTGGATTCCTGTCCTGGCCGCCGTCGCGCTGTGGGGGATTCGCCAGGCGATCCCGGCGGCGGACGGTCTGGACGCGCGCTATTTCCGAAGCCTCCGCAGCGGCGATGCTGTCGCGATCACCGCGATCGACAGTCGCCCGTCGACGCACATCGTCACGGAGCGATGGGGATCGGCGATGCCGGAGACCTTCAGCGTCACCTGGCGCGGTTATCTCGCCGTGTCCTCTCCAGGCACATACGAGTTCGCCACCACGTCGGACGACGGTTCGCAGCTGTTCATCGACGATCGTCTCGTCGTCGACAACGGCGGCCGGCATTCGCGGCAGACACGCACGGGCACGGCACGGCTCACCAGCGGATCTCATCGGCTGATGCTCGTCTACACGCAGGAAGGCGGCGACCTGCACCTGGACTGGTCGTGGCGCCGTGACGACGGAGGCGCGTCGAGCGTTCCCGCGTGGCTGCTGTCGCGCCGCCCGGCCAGCTACGCGACGGCGCTCGCGGCACACGCGATCGACCTGGCGCTGCGGCCGCTGATCGCGCTCGCGGCTCTTGGCCTCGCCGTGGGCGGCGTCCTGTCGCTGCGGTCATGGCGGCCAGGCCCGATCGCGCTGCCCGCGCCCCGGTTCCTGTCGGGCACGACGGCGCGTGTTGCGGTTCTCGTCATGCAGGCCGCGGCGATCGTGCTGCCGCTGGCGCTGTTCTTCCACGCGCTCGCGTTCTGGGGAAAGGGCGTCATCGACGAGGAAGCGACCACCTTCGTCATCAATTACCTGGCGAAGCGGCCGTTCCTGCAGATGATCCTGGATCCGAACCTGAACGACTGGGGCTCGTTCCAGGCGCGCGAACTGGCGTACGTGTTCGACCGCATGGACGCCCGGGTGTTCACCTGGGTGCTGGTCGATCGGCACACGCTGCTGTTCGTGCCGCTGAGCAGCGTGCTGTCGCTCCTCGCAATCGCCGCCGTCTACCTCGCCGGCGCGACGCGGGTGCTGCGGCTGGATCGCATCACGTCGCTGCTGCTGCTCGCCCTGTTCCTCAGCTGCATCGTCACGCAGGCGTCGACGCCGGTGCTGTACCGCTCGTCGAAGATGCTGCTGTCGGTCGCCGCGCTCGCGTTCCTGTTCCTCCTGATCACTGTCGTCGCATCGGTCGACGTGCCCCGCGTCGGCCGGGCCACCGTGCTCGTCGTGCTCGGCGTTCTGATGTCGATGTGCGATCGACAGGGCTACGCGTTCCTGCTCGCGTCGACGACGGTCGTCGCGTTCCTGTGGCTGCGCGATCGCGTGCTGGGGACCGATACGCCGCGCGCGTATGGAACGGCGGCGATTGCAGCCGCCGCGGCGACGCTCGGCGCGATCCTCTACAACAACGTGACCGCGCCGAACGCCATCCTCCTGGCGAACGGGTACTGGCCGGACATGTCCTACGAGGACATCCCGTTCGAACGCTTCAACGCCCTGCTGGCGCGCGACGCGTGGGCGATGTTTCGGGGGCAGGTCAGCTTCTTCTTCGGCAACCTGCCGTTCTGGGCCGTGTGCGTGATGGGCCTCCTCGTGTGGACGGCTGTCGTGGTGCGGCGGCCGGACCCGTCGCCTCGTCCGGGTGTGCTACGTCTCTTGACGGGTACCGGGCTCGTCGTCACGTGCGCGATCGCGGGAGCGCTGCTCGTGTTGATCGCGGTCATGGGGATGCGGCATCCGCCGGTGTTCCAGATCGTGGATCACGCCTATTGGTATTACACGCTGTCGATGCAGGCGATCCTGCTGTTCGCCGCATCGCTCGCCGTGACGCAGCTGCTCGAGCGCGGGAGCGCCACGCTGCGCGGATACGTCTGGCTCGCGCTCCTCGCGATGATCGCGGGCAATGCCGCGCACTACCCTGCGCAGCGCCAGCTGATGGAAGCGTCCGGCGACTGGTTCGGCAAGCAGCACGCCTTCGCGCAGTTGTACGCGCGCGCGTTCGAGGCTGCCGAGCGGGATGCGCCGGAAACCGAGTGGGTACTGCCCTCGTGGGTGCGGGTGCACGACAACACTGCCGAGGCGCACTTCCCGGTCCACGACTACGGGCTGCTCGACGCTTTCAAGGCAGGGTACGCGACGCTTCACGGGAGAGCGCCGCTCGCCGATGCGGGTGGACCGTACTGGCGCGAACTGCGCAACTTCATGGACGGCAGCGCATCGCCGTTTCTCGAGCCTGGTTCAATCGCGGACGGCCTGCGGGCGCTGCAGTCTGTCGGCGTGCGCCGGTTCGTCATCCATCGAGCGGACGTCCGGCCGCCGGCGAGCGTGGAGGCGCTGATCGATGCGGCGCGACAGCTCGGGCCGCTGGTGACCGGCGTGGAGGAGCGCGACGGCCTCGTCGTGCTCCGGTTCGACGATGACCGCAGGAACATTCCGAACCGTGAAGGCTGGACGCCGATCCCCGCGGGCACGTTCACGCTGAGCGCGTCGCAGTCGAGCGACCAGCTCGGACATGCGGTCGATGACGACCCGGCGACGGAATGGAACAGCGTCACGCGCCAGACCGGCACGGAGTGGATCGCGATCGAGCTCGATCGGCCTCGAGATGTGGCCGCCGTTCGTTTGAATATCACCGACCAGGCGCTCGATCGCTATCCGCGCCGGTTGTCGATCGAGAGCACAGGTCCATCGGGAACGCGGTCGCTGTACGAGGATGGGACGCTGCCGGCGCTCGCCTACGGGCTGCTCACGCAGCCTGTGCAGGCGCCCATCGAAATCGCCCTGCCGGCGAACAGCACGTCGAAGCTGGTCATCCGCCAGACTGGGGCGTCGCCGGCGTGGGGCTGGGCCGTTCGCGAGCTGAAGATCTTCGAGCGAGCCTCGCGAGATCCTTCATCCGGGCGATGACGTCATCAGCGCGTCGAGAGCACGTAATGCGCCGCGATCCGCAGGCACAGCCAGGCCTGCTGCGGCCATACCGCCACCACCAGGGCGGCGCCGGCGAGCGCGATCGACGCGGCGGAGACAACAGCGACAGGATCGGCGCTCTGGTCGAGCGCCTCTGAGTGACGAAGAGTCATGATGTGCGGTCCTCGCACGGCGTGCGACATGGCGTCTGCATGCCGTACCGAGCATTGCGTGTGCCGGAACGTGCGCTGTCACCCTTTTTTCGCAACCGACGCGAGCGCTGACGGCATGTGTGCCGCGAGATTCGCGCGCCGGTGCAGATATCGCGGCCGTTCAGCAGGTTGCGGCGATGCGATGCACGCGGCGGGATCGCGACCGATGTCGACGCCGATGTGCCGCGATGCTCGGCCGCGTACGCGTACGCCCGCACAGTGTCCTTCGGTCGCGTCAGCCTGTGCGCGACAGGTGACAGTGATGCCGCCGGCGCGTCACGGCGCTATACTGCGCGGCAAACTGCGACGGCACCCGCCGCAGCACTGGAGGCACGCATGTTGACGCGACGCGATGCACTCGCTTCTCTCGCCCTCGTTCTTCCGTTTCTCGCCGCCGATGCCGAAGCTCAGCCAACGCAGTCCACCGTGACGTCGGTGTTCAAGCACGACCTGCCAGATCTGACGATGGATGGCTGGGAGGTGAACGTGAGCTGGGTCGACTACCCGCCCGGACGGGTCGGCAGCGCGCACAAGCATCCGGGCTTCACGCTCGCCTACGTGCTGCAGGGGGCGGTGGTCGCGAAGGTCACCGGGCAGGAGGAGCGGACCTACAAGACCGGGCAGATGTTCATGGAGCCGCCCGGCAGCGTGCACGAGGTGTCGCGCAACGCGAGCCAGACGGAGCCGGCACGGCTGCTCGCGCTGAACTTCGCGAAGAAGGGGCTGCCGGCGACGACGCCCGCGTAGCGTGATTTCGATCGAGACGCGCCTTAATCGACCGAGACGCGCCTTAAATGGAGGCTCCGACGTACCGCATCGGCCGGTACTGTGGTTCCCACATCGCGCTGCGGACCCGCGCCTCGAGCCCGGGCAGCAGCGCCGATGACGCGTACCCTTCGGTCACGCCGCGCCGGATGACGGCGCAGGCGACCGCGTGCGAGCACTCCCGGATCCGTCCGAGCGTCGGGTACACGGCGCCGTCCGCGAGGTCGGCGTCGCTCACCATCGAGGCGAGCGCACGCGCCGCGTCGAGGAACATCTCGTCGGTCACGCGGCGCACGCGTCCGAGCCAGAGCCCGAGGCCGACGCCCGGAAAGATGAAGGCGTTGTTGCCCTGGCCGATCCTGAACGTGCGCCCGCCGTAGGTCACCGGCGCGAACGGGCTGCCGGTGGCCACGACGGCTCGCCCGTCCGACCAGACGATCGCCTCGAGCGCGGTGCACTCGCTCTTGCTGGTCGGATTCGACAGCGGGAACACGATCGGACGTTCGTTGACCGCCGCCATCGCGCGCACCACCGGCTCGCCGAACAGGCCGGGCGTTCCGGACGTGCCGATCAGGATCGTCGGCTTCACGTTGCGAATCGTCTCCTCGAGCGTCACGCAGTCGCGATTCGCGCAGCTGTAGGCCGCGATCTCGTCGTGGGGCCGTGCGTACCGCGCTTTGAACTCCTCCAGTGCCGTGCGCGCGGTGGTCACGAGGCCGCGCGAGTCGACGGTCGAGATCCGCGACCGCGCCTCGGCGTCCGACAACCCCTCGTCTCTCATCGCTCCGACGATCAGCGCCGCGATCCCCTGCGCCGACGCGCCCGCCCCGCCAAGGACGATGCGCTGATCGCGCATCGATTGTCCGGTGATCCGCAGCGCACCGTAGAGACCGGCGACGACGACCGCCGCCGTTCCCTGGATGTCGTCGTTGAAGGTGCAGAGCCGATCCCGGAAGCGCGCAAGCTGCGCGATCGCGTTGCCCTTCAGGAAGTCTTCCCACTGCAGCACGGCGTCTGGAAAGACGCGCGTGACGGCGTCGACGAACGCGTCGACGAACTCCTGATACGCCGCGCCGCGAATGCGGCGATGACGGAGGCCGAGATAGAGCGGGTCGGCGAGCCGCGCCTCGTTGTCGGTGCCGACGTCCAGCATGATCGGCAGCGTCAGCTCCGGCGGAATGCCGGCGCACGCCGTGTAGAGGCACAGCTTGCCGGCCGGGATCCCCATGCCGCCGATCCCCTGATCGCCAAGCCCGAGGATCCGCTCTCCGTCGGTGACGACGATGGTGGCCGGCACGCGGCCGTAGTTCTCGAGGATCGAATCGATGCGATGGCGCTGCTCGTACGAGATGTACAGCCCACGCGCACGGCGATAGATGTGCGAGAACTGCTGGCACGCCTCGCCGACGACCGGCGTGTAGACGATCGGCATCATCTCCTCGATGTTGTCCTGCAGCAGGCGGAAGAACAGCGTCTCGTTGCGATCCTGCAGGCTCGTGAGGTGGATGTAGCGCTCCAGCGCGTTCGGCTTGGCACGGTAGTTCTCGTAGACGCGCGCGAGCTGCTGCTCCATCGTGCTCACCGCCGGCGGCAGGAGGCCGTGGAGACGCAGCTCGTCACGCTCCTCGAGCGTGAACGCCGTGCTCTTGTTGGTCATCGGATCGCGCAGCAGCGCCGCGCCGCGCTCGGAGACCGCGATGTATTCCTCGCCCGTGTTGCTGTCGCGCTCGATCGTCCACTGCATCGGTTCACCTTCTGCAAACAGCTTACCGGGGAAGACAGGGCGGATAGGGCTGGTGGGGCGGGTAGGGCTGGTAGGGCAGGTGCGGTGGAGGGACAGACGGGAAGGACGGGAGGGTCGGGAGGGTCGGGAAGGGCGGGAAGGCGGGAAGGCGGGAAGGACAGGACAGACGGGAGGGTCGGGAGGGTCGGGAGGGACAGGAGGGACAGGACAGTCGGGAGGGTCGGGAAGGTCAAAGGTCGGACGCGTTTCTTTCTATCGCGTCAGGCGCCGAACTGTCTCGAACGCATCGCCCGGCAATCGACTGAGCACCGGCCGCACGGTCGTGGCGTCCGGCTTCAGCCGGACGAAATGTGTATCAGTTGGATCGCCTCGATCACGAGCGGTCGTGTCGCCGGCTGCGCCGCTGCCGTTGTTCCACCGCGGGGCTGCGCATGTGCCCGATGTAATCAGCTTCGGGAATGTCACGCCGGGATTGCGCATGCAGTTCAGCACTGTGCTCCCGAAGGTCACGCTGTCGAGGGCATGCTCCGCGAGCGATGCGGCGGAAGTCCCATCGGAACTTGGGGTCGACATTCACGCGCGCGAGGGTCGCTCACGCACGCGTCGCCGCCGGGGCGATTCCGCGTCTATTGCCTCGACAGCTCGATCGTGCCGAAGCCGAAACCTGAGCACGACGTGCGCCCCAGGACCGCGATCAGCTGTCTCGACGTCACGACGACGTTGATCAGCGTGTAGCCAAGGAGCGCCGACCCGCCGTTCCCCGTGGTCGTGCAGGGCGGCTGCGGATCGACGTACAGCACGATCCCGTACGCGTTCGGCTGAACCAGGGTTGCGGCCGCCGGACCCGAGACACTGTCGCCGTTCCTGAAGGTCGCCGACCATGTTCCGCTCAACGCGTTCGTCGACTGCTCCCCCAGCGACAGCCGCATCGTCCCTTCACCGGACAGCGGATCGTTGAGCGAGCCGGACCAGTTGCCGGCTGGCGATGCGGGCGGAGATGTCGTCGGCGATGTGGGGGTGCTGTTACCGCCGCAGCAGGCGAGGCTCATCGTCAGCACGAGCATCGACATGAGCCGGCGATTCAGCAGCCTCGGACGAACGCGCATGACCTGCAGATACCAGGAATGATGGATCGAGATCGTCGGCATTGATCGCCATCCGCGGTTGGCTGACGTGGCTCCGAACCGCGGACAACGACTGGCGGTATCATGCCGCGGCCCCGAGCCGGCGGCAAGCGGTCGCGCGTCGAGCGGCTAATCCCAGACGGCGCTTGGGTTGACGCCGCTGCGGCTTCTGTGGCGCTCGCGCTCGAAGCCGTGCCTGTCGTCCCCGCCTCCGCCAGGCTACGGCGGGCAAGCGCGCAGATTTCAACCTGACGCCCCTCGGGCGTGCGCCTAAACCGGCTGGCTGCGCTGCCTACGGCGCCACGCCCTCGAAATCTGCGCTCCCTTCGGCACGGCTTCATGCTGCCGCCCATCGCGCGCCGCCCAAGTCGCCCGCATCAGCGCCAACCCAAGCGCCGACGGAATAGCGTCAACCACCCGGCGCGGCGGCCTTGATCGTCTCGATTCGGAGCCGCGCCAAAGAGCTTCGCGCTACTCGAGCGCCCACTCTATGATCTGCGCGGTCGGCAGCATCGCAAGCGCTGTGACCGGCCGGCCCGACACACGCATCGCCCGCTCTACCAGGTAGGTGCCGACCTTGTAGCCGATCCACCGACGACCGTCCGCGTGCGCGATCATCCACTGCTGACGATCGGCGTCTTGTGGAAGTGCCAGAAACTCCGTCGCCCACTGCGACACGTCCGGCGGATAGTCGCCCCATGGAGCTGCGCCCGCGCCGTAGTCACGTTCGAACACGGTCGCCAGGCCTTCGTCTATCGCCAGATCCCGGAGCGAGCGCGACGTCACCGCCGACTCGCGCACCATGTGATACAGCTCGTGAAACAATGTCGCGCGCAGCTGCCTGTTGACGATGGCGAGCACGCCACCATCATGACTGGGATCGACCGTCCAGTAGACGCCGCTCGGGATGCTGGCCGAACCGGTCTCGCCCGTTTCCGGAATCATGCGATCGCCCGTGTCGACGAACAGGCTGAATGTCGCCGGGAGTCCGGGCAACAGCCTGCGCACCTCGTCGACGCTCCTCGTCGCCACCGACTCGATGGCGCGACGCTCGGCCTCGGAGAACGGATGCTGCGATCGATAGACGACCGGCACCCGGGTTCCACTGCACGCCGTCATCATGCCGAGAGCTGCGAGCGCGACGAGACAGACGCGGTTCCAGGTCATACGAGTCGCCGGCGGTCGCAAAGGAAACACTTGGACACTGGGCAGCACATACGTCTGCGAGCCGTTCGTGATTGGCCGTGCGCCGCGGCGCTCATTGATGGCTTTCCCATCTCAAAAACCATTCATCACGAAGAACGAAGATCACGAAGGGTGAGCATCAAACGCCACGCTTCAGGAAGCGGCTCTGCACATCGTCAGTGGGGACAAGTCGATCGCACAAGGGCCCTGGGCAAATCCAGCACTTCACGCCTCCGTGCGACGAGCACGTTCCAGAGCGACTGCCCGAGCAGCTGTACGTGTTGTCGTTACAGATCGTCGATGCGGTCCCGCACGAGGCTGAGATCGTGTCTGCCGCGGTGCAATCATGTTCACCGGACCCGACGGTCCTGGGCTCGGAGAGGCACCCGGGGCCGGCGAAGTCGACGTGGCGGTCATCGCAATGTCGATACGAAGATCGGTCGACAGAATGACAGGCCGCGTCGCCGTGCCGAAGCCGGTCTTCGTAAATTGAACCGTACACGCTCCCGCCAGCAACTGGTCGATCGAGAAGTAGCCGTTTCCATCTGTGGCTGTGGATCGTCCAGCATTACCGCGGTCGGTGATCGTGACAGTGACGCCACTGACCGCGACGAAATTGCCTGATTGCGTGCTACCGTTCGACATGGTGGCAGTGGCCACGAACTGCTGCGGATCGCTCCCCAATGTCGGTGAAGTGCCAGCGACAGCGACCGAGCTGACCGATAGCGTCGATGCTGCTTGCGATGGCGATGGTGGCGTCGGGGATGCGCCCCCCAGAACAGGCATACATCGAGACGGCCGCGATTGCAGCGGCAGTACATACCTCAGTTCGCAGTCGCACGAAAGCCTCACCTATACGTGAGCATCTGACAGACGCAGACCGAGGTTCTAAAGGCGTCGGCTATCTGTCACATGGATTATCGTCGCGAGCCACCACCTGCGATGACAAATGGCGTGTTCAGGTGGCACAGTGCCGGGCAAAGGGCCGAGCACAGCCTAGTCGTCTCATCGCTTACATCCGGCGGCGATCGCGTCCGATGCCGATCCAAACGACCGGCCGGCGCAGGTCCCCTGATGGCAATGGTACCCACCGTTCTTGCGATCGTTGTGACACCCGCGGAAATCAAGGCCACCGCCGTGTGCGAGCACTGGCTTGGTCGCAGTCGTCACCAGCGCCATCAAACAGACGCATCCCGCCAAGAGAAGCAACCGCATTGGCATCCTCCAGAAAACGAACAGTCAACTAGTTGAGGTCGCCACTGTAATGGTTGGGCTTTAGTCGAGGCGAGAGGAAACGGCAGGTTTACACAAGTGCGCTATCGCGGGTACGACAATTCCGGAGCCGACAATTGGCGTTCAAACGTCTTTCCGGCGGAAGGCGTTCGCCGTCTATCCGCCAGCCGCCAGCGCCAGCCGCAATTCAACTTTCTCGAAGGTCACAGCCGGTCTGAGTTTCCTGCCTTGACCCTTTCGAGCCGCACCAGGCCGTAGCGCGCCATTGTCTGAAGGGTGCGCGAAAGGTTGCTCTTCGCCCGCCCGCTCGGCGCCGCAAGGGAATCGAGAGAATCAGGCTGCCGTTCGACGATCAGCGCCAGGAGCTCCCGATTGTGTTCAGACAGAACCTTGGCAAAGCTCTCGACCGACGTGAACCAAATGTCAGGATCGTCGGCTGTGCGTCGCTTGCGATCAGCAACCACGTCGCGCGTGTAGCGGGCGATGACCTCGCGCGGCGCAATCCCAACCTTCAGAATCTTCTTCATTCAACGCCCTCCCTCTTCAGGATCCAGATCCACGGATCCCCGGAGCCGGTCACCTCATTCCACGAGTCCCCGCGTGACCTTGGCGTACGGCATCGGGCCGTCACGCTCCCGCACCATGTGATCTACGTCGCCACCGACGAAGCCATCCGCATCTTGCGGTCGCTCACGATCGACGGAAGCCCGCGTGTCGAAAGCAGCTCAAATTACCTGCGACGACCAATAGACGACAGCCGTGAGTTAGGGCGCAGCCTGGGCAAGGAACTCTTGATGATCCGATCTCGTCGATCCGCCCGGCATTGGACTACCTGTATCCCGGGTCGTAAGAGGCGCTGAATCGCAACCGCCGCCGCTCGGCGTTTGAAGAGCGTGCCCAGCGACGGATCGTTCATGCCGAATGTATCGTTCGAGACGTTGTAATACAGAACCATCCGAGGGGTGAAGACGCTGACCAGCAGATACCTGGTCCGATCATTGAGGTCACGGACCCGGCGCTGGAGCTCCCGAACCTGAGACTTCGAGAGCTCCCATGCGTCACCGTCCGTCTCTGTCCCAGCCCCTCCGACTAAGGGCTGTCGTTTCGCAGACGATCGAATACCCATGCCCACGACGATTGCATCGTCTCTGGTCCGTCGTCAATCGAACTTGCTCAACATTGCGAGTGGGTCGCGAGGATCACGGCTCGCACCGCATCGGCTCCGTTCGCCGCCAACAATCGCGGGCTGCAAGCGGTCGTCAGGCCGCGGAGTCGAGCCGTTCTGCTACCAGCACTAGTCGGTCGGTCGCACCGACCGCAATGTCTGGATCGTAGGCGCCGAAGTACGAGACCTTGCCAAAGCCATGTCGTGCCAGCAGGATGTCCAACTCAGTTCGTTCCCAACAGCGCATGACGAAGTGGTAGTCGCTGGCGCGCTCGCCGCCTTGTCCGATCAGTTGGTGGCGTTCAGAGATCAGCAATTGATGGTTCTCAGGATCAAGAGCCGTGACACTGGTGAAGGTCAACTCACCCTGGTCGGTCGAGACGCGCTTTCTGAAGAGCGGCTCCCGGGCCTTGCGCTCCAGGGAGGCGCCCCAGTCGCGTACGTCCAGAATCAACACGCCATTCGATTGGAGCGCTTCGGAGAACGCCGCGAAGACATCATCACGATCCGCGTCGGCGATGATGTCATTGAGGACGCCACGGCACAGGATCCCGGCATATCTGGAATTCGGCAAGTGCACGATGTCGCCCACGGTGAACGAAACGTGGCCGGTCGAGTCCCCGACGGCCCGCGTGGCGACCTCGATGAGGTCAGGCGAGAGGTCCATGCCGTGAACGACGTAGCCGCGACGTGCAAGCTCGATCGCGTAACGGCCGGTGCCGCAGCCGGCATCCAGGACCTCAACGCCCGGCAAAACGCCGCGATTGATCAGCCACGCCGCGATGACGGCGCATTCCTTCCGGACCGGACGATCGATGAGGAGATCGAACGCCCATGCGTATTCTGTGTAGAACGGGCGACGCGAAGCCTCGTTCAATTTGGCGCTCCTCAGCGTGCCGAACGGGTGGCCGCAAGCGCGACGCCGTCGGCTGATGACGGTCCTTCCCGCATCCGCCGTTCAAGCACGATGGCGACGAGCACCATTCCTAACCCGATGAGGTTTAGTTGCCGAAACCGCTCTGCCGTCATGGCATAACCTGCTCCGAACACACCAAGAGCGATACACGCTGACACGCTGGCACCCGAGAACACCTGCTTCACCGTTGTTACCGCACGGCGCGTAAAGAGGAGAGCTCCCGCCAGCATCACCAGCACCATCACACCTTGCCAGAACGGCGTCATCGGGACGTTACCAATGGCGTGCGACACCATGGACGGCACAATTGACCTGGTCCAGGCAAACACCACAGCCGACCCAATCGCCGCCATCGCAAGACTTGGCAGTTTCGCTCCGTTGTAGGCGTTCAGCGTCAGATATTGCGTATGGGCGAAGATGAAAAGACAGGTCACGGCGACAATCGCGGGGCCATCACCCCAATCCTCTGCCAGTCTCCGCTGGCAGTATCCTCGAAAAAATAGTTCTTCAATGGCGGCAACGAACCCCCAACTCATCACACCTGTGAACAACCAGAACTGCCATCGACGCCACGATGTCTCGAACAACGCCTGCCGCCATGGAGCTGTGTCCCCGAGCGGATAGAGCACGTTGATAAAATCAATGCCGAGCGTGAACCAGAGACTCACGGCGGCAGTGGCACAGCCGACAATGAGCAACGAGGTCCACGAGTGCCCCGCTCGTGTCAAACCGTATGCAGCTGGTCCTCGGCGTCGATGCCAGTAGTTGATCGGAATGATGAGCAGGAACCATCCCGAATACTGCACGGCGAGCAGCATGAACAATTGCCAGGTATCGGCAACAAGCTCCGCATCGGTCACGTTCACGTTGAACCCGACGAGCGGATTCGTGAGGTGCAAACCAAACAGGCGGACAACGCTCGTCGACAGCAGCGGACCGGCAACGTAGACGCCGAACACTTCGAGCAGGGCGGCGAGGCGTCGTGTGCTCATTTCCGTGATCCTGCGCGGAGTGACTGCGTTCGGGGCAACATTACCGGCGATTGGTTTGACGTCAACGCGGTGGCGCTGGTTCAACCACAGGGATGCGTGGCAGCGCACGTGCGGAGATCGACATGTTCGGGCGTACCAGTCTTAGATGGCGCCTTGGATCTCAGCGACCGATTTTCCGAAAACCATGCTTCGATAGTTGACGTCCGGCCATCGTGTGAACTCGATGAACCGGTATCCCCGTGAGGTATAGAACCTAATCAAGTGCTCGGCGTGCTCTGAGGTGTCGAGCGCCAGCTCTCCGACGCCTCGCGCGATCGCCAGCGCCTCGACCAACCTCAGAAGCATCGAACCTACGCCCGACCCGTGATATTCCGGCTCCACTGCGAACTGACCAACGCTGGCCACTTCGGCGCGATCGTAGAAGGGAGACCCGCCGGTGGCCGAAGCATGCGCAAGCGTGATCGTGCCGATGATCGTCTTCTCCGCGACCGCCAGGATGGTGTCCCCCTTGGCCATTCGGCGGCGCGTCGTGTCCGCCGACTGACGCGAAGCGACGTAACGCATCCCCGCCCGCGCGAGGGGGGCGTAGGCGCGATGGAGCAGTTCCGTGATTGACTCGATGTCGTCGGTCTCAGACAGGAAGCGATAGCCGATGTCGAGCCCGCGCCTATTTCGCCGGATGAGCCCAAACCGCAATGAGGTGTCCAGATCCAAGTCTTGACTCCTCGTCCACATAACGTTCGTGATGAGCCGCGCTACGCGGCGTTATTTTAGGGGGGGGAAGATGGCGCGCCCTGCAGGACTCGAACCTGCGACCTCCTGGTTCGTAGCCAGACGCTCTATCCAACTGAGCTAAGGGCGCTTCGGGGTCGAACGAAACCCTGATCTTAGCACAACGATGCGCTGCGTAAACAGGTCGTCGTCGCGCAGCAACAGCGCGAGACGCCGCTCGAGCTCGCGCGCGGTCGGCGCATCGTGCGGATCGAGGCGCGTGGCTGAAGCGCCACGGCCAGCGAGCCACGAGTACACGAGCGGCGACAGCCCCGCAAACGACCGGTCGAACACGCTGCCGCTGTCGCCGGTCGCGGCGAAGAACTGACGCAGCTGCGCGGCGCATGCGGTGATGCCTGTCGCGTCGCGCGCCGTGCGCACCATCAACACGTCGCCGTCGACACGCGCGCCGAGTAGCTCCGCATCGTCCGCGCACGCCGACGGCAGCACGATCAGCGTGTCCTTCAGTAGCGCAGCCGGGATCGCGCGGGTGTCGATCGACGGCGCCGACGTCTGCACGTTCACGACAGGCGCCAGCTCCCGAATGAGCTGCGCCTCCCGCAGCAGCGCCTCGATCTCCGACCCGACCTCGTGCCACTCGGCGGCAACCGCACGCGCGAACTCCGGCCTGGTCGCTCGCCACTGACGCGCCGAGAAGTGGGTCCGGAGCCGCCGCCGCAGGTTGTTCGCCTTGCCGACGTACAGCGCACGCGATCCGACGTCCCGAAGCACGTACACACCCGGCGTCTGCGGTGCCGCGGCGCAGATCCGCCGGCCGGTCTGCAGCCACGCATCGCGCCGATCCTCGATCACGAGCGCCTGCTCCACCAGCCGCCTGGCAAGCGCCGGCGGCGCATTGCGAATGCCGAGCACCTCCGAGGCAAGCCGCACGTAGTCGACGGCGCCGCCCGCTGACGCCATCCTCGCCAGCAGCCGATCGCGCAGCAGCATCCGATGATTTTCGCATGCACACACACACACGGGGTGCAGGGTGCAGGGTGCTGGGTGCTAGGTGCTGGGTGCTGGGTGCTGGGTGCTGGGTGCTGGGTGCTGAAAGGGTGCAGAGTGCGAAGTGCCGGGTGCAGGGTGCTGCGCGGGTGCAGGGTGCTGGGTGCTGGGTGCTCTCGAGGGTGCAGGGTGCCAGGTGCCTGGTGCAGGGTGCTTTCGAGGGTGCGGGGGGGCTGGCTCCCCTGCACTCTGCATTCTGCACTCTGCACTCCGAATTCCGAGTTCTCATAAAATCACTTGATGCGCCCGGATATCGAGCACAAGCAGCTCGCGCCGCGATCGATCCGCTGCTTCGTGCTCACCGTCAGCGATACGCGCACCGAGGCGACCGACACGGGGGGCGGCGCGGTGGTCGATATGCTCTCGGCGGCGGGACACCAGATCGCCGGGCGCGCGATCGTCAGGGACGACCCCGCCGCAGTGCGCGAGACCGTGCAGCAGCAGATCGATCGCGCGGACGTCGATGCCGTCATCACCACCGGCGGCACCGGCATCACCTCACGCGACACGACCTTCGAGGCGGTCACGGGACTGCTCGACAAGACCCTCGACGGGTTCGGCGAGCTGTTCCGGATGCTCAGCTACGAGCAGATCGGCGCGGCGGCGATGATGAGCCGCGCGACCGCGGGGCTCGCGCGCGGGAAGATCGTCATCGCCCTTCCGGGATCCGAAGCGGCCGTCCGCCTCGCGATCGAAAAGCTGGTTCTTCCCGAGCTCGCACACATGGTGCAGCAGGCGAGGAGATAGCACACCGGGGCGGGAGGGTCGGGAAGGGCGGGAGGGACAGGAAGGTCGGGAGGGTCGGGAAAGTCAGGAGGGTCGGGAAGGTGGAGGGCGAGAGAGGGATGCGACCGTTTACTTCGACGATATCCATAGACGAAGCGCGCGCGCGGCTGCGCGCAGGCGTGCGGCCGGTGTCGCACACGGAAACGCTGCCGCTCGCGTCGGCGGCGGGTCGCGTGGCGGCGGCCGACCTGGCGTCGACGATCTTCGTGCCGCCGTTCTCCCGATCCGCCATGGACGGCTACGCGGTCGTCGCGGCCGATACGCGCGGCGCGTCACGCGACAACCCTGTCCGCCTCCGCATCGTCGAGCGTCTGTACACGGGCGGCGTTCCGTCGCGGTCGATCGGGCCTGGCACGTGCGCCGAGATCGCAACCGGCGCTTCCCTGCCCGACGGCGCCGACGCGGTCGTGATCGTCGAGGACACCGCACATGTGGACAGCGAGCATGTGGCGATCTGCACCGGCGCGACGGCTGGACAGAACATCGGACCGAAAGGCGCGGACATCTCGCCAGGCGACCTGGTCGTCCGCCGTGGAGACGTGCTGAACCCGAGCCGGCTCGGCGCGGTCGCGGCGATCGGATGCCCGCACGTCGACGTGTTCGCCAGGCCGCGCATCGCGGTCCTGTCGACCGGCAACGAAGTGATCGAGCCGGGCACGCCGCTCGCCCCCGGCCAGGTCTACGACGTCAACCGCTTCACGCTCGCAGCCGTGATCGAAGCCCACGGCTGCCTCGCCGACATGCACCCGCCCGCACGCGACACGGTCGACGCGCTCGAGGATGCGCTCGACGCATGCGCCGGCGCCGACGTGATCATCTTCTCCGGCGGAAGCTCGGTCGGCGAGCGCGATCTGCTCGTGGACCTGATCGCGCGCCGCGGCGAGCTGGTGTTCCACGGCATCGCCGTCAAGCCTGGCAAACCGACGATGTTCGCGACGGTGAACGGCCGGCCGTTCTTCGGCGTGCCGGGCAATCCGACCTCGTGCCTGTCGAACGCCTACATCCTGCTCGTGCCCTTCCTTCGCGCGACCGCACGGCTGCCGATCTACGCGCCGCGCACCGTGCGCGCAAGGCTCGGACGCCGGATCGTGTCGCAGGCCGGACGGCACCAGTTCTACACGATGCGCCTGTCGGGAGATACCGCGCTCCCCGCATTCAAGGGCTCGGGCGACATCACGAGCCTCTCGCAGGCGGACGGCTACATCGAGATTCCCGCGGGAGAGAGCACCGTCGAGGAAGGCGCCACGGTGGAAGTGACGCTGTTCTGAACAGGATGGCCGAACGTCCGGCTGAAGCCGGACGCCACATCTATCTCGCACCCGTCACGCGTCGCGCCCAGCAGGCGACGCCGACAATCGGTGCGACGAGTTCATCTCCTCGTGGCCGGGTCTGAAGACCCGGCCCTACGCCGGAACGAAGACCCGGGCCGCTTCGTGAAGAAGCGGCGTCGCAGGACAGGGACTACCCCGGAAAGAACGACGGCAGCGGAAGGTCTCGCATCGTGTGCAGGCCTGGCGCGGCGGCGATCACCTTCGGGATCGAGTTGACGGCAATCGACGCGGTCGCGATGTCGCCGTGGATGCCGCCGGCGAACTTCGCCGACAGCCGCGGGGAGCCGTCGACATCGATCTGGTCGTAGGTCTCGGGCGCTCCGAGATACGCCTCCATGTGCAGGCGGATGATCGCCTCACCCCGCCGGTAGCCGACGCCGTCCTGAACGATGCCGGCAACCTGCCCGCGCTGCACGTCGAGGAAGTCGCTGACGACCCGCTCGCGCGCGATCTTCGGCTTGATGTCGTCGGTGATGCGATCGAGCCGCCACCCCATCGCGTCCGCGATCATCGCAATCGACTCCGTCAGCCCGACGTGCCTCACGGTCCCTTCGGCCACTCTGCGCGCGAACCGCGCCCGCGTCAGGCCGGCGCCAATCTTCTGCTGGAACGGCAGCCGCCGGATGCGCGCATCCTGAATGCGATTGACGGTGATGCGCTCCACGCGCTCGCAGACCGCGGTAATCGCGATCGGCAGCGCGTCCATCGCGAAGCCGGGATTGACCCCGGTACCGAGCACCGCAACTCCGGCACTGCGCGCCATCGTGTCGACCCGCCGCGCCAGACGACGGTTCGCGTACCACGGATACGACAGCTCCTCCGTCGTCGAGACGACAGGGAGGCGCGCGGCGAAGATCTGTTCGAGCTGCGGGACGACCGTCCTGAGCGAAGACGACGTGCAGTGCACGACGACGTCGGGCTCTGCTTCCTCGAGCGCCTGTTGAAGCGTGGCGCGAACGGGCACGCCAAGACGCCGACGATGGCCGATGACCTTCGAGAGGTCCTGACCGGCTTTGGCAGGATCGATGTCGACGGCTCCGACGATCGTCAGCCCGTTGCGCGCGGCCACCTGCCGGGCAATGGCCGCTCCGATCGGTCCGAGGCCGACGTGGAGGACGCGAATCGACGACATGCGATGGATTATAGAGTCATGGTTGGAGCCACGAGATGACGACCGACCGGAACGTCGCCGGATCGTTCAGCACACCCGCGAGCCTCCAGGCGATGGTGCCCTGCTCGATGCCGAAGAGCGACGGCGCGCCAGACAGCTGCAGATCCTTCCATGCCTCGCGACCGGCGTCCACCGCCCACCGCGCCCCCGGCAGCTGATGATCGGCGTTCGCGAACGCCACTGCCGCACTCCGTTCGCCCCCGACGACGAACGCCAGATGGTCGTACGACTGCAGCTCCCAGCCGCGCAGCGCTTCGAGGAGACGCGTCGACGAAGGCGAGCCTGGCTGCACGTAGACGAGCAGCCAGCGGCCGTCTCCGAGGTCGGGCAGCCGCACCTGCGCTCCGCCCGGCGTCTCCACGGTGCTCGCCGGCAGCTCGCGATTGTCGGCGGCCGCGGCCGGGAGTGCGAGCGCGACCAGCATCGACAGGGCTGCAAGCATCCATCTCGCGTTCGTTCGCATCGTCATGATCCCTGGTTCTTTCTGTAAAACCCGTCCGGCTGAACCACCTTCGCCGAGGCTACGGTGGTCCGCCGAGGCGCTCCGCGAAGGCGAGCCGGACGCCACATAAAAAGCCGGACGCCACATCAGCATCTCTCACGGCTGCTGCGTCAGAAAATTGCCGATCGACGACAGATCCGCGGGAGTCAGCCACTCGAGCGCGGCGGGCTCGGTCTGCGTGCCGAGCGCCTCCGCCGCGGCGGCCGCGTCCGCATACGCGGACGGGGCGCGCAGCAGGACGTAGTGCATCAGCGCGACGCTCTCGCCCGGCGCCAGCGTCAGCGTCGTCCCGGGCTTGAAGATCTCCTGATCGTCGCTCATCGCGCGATTGACCACGACCGGCGGATTCGCGCCGGAGTAGACGATCGCAAACGACGAGCCCTGCCCCGCGGCGTCGCTCGCCGCGAAGAATCCTGCCGCGCTCGACGACGGCGTGCTGTCGGCAACCACGAGCCGGCTGACGTCGAGCTGCGTCCAGATGCTGACGGGGACCTGCTGCGTGATCGTCGACCCGTTCGTGAACAGGTCGACCCAGCGCAGGAATCCACCGGTCGTCGAGACGAACAGACGCCGCGTGACGGTCACGCCGGGCGCGTTCGCCAGCGGGATTGGCGTCAGCACGAGCTCGTCGGACGCGTATCGGCCCGCCAGCGCGCAGCAGACCGGATCATCGGTCGTGTGGAGCTCGCCGGAGTACGCGAAGGCGCCGGTGGAGATCAGCTGGTTGTCCTGGACCAGACCCGCCTGCACGGCACCTGTATCGCCGACGAAGTACCAGTATTGAGCGGTGTTGCCGATGCTCGTGCTCGCGTTGATGAACCTCGACTCGTCATACGACAGCTGCACGTCGACGCTCGACGGGAACGTCTTGGTCGCGACGGTGACCGTCGAGCCGTCCATGTCGCGGCTCCAGTCGCGCACCTGAATCACCACGCGTCCAGGTGGGAGGTCGCTCAGCAGAATTCTGCCGTTCTGGTCGAGATCGCCGCTCACCGTGCTCCGGAAGGCGCCAAGCGGACCGGCGCCGGCCAGCCCTTCGATCGTGATCTCCACGTTGTCGAACGAAGCGGGATCGCCGTTCTCGTCGAGGACCCTCACGCGCACGCTCCCGAGCGACGCGAAGCTGGCCACTATCGCAGTGGTCGTCCCTTCCTCGATCGCAACCTGCTGCTCGATGAACAGCGTGCGGCAGTCGGGATCGCACTCCTCGAGCCTCCCCTGCAGCAGGTACGTGCCCGGGGCTACCGGATCGAACACGTACGACCCGTACTGGTCCGTCGACCAGGGCTCGCGCAGCTGCGGCGCCGGCGGGCTCACGAGCACCAGCGACGCGTCCTCGCGCGCCTCGCCGTGCGGTCCTCTCACGAACACGCGAAGAGTACCCGGAGCAGGCGGCGGCACGGTCACGGCGAAGTTCCGGATCGTGAGGAGGTCGGTGCGCGTCAACCCGGTCAGCGCGTCCGGATCCGAGAGCGACGCCAGCGCCTGGGCCGCCGCGATGGCGTCGGCCACGTTGCCCGGACCGCGGCCGACGATGAACGTCAGCAGCGACTTGCTCTCGCCGGGCGCCAGCGTGATCGTCGTCTCCGCCGTGACGTCGGGCCCGCTCGCGAGCGCCGCGAACCCGACCGCGCCGCCGCTGTAGGCGAGCACCGGCGGCTCGGGCGCGCTCGCGCCGGAGAACACGACCGCGAACGACTGCGACCGTCCCTGCTCGTCCGACCGCGCGATGTAGGCGCCCGAGGTGGGCGACGCCTCGACATCGGCGTCGGCAATCGTCGCGTAGTTCGGCCGGACGCCCACGCCGACGGTGAACGACTTCGTCTCCGTCGTCGTGTTCTTGAACGTATCGAGCACACGCAGGAACCCGTCGTCGCTGCTCGGGCGCACGCGGCGGCTCACGATGACCCCCGGCGCGCCGCTGGCTGGCGCCGGCAGCAGCGACAGCTCGGGCCACTCGGTGAAGCGGCCGGCGAGGCTGCAGCAGACCGCCTGACCGTTGATCTCGATCGTGGCAGCCGACCAGAACGCGTTGCTCTCGACCGCCCACCCGTTCTCGATGCGGAAGATGTCGCGCACGGAGGCTTCGTCGATCGAGTAGTACCGCTGCCCGGTCGTTCCCAGGAGGAGCGACGCGTGGTACATCCCGATTGTCGAGCCGTCCAGGCGCAGCACCACGGGCGTCTGGGTCTGGCGCACGGCAGTGGCCACCGCCGCGGCGCTCTCGCCGAACGACCCGCGTGACACATAGACGACGTAGTCGCCTTCCGGCAGCCCGCTCACCGTCAAGACGCCGTTCTCGTCGGTCGTCAGCTGCCCTTCGAACATGAAGCCGCCCAGCGTCCCGGCGACGAGCGACTGCACCACCACGTCGAGCTCTTCGCCCGCAACGATCTGATCGCTGCCGTCCCGGACGACGATCAGCGCCGTCGCCAGCTGGTCGAACCGCAGCGTGACGTTGGCGACGTGCGTCGCGTCGACGACGGTCGCCGTTCCGCTCGCGTAGAGCGTGCGGCAATCGGACTCGCAGACTTCGAGCGACGCCTGCACCTGGTAGGTCCCGAACGGGACGCTGAACTGGTACTCGCCGGTGCCGGCCGAATCCCACGGATCGCGGATCCGTTCGAAATTCGATTCCGGCCGGCTCAACGCGACGGTCGCTTCGGTCCGCTCACCCTCGAGCCCGATGATGGTCACGTGCACGCGTCCCACCTCCTGGAGCTCGACGTGCACGCCGGTCAGGACACTCGTGCTCGACGGCAGGGTGAGCGACAGGGTGCTCTCCGTTTCTGCCTCGTAGTCCTGCGCCGTGATCAGGTATGTGTCGGCCGGCAGCTCGTAGAACGTGAACTGGCCGTCGTAGCCGACGTCGGCGTAGTGCGTCACGTCGTCGGAGCCGGTGGCGAACACCGATACGGTGGAGACCGGCAGCGTCGGACCGCTCGTCACCGAGCCCTTCACCACCGAGATCGGCACGACGATGCCGCCGACGTCGACCGTGGCCGACTGCACCGTGCCGCTCGCGCTCTGCTCCCCGACGATCGACGAGGTCCGCGGGCTGTGCGCACGCACGGTGAACTGGCCATCGGCCGGAGCCACCAGCAGCACCTCGAACCGCCCCTGATCGTTCGCGCTGGTCGAGCAGCGATACGACGGCGCGCACGCCGGCGTCATCAGCACGTCGACCGAGGCACCTGGCAGCGGGAACACGCCGTCGCCGGCGACGACGGTGCCGGTGATCTTCGTCACCGTTCCCGTCGGCAGGACGATGTCGGTCGCGATCGTCTGCCCGGACGACGTGATGGCAGACGTCGTCGTGCTGTGCACGCCGTTGTTCGGCAGCCCGCCAAGGTTGTACTCGAGGCGCATCCCTTCGATCGGATAGATCGCCGGGCTGAATCGATACGTACCGTCTGCAGCGACGGTCAGACCGAACATCGAGCGACCGCCGAGGGTCACCGGGAACAGCGTGCCGCCAGGCACCGGCGTCACGCCGTCTGCCGCGTAGACGTGCCCCTCGAGCGCCGCCGTGTAGTACGGCAGCGTCATCGTGACATTGACGACCCCGTCGGAGGCCGGCACGATCGCGCGCTCGAACTGGATGCCGTCGCCAATCGGCGAGTAGGCGCGCAGCACGAGCCCGGCGCCGGTGCTGGTGAGCGCCTGGAACTCGAACTGCCCCTTCGGCTTCTGGCATCCGGAGAACGCGCCGACGCACGTGGTGGCCAGCAGCTGCCCGTCGACCGCCCGGCGCAGCTCCACGGAGTAGGTTCCGAGCGGCGTGAGCCCGTCCGCTTCGGTGACGAGACCGCTCACCGTGACGGTGAACGCCTTCGGCGTGATCACCACCGGAACGATGCCGCCATCGTCGACCGCCGCGATCTGCGCCGTCGCCAGCTCGAGAACGTTGGTCGAGCTGCCCGGCTGGTAGACGCGGATCCGCACGGGACCTTCCTGCACCTGCGCCACTTCGACGACGCCCGCGGCGCTGGTCACGCCGCGATCCTGGAACGACGTGAAGAGCGCGTCGGTGGTGTGGACCCTCGCGTTGGCGATCGGCGAGCCGGGCGCCGTCTGCACGGTGACCGCGAGCTTCGCGATCGCCGGGTAGTGGGTGACGACATCGACCACCTGCGCGTCGGTCGACACCGGCGACGGAGTCACCTCCAGCCACGGGCGGCTGAAGTTGATGGTGGTCGTCGGATGGTAGACGCGCACCCGGAACTGGCGGCCCGCCGGGATCGGACCGAAGCTGAACCCGCCGTTCGCGTTGGTCTTGGCGCTGAAGAAGAACGACGGCCCGCTGTCGGCCGACGACAGCTGCACGTCGACGTTCGCGCCGGCAAGGGTGCCGTTCGGCCGCTGCACCGTTCCGGTTACCGAGCCGAACGCCGGCAGCGTCAGCGCCGCGGCGCCGCTGGCCGTCGACAGCGTGACCGTCGTCGACTTCTGGACGATCGACGACAGCCCTGGATGCGACGCGGTGACGGTCAGCACGGTGCCGAGCGGCAGATCGGTGAACGGCCCGGCGATGCCGTCGGCCCCGGTCGTCCGGGTCTGCGGGTTCAGACCGGTTGCCGAGATGCTGACGCTGATCCCCTGCGCCGGCACACCGGAAGCGCGGGTGACGGTGACGGTCAGCGATCCCTTGCCGATGTAGTTGAGCGTGACGTCGGTCGTCTGATCCTGGACCACCGACACCGTCGCCGTCGTCGGGAAGCCGCTCACCGGATCGTTGCTCGCGACCGTGAAGCTCCCGAGCGGCGCGTCGCCGAACAGGAACCGGCCGCCGCTGTCGGTGCGGGTCTCGCGATAGAAGTTGCTGCGCGTCAGCGTGACCGGGCGGTTCGGCTGCGCGACGTCGTTGGCGTCGCGCACGATGCCCGAGATCGCGCCGGTCGGTTCGACCAGCACCACGTCGTCGCGCACCTGGCCCGCGGCGAGCGTCACCGTCTGCTGCACGAGGTTGAGCCCGGTGCCCTGCGGGTGATTGATCGACCCCTGCAGCGTCCAGGTGGACGCGGGAACGCCTCCGAAGGAGTAGCGTCCATCGCTTCCGGTCACCGCCGAACCGAAGTACTGCACGCTGATCGACGCGCCGGCGACCGGCGTCCCGTCCTGACGCCGCACGGTGCCCTTCAGGATGCCGCTCTGCGAGAAGACCAGGTTCTGCGTCGTCGAGGTCTGCCCCGCGGCAAACGCGTTCGGCACGCTCGGCGAGGTGGAGGTCGACAGCGAGCTGTACTTCGCGTACATCGTGAACGGCGCGATCGGCACCGGGCTGCCGATGGCGCCGGTGAACGAGAACTGCCCGCTCGCGTTCGTGCCGTAGAACCACTGCCGCGGCAGCACCGGCACCTGGCTCTGGAAGACCACCTGCGCGTTCGCGATCGGCGTGACGCCGTCGCCCTCGAATACCTGGCCGACGACCGTACCGTCGATCGACGGCAGCGGCTCGAGCGCGCTGAGGCCGTCCTGCGGCGCGGCGAAGTTCCTGATCGACGCGATCTCCTCGGCGCTCAGCCCTGCGAGCGCTTCGGGCGGCAGCTGCACGAGGCGCGACGCCGATGCCTCGGCGCCCGCGTAGCTCGCCTGCTCCGACACGAAGTGCATCAGCACCGCGGTGCCGTTCGGCGGAATGGTGACGCTGTTCCAGCCGTAGGTCAGCGTCTGCGGCGACGCATACGTGAGGACGCCGGGTGCGGCCGATCCGCCCGGTCCGGCGAAAACGAACGACACCGGGGTGCCGGAGTACGAGTTGTAATACGGATCCTGCCCGCCAGCCAGCATCACGACCCAGCGATCCGGATTCTGCGGGTCGGCAACGCTCAGCGCGTTGTCGCCGCTCGACGTCTTCGACACGAAGAAGGTGTTCTCGAACCCGAACTGGTTGTATCGGCCGTAGAGGCGCGACGCGAGCTGGAGATCGACCGTCAGCGGGCTGCTCCCCGGGTTCTGCAGCACCTCGAGGTAGCGCGCGAAGTAGCCGGTGCTCGGCACGAACACCTTGCGCGTAACGTTCAGGCCGAGCAGGTTGTCCTGGCGGACGGCGATCTCGCGCCCGTTCTCCTCGCGCGTGCCGAAGCTCGCGCCGGCGAACGCGGCGGTCGAGCCGTTCACCGTCAGCGTCAGCCTGGTTCCACCGTACGCGAACAGCTGGCCGGTGCCGTTGACCAGGCCGCCGTCAGTTCCGATGGAGTAGCTCGAGCTCTGCACGTCGTTGAGCGACGTCGGGAGCGACACCGCATTCGCCGCCAGCAGGATGTCGAGCGTGATCGCCTGGTTGTGCTGCGCGAGCGTGCCGCTGGCTTCGCCGATCAGCAGCTCCTGCGCCTTGGCGGACGACACCTTCACGTCGCCGACCGCGACGCCGGTGAACTCGTAGTTGCCCGCGGCGTCGGTGTTCACGCTGGTGTATCCGCCGAACGACGGGTTGAGGCTGCGCAGCTGGACCTGGATATGGCCGACGTCACCGCCCGTCGGATGGATCACGCGCCCTCTCACGGTGCCGAGCCCGACGAACGTCAGCGTGACGTGTGCGACCTCGCCGTTCGCCGTGAGCGGCACGTCATCCTGGAAGGCCCGCCTGCGGCCGCTGCTGTCGAACGCCTCGAGGCTGTAGGTACCCAGGCGCAGATCGCCGGCCGTGAACGCGCCGTTCGAGACGGGCAGGGTGAGCAGCGCGCCGTCCTGGCGCCGCACGCGCACGCTGCCGGATGCCGGCGTCTCCCCGTCGGGCTCGTAGACCAGGCCGGCAATCGACGCGCGAGGCTCGAGCTGCACCGTCACGGCCCGCACTTCATCAGCAGACAGCACGCCGCTCGCCGTGCCGCCGAGGCCGGCGGCGCTCGCCGTGACCGTGAACGGTCCCGCGAGCAGCCGATCCAGCAGCACCTGGCCGACGTTGCCGTTGAGCGTGCTCGTCGTCCCCTGCAGCGCGTCGGTCAGCCCGGCGTTCGTCGACGACGCCGAAACCGACGCGCCGTTCACCGGGTTGCCGTCTGCGTCGACGACGGTGACGAGCAGCGCGCCCTGGGGCAGCAGCACGAGGTTGCGCGTCAGCGTCTCGCCGCTCACGGTGAACGCACCGCTGTCGACCGCCACGCCCCGCGTCGCCGGATCGGACACGGTGATGGTGAAGGCACGGAGCGGCAGGAAGTCGAACCGGTACTTCCCGTCGAGATCCGTCGTCGTCGTGATGCGGCAGCCCGAGCCGCACTCCACCGTCACGCGCGCGCCTGGCACCGGCGTCGTCGTGTCGCGGCGGAACACCGTGCCGGCCAGGTTTCCGTAGGCCGCGAGCTGCACCGTCAGCGTCGTCGTGGCGCCGTCTGCCGTGACCTGACCACTGACCGAGCCCGCCTGGTTCGTGAACTGATCGCGCACCGATGCGGACACCGATCCGACGAACACGTTGGCGAACGTCGCCTCTCCGTTCGCGTCGGTGGTGCCGTTGCGATCGGGTGCGCTGCCGAAGAGGCTCGACGCGCGCAGCTGCACGCTCGCGCCGGCGACGTTGGCGCCGACGCCGCTGAGCACCTTCACGACGACGGTTCCTCGGCCGAGATACACGACCGGCGCGAACACCTCTTCGCCGGTTGCCGTCACCTGCGTGCTGGCGCGTCCGCGGTTGCCGTCGCCGTCCGACGCTTCGACGATGTACGGACCTGGCGCGACGAGCGGGAACTGGAAGCTCCCGGCCTCGTCGGTGAACGTCGTCGCGATGGCGACGTTCGGCGATGCCGCCTCGAACAGGCTGACGCTGGCGCCGGCGGGAACGGGCGTCACCGCATCGGGCCGCAGGACCGTCCCCTTGATGGCGCCGACCGGCAGCAGGATGACGGTGACGGACGCCGATCCGTTCGCGACGTCGAGCTGATCGTCGACGAAGCCGAGCAGCGTTCCGTTCGAGGCGCCGACCGAGAAGCTGCGGCCCTGAATGCCGGTGCCGAGAACGTTCTGCACGACGAACGCGCCGTCGGGCCCGCTGACCGCCGTGATCGGCGTGCCGCCGTGGAAGACGGTGACCTGCGCCCCGTCGACCGGCGTGAAGCCGCCGGCGTCGGCCGTCACGACCGACCCGCGCAGCACTCCACCGATGACCGTGACGATGCTGGTGCCGCGCAGGACGCCGTCGACGCTCGCGTCGATCTGCGCCGAGCCGCCGGCGACGGCGCCCACCGGCAGGTCACGGGTCGACTCGCCGGCCGCGAAGACGATCGACGGCGGAACAGCGGCGACGCCCGGCTTCGACGAGACGAGATCGACGCGCACGCCCGATGCCGGCGCCGGCGCGCCGAGCGTCACCGTCAGCTGGCCGCTGTCGCCGGCGAGCAGCACCAGCGACGGCGTCATCGACAGCGTGGTCGCCGTGCGCGCCGTCAGCTGGATCGACACCGGCACGCTCGGGTTTCCCGACGCGTCGGTCGCACGGGCCGTGAACGTCTCGACGTCCCCCTCGGACAGCGTGGACGGGATGTTCACGTCGAACGTCACGGACGCCGAGGCGACCGGCTGCGACAGCGACTTCGTCTCGGAGAAGGCGAAGGCGCCGGCCCCGACCAGTTGCACGTTGGCGACCGCGAGATCGTCGTTGGCGTCGACGACCACCTGCACCATGCCGCCGGGGGTGATCGTCAGCGACGCGTCGGCGGTGCGGAGCGACACGGTGGGCGCGCTCTGATCCGCGACCGGCAGGATGACGCGTGCCGCGTCGCTCCTGTTGCCGGCGCCGTCGACGGCAAAGGCGTCCAGCGTGACGCGATCGTTCGACGTTGCGTTGGCCGGCACCGTGAACTGGAACGACGTCGCAATCGGGCTGCGCGCCGGCGAGACGGTGCGCTGATCGCTGCTCGAGACGACGCCGCCGGTGCTGAAGCCGAGGCTCGCGATACCCGACACGTCCGAAGCCGCCACGACGACCGTGACGGTCTGACCCGCCTTCACGCGCTGCCCCGACGTCGTGCCGGTGATCTCGACAATCGGGCCGACCGTGTCGCGAACCCGTAGTTCCAGCGACGCGTTCACCTGGTGCCCGGCCGTGTCCTTGCCCGACGCCTGGATCGTGACGAGCGATCCGGCAACCGCGTCGGCCGGAACGTTGAACCCGAACGTCTGCGTGCTGTCGGTGGCCGCAGGCGCGATCGGCCGCGTCACCGCGTCGACGACGACCGCGGTGCGCGCCGAGTACGCCACCTCGGTCACACCCACGTCGTCGGTCGCGCGGACCGTCACGTCGACCCGCTGACCCGGTCCCGGCGAGAAGGTGGACACCGGCTGCGTGATCGTCAACGCCGGCGCCGCGTCGGGAACGACGGTGACGAAGGCGTTGACGGGAACGATGCCGCGATTGCCCGACGTGTCGGTCGCGACCGCCGACACCTTGATCTGCCCGCTGCCGGCCGCGAGCGCGGCGCTCGCGACGAAGTCCATCGAGAACGGCGTCGTGCGATCCGCGAAGACGAAGGTGTCGTTCAGGAAGAAATCGACGACGGCGACGTCGGTCGTCGAGACGGCGGCCGTGGCATGTCCCGTCGTGTTCTCGATCAGCGTCCCGTTGCCGGAGACGACGAGCGACACGACCGCCGGCGGCGTCCGGTCGGTCGTGTGGAACGCGACGCTCGTCGCCGCGGCCTGCGCCCGGCCCGACAGGTCGGTCGCCGGGAGGATCGTCGCCGTGTAGGCGGCGTCCTCGGCGAGCGGCAGGTTCGGCGTGAACACGACGACCGTGTCGGCGAACAGGAAGTCGATGCGGCCGGTCACGGTCCCGGCCGGACCGCTCAGCGCGATCGGCGGAGCGCCGAACGCCGACGTGTTGACCGGCTCGGAGTACTTGATCCGGATCGTCGTGTCGATCGACACGCCGGTCCCGTTCTGCCCTGGCGTCGTCTCGACGATCGACGGCGGCGTCACGTCGACGGTCGTGAACGTCGCGATGTAATCAGCAGGCAGCGCGCGGCCGACCCGGTCCTGCACGCCGCTGACGCGCAGCGTGTAGCGCGCCTGGTCCTGCAGCTCGACGCCGGGAAGCAGGCGGAAGCGGACGACCGTGTCGTTGGTCTGCGTGTCGACGAGACCGGCCACCGGTCCTCCGGGACCGACGAGCGTCACGTTGGTCGCGTTGACCGTTCCGGCGTTCAACGGCTCGGTGAACGTCACGGTCAGCGCCGCCGTACGCGACACGTTCTGTCCGCCGTGCGCCGGCTCGCTGGAGACGACCGCCGGCGGCGTGTCGTCGAGCGTGATGTCGCCAAGCGCGACCGGCCCTGACAGGTTGACGATCCCCGAGCGGCGCGCGAGGCCGCCGCCGATCGGATCCTGCAGCAGCAGCGCGTAGTTGCCGGCGCCAATCGCGTCGAACGTGAACGTGCCGTCCGGCGTGGTCTCCGCGAACAGGTGACCGCTGTCCACCGACAGGTCGACGACGACCCCGCCGGCCGGCGTTCCGTCGCCGAGGATCGCGCGGCCGCTCATCGCGACTGCCGGCGCGAGCACGATCTCGAGGCCGGTCCGCGTCTCGCCCGGGTTGATCTGATCGCCGACGCTCCCCTGCTGCCCGGTGAGGTTCGACGCGCTGACGGTGAAGGTGCGTGCCGGAACGTTGACGAAGCGGAACCGACCGTTCGCGTCGGTGCTCTGCTGACAGCTGCCTGGACATCCGCTGCCCGGCTGTCCGGAGAGGCGCACCGTCGCGTTCGCCGCTGGAACGCGCGTGCTGTTGATCGTTTCGAAGACGGTCCCTTCGATCGTGCTGAGCGCGAGCAGCGGGATCGTCACGTCGAGCGAATCGCCCTCGAACAGCAGCGTGCCGCCGCTCCTGCCGACGCTCGGGTTGCCGGTCACCTGCGCGGTCGCGCTGACGGTGAAGCGCCCGAGCGGGACGTCGACGAACGCGAAGCGGCCATCGCCGCCAGCGGTCGTCGTGCGGCACGATTCGCCGCTCGCGCAGATCTCCACCTGCGCGCTGGCCGTCGGGCTCCCCGTGCCGGAGACGACGATCCCGGTCACGCCGCCGACGACGCGACGATCGATGCTGACGACGATCGGGACGTCGACGAGCTGCCCGCCTCGGGTCAGCTGTCCGGTAGCCGAGGCGCCACCCACCACGTCCCGCCGGCTCGCCTGGAGACGGAAGCTGCCGACCGAGGCGCCGGGGAACACGAAAGTGCCGTCGACGCCGGTCTGCGCGTACTGTGCCGGCAGCCCGCGTCCCGACGGCGTCGTCTGGTTGAGCGCGACGGTCCACCCCTTGAGCGGCTGCAGCGTGCCCGACTGCAGCACGGTGCCCCGGATCGAACCGAGCGCCTCCAGCCGCACGGTGACCGACGCGGCTTCCGATCCGCCGAGCACGATGCCGCTCGCGCGTCCGCGCGCGGCTGTCGTCGGGTCGAACGCCTCGAGGCTGAACGCCCCGGTCGGAATGAGCGGCACCGAGAACTGTCCGAGCGCGTCGGTGATCGTGTAGGCCAGCGGTCCCGACGCGTTCGACAGGATGACTTCGGCGTTCGGCGTCGGCAGCAGCGCGCCCGAGGGATCGGCGCGCAGGACCTGGCCGTTGACCGTTCCGGTCGCGTCGAAGAGGAAGACGTCCACGGTCACGTTGGTGCCGTCGGCAATCACGCGGCCCGACTTGCGGCCGGCGAAGCCGTTGGCGTCCATCGCGGTGACGACGAACTGCCCCTCGGAGAGCGCGTCGCCTCCGCCGAAGACGATCGACCCGTTCAGCGCGATGCCGTTGCGCTGTTCCTTCGGGTACTCGAGCCCCTGGATCTGGACGTTGGCGTTCGCGACCGGCGTGATGCCGTCGCTCCTGAAGACGCGCACCGTGACGTCGGCGCGCCCGAGCAGCCGCAGCGGGACCTCGAGGCTGTCGCCGGCCCTGACGGTCCCCTTCACCTGCGCGACGCGGCCGGTCGTCATGTCGGTCGCCGTGATCGTGAACGGGCCGGCATTCACCAGCGGGAACGAGTAGCGCCCGTTCTCGTCGGTCGCCGCGAACGCCTCCTGGATGCCCTGCGGGATCGACTTGCAGATCGACTCGCCTGTGACCGAATCCTCGGAGCAGAAGACGACCACCGCGTCCGACTTGAACACGAGCGAGATCTGTCGGCCGGTGACCGGCGTGAAGCCGTCGGGCTCGAAGACGGTGCCGACGATCCGGCTCGTGGGCTGCAGCCGCAGATCGATCGTGACCGTCTGATCCGGCCCCGGCATGACCCCTTCGGCCGCGACCGGCTCGGGGCTGAACTGACCCGCGGCGCGCACCGTGAACGGGCCGGTCCACACGTCTCTGCTGAAGATGTACTCGCCGGTCGTGAAGTTGTCGTCGACGACCCTGTAGTTCTGCACCCACTCGAACTTGACGCCGATGGCGTCGCCGGCGGTGACGAGCCGTTCGCCCGAAATCGAGACGCGCGCCGGCAGCGGAGTATCGGTGCATGGCGGCGTCGGACAGGACTCGGCGCGAAGCACGCGTCCCTTCACCGTGCCGAAGCCGCCGCGGAAGGTGATGTCGGCGACGAGGGTCTGGCGGTCGTAGCGGATGGCGATCGGGAAAACGTTGCCGTCCTTCAGATCGCGGCGGAACGCCGACAGCCGGTACCGACCGATCCCGAGCTTGCCGATCCGGTACGAACCGTCGACGCCGGACGTCGTCTCGCCGATGACGCAGATGCTCTCCTGACCGAGCTCGTCGTAGCAGTCCTGCAGGACGTAGACCTTGATGCCCGGCTGCGGCACGCCGTCACGGTTGCGCACGACGCCGGCGACCCCGCCGACCGGCGGCATGACGATCGTGGCGTTGACGACCTCGCCTTCCTGGACGAGATCGATCGTCGTCTCGCCGGTCGCCTGGAGCGACTCGCTCGCCGCGACGAGCTTTCGCCGCCCGACCGGCACGTCGGTCAGCACGAAAGTGCCGTCGGCCGGGTTCACGTTGACGAGGCTGTAGCCGCCGCCGACGACCGCGTCGGTCACCGGCTGGCGCGACGAGTCGAGGACGACGCCGCGGACGGTGCCGAAGCCGCCGCCGACGAGGATGCTGACCATGCGCTCCTCGTTCTCGACGAGCGTCAGCCGCGCGGTTCCCTCGAGGAGCTCCGTCTGATCGAACGCGTAGAGGCGCAGCTGTCCGATCGAGACCGCGTCGAACCGGAACGCGCCGGTATCGTCGGTGCGCACGACCGCGATCGCGCACTCCGACGGCTCCTTCGTCCCTCCAGGAGGCGGGCTGCAGGCGACACCCGGCTGGGAGCGGGTCGAGTAGTACGCGATCACCGGCACGTCGCGCAGCGGCGTGATGCCGTCGATGCGCGTGACGCGGCCGGTCACGAGCGCCGTCTTCACCTCGATCGACTCGGCGGTCGCGACGTCGAGCAGCGTCAGGTCTCGCGTCACCGTCGCGCCGGGGAACGGAATCAGGTCGCTGACCATCAGCCGCGCGGGACGGTCGACGTTGACCGCCTCGATCAGCACGTTGCCGACCGGCACGCCGGGCACCGCGAACGCGCCGCCCTCGTCGCTCGTGGCGGCGTACTGCGTCTGATCGGTCAGGCTGGTGATGCGCAGCGCCGTGCCGGCGAGCGGCTGCCCCGTTTCCGACAGCGTGCGCCCTTTGATCGCGCCGCGTCCGAGCAGCACGATGTCGACGTTCAGGCGCTGGCCGGAACGCGCCAGGCGGAATCGAAGGTTCCGGATCGACTCCGTATCCGGATCGATCGCCACCAGCTTCACCGTCATCCCGGGCGCGTTCAGCACGTAGTCGAACTGGTACTGGCCGTTGCTGTCGGCGATCTCCTCGGCCACGCCGACGACCTCGAGATCGGGGCCGCAGGTGAACTCGTAGAACATCCGGATGCTGGTGCCGGCGGCCACCGTGCCGTCGGCCTCCAGCACCTTGCCGAAGACGACGCCCGCCTCGCTGTTCACCGTCGTGACGATGGGGACCGTCTGGATGTCGGCCATCGCGTGCCCGGCGCGATCCTTCACCTCCTTGACGCTCATCGTTCGCGGCACGAACGGGCCGATCGGCTCGCGCAGCGCGACGAAGGCGATGCGCCCGCCAGGCTGCAGCGCGACGCTCAGCACGCGGTTGCCCGCGGCCTCGAACGCGGTGATGCCGTCGGCGAGCTTGTCCTGCACGCTCTCCGGGGTCACCTCTTCGCTGAACAGCACGGCGACGACGCGCCCGACCGGATAGCTCCGCTCGTCGAGCATGCAGCCGGCGACGTCGGCGTTCGCCACCTGGAAGGCGCCGAGCACCGACGGCGGCGGATCGACCGCGGGAATCGCCGTCGCCGAGCGTCCTGCCGGGTTCGCGGTGCCTGGGAGCTGGAAGAGGATCTGCGGCGTCTCGCTCTGCTCCTGCGAGAGGATCGGGATCTCGCCCGCCTGTACACCCGACCACGACGCAAACCGCAATCCTCCATTCGCGCCCGGATAGGCGACGCTCACGTCGTACGGCGCGCCCGGCAACGCGTCGTCGCGGCGCGCGAGCCGCACGCGGTAGTCGGACGACTGCGGCACGGCGACGATGAGCAGCTGCGCGATCACCTGGCCCGAGCCGTTCGTGATCCGCAGCGACTCCGAGTAGGGGATCGCCTTCTGCGTCTTCCCGTCGACGACGGCGCCGGTCTCGCGTCCGTCGGCGTCGACGAGCACGGCGTCGACCGGAAGGCCCGAGGTCGACGAGACGAGGATCGACAGGTGCGACGGGCGCGACGTCAGCCGCGAGGTGAGCGCCTGGTGGAACGCGAGCGGCCCGGCGGCGATCGACGTCGCGAGATGCGCGGCGACGGCAGCCGCGAACGCATCGCCGCGAACCGACTTCCGCCGCAGCAGATCGAACCCTTCGACGTCGCGCTGCAGCAGCGCGAGCAGCCCGGTCGCGTCGTTCGCCGGGACCTTGCGCGCGAGATCGGGGTACTCGGAGCCGAGGAAGTCGAAGAGCAGCGAGCCGGCCGACTGCTCGACGCTTTCGCCGAGGGTGATCCGGAATCCGGCTTCGGCGGTCTCGACCGCGCGATCGATCACCAGCTGCTTCGAGAAGCGCGTCAGGTCCTTCGGCAGCGCCGCGGGCGGCGCCGTCGCCACGGCCCACGCGCGTCCAAGCAGGCCGAGCGCCGCGTCACGCAGGTCCGACGGGAGGCCGGCCGCCTCTTTCGGCAGGATCAGCGAGTCGGGCGAGAGCGGGATGCCAAGCTCGCCGATCGCGCTCTCGAGGACGAAGCGTCCGGCGACGTTGTCGTCGGAGTCGAGCGTCGCCGCCGTCACCGTGCCGGTGCGGAACGAGGTGAGGTGGTAGGTCACCGTCGCCGAGTCGCCCGGCGGGATCGACTCGAGCGTCTTCGTCGGGTCGTCGTCCAGGCGCGCGCCAGAGATGTTGGCTTCGAACAGGTTGACGCTGACGAAGTTCGCCGGCGACTCCGAGGTGTTGGTGACGGTGACGTCCAGCGTGTACGGTTCGCCCGCGTTCACGATGTCGGGGTGCGTGAAGGTCAGCGTGAACTTCGGGTTGCGCACGAGCACCGCGCCGGCGGCCCTGCCCCGCACCGGCACCGGGCCGATCGGCAGGCCGTTCAACGTGCCCGCCAGCTCCATCTCGACGACGTGCGTCCCTTCGCGGCGCCCTTCGACGAGGAACTCGGCGTTCCCCGTCTGTCCCGGCCCGAGCGTCGTGACGTCGTCGCCCGTTCCGAGCTTGCCGTCGGGTCCCGGCTGCGTGACGGCGACGATGCGCGGGTATTCGCCGTCGGCGCGCCGCGCCATCGCCAGCGGATCGTCCCCCGAGCCGACGACGCGGTCGGTGCCGGGCGGGAGCACGAGGCTGGCGGAGAGATCGCTGACCACCAGGTTCGAGCCGTCCGGCGCCACGTTGGCGACCATCAGCAGAACGCTGAAGAACTGGTTGAGGAACCCGATGTCCCCCGGGATCACGATCACGCCGGGGATGGCGGGCACGAAGAAGTCCTGCCCGCTCTCCTGCTGCAGCTGCAGCGAGAAGCCGACGACGCGCAGGTTCGGAATGCGCGCCTGGATCTGCAGCGTGTCCGGGATCAGCGTCTGCAGCGACTTGAGCTGCGGCGCGTCGATGCTGGCCAGCGTGGCGGTGCCGTTCGGCGCGTCGACAGCGGCGATCGTCGGCAGGACGACCGGGAACGCGATGTTGATCTGCGACCCGTCGTCGATGGCGAACGCCGCCGTGAAGTTGTAGGCCTGGAAGTTCGAGCGATCGAAGACGATCCCCTTCTCGCGGATCTCGTCGGCGGTCAGGGGACGCGCGGTCACCGTCGTGACGAGCAGCTTCTCGATGACCTCGATGCGCACGCTCTCCGGCGATCCGTACAGCAGCACCTCGCCGCCGCTCACCAGGCGGATGTTGTCGACCGTGTGCGTGCCGGGGACCGTCAGCACAGGGATGTTGAAGGGGGAGTTCGGCGCGGCGGTCAGCTCGATCGGCTGCGGGAAGCTCGGACCGCGCAGCGTGGCGCGCACGACCGCGTCGGGCGCGAACGGCGGCAGCGAAGCCGGCTGCGACGCTCCCTGCAGGAAGGTGCTGACGATCGTCGCGTAGCCTTTCGGCACCGTCTGCGTCGCCGGCTCGACCTTCAGGCCGATTCCGTACAGCTGGATTTCCGCGCGCCCGAGGAACGCCTGCGCGTGCACGAGCGCCGGCACGAGCAGCAGCGCCAGCAGCGCGAGCGCAATGTGGCGTCCGGCTTCAGCCGGACGTCTCTCCGTGTGGCGTCCGGCTTCAGCCGGACGTGGCGCCCTTCCCGCGTAGTGTCCGGCTTCAGCCGGACGAGGCAACCCTCTCGTCACGGCTGTGGAATCCGGATCTCGGCGTTCCCGTCGACCGTGCCGAGATGACTGTAAGCGGCCAGCGCCAGATACGGCGGCGCCGTCCCGGGCAGCGAGACCTCGATGCGCACCTTGCCGTCGGCGCCGACCAGCACCTGCGTGCCACCGAGCGCCGGGTCGGTATCGGCCGTGAGCACCTGACCGGCGCCGCCGGCGTTGACGACCTGCGTGTGGACGACGGTGCCGGCAGGAACCGCCGACCCGTCGTTGTTCCGGATCGCGCTGCTCTCCAGCGCGACGATGGTCCGCGCGTCGCTGCCCGAGCCGACGCGGTTCACGCCGGTGATCGTCCAGGTGAGCGTGCCCGCGGGCATCACCGGACCGAGCGTGTAGAGGCCGGCACGTGTCACCTGCGCCGTCACCGTGTTGGCCGACGTGTCGAGCACTCCGGGAACGACCGTCCAGTCCTCCTTGACGCCGTCCCACACGAACATGCGCACGCTCGACTCGCTGAAGCCGTCGACCTCTGCGTCGGCGTACGACAGCGTCAGGCTCGCCGGGGAATCGAACGCGAGGTGATTCCGCGTGGTGGTGAAGGCGCGGACGCCGCCGCCGAGGCCATAGTGCGGCTTGTGGGGCGGCGCGGCGTTGTCGCCCGGCCGGTACTGCGTCGTCGGCGGCAGCGTCGTGGAGCCGACCCATGGGAGACGCGCGGCCTGCGTCGCCGAGAAGTCGGCCGCCGTCGTCGTCTGCAGCGACGAGTTGGCAATCGTCACCTCGCCGCCGTTGCCGTCGCTCGCCACAACCTTGTCGGAGCCGGCGCCGACGTTGTCGGTGAGCAGCTGCAGCACGGTACCGAGGCGCTCGCGAATCGCGCCCTTGATGATCTCGACCGGGTTCTGCGCGTCGATGTTGATGCTGCCGTAGTCCTCGAGCACGACCGGCTGACCGCGCACGACGACGCCGTGCGAGATGCGGTAGTCGACCGCCGAATCGAGCGTGAACGGGTTGATCGTGATGCCGATCTTCTTGTTGGACGGAATCCGCTCGTTGATCCCGAAATCGGTGGAGTCCTGCTTGCCGCGCCGGACCTCCTCGTAGAACTCCGGGAAGCTCGGCGTCGCGTTCGAGAAGTGGGCGTTCCGCAGCGGGCTCCCGCCGTAGATCAGCACCGACTTCACGAACTTCAGGAACCAGAGGTACAGCTTCTTCGGATCGACGTCGTCGACCACTTCCGACGGAATCTGACCGTTCCGCAGGGGACCGAGGAACTGATCGATCCGCTGTTGTTCGAGCTGTCCGAGCAGGACGCGGAAGGCCTGCGCCTGCTCGAAGATCTCGGCGATGACGGCGTTGGTTTCCGCCTCGCCGTCGACCGCGAACGTCAGGCTGTACTGCGCTCCCTCGCCGGCGTCCTGTCCGTCGACGATGCCGAAGCTCTTCGGACCGCGGAACGTGATCTCGAGGCGCCACGGGTTGAATCGCCGGACGTCGTCGACCTTCGAGAACACGCGGAACTGAAGGCCGCCGTCGAAGTTCGCGGCGGTCGATCCGGCGATGCGCCCGGCCAGCCAGTCGAGCCCCTTCTTGGCGCGATCCTTCACCCACTGCGGTTCCTGCGGGTAGCTCATGTTCGGCAGATCGATCTCGCGCTTGACCTCGTCGAGGTTCGTCGCGAAGTCGGCCTTGTAGTCGTACTTGGTGTCGAACGTGAGCGTGTGGACGGTGCCGATCACCTGCTCGGTGAACCCGCCGCCGTCGACGCGGCTCGGATCGCCGACCTCGTGCTTCAGCTGTTCGACGACGTCGTAGGTGATGTCGAACTTGCCCTCGAAGGTCGCGCTCGCCTTGAAGGCGGGCTTCGACTCCTCTTCCGGCTGGCTCTCCGCCTTGTCCTTCGGCTGGGACGTTCTCCCGCCGACCTGTCCCTGTTCGTTCTTGACGACAGGCGTGTTCGGCGCCTCGGCATCGGGCGGGCGCTGAATCTTGAAGTCGATCGAGCCGTCGAACAGCTTTCCCTTGGTCTCGCCGAAGAGCGACAGCGATCCGATGCGCGCCGATCGGAACGGCTTGTAGGCGTCGGTCGTCTTGAGGATCGGCTCGAAGCTCTGAGACATCGAGGTCTTCCACCACCGTGCCTCCGGACTGTCGGGCAGCTCCTGGCCGGTCGGCGCGTTGATCAACAGGTTGAACGTCGATTCCTCCGATTCGGCCACGCTCGGGAACAGCACCGCGAGGAAGGCGTCACGCTCGGTCGACGACCACGCGGTAGGCGGCCCCGAGAAGGTGTAGCGGTAGGCCTGCGTCGCCGCGGCGCCGGCCTCGGCGCCAAACTGGAAGGCCTGCGCCTTCGCAAACCAGCTGGTATTCAGCCCCTGCGTCGGCGGCTCCTGCGCGAACTCGCTCTCCGCGCTGAAACCGTCGAACCCGAACTTGGCGGTGAACCCGAAACGCGTCTTCCGTTCCCAGTCGATGCGGTACAGGCCGTCGACCGTGAGCCGCGGCTCGCGCCCGCGATGGAACAGCTTCATGCGATAGGAGCCGCCGATGTCGGCGTTGCCCTTCGCGAGGCCGAACAGGTTCACGCCGGCGGACACGGCGCCGCCCGCCTCGAAGTCGTAGGTGAACTTGAAGGGATCGACGTAGACCGAGAACAGGAGATCGCCGCACTTGGGCACATCGCCGTTGATCTTCTCGATCAGCACGCGCGCCTCGCCGCCGTCGGAACCGAGCCAGCTCTCGAACGGGATCGCCACGCCCGGCTGCCGCTCGGTGACCGTCTGGCCGTTGGCCCCGACGCGCGTCGCCTGGTAGCCGAACACGCCGTCGGCGTCCGACGTGAAGGTGAAGGTCTCTCCGGGCATGCCCTGGACCCGCACCACGAGCTCGACGTTCGCCAACGGCAGACCGGTGAGCGGATCGAGCGCGCGGAAGTACCGTACCGCCTTGCCGTTGCGCATCACGCGCGAGAAGGTGCCGCTCGGGTTCGGGTTCGGATCCAGCCCGACGATCGCCGGGCCGGTCGTGCAGGCGTTGACGAGGAACACTTGCGACGGGCCGATCTGGAAGCCGACGTCGGGCGCGGTGAGGCTGGGCAGCGACAGCGCGACCGTCGCCTCGTTCCACGAGACCGGCCGCGGCGTGAAGGTGACGCTCTCGTGCGCGCCGACGGTCACGGCCATCGACTGGTAGCCGCCGAGCGGCGTGCGGACCACCACGTTCTTCGCCGCGACGTCCGAGTCGTTGGTCACGGTAATCGTGAGCTGCGCCTGCTGGCCGGGCGCCAGCGTGACCGGCCCCGCGAGCTGCGTCTGCGTGCCGACCGTCACCGACTGCGTGATCGTCAGCTCGGGGAACAGATCGCACTCGCTGTCGGGCGCGAGCAGCGTGAGGCCCGACAGCGGGAAGGGCACCTTGCCCGTGACCCCGGGCGGCGGCGCGCAGGTCACCCCGTACGCGTCGGCGCCGCTGTTCGCCGTGCACGCCGCCGGGTCGAGGACGAAGAAGTAGAAGCCGTCGTAGTTGTTCTGGCGATTCGCCTCGCGCGCGGTGCGATCCGGCAGATCGACCGTGAAGACGACGTAGCCTGGCTGACCGCGGTTCGCGTCGGCCTGATCGACCTCGAGCTCGAAGAGGTCGATCGTCTTGCCCACCTCTTCGTCGTCGGGATTCGGCTCGCGCGACAGCGCGCCGTCGCCGTCGGTCTGCCACGCCGGGTAGAGGTGCTGACCGCCGTCGATCCGCTGGAGCGTCTCGTAGGAGAGCGTCGTTCCGGTGTCGACCTGCGTCCAGGCGTACTGCTGCTGCGATCCGCCCGGCAGCTTGTAATACATCCCCAGCTTGATGTCGCGGACCGTGCGCGTCCCGCGGTTGCGGACGTGCGGGATCACGTGCAGGTGCGTCTTCGCCTTGGCGACCATCCGCACGTCCTTGCGCGCCAGGTTGTTCACGCGGCGCTGACCGCGCGTCGTGGTCGTCCCTTCCGGATCCTGCGCGCCGCCGTTCAGCTGATCGGGATCGGGCGTCGCGTCGATCGGGTGCGTCGAGGTCTGCGTGGACGCGTTGATCCAGCGGCGATACTCCGGTTCCGTCAGCTCCTTGGTCCGCAGCACGAACTGGAACGTCCCGCCGATGAAGTCGTCGGCCTTCTGATCGGTGTCGATGGGCTTCTGGTCGGCCTTGACCAGGTAGAAGTCGAACACCTGCCGCACTTCGGCCAGCGTGAACATCCGCTCCGAGGGCGGCAGCGAGTCCTGCAGGTCGAGCGCGTTCACCGCCACCGAGGCGACGTAGTGCTCCATGCCGGAGCACTCGGTGAGGTTCCACCGTCTCGGGTCCGGTTGATCGGGGTCGTACTGCCGGCAGGCGTTGGCCCCCGGGCCTCGCAGCGTCAGCGGAGACCTCCCGACGATCGGACCGCGATTGACGTCCGAGCTGTCGCGGCGGAAGTTGAGGATCAGATCGCGCGTCGCCTCGACCGCCGAGAGACGGCCGAGCGCCGCGCGGATGCCCGCCTTGCCCGCCAGGTGCAGCTGGCTGATGAACAGATCGTGGAACTGCGAGTTCGCGTCGTCGGCGCCGCGGATGCGCACCGCGGTGTAGGCCTTCCGGAGCTGATACTCCATCAGGTTGGCCCACTCGTAGCCTTCGACGGTCGGGATCTTGACCGTCGGGTCGGTGCGGTACTTGAGCAGGTATTGCTGGATCTGCTCCTCGCTGACGCCGACGCGATCGAACTCGGGCCTGTAGCCGAGCGCCGGGTCCTGCACCCCCTGCAGGTTCACGCCGTACGCCTCGGTGAGGTGCTTGAGGATCAGCCCCTGCATGCCGAGGCCGAGCGTGTTGTCGGAGTCGCCGGGAATCCCCGGCATCGTGCGCGCGAGGCGGTAGCGCATCGACTCGAGGTCGACGGTGTAGTTCGGCAGGAACGAGATGTCGGCGAACCTGAAGCCGACCCCTTCCGGATCCTCCGGCTCGCGCGGCGCCATTTCGGGGTCCGAGATGTTCGGGTTCGCGAACGGATAGGTCAGCGCCTGGACGACGCAGCTCGCCAGCGGGACCTGCGCCGGCCGCTTGTCCTTCGGATCGTCGGTCTTGTCCGGGTTGGCGACCATGCGCCGGTACCACTCGTCGGGCATGAACGTCGACAGGTCGTGATCGCTGATGCCCGGCTGGTAGTTGCGGCCGCAGGCCTGCACCGGGTTGTCGGTCCAGAGGCACGCGCTGCTCCCCGACTCCCAGATCCGCATCAGCGTCGGGTCGAACGCGTCGCACTTCTCCATCGCGCGTGCGAGCCCCTTCACGATGCCGGTCTTCAGCGCCTTCTTCTCGCCCGCGAGCAGCTCCGCGGTGCTCCCCGAGGCGCCCACCGACGTCGTGCGCGGCGCCTCCATGTCGACCTTCAGGTCGCAGCACAGGTTGCCGACCTTCACGATGTCGAGGCCGCCCGGCGTGGCGACGTACAACAGCTGCCGATCCGCGTCGAGCCGCATGCCGTTGACGCCGGACGGATACGGCGTCCGGAAGACGATGCGGTCGTCCACGCCGTCGTTGTTGTTGTCGATCAGCTGGTTGCGATTGGGCTGCGACACGTCGACCGCGGCGAGGAACGGGCCCGACGTCCCGGTGTACGTCGAGTTGAAGATCGTGACGACCTGCTGGTTGTCGGCGTCGATCTCCAGGTCGAGCACGTTGCCGCTCATCGGAATCGACCCGAAGACGCGCGGCAGCGTCTCGGTCGTCTGCGTGGTGGCGCGCCCGAGCAGGACGATGATGATCCCGCGGTCGCCGCCGACGAACGCGAGGTCCAGCGTCTCGTCCAGCGTGATGCGGCCGTCGCGATCGAGGTCGTACCGCATGCCCTGCGCCACGCGCAGCCGGCGCACGTTGAACGGCAGCGCAACCGCTCCGGTGATGCTCAGGTCGGAGCCGGCGACGACCAGATCCTGGCTGTCGCGCGTCCGCTTGATCGCGACGATCTTCGAGCAGATCGAGTGCGTCTCCGTCGAGCAGCCGTACGAGGCCACGTCGGTGAAGTCGCCGCCGACGTCGGCCTTGTAGTTGTGGAACCGGCCGTTCCCGATGCCGGTCAGGACCTGGTACTGCTTCTTGACGTCGAACCCGAACAGCCCGACCCGCTCGACGGCGGTGAAGGCGAGCGGCGCGCCCGACTCGCTGCCGTTCAGGAAGCCGGTGATTCCCTTCGCGTAGCCGTTGCCGGTCGCCGCGAACCCGCCTTCGACGAGGCGCGACAGCTCGGTGCTGTCGGTGGCCAGCATCTCGCGGCCGAGCGACACCATGCTCTTCACGTCGCTGACGTCGAAGAAGTTCAGCCAGCTTCCGGTCGCGCCGTACGTCGAGGCGTTGAACGCCGAGACGACCGCCGCGTCCTGCACGCTGCCGGCGAAGCTCGCGGTCAGGATGTTCGCGTTCGGAATGACGGTGATCCGCTGCACGCCGGTCGCTCCGGCGTTGATCGTCTGCAGCAGCTCCGGCGGCTTGCTGACGTCGGTCACGTCGAACGAGTGCAGGTGTATGGATCCGCCCGGCACCAGGAGATAGGTCTTCTGGACCTCCTCGTCCGTCTCCGGATCGGTCTCCGTGCGCTTCACGATCGCGACGTCCTTCAGCGGCTCCGGGCTCGAGTAGTGCTGGAGCACCTTCGGCCCGAAGGTCGTCACCGGAAGCGAGATGATGCCGCGCAGGAGATTGCCCGCGGCGTCGCAGATCGCCTGGCACCCGCCCGCGGCCTGGGCCGTCGCCTCGCCCTCCACGATCCCCTTCAGCGTCAGGAAGTAGGTCTGACCGAGCTGGAGCCCGGCGCCGGAGCTCTCGCCCGTTGCCCCGGCGGACGGCACGAACGTCACCGTGCGGTTCCCGTCCGAGACGCGGATCTCGCCCGCCACCGGGTTGCCGTCCGCGTCGGTCACGACGACGTTCGCCTTCAGGCTCTCGGCGTCCATCGGCTTCGAGAAGGTGAACGAGAGGAACGCGCCCGACCCGAGATCGGTGACGACGCTCGGGCCGTTCAGCAGGAACGGCGCGACGAAGTCGTTCGTGATCCGCCCGATCAGCTCGCTGAGATCGAGCGGTTCGTCGCGCGGCGGCGCCTGCCCGGTGATCGTCCGCAGGATCTGCTTCGTCACCGTGCTGATGATGTCGATGCTGAAGCGCGGGATCTCGTACGAGAACGGCGGCCGGATGTCGTAGTTGATCGTCAGGCTGTAGCTGTCCGACGGATCCCCGTCGAACGCCACCGCGAAGCCGCCGTCGTGAATCCGATCGTTCGGGATGATCATCCGCACGCGTCCGCTCGCGCTCGTGAGCACCACCCCGCAGGGATCGCCGATCGGTGTGGTCTGCCCCGCGGGGCAGACGGTCCGCGCGGCGCCGCTGCTCTGACCGGCGGCATCGGCCTCCGCCCGCGTCGGATCGATCGTGCCGGGCCGCGCCCGGACCACCATGTTGCCTTCGCCCGGCAATTCGCCGTCGACCTCGGTCGCGCGAACGGTGTAGCGGCGCAGCAGCCGGCGCTCGGCGTTGCTGACCGCGGTCGGAACGCTGAGGAGCTCCCAGGTGTCGCGGATCGATCCGGTCACCGACGTCTCGAAGTAGTAGAGCGGGACGGTGAAGACCTTCCTGATGTTGCGCGTGAGGTTGATGACCGTGAAGGTGTCGTCGGATGCGGCAATCCGATCCAGCCGCGGCACGACGACGACCGACTGCGTGTTCGGTCCGGTGCGCAGGTCGAACGGCGCGGAGACCTCGCGCCCCTCCACCGTCACCTCGACGCGGTAGCTGTCGTACTGCGACCCGGTCATCGCGAAGCTGTACCGCTCGTAGTCCAGCGTCCGCTCGGCGACCTTCTCGGTCCCGCGCGTCAGGTTCCTGATGACGATCTGCTTGTCGGCGAGATAGAGCTCGTCGGACGGGATCGAGAACTCGGTGACGTTGGGCGACACCGTGACGCGTCCCGACAGCACGGGGAAACAGACCGGCGTCGGCAGGATCGTGTTGAACGTCGTGTACGGAATGGCGAACGGCAGCCCCGCCTGGAGCAGGTTGGTCTGCGCCTGCAGCTTGTAGCGCCCGTCGGCGTACATCTGCGCGAAGTTCAACCCGTAGGTCTGCGCCGACTTGACGATGCCGTACACCGCCGCGGCGAGAACGCCGGGGCAGTAGGTCGGTGGATCGACGATGCGGCCGTTCTCGTAGTGCGCCGTGTCGGCGACGTTGAGGTACTTCCGGCCGTCGAGGTCGACCACCTGCAGCACCAGCCACTGTCCCTCGGCCGTGTCGCCAGGCTTCGCCTCCACCGACAGGCGGAGCGGCGCCTTCGGCTCGGCGCCTCCGAAGTCGAGCGACACCGCCTGGACGAGCGGGAAGTTCGCCGCTTCCTCCGGCGTCATCGTCACCGGGAAGCTCGCCAGCGGCACCGGCTTGATCGTGACGACCGCTCCCGCGTCGAACGCGCCGGCGGGCACCTCCGCCTGGATCCCCTCCGGCCCTTCGACGACGCCGCCGGCCGCGGACACGAACTGCGACACCGACCCGTCGGGATTGGTCTGCCGGAACGAATCGAGGTCGACGGTCGTCTCGTTGCCCGCTTCGTCGACGATGCGGACGCGCAGCGTATTGCCGGCTTTCGCCGCGATCGCCGTCGAGAACGATCCGTTGCCCTCGACGAGCGCGACGGCGACGGCGCCGGTCGTCAGGTTGTCGACGAACACCCGGTCGCGCGGACCGGCCGTCCCCTGCGTCGCCGACACCGTCGTCAGACCCTGCGAGTTGGGGATGGACGCGGTGATCGCGCCCGCGGGCGGCGGCGGCGGCGGCCGCGTGTCGAGGCTGTCGAACGCGATCGACTGCGGCGTCGCGAGCGCGTAGCCCGACACGTCGGTGATGCCGCTCGTCAGCGCGACCGTGTAGCGCGCGTTCGGCTCGAACGCATCGGCCGCCCTGAAGGTCAGCACCGAGTTGCCCTGGGACAACGCGCGGATCCCCGACACGGCACCGGATGGTCCGGTGACCGCGAACGTCATCTCCGAGACGGTTGCCGGATCGATCGGCTCCGAGAAGGTCACCGTGACGGCGCCGCCGAGCGCGACGTTGATCGCGCCGTCGGCGGGTGCAATCGACGTGATGCGCGGCGGCTGCGCGACCAGCGTCAGCGCGAGCGGCGTGAGCGCGCCGGAGGCGAGATAGGCCGACGCGCTCCCGCTGTCGCTCTTCTCGAGATCGGTGGCGGTCAGCGTTGCCGCGCCGGCGCGGGCGACCGCGACGTAGGCGCCGGTGCCGTTCGACAGCGACACGATCGGCAGCGTGCCGGCGGTGACGAGCGCGCCTGCGAACGGGGCACCGCCGATGCCCGAGACGATGCCTCCGGCGAAGCCGATCGGCGAATCGACGACGAGGAACGCGTAGCGGCCGTTGCCGCGCACACCCTCGAGCGCCGTCTGCTGTCCGGCGATCGTCGTGTCCGAGACGATCCGCTCGCCGTCGATCCGGCCCGCGGCCACGAGCAGCATCCGCGTCTGCCCCTTGATCTGGACCAGGCGCACGACGACCAGTGCGGCGTCGGCGGGCAGGTTCGCCGGCTTCGCCACCGAGAGCACGCCGCCGCGTGCCAGCGGCACCGGCACGTCCACGCCGACGCCGGCTGCCAGCTCGATTCCCGACGGCAGCGCGACCCCGAGTTGCGACAGCGGCAGCGCGCGCACCGACACCGGCACCGACGCGTCGACCGCGCCTGCCGGCAGGATCAGCATCTCTCCGGAAGGTCCGGCAGCCTGTCCACCCGCGACGCCCACGAGCGGCGACGTCGTCGTCGACGCACCGTCGAAGAGCTCGACGGTGATGGTGCCGCGCGACAGCGACACCGCGTCGAACGACAGCGACGGCGACACGCTCACATCCGCCGACAGCGATGTCGGCGCCGACGGATCCTGGAAGAACAGCAGGTCCTCGACGAACGGCTCGGGGTGAGCCTCGCCGCCGGCGGTGAACGTGTACGCCTCGGTGACGCGCGCCGTGAGCAGCGTGCCGCTCGTCGTCGCACTCCCGGTCGTCACCGAGTGGTGGACATCGGACCGGACGCCAGGCTGATAGAAGAGCACCGCCGGCTGCGGCGTCATCGTCGTCGTGCGATCGAGCGCGAGGGCGGCTCCGCCGACCCCCTGGAGCTCGGCGCCCTGAACCGCGGGCGCTGGCGCGAGCGGCGCCGCGTCGGCGACGACCAGGGCGAACTGACCGGTGGTGCCAATCGTCGCTTCGACCGTCGCCGGATCGGCGCCACGCTGGCCGTTCGTGCCGACGACACGCCAGGCGGCCGCCTGCTCGTCCCACATGACGACGGCGAGCGGTCCCACCGGGGTCGACGGCGCCAGCGAGCGCACCGTCACACGCGCCGGCGCCGCGAGCGCAACGCCATGCGGCGCGATGTCGGCGGCGCCCACCGGCGTCCAGCCGTACGGGAGACGTCCCTGCAGCCCCTGCTGCGAGAGAGGCGTGAAGCGGAGCGTCGTTCCTCCAGGTATGGCGCCCGCGGACACCTGGAGCGATCCGCGCGCCGCGGTGAGCGTCGCGGCGCTCGCCGCCAATGCCTGGCCCGGCGCGAGCGGCGTGAGCCGCGCATCGAGCAGCTCGATCGCCTGCCCTTCGGCAACGGGAATCGGACGATCGACGCCGGTCCATCCGTCCATCGAGATCCGGACGATGGCGTTGCCGGCGTTCGCCCGCAGCAGGTAGCGGCCGCGCGCGTCGGTCGTCGTCGAGTCGGCGTACAGCACGCCGTTGGCGTCGGCGCCGGTGATCGACACCGTCGCGCCCTCGAGCGGAACGCTGCGGGTGTCGTCGTACACCTCTCCCGTCAGGATCCCTTCGGTCAGGCGCGGTGCCGCGCGGACGCGCACCGATTTCGTCGCGGCAGCCGTGAGCGCGGCGAAGTCGACCGCTTCGGCGGAGAGCTCGATCTCGGAGTCGGGCGCGGCGAGGAGCGGAACGGTGAACGTGGCCGTGTAGGGCGAACGGCTCAGCGACGCGATCGTCGCTGCCCCCTGCTTCAGCGTGACGGAGGCGATCCCGCCGGCATCGCTCGCGTCGGCCGCGATCGTGATCACCTCGCCGGGCGCGGCACTGTCAGGTACGGTCAACGTGATGACTGGCGGCGTCACGTCGGCCTCGGCCCGTACTTCGATGGACAGCGTGCTCTCCGCGGCATTTCCCGCGAAGTCGATGGCGCGCGCGGCGGCGGTGATGCTGCTTCCGGGCTGCGCGTCGGCAGCCACCGTGAACGTGGCTTCGTAGGGTTCGTCGCTGTCGGTGGAGACCTCGACGCCGCCGACGCTGAAGACGACCGACTTCACGCCGACGTTGTCGTGTGCGTCGGCGACGACGCGGACCGAATGTCCGGCAGCGGATGCCGCAGGCCCTTTCAGCTGAACGGTCGGGTTCTCGGTATCGGGGACGATGTCGACGAGCAGGATCGCCTCGGCGGTGCCGACGTTCTGTGCCGCGTCACGTGCTCGTGCGCGCACGTGCACCTGCGAACCGGGCGCGACGACCTGCGGCAGCGTGAAGGTGCGGGTGAAGGGCGCGCTCGTCAGCGTGAGCGGATCCTGCTCGTCGATCTCGATGAGCACGTCCGCCACGCCGCTGTCGTCGCTCGCCAGCACGCGCACCGTGACCTCGGCGCCTGGGAGCGCCGATTTCGGCAGCGCCAGCGTCACGAGCGGCGGCGATCGATCCGTGCCGGTCGACTCCGGATCGACCGTGACGACGACGTCGTCTGTCGCGGCGAGCTCCGAGTCGGAGACCGTCAGCTGAAGGACGTAGATCCCGGGATCGGAGAAGGTCGCGGTCGGCTGCAGCGTGTTGGCCGCGGAGAAGCTCACCGTTCCTGGACCGCTGATCTTCTGCCATGCGTACGAGAGCGGCGCCGGGATGCCATCGTCGGCGGCGGAGGCTTCCAGCGTGGCGCTCGCGGCCAACGTGATGCGAAGGTCCGGGCCGGCGTCGACCGATGGCGCGCGGTTCGTGATCGCCGGCGCGTTGGCGGTGACGGTCACCGTCGCGGACGCCGACGTCTCGCCGTCGGACGCCGTGAGCTTCAGCACGTACTCGCCCGCGGTGCTGAACGTCACTGTCGTCGCCGGATCGGCGGGGTCGGCGAACGTCGCGGTGCCAGGCCCGCTCTCGAGGCTCCACAGCGTGGTAACGGTCGCTCCGACCGGAAGGCCGTCGTCGGCGACGACGCCCGCGAGGGTCGCGGCCGCCGGCAGCGTGATCGTCTGGTTCGCGCCGGCGGTCACGTTCGGCACCTGGTTCACCGGCACAGCGGGGTTGACGGTGATCGTGACGTCGGCGAACGCGATCTTGTCGGTATCGCTCGCGGTCAGGCGCAGCACGTAGGTGCCAGGCTCGGAGAAGGTCGCCGTCGTCGCCGCAACGTTCGCGTCGGCAAACGTGGCCGTGCCCGGCCCGCTCTGCTGCGTCCAGAGGGTTGTGACCGGTGCGCCTTGCGGCAGGCCGTCGTCGGAGACGCTGCCCGCGAGGACCGCGGCGCTCGGCAGCGTGATCGTCTGGTTCGCGCCCGCCGTCACGTTCGGCGCTTGGTTCGCCGGCGGCGCCGGGTGGACGGCAATCGTGACGTCGGCGGTGGCGAGCTTCTCGCCGTCGTTGCCGGTGAGCCGCAGCGCGTAGGTGCCCGGCTCGGAGAAGGTGGCCGTCGTGTTCGGGCTGTTCGCGTTCGTGAAGGTGACGACGCCCGGACCGCTGACGCGGGACCAGGCGATGAGCAGCGACCCTCCGCTCGGCAACCCGTCGTCGGCGACGCTGCCGGTGAGAGATGCCAACGCAGGCAGCGTGACCTCGGGCGTCGTCGTGCCGGCGGAGACGACCGGCGCCTGATTCGGCGGCGGTGGTGTGCCGACGACGAACGCATCGGCCAACAAGAACGATTGCGCCGTCGTCTGCAGGGAAATCGTGCGCGGACCGAGGGCGGCGTTTGCGGCGACCGAGATCGTCGCGGTCAGCCGTGTCGGGCTCTGCGCCGAAACTCCGGTCAGCGTGACGCCGGTGCCAAAGCTGCCGCGAGTCCGGGCATCGAACTTCGTGTTGCCAATGCCGTTGATGACGACAGTCGCCGTCGTACCGGGGGCCGCGCTGCGCGTCTCGGGCAGCTCGAGATCGACGATGTCGAGCGTGACGCCGCCGCTGATCTCGCCCGTGTCGACGTTGCGAACCTCGACGCCAGCCGCTCCAACCGGAGTGCCGTCAGGGACGACGACCGTGATGCGTCTGGTGCCCTTCGCCGCATCGAGCACCGTGCTCGATGTCGCGGTCACGGTGACCGCCGTTCCGCCAACACGGAACGTCACCACGTTCTGCGCCGGCGTTCCACTGAGGCCGGTACCGATCACGGTGACGGTTACACCAGACGAAGCACCAGATGGGCTGACGGACGTCAGCGCTCCTGCCTGAACGCCGATCGCGCAGAGCGCGACGCCTGCGGCGACCGCGATGCTCGCGATGATTCGTTTCGCCCTGCGGCTCACGACTGGTCAGCTAACGGCTGGCGCGTGTGCGCGTCTTGCGGGCCTGGCGCGCTATCGCGAGCAGGCCGCCACCGACCAACATCAGCGTTGCCGGCTCCGGGACAGGATCAGGGTTCTGTACCGGATCATCGGTTTCGATCTGGAGCCTGAGGAGGCTGTCAGGGTTGTTCACCGTGTTGGTGCCATCGAGGTAGTCGATGAGCGTGGGCACCGTCAGGATCGTCGGGCCGAGGAGCGACAGCGTTCCGGGCTTCGAGAACATGATCTGCGCGATGTCGGTGAAGGAAACGGCTTTGATCAGCGCGGGCTGCGGGATCAGCCAGTCAATGGCCGGAGACCCTACCGAGGCGCTCGTAAAAAAGCAGACGTTGCAAACGAGCTCGAAGGGGTACGTATTGTCGTCGATGTCGGTCAGCGTGAGCCCGACCCTGGTGAACTCGCCAGCCGCGTCATCGAAGACATTCAGCTCGAACGTGTCGGTGCCGGTCAGGCAGGCGGCGTCGTCACAGACCTGGCTCCAGGCCACGTAAGCGACCGGTGTAATCGTCGATGCCGCTGCATCGCGCGCCGGGATACCGCACAGAAAGATGGTAGAGAGCAGTGCCAGCACCAACCTGCCGGCAGCGAGCGATCGCACTGGAATCATGCGGCCCCGGGAGATCAAGTTCCGGTCCAGCCGGCTCGACCGGCGGCCGTGTTCGCGGCCGCTGATCGGAATGCGTGCGGGGGTGGCTGTAAGCCTGACTTCTGATCGCTATTGAAGACCTTAGTCTGACGACAATGGGCTTTTTATGGGAGGAATCAATATATCTTCCTGACTATTTCGCTCCGCTCGACGCGGGCACGTCTCCGCCCGCACGGCCGATTACAGATACGGTCCAGGTGCGTTTGCGCAGACATCGTCCAGGAAGCCGAACAATGTCGCAGTTTGGCCAAGCGATCGGCTGCGCGCGGCTCGATCGACTCCCGACGCGTCAGTTCATGTTCGCCGCGATGATCGCCTTGATGCCGTCTGAGTCGAGCGACTCGATGGCCAGCAGCTCCTCGGCCATCGCGCGCACCGAGTTGC
>WBZO01000202.1_pt1 | contig 152626 bp, 151 predicted proteins | sample 5204261 | NCBI WGS metagenome assembly WBZO01 (sample SAMN12412400, study PRJNA552823) | activated sludge metagenome | isolation source: activated sludge from anammox sidestream of wastewater treatment plant... | place: USA: North Carolina | collected 2017-09 | reverse complement strand
GCATCGCTCGAACGCGACGGGCTGGAGGAGCTCCGCGGCATGCTCCGGCGCGGCGAGGCCGACACGGTCGTCGCCTATGCCGTCGACCGGCTCTCCCGGAACCAGAACCACATCGGCATCCTCTTCGACGAGTTCGAGCGGGCGGAGGCGCAACTTGAGTTCGTCACCGAGCGTTTCGAGGACACCGCGGTTGGGCGCTTCATCCTCGCGGCGCGTGCCTTCATCGCCGAGGTCGAGCGCGAAAAGATCCTGGAGCGCACCACGCGCGGCAAGACCGAGCGCGCGCTCAACGGGAAGATCCCGCAGGCGTTCGGGAAGGGCTGCTACGGATACACCTACAACCCGGAGACGGGGCGGCGGGATGTCGAGCCCTACCAGGCCGGCGTCGTCCTCAGAATCTTCGAGCGGTATGCGGAGACGCGGAGCTTCGCTGCCGTCTGCACCGAACTGAACGACGCGGGGATCCCGGCGTTTTCCGGCGGCCAGTGGTACCCGATCACCGTCCGCCGCGTGCTCATGAACGAGGCCTACACCGGACGCACCGTGTATCGCCGCACGAAGCGTGTGTCCGTGCGTGGGAGCGGCGCGCGCCGGCGGAGTCGAGTCATCGAGCAGCCCGCCGCGGAATGGATCGAGATCCCCGGCGCGACCCCGGCGATCGTCAACGACGCGCTCTGGCGTCGCGTCCGCGAGATCATCGAGGATCCCGCACGGACCGCTCGACGATCCGTTGCTCGGCGCGACTACGCGCTGCGCGGCCGGCTGCGGTGTGCGTTGTGCCTGAGCGCGATGGTGGGGCAGACGCTCAGCAACAAGGGCAGGAGCTACGAGTACTACCGCTGCCGCCACGTGTATGCGCGCGTGTCAGGCCGGCAGTGTGCGGGGCGCTACGTCCCGGCAGCAATCCTGGAAGCGGGGGTGTGGTCGAAGATTCGCGAGGTGCTGACCGCACCGGAGCTGGTCCTTGCTGAGCAGCGTCGAGCCGCCCAGGTGGAGGTGGATCAGGGGGCGATCCAGCGGATCGAGTCGCAGGTCGCGGTGCTCCACAAGCGTGAGGAACGCCTGGTCCGCATGTTTGGGTTCGAGGAGGTCGACGAGACAACCGTCCGCAACGAACTCCGAGACGTGCGTCGCCAGCGCGATGCACTGACGGCCGACCTCGCGACGCTCAAGAGCGTCTCGGGGCATGGGATCATGGTCGATGAGGTGGGGCTTCGGGACGCATGCGCGAGCATCGCTGAGCATCTGGACGGTGCGAGCAGCAACCGACAGGATCAGGTGCTCGAAGCGCTTCAGATCAGCGTCAGTGCAACGAGAGAGACCGCCACGGTCGAAGGAGTGCTCCCGATCGACCTCCCGGACTTTTTGATCAAAAAGTGGAGTTTATCACCACTGAACAAACATCGGCATGACGACGTGGATGAAGCGGTCGTCGCCGACGGGGCGGAGGACGCCCGGGCTCGAGGGGGACGTGGTTTCGAGGGCGACTCGATCCGTGTCGATCACGTTGAGGACGTCCGTCAGGTAGCGCCCGTTGAAGGCGATCTTCGACTCTGAACCCTCGACCACCGCGTCGAGGACGCCTTCGTTGTCTCCGACCTCTTCGGCGCGCGCCGTGATGTGCAGGGTGCCCGGGTCGGAGCCCTCACCGGGCGAGGCGATGACGCGGACGATGCCGCTCCCGTCGCGCGCGAAGATCGAGGCGATGCGCGTCTCACGCACGAAGTCGGCGACGTTCACCTCGGTGCGAGTGGCGTAGTTCGACGGGATCAGCTGCTCATAGTTCGGGAACGTGCCCTGGATCAGGTTCGCGATCAGGCGCGCGTGTCCGACGTCGAACTGGACCTGCGTTCCTGCCGGGTTGAACGTCACAGCGACGTCGCCGCTGCCGGCCTCCTGGAGGAGACGGCCCAGCTCACCGAGCGCACGGGCGGGGACGATCGCCGCGCGCTCCACCTCCGCGGCGAGCGGCATCGTGTGCACCGAGAGCCGGAAGCCGTCGGCAGCGGCGAGGCGAAGCTCGCCGGGCTTGAAGTGGAAGTGCACCCCGGTGAGGACCGGGCGCGAGTCGTCGGTCGCGGCGGCGAAGACGGTCTGCGTGATCGCGCCGCGCAGGCGGGAAGCCTCGATGTGGATCTCGTCGCTGCCGCTCACCGAGGGGATGGGCGGGAAGTCGTCCGGATCCATGCCGCCGATCGACGCCGTGTTGCGGGCGCACGCGAGGCTCACCTGGCGGGAGCGCTCCGCGAGCGTCATCGAGATCGGCTGGTGGGGGAGCGTCGCCACGAAGTCCGCGAGCAGCCGCGACGGCATCGTGATCGCCCCGGGCTCCTCGATGTCGGCCTGGATGCGATAGGTGATCGCGATGGTCTCGGCGTCGGTGGCGGACAGGGTGATGGAGGAATCGCCGGCCTCGACGAGGACGTGCTGGGTGATCGGCAGGGTGGAGCGTGCCGGGATCGCACGCGAAACCGCGGACAACCCGCGGTGCAGGTCTTCCTGCTGGCAGGACAGCCGCATCGATCATCCGATCACTCAGGTTCGCGAATTCGCGTGGGAAGTATACGTTCCTGTCGCACGAGCGGGCAATGCGTCCTGTCAGGGGCGCGCTTCGCCCCCGAATCGGCCTGGGGGACGGGCTAGGACTCCGGCAGGATTGCCAGGAGTTCCGAGAGCGAGGCGAGGGCGACGTCCGGCGGTGCGATGTGGTCCGGGAAGGTCGACTCCTCCCGGCGGATCCAGGCGGTGCGCAGGCCCGCGTTCGCCGCTCCGGCGACGTCCGCGAACGGTGAGTCGCCGACGTACAGGATCTCCTCCGGCTCCACGCCGAAGCGTCCCGCAAGCGCGTGGAAGATCGCACGGTGCGGCTTGTACGCGCGCAGTGACTCTGACGACTGGATGACCGAGAACCGGAGGCGCGCGCGGGAGAGCGCTGCCTGGAGGAAGTCCTCATCCGCGTTCGAGAGCAGGCCGAGCAGGTACCCGCGCGCGGCGAGTGCCTCGATCGAGTCGTGCGCATCAGGATAGGCGGGGGCGACGGAGAGCGCGGCACGGAAGCGGTCGGCCGCCGCGGCGGCGTCCGCCTGCACCTGGTGGTGGTCCAGCGCGGCCTGGAACTGTCGGCGCCAGATCTCCCACTGCGAATGCCAGTCGGGGAGCGGGCCGTTCAGGGCGCCCTGCGTCGGCCAGCCGCGCGGGCCGGGCTCGGCGCGGTCGCTCTGATCCCAGACGTCGCCGGCGCGGTAGGAGCGCTGCCAGGTCATGAAGAACGCGTCGAAGTCTTCCAGCTCGACGCCCTGCTCCGCCAGCTCGGCCGCCACGTCCACGCGGAACTGCGGGATGCCGTAGTCGAAGAGCGTGCCGTAGCCATCGAAGGCGACGGCACGGATGCGCGAGGGTTCGAAGGGTAGGCGCGACTCCGAGGTCACGGCGCTCCTTGTCCGCTGGCGGTGGGCACAATTCAGGCCGCGGTCGCCCGCGCCTCAGAGGTTATAGCGGGCCGCAGGCCCGCCGTCGCGCCGCGCGTCAGCGGTCGTAGACGGCCGTGAGCGAGAGCAGCACTCGGTCCGCCAGTCCGGCGATCTGCTCGCGCGCGACGGCGGCCTCCTCCGGCGACATGCGGTTGCGCTCGGCGAGCTGCTTCGCGGTCTCGTCGAGCGAGCGCCGGAAGAAGGTGAACGCCTGGATCGCCTGCGAGAGCGGCATGCCGCGACGCTGGAGCTCCGCGCCGTAGGCATCGCCAATCGCCGACACCTCTTCCTCGAGCTCGTTCCGGCGGCCACGCTTGGCGATGTAGTCGTCGACGATCTCGACGAGCCGTCGGCCCAGCGGGCGGAGGGCGTCGCGCTCATCCGCGTCGGTCTCGCGGTACCAGCGCGCGTCGGCCTTGTTCGAGTGGAGCTGGCGACGGATGCGCGAGAGCGCGGCGGACTCGAGCGTGCGCTCGGGTCGCCGGCCGCCGGTTTCGACGAGTTCCTGCAGCTCGGCCTCGTCGAAGCGCCGATGGCCTCCCGGCGTGCGGAACACCTGGATCTCGCCCGAGTCGGCCCAGCGTCGGACCGTCGACTCATTCACTCCGAGGATCTCGCACGCGCGGGCCAGGCTGACCCAGCGGGAACGACGTCGCACCGGCCGGGGTTCGTTCTGAGAGGTCATGGGAGCCCCCGAATCTATCGATTCGGATCGAAGTCACGTTAGATTTGAAACGTTAGACCCCTCCGCGCGCTGTGCGCAACCGCGGCCGCGCGCAACGTGCTTCCGAGTCCGGCTCCGACCCCTGACCGAACCATCCTACAGCCCCCGGCTCACCGAGCCGTCCCCGAAGCGCGACCGCAGCTCGTCGATGGTCCGGTCGAGCGCCTCCTGCCGCAGCACGCGGGGGCGCGCCGGTGCCCGCCCGTCTGCGCGGTCGAAGTCGTCGAGGGAGAGCTGCATCTCGTCGTCCACGAGGTTGGTGACGGCCACGCCGATGAGGCGCACCGGGTGACGCCCCTCCGTGCGGAACACCTCGTCGAGTAGCTCGATCGCCGGGCCGGCGATGTCTGCCGTCGCCTGGACGGGGCGGTCGACGGTGACGCTGCGCGAGTACGTGGTGAAGTCCGGCCAGCGCACCTTGAGCGAGACCGTGCGTGCGCGTTTCCCCTGGCGTCGAAGGTCAGCGCCCACCCGGTCGGCGTGCCGCCGGATCACGCGGCGCATCTCCTCGAGGTCGGTGAGGTCATCGAGGAAGGTGTTCTCGCGCGAGATCTGCCGGTGCGCTCGGCCGCCGCCGATGACGATCGACGGGTCGATGCCGCGGGCGCGCTCGGCGAGCGCTTCGCCGGCCTTCCCGTACTGCCGCGCGAGCCAGCGAGGGTCGAGGCGCGTCGCATCGCCGATCGTGTGCACGCCAAGCCGCTGGAGCGCCTCGCCGAACTTGGGCCCCACCAGCGGCAGGTCGCGGATGCGCAGCGGGGCGAGGAACGCCTCGTCGCCGCCGACCGGCACCTCGATGAGCCCGTCCGGCTTCGCCTGGTCGGACCCGACCTTCGCCGTCGTCTTGGAGCCGGCGATGCAGACCGAGACCGCGAGCCCGAGCTCGGATCGGACGCGGCGTCTCACCTCGGTGGCCGCGGATAGGGCCCCGGTGACCTCGTCGCCGATGCCGGTGAGGTCGACGTATGCCTCGTCGAGGCCCATCGACTCCACGACGGGTGAAACCTCGTTCAGGACGGCGTGGAACTGCTCGGAATACTCGCCATACACGCCGGGCGAGGGCGGCACGACGATCGCCTGCGGACAGAGGCGGAGTGCCTGCGCCATCGGCTGGGCGGAGTGGCAGCCGAACACGCGCGCCTCGTACGAGGCGGTGGAGACGACGCCGCGATGGCCGGGGAAGCCGACGAGCACCGGCTTGCCGACGAGGTCCGGGTTCCGGATGCGCTCGACCGCGACAAAGAAGGAATCGAGGTCGAAGTGAGCGATGCGGCGCGGGCGGCGGGGACCCGTGGGTGCGGGCGCGCGGCTGGTCATGTCCACCCCCGATGGCGCGGGAGAAGCCTCGCTCCGAGGATAGGGAGGAGGGGACGCGGTCGGCTAGGAACCCGCGGCAGCGCTGGCGTCGGCGCGTGCGTCGTCTTCGACACCGTCGGGCAGCTCGTTGGTGGTCGCCTCGCCGGCGGCACCGTTGGGACGGTAGTGCGAGCGCTCCACGAGGCGAAGCCCCTCGATCTCGGCCTCGGTGACGGCCTGGACGGCTTCCTCGGGCCTCGCGCCGGCGCGGACGCGGCGCATCACGGCGACGCCGGCCGCGACGACCAGCGCGGAGGAGATCGCGGCGCCGCCCGCGAGGAACATGTGACGGCGCTTCATCTCGGGGAACCGATCGATGGCCTCGTGCGCCAGGCGAATGGCGCCGTGCGCCAGCTCGTCGACGTGCTCTCCGCCGCTGGCGTGCTTCATCTCATCCGGGAGCTTCATGTAGCTATCTTGCGCCGGTTTCGTCCTACTGCGCTAGTCGTCCTCGCGCGGTCGCGTCTAGTCGATGTTCGCCAGGTCGCGCAGCACTGCAGCGGAGTGGAGGGCGGCGTACACCGCTTCGCTGCCCTTGTTGCCGACGGCGCCGCCGGCGCGGGCCTCGGCCTGGGCGAGCGTGTCAGTGGTCGTGACGCCGAGGGCGACCGGAATGCCGCTCTCGAGGGTGACCTGCATCAGGCCGCGGGCGGTCTCGCCGGCGACGAAGTCGAAGTGGGGCGTCTCGCCGCGGATGACGCAGCCGATCGCCGCGACGGCGTCCGCGCCGCGATCTTCGGCGAGCTCCTGCGCCACAAGGGGGAGCTCGAAGGCGCCGGCTACCCAGCAGACCGTGATGTCGTCCTCGGCGATGCCCATCTCACGCGCCGTCGAGAGCGCGCCATCGAGCATCTTCTTCGTGATCTGGTCGTTGAACATCGACACGACGATGCCGAGCTTCAGCCCGGTCGCGTCGATGTCGTCCTGCCCGATGACGCGCGCCACCTTTGCCTCCGACCCTCGTGAGCGATGCTGTCCGTGTCCCGTGGGCTCAGCGTCTGAGCTCGGGAGACCGTCCTCGCGGCTAGGCCTCCAGGCCGGGCATCGGCTGGTCCAGGATGTGGCCCATCTTGTCCCGCTTCGTCTGGAGGTAACGGATATTGTGCGTGTTGGCGGCGACCTCCAGCGGCACGCGCTCGACGACGCGCAGCCCGTAGCCGTCCAGGCCCGCGCCGCGCAGCTCACCGAACTCGTCCAGCTCCTGGATCTTGATCGGGTTGTTGGTCATCAGGCGCATCTCGCGGACGCCCAGGTCCACGAGGATCTGCGCGCCGACCCCGTAGTCGCGGTTCTCCGCCGGTAGGCCGAGCGCGACGTTCGCCTCGACGGTGTCGAGGCCCTCCTCCTGGAGCTTGTACGCTCGCAGTTTGTTGTGGAGGCCGATCCCACGGCCCTCCTGGTCCATGTAGACGACGACGCCGCGGCCCTCCCCGGCGATGCGCTTCATCGCCGCCTCCAGCTGTTCGCCGCAATCGCAGCGGAGCGAGCCGAAGACGTCACCGGTGACGCACTTGTCGTGGACGCGCACCAGCACCGGCCCGGGTGCAGCGACGTCCCCCATGACGAGGGCGACGTGCTCCTTCTTGTCGAGGTAGGTCCGGTAGCCGATCGCCCGGAACTCGCCGAACTTCGTCGGCATCTGGGCTTCCTCGACGCGCTCGACGAGGCGCTCGTGCGCCATTCGGTACGCGATGAGATCGGCGACGGTCAGGATCTTGAGCTTGTGCTTGCGGGCGAACTTCTCCAGATCCGGCATCCGGGCCATGGTGCCGTCGTCCTTCATGATCTCGCAGACGACGGCGACCGGCTCGAGGCCCGCCATCGCGCAGAGGTCGACCGAGGCTTCGGTTTGGCCGGCGCGCACCAGGACGCCGCCCGGCTTCGCGCGGAGCGGGAAGACGTGCCCCGGGCGTGTGAAGGAGCGCGGCTGCGCCTCCGGGTGCGCGAGCATCTGGATCGTCGTCGAACGGTCGGCGGCGGAGATCCCCGTCGTCACGCCGCGTGCCGCCTCGACGGAGACGGTAAACGCGGTGCCCAGCGGCGCGGTGTTCACGTCCGCCATCGGCTGGAGCCCCAGCTCATCGGCGCGCTGCTCGGGGAGCGGCACGCAGATGAGGCCGCGAGCGTGCGTGGCCATGAAGTTCACAGCGTCCGGGGTGCAGAACTGCGCGGCGAGGACGATATCGCCCTCGTTCTCGCGGTCCTCGTCGTCCGTGACGATGATCATGCGGCCGTTGCGGATTTCCTCGACGGCCTCCTCCACGGTGGCGCGGAGCGGTGAGCGCAGCGGCTTTGCCGTTGTCTTCACGGGAGTCTTCGTGGACGTCTTCGCACGAGGTGCCCTCGTGCCCGTCGCGCCCGAACTGCCCGTGGTAGCTGCACCGGTGGTCTTCTTCGCGGGCATGCTGGCCTCCCTGTTCGTCGACGCCGCGCCCCTGAGTCCGGGGGGCTGTGGTCGCCGCGTTACGCCTTCGCTGCTTCGCGCGCTTCCAGGAGCTGGTCGATGTAGCGCGCGAAGATGTCGGTCTCGAGGTTGATGCGGTCGCCGGGCTTCCGGTGGCGCAGGTTCGTGTGCTCCTGGGTGTACTGCACGAGGGAGACGGAAAAGGACTCCTCGTCGCGGCCCATGACCGTGAGCGAGATGCCGTCCACGCAGACGGGCCCCTTCATGACGATGTACTTCAGATGCTCGGGGTCCGTCTTGAAGCGGGCGATGATCGCCTCGCCCTCCGGCGTGAAGCTGTCGAGCACGCACGTCGTCTCGACGACGCCTCGGACGACGTGGCCGGACATGCGCGTGGCGCCCGTTACGGACCGCTCGAGGTTCACGTACGAGCCGGCGTCGAGCTCCGCGAGGTTCGAGCGCCGGAAGGTCTCCGGCATGACGTCGAACGTCATCGAGTCGTCGTCCATCTTGCGGACGGTGAGGTCAACGCCGTTGACGGCGATGGAGTCGCCCAGCTGCGAGCCCTCGAGGATGGTGTGGCACTCGATCACGAGGACGCCACCGTCGCGTGCGCGGACGCGCCCGACCTCTTCGACGATGCCGGTAAACATGCTTACTCCCGCGTTGTCGACGCGCTCGGCGGTGCGAACGTCGCCGGACCCTCTGCGCTGGTGGCGTCCGGCCACGCCGGTACGCCCGAGATGAGAGTGTCCTCCCCGAGCCGCTCAACCGACAGGTCTCGCAGCCGTGGGGCGTCCGCCATCACCCGTGCGCCGATGCCACTCACGGCGGAGGGCGCCTCGGTCGCGCCAATGATGACAGGCGCAATCACAGCATACAGGCGCTGCACCATCCGCCGGTCGAAGAGGGCGCCGAGGAGGGCCCCTCCGCCTTCGACGAGCAGCGTCAGCACGCCGCGCTCGCCGAGGGCGTCGAGGAGGGCGGATAGCGCGACATAATCCTGGTCGCCGGGCAGTACGAGCACCTCGGCGCCGGTGGCGACAATCGCGGCGCGCCACGCTTCGGGGGCTGCGGCCGTCGTTGCGATGAGCGCGCCCGGGCCGAGGACGCGGGCGTCCGATGAGAGCCGTCCGCGCGAGTCGGTGACGATGCGGAGCGGCTGGTGGGGGTCCTCGACGCCCTCGGGGCGGGCGGTGAGCTCCGGGTCGTCCACGAGGGCGGTCGTCGAGCCCACCATGATCGCGTCGACCTTCGTCCGCAGGTCATGCACCCACGACCGCGCCTCAGGCCCGGACACCCAGCGCGCGTCGCCGGAGGCCGATGCGATACGGCCGTCGAGGCTGCTCGCGTACTTCACGATGACGAACGGCCGCCCGGTGGCGCGGTGGTGCAGGTACCCCTCCAGCAGTCGTGCTGACTCCGCGGCGCCGTCACCGGACGTGACCTCGAGGCCCGCCTCGCGCAGCCGCGCCGCGCCGCTGCCGGCAACGAGGGGGTTGGGGTCGTCGAGGGCGTAGTGCACGGCGGTGACGCCGGCCTCGATGATCGCCTCCGTGCACGGGGGTGTGCGGCCCTGGTGGTTGTGCGGTTCGAGCGTGACGTACATCGTCGCGCCGCGGGCGGCATCGCCCGCCTCGCGGAGCGCCATCACCTCGGCGTGCGGGCCACCGGGTGGCTGCGTGTGGCCCCGCCCCATGACGCGGCCCTCGCGCACGAGGACCGCTCCGACTGCCGGGTTTGGCGAGGTCGTGCCGAGGGCGGCATCAGCCTCCTCCAGCGCGATACACATGAACTCGGACGGTTCGGGGTTCATCGTGCCGCGATGCTAGCGGCCGCGCGCTTGGGCTACCGCGACTGGTAGTCGCGGTAGATGCGGCTGGCCGTCGGCAGCTCCTGGCCCTGGTAGCGCGAACGTAGGTCGGGGTGGCCGTACGGCCGGTCCGCCGGCGTGGTGAGGTTCTGGAACGAGAGCTGCCCGATCTTCATCCCGTAGTAGAGTCGGATGGGCAGCGTCGACACGTTCGAGAGCTCCATCGTGAGGTGCCCCTCGAACCCCGGGTCGACGAACCCCGCGGTCGCGTGGACCAGCAGGCCGAGGCGGCCGAGCGACGACTTCCCCTCGACGCGGGCCACGATGTCGTCCGCGAGCTTCACGCGTTCCACGGTGGAGCCCAGGACGAACTCGCCGGGGTGGAGGATGAACGGTTCGTCGTCCGCGATCTGCTCGGGCTCGGTGAGCTCCGGCATCTCCTCGCGGATATCGATGTAGGGCTGGCGGTGGTTTCGGAATACCCGGAAATGGCGGTCCAGGCGGATATCGAGCGAGGCCGGCTGGAGGGCGTTGTCACCCAGGGGATCGACGACGAGGCGCCCTGTCTCGAGGGCCTCTCGGATCGAACGGTCGCTCAGTACCAACTCAGGAGCCCCTCAACTGGCGGGGAGAATGCCGGGCGGGGAGACGCGCGAATCGCAGCCGAGCGTACCACCGCGTCCGGCTTGGGTCGCTCCTGGCGCGTGCCCTCGCTCAGCGGATCCCGCAGAACGCGAGGAGCGCACGAGCGCCCTCCGCGGCATGGGCGCCCACCGGCATCGCAGCGAGCGCGACGGCCGCGGCGTTCGCGGCGGCCACCCAGCTCGCGAGACGCAGGAGGCGTCCGCGGGCGCTCCGCCCATCGGGTGGCACGCTACGCCGCACGACGTTCCGCGTACGCGATGGCGTCACCGGCGTGCCGCGCCTCCCACGCATCGACCACCGCCAGGAAGGCCTGCACGCACGCCGGGTCGAAGTGTCCGCCGGCGCCATCGAGGATGATCGGGACCGCCTCGTCGCGCGAGTACGCGGGGCGGTAGGCGCGGTTCGATCTCAGGGCGTCGTAGACGTCCGCGACCGCCGCGATACGCGCCTCCAGCGGGATCGCGGCGCCGCGGAGTCCCTCCGGATAGCCGAGCCCGTCCCACCGCTCGTGGTGGTAGCGGATCACGTTCGCCTCGGTCTTCTGGTCGAAGTGGTGACGGAGCATCTCCGATCCGCGGACCGGGTGCTCCTTGATCACGTCATACTCAGGGTCGGTCAGGCCGCCGGGCTTATGCAGGACCGCGTCCGGCACGCCGATCTTGCCAACGTCGTGCAGGAGGCTCCCGGCCGCGATCGCGCGCAGCCGGCGCGGCTGCAGGCGCATCTCCTGTCCGATGAGGACCGCGAGCGCCGCGACGCGTTCGCCGTGGCCCAGCGTGTAGCCGTCCCGGGCTTCGAGCGCCGCCGACAGCGCCACGATCGGTTCGGTGAAGCCGGAGCGGAGCTGCTCGAGCACGTCGGAGACGGTGAGGGCCTCCAGCGCGCGGACGGTCTGCCCGCGCGAGTACTCGATCACCATGCCCCAGAAGATCGCGAGGAACCCCGAGAGCAGCTGCACGTGGTACAGCCAGAACGTTCCCGTCCACGTGGCGCCCACCTCGACCGAGATCTGCGCCTCGACGAGCAGGATGGCTCCGATGGCCGCCGCGCCGTGGAGCTGGATGCCGGAGAAGCGGTAGCTCCTGGCGAACTGCCAGGCTGCGAGCGTTCCGAGCGCGGCCACCGCGCCCGTAGTCCCGATGGACGCCGTCCGGCTGCTGACGAGTATTGAGGGCACCAGCCACGGCGCGGTGAAGGCAAGCGCGGCGTACGCGAGCACTGCGGCGATGCCGGTGATGAGGACGGCGCAACGCCAGCGCGTGAGCCAGTCTTCCGCGCGGGCCGGCCATCGCACCGCGGCGGCGGCGAGGAGCGCCACGGAGGCGAGGATCGCCAGCCGCGAGGAGGCGCCCGTCACGTTGTAGAAGCGACCACCCGAGGCCCGGGCCGGGGCGGGGGCCGCCGGCGGTGTCGCGTCAGGATTCGGGAAGTAGGAGCCGAGGTAGGAAGCGCCGCCCTCGGCCGCGTACTCGGCTCCGCCGGAGCTGTACGAGGGCACCGGAGACGCGCTCGCAGCGGACCTCGCCGGGCTGTCGAGGATGAACCCGGGCGTCGCGAGGCCGTGCACCGAGAAGATCCCCGACATGGAGATGAAGGAGAGCGCGATCAGCGTCACCCGCCAGTTCGCGGCGCGGCTGGCCGCGACGCCGGCGATCAGCGCCAGCGCGGCGCAGAGCAGCGCGGCCGCGCTGACGATCCAGAAGTGGCCGGTCGGGCTGTTCCACGCCCAGCCCGCGCCGGCATCCTCGCGCGTGCGCAGGAACAGGAGCGCGGCCGTGGACGCCCCGATGAGCACGAGCCAGGGCAGCACGTTCGGCAGAGCTCGACGCATGATTCCCCCGATGAGCTACGGCGATCATCGACACTGCGCGCCAAACCCTTAGGGGCGGGGCGAGACGGGAAACGCGGAGGCCGCCCCGGGCGGGGGCGGCCTCCGGACGTGCGGGCCTACCTGGGCGGGCGCCGGGGCCCGCACGACCTTTCGACGTTGCGAGCCTACTTGATGCCGTAGACCACGGTGACGTTCACGCGGAGCTCCTGCTCGCCGGGGTTGACCGGTGTCGAGCCGCCCAGGCCGCCCTGCGCGCGTTCCACGGCGGGGTAGTACAGGTCGCCGCTGAGGCTCGTCGACTCGTTGATGCTCATCGCGTCCCCGAGCTCGACGCCGGCGGCCTCAGCCAGCACCTCGGCGTGGGCGTGAGCGTTCGCGACCGCCTCGCGGCGCGCGTCAGCGAGGTGCTCCTCCGGGTCCTCCACGGTGAACGAGATGCCGTTCACGCGGACTGCGTCCCCGCCGGCGGCGATCGCGCCGTCCAGGACGGCGGACACGCTGTCGAGGTTGCGGACCTTCACCTGCACGGAGTTGGAGACGATGTAGCCGACGATCTGCGGGGCCTTGTCGTCGGCGTACTGGTACTGCGGGTAGATGTTGAAGAACTGGGTCTGGATGTCCTTGTCCTCGACCCCCTCGTCGTTCATCGCCTCCTGCATCGCGGACATCGCGTCGGCGGCCTGGCCGCGCGCGTCCGCCACGGTCCCGGCGGTCACCTCGATGCCGAGGTTCACGATCGCGATGTCTGGTTGCACCGAGACGGTGCCCTCGCCCGAGACGGCGATGCCCTGCGTCGCGGTGCCGTCCGCGACCGTGACCTCGGTCCTGGGGGTGCAGGCGACGCCCAGCGCGAGGATCGTGCCGGCGCCGATGAGGACGGCGATGCGTCGAAGCTGCTTCGTCTTGATCGGGTTCACTCTGGTGCCTCTTTCGTGTGAGCCGGGCCTGGCCGACCGCGAGGCACCGTGCCTCGCTACCTGGTCGAGTTTCCCGAGCGTCGGCTCCAGGCGGTGAGTGCCGACATCGCGGTCAGCAGTCCGGCCAGGATTCCGAGCGCGGGGGCCATGCCTCCCACACTCTCAGACGCATCCTCGACGAGTTCGGTTCCCGTCGGCAGCGGCCGAAGTTCCCCGGCCGATCGGGACGAGTCACCCGGCGCGGTTTCGACCGTCTCAGGGCCCTTCGAGGAGGCTTCGGCCGTGAGGGTGCTGGCCACCCCGGCGTCCTCGGCGCTCTCGGCGCCGGCGGCGCTGGACGCGCCGGACGCACCGCCGTCCTCGGGCTTGGGCATGGCGAGCGAGGCCGTGCCGACCTCCGAACCGCCGCCGCCGGTGGTGTCGGTGCTCGGCGTCTGAGTGCCGGCCGGGGCTGGAGCGAGCATCGCGCCCGCGGCCTCGCCCTGGCCCGGCTCGAGCGCCGGCCCGGAGGCTGCCGCGTCCTCGGCCTGCGCCTGGAAGGACTCGACGGCCTCCTCCTGGAGGGTGGCGATCGGTGTGCTGCCGGAGGGGTTGTTCACCAGGGCGACGACGAAGAACAGCGCGGCCACAGCAGCGGAGGCGCGCATGAACAGCTCGGAGCGCCGGAAGATCGCGAGCGAGCCGCCACCGAGCCCGGACGCTCGGGTGGCCGCAGCGCCGGGCGCACCCGCCACCGCCACGTCAGCCGGGATCGCGAAGGACCTGGGCGCGCGGACCTCGCCCAGGGCGCCGAAGGCGCTGCGCATCAGGCCGAGGTCGCTCAACAGCTCGGCGGCCGCGTCGTCGCGAGCGATCAACGCTTCCACCTCGGCCGCCTCGGCCTCGGTCACTTCTCCATCGAGGTACGCCGACAACTGCTCGAGCAGCAGGTCCTCGCTGCCCGCACCCGGGTCGTCGTGGACGGGATCGTTGTCGCGTCGTCTCCAGAACATCAGGTTCACCGCCTGACTCCTAGACGCTCCACGGCATCCGCGAGTTCCCGAGATTCGAGGATCACGGCGCGCAGCTTGCCTCGCGCACGGCTGAGGCGCGACTTCACCGTGCCCAGCGCGAGGCCGGTCGCGTCCGCGATCTCGCGGTAGTCCATCCCGTGAATGTCGGAGAGCACCACGAGTTCGCGCCAGTCGTCAGGCAGCGTCATCAACGCCTGCTCCAGCGCCACTCGCATCTCGCCGCGCTCGGCCTCGTCTTCCGGCGACGGCTCGTCACCGGGTGGGTCCAGGTCGGGGCGGTCGGGGTCGTCGCGCGCCTCGTCCAGGCTGCGTGCCGGGCGCCGCGCACGGCGTCGCAGCTCGTCTCGGGCCTGGTTCGCCGCGATGGTGAACACCCACGACCGGAACGAGCCCCCACGGAACGTGTCGATGCGCTGCCACGCCTTGATGAACGCGTCCTGCGTGGCGTCCTCGGCGGCCTGGGGCGAGCCGAGCATGCGGAGCGTGAGGCTGTAGACCCCGTCCTGGAAGCGCGCGACGAGGGCGTTAAACGCCGGCAGTTCGCCCGCCCGAGCGCGGTCGACCAGCGCGTCGAGTATGTCGTCGGTGCCGGAGGACGAGCTCGGGATGGGGGTGGTCATGTGCCGATCAGGGGATGCCTCAGGGCGCATCATTCGCCCCCGGCCGCGGGCCGAGGGTAGCATGCGGCCTGCCTACGTTTGGGCCATTCCGCGCGCCGGACGGGCCATCGGCTGGAGGCGATGATGCCGATCTGCGGCGGACACGAGCTGCTCGCGGCAGCCGAGCGTGGCGGATACGCGGTCCCGGGGTTCAACGTCTCCAACATCGAGATGATCCGCGGTGTGATCGCCGCCGCCGAGGCGAAGCGTGCCGGCGTCTTCCTCCAGTTCAACCCGTCCAACCTGGAGCACATGGGTGGTGTCGAGGTGACGGCCGCGACCGCGCGCGCCTACATCTCGGAAGCGCGCGTTCCGATCGCGCTCCACCTGGACCACGGGCCCAGCGTGGACCTCGTGCGCCGCGCGGTCCGTGCCGGCTTCACCTCGCTCATGTTCGATGGGTCGACCTTCCCGCTGGAGCGGAACCGGCGCGAGACGATGGCGGCGTACGCCGTGGCCCAGGAGGCGCGCCTCGTGCTCGAGGCCGAGCTGGGTCACGTGGGTGGCCGCGAGCCGGGCGTCGCGACGTCGGAACGCGTCCTCACCGATCCTGAGTCGGCGGCACGGTTCGTCGAAGACACCCGGGTTGACTCGCTCGCGGTCTCGGTCGGCACCGCCCACGGGCTCGCGGGCGAGATCGACGTGCTGCTGCTGCGCGAGATCCGAGCGGCGGTGCGCGGCCTGCCGCTCGTGCTGCATGGCGGTTCGGGCGTCACGCCGGGGGATATGCGCCTGGCCGTTGAGCAGGGCATCCGCAAGGTGAACGTCAGCAGCGAGCTGCACGCCGCATTCGCGCACGCGATCGCCGGCGCGACAGGGAACGACCCCAGGCCCGCCCTGCGTGCGGCCCGCGACGCCGTCGCCCAGGCGGCGGAGGACCGAATCGACCTCCTCGGAGCGGCGTTCTCGGCCTGAGCACCACGCGCTCAAACGTACGGTCTACCTATACTCGCAGCGATGTCCTCAGACGCCGCACGCTTCCCCGACCAGCCTCCCCGCGAGGCGAACGAACCCGGGGAGGGCGAGCGCGGGCCGACCGAGGATCCCCTGGAGCCTGCCCTCGCTGCCGGTCCGCTCGATCCGGCTGAGCTCGAAGCCTCCGCCGTCACCGGCACGCTGCCGGCGCGGCCACCCTGGTACGAGGCGATCTGGCCGTGGGGCCTGAGCGGCGTGCGCGAAGCGATCGACGTTTTCGTCCTCGCGCTGATCATGCTCATCGCCGTGCGGTTCGTCGCCTACAACTACATCGTCGATGGTCCCTCGATGCAGCCGACGTTCCATGACGGCGAGTTCGTGGTCGTGAACCGGCTGGCCTACCGCTCCTTCGACCTCTCGTGGCTGCCGGGACAGGGCGAGGACGGCTGGCGGCCGTTCGGTGAACCCCGGCCGGGAGACGTCATCGTCTTCAGGCAGGTCTCGAGCGGCATCGCGAAGGACCTCATCAAGCGCGTGATCGCAGTCGAAGGCCAGACCGTCGAGGTCCGGGGTGGGACGGTGTACGTCGACGGCGAGGCGCTCGACGAGCCGTATATCTCCGCGCCGCCCGATTACGAGGTGCCCCCGACGACCGTCCCGCCGGGCGAGTTGTTCGTCCTTGGCGACAACCGCATCAACTCCGCGGACTCGCATCTCTTCGGTCCCATCGAGGAGTCACAGGTCGTCGGGCGGGCCGACCTGCGCTACTGGCCCGTCGACGCCATCGGACGGATCGAACACGTGCTCGGGGTCGGGGAGGACACCGCACCGGCTGTGCAGCCGTAGCCTTCGCGCGTTCTCGCCCTCAATGGGGGCGTGCCTATACTCGATCCGATGTCCTTCACACCCACTCCGTCGGGCGATGACCTTCGGCGACACGACGAGCCCGGCACCCCGCTTCCCTGGAGCACGCCCCTCGCCTCAGACCCCGCCCCACCGTCCCCCGGCTACCCGGAGGACCTCGCGGCCTTCTCCCACGGTGGCCTGGGCTCCGTCGACCCGTGGAACGAGAGCACCGGCTGGCAGCGAGCCGTGTGGCCGTGGGGCATCGGGGGGCTCGTCGAGACGCTCGACGTGGTCATCCTGGCGCTCGCGATGTTCCTCTGCGTCCGCTTCGTCGCGCACAACTACATCGTCGATGGCGCCTCGATGGCGCCGACCTTCGAGGACAGCGACTTCCTGATCGTGAACCGCCTGGCCTATCGGTCGTTCGATCTCTCGTGGGTTCCCGGTCTCGACAACGACGAATGGCGGCCGTTCGGTGAGCCGAAGCAGGGCGACGTCATCGTGTTCGTCTACCAGGAGAACCCCGTCGAACGAGACTTCATCAAGCGCGTCATCGCCGTTCCCGGCCAGACCGTCGAGGTGACGGGCGGCGTCGTCTACGTCGATGGGGACCCGCTGGACGAGTCCTACATCGCGCAGGCGCCGGCGTACGAGATGCCACCCACGGTCGTGGAGCCCGGAACCCTGTTCGTCCTCGGCGACAACCGGAACAACTCGTTCGACTCGCACTCGTTCGGGCTGATCGAGGAGGAGTCCGTCGTCGGGCGGGCCGACCTCCGATACTGGCCGATCGACCGCTGGTGGCTCGTCAACCACGGTCTCCATGTCGCCTCGGATGCGGCGGTGGGCGCCGCGAAGGCAGGGGAAGGACTCGCAGCAGCATGGTGGTAGATGCCGAGGTGATGGAGGCGCTGACCGCCTCCGGTGCGTTCCTCTCCGGTCACTTCCAGCTCTCCTCGGGGCGTCACTCGGACGCGTACGTCGAGAAGTTCAACCTGCTCCAGTGGCCCCAGTACACGGAAATGGTGTGCCGCAAGATGGCGGCATGGGGGCGCGACTACACCCCTGAGACCGTCGCCGGGCCGACAACCGGCGGCGTCCTCCTGGCCTACGAGGTCGGCCGACAGCTCGGCCTGCGTGGCATCTTCGCGGAACGGGCGGCTGAAGGTGGACGCTCCTTCCAGCGAGACTTCAGGCTCCGACCCGGCGAGCGTGTCATGGTCGTCGACGACATCACTTCGACCGGCGAGGCTGTCGTCGACACGATCGAGGCGGTGCGGAAGGCCGGCGGCGACCCGGTGTGCGCGGCCGTGATCGTCGACCGCTCGGGCGGTGCCATCGACGTTGGCATTCCTCTCTTCGCCGCGACCGAGATCTCGATGCAGACCTGGGCGCCGGAAGATTGCCCCCTCTGTCCGCAGGGCGTTCCTCTCAAGATCACCTAGGTCGAGTCGCCAGGACCATGAGGGGCACCGGGCCTCCCGGTTGCCCTCGGACGAGGTTGCCCTCGGACGACGGCGCCTAGCGAGGCGCGATCGCCGGGACGATCACCGGCAACCCCGTGTCCGGGTGCTCCAGCACGCGGACATGCGCCCCGTAGACCTGGGCGACGTGCTCGGGAGCGAGGACGGTCTCGGGCGCCCCGCTGGCGACGACGCGGCCACCGTCCATGAGCACGAGCCGGTCGCAGAAGGCCGCGGCGAAGGTCAGGTCGTGCAGCACGACCAGCACGCCGACGCCGTCGGCGGCGAGATCGCGTAGCAGCTCCAGGACCTGGGCCTGCGCGTCCGCGTCGAGGTTCGCTGTCGGTTCGTCGAGGAGCAGGAGCCGCGGTTCTTGCGCGAGCGCGCGGGCGATGAACGCACGCCGGCGCTCGCCCCCCGAGAGCGTGCCGAGGCGTCGCTCCGCGAGGTGGCCGCAGCCGGCGCGAGCCATCGCCGACCGCGTCACCTCGTGATCGTGCGCGCTCTCACGTCGTAGCAGCCCGAGGTGCGGATACCGCCCCAGCATCACCAGGTCCTGCACGGTCATGGCGAGCGGCGCCTCCGGGAGCTGCTGGACGACGGCAACGTGGCGGTACAGCTCCGCCCGGGGGATATCGGAGAGGAGCCGGCCCTCGACGTGGACGCTCCCCTCGCACCCTCGCACGCCCGTGGCCGCGCGGAGCAGGGTGCTCTTCCCGGCGCCGTTCGGCCCGACGAGTCCGACGACCTCGCCGGCATCGACGCGGAGGTCGACGCCGTGGACGAGGGTGCGGCCCTCGATGGCCACGGTCACGGAGCGGAGATCGAGCAGGGCGGCGGTGGCGAGCGTCACAGGAACACCCGCCGCCCGCGCAGCAGGGCGATGAAGAACGGGCCGCCGAGGATGGCCGTCAGCACGCCGACGGGGACTTCCCGCGGCTGAATGATCGTGCGCGCCACGAGGTCCACGCCGATGAGGAAGGCGGCTCCGCCGAGGATCGTGACGGGCAACGTGCGTCGAAAGTCGGTGCCGAACATGAGCCGCGCCATGTGCGGGACGATCAGGCCGAGGAACCCGATGACGCCGGCCACGGCGACCGCCGTCGCGGCCGCGAGCGAGCCTGCGGCGAGCAGGATGAGCTTGGTGCGGAGCACGTCGATCCCGAGGTGGCCCGCCTGCTCCTCGTCGAGCTGGAGGACGTTGAGGGCGCGCGCGTGCAGCGCGACGACGGTGATGCCGGCCACCATGTACGGGGCGCCGAGGAGGAGCTTCTCCCACGAGACGGTGTTGAAGCCCCCGAAGAGGAACGTGAGGATCGGCTGCGAGACGGCATCCTCGCTGTTGATGATCACGAACGACGTGATCCCGCCCCAGACCGCCGAGAGCGCCACGCCGGCCAGGATCAGTGAGCCGTTGTCCAGCGTCGCCGCCGTCCGTGCCGTCATGTAGACCACGAGCACGGTCCCCATCCCGCCCACGAACGCGAAGAGCGGCAGCGAGACGAAGCCCGTCGAGTCGACCGGGAGCGGGGAGACGTAGGCGAGAGCGACCGCGAGGCCGGCGCCCGCGCCCACGCCGAGGAGGTACGGGTCAGCCAGCGGATTCCGGAAGCACCCCTGGTAGGCCGACCCCGACACCGAGAGGGCGGCACCCACGAATCCCGCCGCGAGGACCCGCGGGAGGCGTATGTCGAACACGATGCGCTCCCAGGACGCCGAGGCTGCGCCCGTGTCGAGGTCGATGAACGGCAGGCGGTCGAGGAGCATCCTCACGACGACCTCGAAGGGGATATCCGCGGCACCCTGGGTGAGCGCGTAGAGCGTGACGAAGACGAGCACGGCCGTGAGTGCCACGACGCCGGGCAGGGCGGGGAGCCGCTGGACGTGGCTGCGGGCGGTCACAGCCAGATCGCGTGTCGCCATCGGGCGCCTCGGTGCACTCCAGGCGAAACAACCGAGGGCTAGCGTTGGCGTGGCCGGGTCGGCCGCGGACGCTTGCCGTCGCCTGTCCTCGCAGGTTCGACAAGAGATGTGCGCCGGCCGGCGGTGCTCTGGCTTCTCGGCTTCGGGTCCTCGATGGAGGGGGTCCTCGATGGAGGGGCGGGCCGGGTCACAGTTGCGGGACAGCGTCGGGCTTGCACCGACTTCCCCGCGGGCCGAACGAATTGAGTCTACCACCGGCTTCGATGAGGGCGATGCCCCAATGGGCTGCCCCGGCCCGCGATGCTCGAGGGCTACCCGGACGCGCCGCCGTTCTGCTCCAGGAGGTACTGGACCGCCTCGAGGTAGAAGTCGTCCTCCGGCTGGAGGCGGAGCGCCTCGTCCATCTCCGCGAGGGCGCCGGCCCAGTTCTCCGGATCCTCTACGAGGAGCCCGAACGCGCGCACGGCGTGCGCTGCGGCGAGGTCGGGAGCCGCCTCGATCGCGCGCTCGGTATAGTCGAGCAACCAGAGGGCGGTGGAGTCTTCCCAGCCGTCCTCGGCGACGGTGCCGGCGATGAGCGGTCCCGTGGGGGACAGGGCTTGCGCGGGGCTGTGGGGCCGCATGAGGTCCACCGCCGCGTCGTACTCGCCGGCCAGGACGTTCGTGATGAACGGCTGTTGCTCCGACCCGGCGTCGGCCAGCCGCGCCTCGGCGATGCGGGAGATGAGCGTGTAGAGCCAGAACACGTCGACGTTGTCGGGCGCCATGTTGCTGGCCTCCGTGACCGAGTCGAGGGCGCGCTGCCACAGGTCGGCCCCGGCGTAGATCGCCGCGACCTCGGTCAGGTCGGTCATGAGCTGGTCGTCGTCGGCGACGCCGGCCAGGGGGACCTCGACGAGCTCCCCGTCCATCCAGCGGTAGATGACCTCGCTCCACGCGCGGACGCCGCAGGCGTAGCAATAGACATAAGGATCGGTGGCATTGAGGACGACCTCGCGAGGCTCGCTGCCATCGAGGTCGACGATGGTCGCCGCGCCGGGACTCGAGGAGAACCACCACAGCACCGAGCTCAGGTCCACCCCGTCGAAATGCAGCAACTCAAAGGTGCCGCTGTGTGCGCCGCTGAGTCCGTCGATGGCGATCCAGGCAGCGCCGGCATACTCGGCAGCGACGACCTCGATCTCCGCGAACGTCGGGCCGGAGGCGAGCGTGGTGTTGGCGAGCTCCACCCAGTCGTCGCCGCTGCGCTCGTAGACGCCGGCGACGTGTTCGCGAGCCTCAGGAAGGTCGTAGATGCCGGGCCCGGAGGTCACCGCGACCCATAGCTCCCGATCCGAGGTCGTGAACGAGGCCGTCACCACCTGGATGCCGTCGAGCGCATCGCGCGTCTCGGCCGGGTCGAGGCCGATCGTCAGACTGCTGAGCAGGTTGCGGCGCAGCTGGGCCTGGGAGTCGGTGGTGGCCGTGGCGGTCATGCTCACGGTCGCGCTGGCCGTCCCGGTGGTGGACGTGCTGGACGTGCCAGTCAGGGTTGGGGAGGAGGTGGTACTGGCGGGCTCCGTCGCGGTGGAGGAGGGCGACGAGGTGGAGGTCTCGGAGGTGCCCTCCGCCGTGGGCGCGCCATTCGCGTCGCCGCAGGCGACGACGGCAAGCGCGACGAGTGCCGCAGCCATCACGGTGGCGACTCGGGAGCCGGAGCGGGGTCGGATCGGTTGAGCCATGAACCTCTATGGTCGCGCCCGCGCGGCTACGCGCCATAGGCGCACGCCAGCGATGATGAATGTGTGAATTAGGGGATGTATCAGTGGCCCGCGAGGATCTCGCGCTCCTCGGACGTCAGCGGGGGCGCCGAGTGCAGCTGTCGGAGGCGGTCGATGCGGTCCGCGAGCGGCGGATGTGTCGACCACAGGGACGAGGATCGCGCCTCGAACTTCCGGATCGGGTTCACGATGTAGAGGTGCTGGGTGGAACGGTTCGCGGCCTCGAGCACCTCGCGGTCGGTGCCGAGCTTCCACAGCGCGCTCTCGATGCCCATGGGATTGCGGGTCAGCTCCACGGCAGTCGCATCCGCCAGATACTCGCGCTGCCGGCTCACGGACATCTGCACCAGGCGGGCGGCGATTGGCGCGAGGATCGCCAGGACGAGGGCGACCGCGAGCATGATCAGCTGGAAGACCCCTCCGCCTCCGCCTCCGCCTCGATCCGACCGTCGGCTGCGCCCGTGTCCGAAGAAGAAGCTGTAGCGCAGGAACATGTCCGCCATCAGTGCGACCCCGCCGACGAGGACGCCGATGAGGAGCATGAAGCGGATGTCGTAGTTCCGGACGTGCCCGAGCTCGTGGGCGATCACTCCCTGGAGCTCCTCGCGGTCCAGACGGTCGAGGAGCCCCTCCGTCACGGCGACCGAGGCATGCTCCGGGTCGCGCCCGGTGGCAAAAGCGTTCAGCGCCGAGTCGGGGATGACGTAGACCTTCGGCATCGGCACGTTCGCCGCGATCGCCATCTCCCGGACGACGTTCATCAGCTGCTGGTGCGTGGCCTCGTCGGCGGGCTTCGCACTCGAGGCGGCCAGGACGGCACGGTCGCCCGCGTAGTACGAGCCGAGGGCGAGCACGATGGCGAACACCACCGCGATGACCGTGAAGCCGAGGCCGCCGTACGGGTCGCCGGTGGTCCCGACTCCGATCGAGAACCCAAGCACGCCGAGGATCACGCCCACGCTGATCAGCAGCAGCAGCGACTTCCGCTTGTTGGCGGACTGCTGGGCATAGAAGGTCATGCGGGCAGCCATGGGACGCTCGCTCAGCGGGACTCAGGAAGAGTGCGCTAGCGCAGCCGGACCTCCGGAACCTCTCGCGCGCCCTCTTCGGCCTCGAAGAACTCGCGCTTCCCGAAGCCGAACATCCCCGCGATGAAGACCGCCGGAACCGTCGCGATGGCGGTGTTGTAGTCGCGCACGGTGGCGTTGTAATGCTGCCGCGAGAACGAGATCTGGTTCTCGGTGGTGGTCAGCTCTTCCTGCAGGCTGAGGACGTTCTGGTTCGCCTTCAGATCCGGGTAGTTCTCCATCACGGCGAACAGGGAGCGCAGCGTCTGGGTCAGCTGGTTCTCCGCCTGTGCCTGCTCGGCCGGGCCGCGGGCTCCCGCGGCGACCGCATCCGCCCGGGCCTGGGTGACGCGAGTGAGCGTTTCCTCCTCGAACTCCATGTAGCCGCGGACGGCGTTCACAAGGTTCGGGATGAGGTCATGCCGGCGCTTCAGCTGGACGTCGATCTGCGACCACGCCTCGTCCACGCGCAGCCGTCGCTGCACCAGGCCGTTGTAGAGCGCCACCACGATGAGGGCGATGAGCACCACGATGCCCAGCACCACGAGAAGGACGATGAATTCCATGCCGCAGACTCCCGTGCGAACGCGCGCGTCTGAGCGCGCAGGAGTCAGGATACGCCACCAAGATGCGCTCAGCGGCCAGAACGGCCTGCCCGCGTAGAGGCCTTCGTCCCGCCGCGGTCAGCGACCTGTTTGTTCTACCGTTCGCGCGGGTCCTGGGTTCACACGGCGCGCCGGACCCTTGTTGACGAGCACATACAATCCCGGCCGGGGGGCGGATGGCTGCACCACGCGTGGTCGTCGAGGAGCGCGGCTCCCTGGTTGAGGTGTTCCTCGTGGCGCTCCGCCTCGGTCTGACCTCCTTCGGCGGGCCCGTCGCGCACCTCGGCTACTTCCACGAGGAGTACGTCGTCCGGCGCGCGTGGCTCGATGAGCGGCGCTACGTCGACCTCCTGGCGTTGTGCCAGTTCCTGCCGGGCCCGGCGAGCAGCCAGGTCGGCATCGCCATCGGCACCGTGCGGGCGGGGTACCTCGGCGGCATCGCCGCGTGGATCGGCTTCACGCTGCCCTCGGCGCTCGCGCTCATCGCGTTCGCGCTGGTCGTCGGCGAGCTGGACGTCGCCGATGCAGGGTGGCTGCATGGGCTGAAGCTCGCAGCGGTCGCCGTCGTCGCGCAGGCGGTGTGGACGATGGCGCGGAACCTCGCCACCGGCCGTGAGCGCGCGACGATTGCCATCGTGGCGGCCGCGACGGCGCTCGTCGCGCCGAGCCCGATCACGCAGGTTGGCGTGATCGTCGGCGGCGCAGTGCTCGGCGGGGTCCTCTTCCGCGAGGAAGCGCCTGTCGGAGGCCAGGCGGCGCCGGTGCGTCGCGGGCTCTCGGGGCTCTGGCTGGGGTTGTTTGTCCTCGGGCTGGGCGGCCTCCCGGTGCTCGCGGCGGTCGTCGACCAGCAGGCGGTGCACGTCGTCGATGCGTTCTACCGCGCCGGCTCGCTCGTGTTCGGTGGCGGCCACGTCGTCCTGCCGCTGATCGAGCGGGAGGTGGTCCCGCCGGGCTGGCTCGACGCGGACACGTTCATCGCCGGTTACGGGGCGGCGCAGGCCGTGCCTGGCCCACTCTTCACCTTCGCCGCCTACCTCGGAGCGGCGTTCGAGCCGAAGCCGCATGGCGTGGCGGGCGGCCTCCTTGCCCTCGGGGCGATCTTCCTGCCGTCGTTCCTTCTCGTGTGGGGGGTCCTGCCGTTCTGGGAACGGCTGCGCGCCGTCCCCGCAGTCCGCTCCGCCCTTGTCGGCGTGGGGGCTGCGGTCGTCGGCATCCTGGTGGCGGCGCTGTACGACCCCGTATGGACGAGCGCCGTCTTCGACCCGCGCGACCTCGCACTGGCGCTCGCGGCGTTCGGCCTGCTCGTCGCCTGGAGGCTGCCGCCGTGGCTCGTGGTGGTGTTCGCCGCGGCTGGCGGGGAGCTGCTTGCGCGGGTCTAGCTCCGGCTGGAACCGCTCAATTGATTAGCTGATATATCATACCGCCTGGCGAGGCGACCCCAGAGCACGCCGAACACCGCCGCGGGCCGCATGAGACCGCGGCCATCTGGAACCGGGCACGCACTGACCTCGCACGCGGACGCGTCCGTCCTTCGCTATGACCTCTCCGCCACGCTGGCCGGCCACGACCGTGCGAGGATCTTCAGCATGCCCGGGCGACGCGTGGCCGTCATCGACATCGGGTCGAACTCTGGCCGGGTCGTCGTGCTCCAGATCGCGGAGCGCGGTGTCCTCGAGGTCATCGATGAGTTGCGCGCCCCGCTGCGTCTCGCGCGCGCCCTGGATCACGAGGGGCGTCTCACGAACCGGGCGTTCGAGACGGCGCTGGACGCGATGGGCGACTTCGTGGCGCTCGCGCACGGGCAGGGCGCGGAGGAGATCAGGGCGGTCGGCACGTTCGCGATGCGCGAGGCGAAGAACGGCGGCGTGCTCGCCGAGCTGATCCGGGAGCGCTTTGGCGTGACCGTCGAGATCGTCGATGGCTACCGGGAGGCGCGGCTGGGCTTCGTCGGCGCGGTGTACGGCATCGATGTGAACGACGGGCTGAGCGTCGACATCGGCGGCGGGTCACTGCAGATCGTGCGCTTTCGCGATCGCGCACCGGAGCATGCCTGGACGTTCCCCTTCGGTGCGCTGCGGCTGACGGACCAGTTCCTCCAGTCCGACCCTCCGAAGAACGGCGAGGTGCGCGCCCTCCGGAAGCACCTCCAGCAGACGATGAGGGAGGCGGGGATCCCGACGCTGAGCGAGGGCGAGGCGCTGGTCGGCACCGGCGGCACGATCCGCAACCTGGCAAAGGTGGGCCTCCGCCGCGCGCACTACCCGATCGGGCGGCTCCACGGCCATGTCCTCGATCGCGATGCACTCCGGCGCATGGCGCGCACCTTCGCCCGCCTGGACGCCGCGGGCCGCGCGGGCGTGCCCGGCCTGAACAGCAGCCGCGTGGACTCCATCGTCGCGGGGGCGACCGCCGTCCACGAGGTGATGGCGTTCGTGCAGGCGTCGCAGCTGCACGTCTCCGGCCAGGGGCTGCGCGAGGGCGCGATTCGCGGGATGGTATCCGAGGCGCTGCCGGCGCCCGAGGTCGTGCGCGCCGCCTCGATCCGATCGCTCTGCCACTCGTTCTCTCGCTGGAACGAGCCCCATGCCGACCGTCGCGCCCGCCTGGCCACCACGCTCTTCGATGCGGTAATGCCGGATGCCGAGCCGCTCCTGCGCGAGGCCCTCGATCACGCGGCCCAGGTCATCGACGTCGGCGCGACGATCGACGTCTACAACCGCCACGCCCGGGCTGCCGACGTCGTGCTGGACTCCGACCTGCAGGGCTTCCGGCACCGCGCGCTCGTCGCGATCGCGTCGATGCTCCTCCAGGCTGAGCGTCCGAGTGCGAGCCTGAAGGCGTTTCGTCCCATCGTCGACTCGCTGTCGGCGGCTGACCTCGCCGCCGCGGCAACCCTGCTCGACCTCGCCGACCAGGTGGAACGGCGTACCGCGCCGTCCGAGGTCCTCGAGCCGACCGTGGTGACGCGCGACGACGCGATCGAGGTGCATGCCCCGGTGTCGCGATGGTGGCGGGGCGAGGAATGCGTCGGGCGCTTCCATGCCACCTTCGGCCGCGAACTTGCCATCGTCTCGACGCTCGACTGAGCCCCGGCCGGTCCTCTGCTCCCCTAATCGGCACCTGACGGGCTGTGACCGCGCTCCGCGTTGGAGCGTGCGCGCGGTAGCCGGCCCCCCAGCCCTCGGTGCCTAGCGGTAACGCCAGCCCCGCGCGATCGCGCGGGGCTGCCACGTCCCCGAACCGATCTCCCGCGCCCTGAAGGCGAGGCCGGCGAGGGCGAAGGACGCGACGGCGATGACCACGAGGACGAGCTGGTGCCACCAGACCACGCCGTCCGAAAGGATTTGTCCAGTGTCGGCGTAGTGGTACGGGGTGATCCACCGCGCCCACCGGATCGCCTCGATGCTGTTGGCAAACGACGAGACGAGATACGAGGCGATCGCGACCACGGCCATCAGGCCTCCGGCCGTACCCCGCCCGGGCGCGATCGCGGCGACGAGCACCGATAGCCCGGCGAACGCCGCCACCAGCGGCACCACCTCGAACGACGCCCGGATGAGCGTCCACAGGCCGAGGCCCTCCAGGTCCACGAACGGCGCGCTGACGATCCAGCCCAGCGAGTTGAGCGCGCAGATGATCGCGAGCCCGATGAAGAGGGCGACCACGCGCGAGCGGAACAGCTCGCCGCGCGAAAGCGGCTGCGCCAGCGTGGTCTCCAGCGTGCCGCGACCTTCATCGCCGGCGAAGAGGCCAGTGCCGGCCATCACGGCATAGATGATCAGGATGACCGGCACCGTCGAGAAGTACTCCGTCTGAAGGAAGTACCTCGGGTCGCCCAGGTCGCCGACGCTGCCGAAGAACTGGAGGAACTCCTCCGGGTACTCGACGTCGGTGAGGAAGCCCTCGAAGGTCGGGAACAGGAACACCATGATCGCCGCGTAGACGGCGATCCCGATGCCGTACCAGACGATGTGCCAGCGCAGGTCGAGGAGCTGGCGGCGAAGGATCGCCCCGTTCACGGCTCCACCTCGTCGCCCCGGTAATAGCCCACGAAGAGTTCCTCCAGCGAGGGCTGTCGCACCGACAGGTCCGCGACCTCGAACACCGCGATCTGTTTCACCAGCCAGTCGATCCCATTCGCCGTCTGGAAGGAGATAGTGCGCTCGCTGCGGGCGGTGATGGTGACGCCCTCTGGCAGGGAGCTGAACGCGTCCGGCGGTACCGGGGCGACGAACGTCACGTCGACGAGCCGCGGCGCCAGCCGGCGCTGCTCGGCGAGGTCGAACACGTCGACGATCTCGCCGCTGCGGACGATGCTCGCGCGCGTGCAGATCGTCTCCACCTCCGCGAGGATGTGGGACGAGAAGAAGACTGTGCGCCCCTCCGCGGCGACTTCGCGGAGGATGTGCTCCACTTCCGCCTGCACGAGTGGGTCCAGGCCCGTCGTCGGTTCGTCGAGGATGACGAGCGGCGGCTGGAACATCAGCGCGAGGATGAGCCCGACCTTCTGGCGGTTGCCGCGGGAGAGCGTCTTCACGTTCCTCGAGGTGTCGAGGGCCAGGCGATCGACGAGACGCGCGAGGTAGGCGCGGTCCAGCGGGCCGCCGCGGACGGCGGCGAAGTAGTCGAAGACCTCGGCGGCGGTCAGGCCGGCAGGCAGCTGGGGGTCGCTCTGCAGGTAGCCGAGCTGACGGCGCGCCCGCACCGAGTCGCGGTTGGCGTCGATGCCGAACACCGAGACGCGGCCCGAGGTGGGGCGGATGAGATCGAGCACGATCCGGATGGCCGTGCTCTTACCCGCCCCGTTCGGGCCGAGGAAGCCGAAGATCTCGCCCGGCCGGACCTGGAGGTCGATCCCCCGAAGAGCCGGCACGGATCCGTACCACTTGACCAGGGATTCCACGAGCAGCGCGTCGGCCATGCCTCGCTCCCCTCGTGGTCAGCGTACGGTTGGACGGCTTCCCCGGCCTAGGCCATGCGCCTACTCCGCCGACTCAGGCAGCGGCGGGTAGACGCGACGCAGCATCAGGAAGCCGATGATGCCGGCGAGCGCCGAGGCGAAGATGATGCCGAGCTTAGCGTCCGTCAGCAGGTGCTCGTCTGTGAACGACAGCTCCGTGATGAGGAGCGAGACGGTGAACCCGATGCCGCCCAGGATGCCCATGCCGACCACGCCGAGCCAGGTCACGCCGGTGGGGAGCTTGGCGCCGAATCGGACCGTGATCCACATCGCGGTGAAGATGCCTAGCGGCTTGCCGACGAGGAGCCCGAAGAACACGCCGAGCGCGACCGGCGCCTTCACCGCCTCGCCGAGGGTGTCCGGGCTGACGGAGACGCCGGCGTTCGCCCAGGCGAACACCGGGACGATCATGAACGCGACCATTGGCGCGAGCTGGTGCTCCAGCCGGTCCAGCGGGGCGAGCGCGCGGTCGGTGAGGAAGTTCAGCTGTCGGAGGGCGTGCGTCTTCTGCTCGTGCGCGAACTCCTCGTCGTGCGAGCGTGACGCCTCCTCGAAGCGGACGACCTCGTCGCGGGCGAGCTCCGAGAACCCATCCTCGGAGTACCAGGCGCGCCACGGCGTCAGCAGCCCGAGCACCACGCCGACGATGGTCGGGTGGATGCCGGACTCGACCGTGAACGCCCACGCGACGATGCCGAGGAGGATGTAGATCGGCAGGTACCAGATGCCTGACTGGCGCAGCGCGAACATCACGCCGAGCAGGACTGCCGTCATCCCGAGCGGCAGGAGCGCGAGCTCGCTGGTGTAGAAGATCGCGATGACGATGATGCCGCCGATGTCGTCCACGATGGCCAGCGCGAGCAGCATCACGCGCAGCCCGAACGGCACTCGGCTGCCGACGACGGTCAGCACGCCGACGGCGAACGCGATGTCAGTGGCGAGCGGGATGCCCCAGCCGCCCGCGCCCTCGCGCCCCATGACGATCAGCGAGTAGATGATGCCCGGCGCCATCATGCCGCCCAGCGCGCCGACGATTGGCACGACGACACGCCGCGGGTCGGAGAGCTCGCCGACGACGGCCTCGCGCTTGATCTCCAGGCCGACGACGAAGAAGAAGACCACCATCGCCGCGTCGTTGATCCAGAAGTGGACGGGGCGGTCGAGACTCCAGAATCCGAGGTCGAACGAGAAGTGGTGCTCGAGGATCTCGTGGTAGGAGTGCTCCCAGGGCGAGTTCGCCCAGGCGAGCGCGAGCACCGCCGCCGCCAGCAGCACCATGCCACCCGCGGTCTCGGTGTTCATGAAGGCCTGGACGGGGCTGGTGAAGCGGTCGACCCGCTGACGCCGCCGTGCGATGCGCGGATCCTGCGCGTGAACGGATGACTCCAACACGTACTCCGTTGCTGAGTGCCTGGGGGTTCTCGCTACGACGCTTCGACGGCCGCGTCGACGTCGCCCGTCTCGCGGGACGGCGCCGAGCGGCGTACCTCCTCGTCCGCGCGGGCATCGTCGCCGTAGGCTCGCCCATAGGCGTAGTAGTAATATCCGGCCTCCCGGCCGGCGACGCGATTGAGGATGACGCCGGCGATCGGGCGCCCCGACTGGGCGAGCTCCTCGATCGTCGCGCGGAGCGCGCCACGGCGTGTCTTCCCGGCCCGCGCCACCACGACCAGGCCGTCCACGAGCGTGGAGAGGACGGACGCGTCCGTCACCACCAGCGCCGGCGGCGAGTCGAGCAGCACGATGTCGAACCGGTTGCGCAGGCGGTCCAGGACCTCCTGCATGCGCGCCGAGCCGAGCAGCTCAGAGGGGTTCGGCGGCAGCGGCCCGGCGGTCACCACGGAGACGTTCGTGTAGATGGAGCGCTGGACGGCGCGGTCGATGTCCGGCTCGCGGGCGAGCAGGAGGTTGGTCAGGCCCTCGCCGTTCTCGAGCCCGTAGACGCGGTGGAGCGTCGGGCGCCGGAGGTCCGTGTCGATCACGCAGACGCGGTGTCCGGCGAGTCCGAAGACCACCGCGAGGTTCGCCGTGGTCGTGGTCTTGCCTTCACCCGGACCGGGCGAGGTGATGAGCACGAGCTTCCGCTCGCGCCCGAGGTCGATGGCGTAGGTGAGGTTCGTGCGGGCGGCGCGATACGCCTCCGCGATGGTGCTCCGCGGCTTCGTCGCCGACTGCAGCTGCTCGCGTGGCGACCGCATGCCTTCGAACCGCTCGATCCGTCCGAGCGTGGGGAGGCCCGTGATCTCCTGCGCCTGCTCCGGTCCCTTCACCGTGTCGTCGAGGTACTCGACGAGCGCCACGACCGCGCCGGCGACGGCGAGGAGGGCCACCGCGCCCAGGAGCGCGTTCAGCCTCGGGCGCGGCGATACGGGGTCGGGTGGCGCGATCGCCTCCTCGACGATCGAGACCTGCCCCGGGCGGGCCGTGAGCTGGGCCTGGTTCGAGGAGATGAACGCGTTCGCGACCGTGTTCGCCGTCAGCGCGGAGAGGCCCGGATCGTCGGTGCGAGCGGAGACCTCGAGGAGCTGCGTGCCGGACGGGTTCGCGACCGAGATGCGGTCCTCGAGCTGCCCGACGCTGAAGGGCAGGCCGCCGTCCGTGACGGCCTGCTGCAGCACGGGGCGCAGCGTGACCAGCCGGGAGAACGTGTTCGCGAGGCGCTCGGCGGTCTGGAGGTCGTTGAGCTGGACGACGCCCTCTTCCTGGCGCTGCGTGACCAGGAGCGTGGTGGTCGCCTCGTACGTGGGGCTGAGCTGAAGGGACAGCCCGTAGCCTAATGCGCCGCCCGCGAGCGTCGCCGCGACGAGCACCCACCACCATCGCCGCACCACGCGCAATGTGAGCGTCAGATCCACCCGCGAAGTCTCCCACCACGTAGGGTTTACGTCACCAGCCGACTATTCTGGCCGGGTTCAGGAGGCCCCATGGCGACAGTCCTCGTCGTGGAAGATGACGCGGCGATCCGGGAGACCATCGCGTACAACCTCGAGCGCGACGGCCACGACGTGTTGAGCGCCGGGGACGGCGTCGCGGGGCTCGAGCTGGCACGTGAACATGGGCCGAGCCTCGTCGTCCTGGACGTCATGCTGCCGCGGATGTCCGGGCTCGACGTCTGCCGCATCCTCCGCTCCGAGACGCCCGTCCCCATCCTGATGCTGACGGCCCGCGACGCCGAGGCCGACGTGGTCCAGGGGCTCGATTTCGGGGCGGACGAGTACGTCACCAAGCCCTTCTCCATGCGTGAGCTGCGGGCGCGCGTCGCCTCGCTGCTGCGCCGTGACCGGATCTCCCGGGATGCCGGGCCGCCGTCCACGGAGCGGAACGGCGCCACCGAGACCCTCACCGCCGGTGAGCTCGAGCTCTTCCCTGCGCGGCATGAGGTCACCCTCCGCGGGGTGCCCCTCAAGCTGCGCCCCCGCGAGTTCGCCCTGCTCGAGTTCTTCATGCGGAACCCGAGCCAGGTGTTCAACCGTGACGTGATCCTCGAGCAGGTGTGGGGGCTGTCCTACCCGGGTGAGACGCGCACCGTGGACGTCCACGTCCGCTGGCTCCGGGAGAAGATCGAGGACGACCCGTCCGCTCCACGCCACATCCAGACCGTCCGTTCCGTCGGGTACAAGTTCCAGCCATGAGGTCGGGCAGCATCGCCGGCTGGTTCTTCTTCGCGGTCGCGGTGGCAGCGGTCATCGTCGTGTCCCCACCGGTCCTCGCCGCCGTCGTGGTGGCGACCGCCGTCTTCGCTGGCGGGGTGCTCGTCCGCGACCCTCGCCCGGCGCCGCCCGCGGCGCCGGCTCTCCCCGAGCCAGATCCGGCCCCGCCCGCGGAGTCCGAGCAGATCACCGCACTCCTCGACCTCTTCACCGAGGGCATCCTCCTCCTCGACGCCGAGAACACAGTGATCGCGGCCAATGCCGCCGCTGCCCAGGTCCTCGGGCGTCCGCGGGCGACGATGACCGGTGTCTCGCTCATCCGCGCGGCGCGTGACTACGTGTTCCTCGAGGTGCTCCGCGAGTCGGCGGCGGAGCCCCGGGAGGTCGAGCTGGGCGAAGGGCGCGTGATCTTCGCCACGTCCACGCCCGTGTCCTCCGGGCGCATCCGGACAGTGCTGACGCTCCAGGACCAGACCGCCCTCCGACGAGCGGAGCGCGCGCGCCAGGACCTCATCGCGAACGTCTCGCACGAGCTGCGCACGCCGATCGCCGCCGCGCTGGCGCTCTCGGAGACCCTCGAGTCGGGCGTGGACCAGCCGGAGCAGCGAGAGCGGTTCTCGCGGCAGCTGACCTCGGAGATCGAGCGCCTCGGCCGCATCGTCGACCGTCTGCTGCGACTCTCCCGCATCGAGTCGCGCGTCGAGGAGTTCCACTTCGAGCCCGTGGAGGTCGTGAGCCTGCTGGACGAGGCGGCGCGACGCATCTCCCCGGTGGCGGAGCGGCGCCCGGTGGGGATACGCGTGGATGTCTCCCAGGGCACGCCGGCGGTGCGCGCCGACCGCGAGCGTGTCCTCGAGGTGCTGTCGAACCTCCTCGACAACGCGATCCGGCACTCGCCTGACGGGGCCGAGGTCGTGCTCCGCGCGAGGCCCGTCGACGTTGGCGCCCGCATCGATGTCTGCGACCGCGGGCCGGGCGTCATGCCGCAGGACCGTCTGCGCATCTTCGAGCGCTTCTTCACCGGTGACCGTGCTCGGAGCGACGGTGACGGCACGGGCACCGGCCTCGGCCTCTCGATCGCGCGACACATCGTCTCGCGACACGGTGGGGAGATCTGGGTGGACGACGCCGCGCCGGGTGCGACGCTCTCGTTCACCCTTCCCGCGGCGGATCGCCCATCCGCGGACTGAGCGCGGCTGTTCGACTGGCTCCGCCGGCTCGGGCTGCGGTCTCGGGCCATGCCGGCATTGTGAGCGTGCCAGCCCTCGGGCCATTTAAACGAGCATTAACCCGCCGGCCAGACCATCGGCCATGGACAGAGAGACCAGATTATCGACCATGGACAGAGGGGATCGAGAGTCGCCCCTGGTGTCCGGTAGTCGGCCACGGCAGAAGGAGCCTGAATGGCATTGAAGCGTTTTCTCGGCAAGCGCACGCTGCTCCTGGCCCTGATGGTGGGCCTGATGAGCGTGGTACTGGTCGCTTGCGGCGATGACGAGGACTCGACCGACGGCGAAGCGACGACCGGGAACGGCACGGCCGAGGCGACGTCGACCGGGGCGACGGCGGAGCTATCGGGCTCCCTGAACATCGAGGGCTCCTCGACGGTGGCGCCGTACACGCGACTCGCCATTGAGTCCTTCGAGGCGCTGCACCCGGACGTAACCGTTACCACCGGGGAGATTGGCTCGGGCGGCGGCATCACGGCCTTCATCAACAAGGAAGTGCCTATCGCCGCTGCGTCCCGCCAGATGAAGCAGGAGGAGATCGACCAGGCGAAGGCCGCAGGCCTCGACCCGTTCGAGACCACGATCTTCCGTGACGCGCTCGCGATCGTGGTGCACCCGTCGAACACGGGGGTCGAGCACCTGACCTTCGAGCAGGTTGCCAGGATCTTCGCCGGTGAGATCACCAACTGGTCCGAGGTCGGCGGTGACGATGGCGAGATCGTCCTCTACACCCGCAACGAGGAGTCCGGCACCTTCGCGTACCTCGAAGAGGACGTTATCCAGAAGGCGCTGGGCAAGGAGGCGGAGTACTCGCCGGACATCAACAAGCAGGCGAACGCTCCGGCCGGGCTGACCGCCGTCGCCGGTGACCGGAACGGCATCTTCTACGCTGGCCTCGGCAATCTCGCGGACATCCCGGCGGGTTCCGTCCGGGTGGTCCCCATCGCGAAGGACGACGAGTCAGATGCCTTCGAGCCGTCCGAGGAGACGGTTGCGTCGGGTGACTACCCGATCGCTCGGGGGCTGTTCTACTACACCGATGGTGACCCGGCGCAGTCGTCGGACCCGCTGGTGAAGGCCTACATCGAGTTCGTCTTGAGCCCCGAGGGCCAGGCGATCGGCGAGGAGCTGGGCTTCCTCCCCGTCAACTAGGCGGGCAGGAGCCTGAACACGCACAATCGGTGAGGGGTGGGCGTTAGGCCCACCCCTCACCCTGTCCCGAGGCCGGCCGTCCGCACGTCACGTGACGGCCCTCCTCGGGATAGCAGTACGCAGCGGAGGTACACGGTGGCGGCAGGCCAACCCCCGAGCGGAGCGGAAGCCCGGAGGACACTCTCTGAGTCGGTCCGGAGACGGCGCACCGGCGCCGTCTGGGAGAGCATCGTCGAGACCGCGATCCGCGGGACGGGGCTGTTCACGATCGTCCTGCTGATCGGGATCCTGGTCCTCCTGGGCCAGCAGGGACTCCGTCTGTTCGTCGAGATGGACTACCCCGTCAGCAGGTTCCTCACGTTCGACAATGCCATCACGGAGAACACGACGGACGTCGAGAAGTTCCGGTTCGGCATCGTCGCGCCGCTCATCGCGACCCTGTGGGTGACGCTCGTCACGCTCGTCATCGCCGTCCCGCTCGGACTAGCGACCGCGGTCTATATCTCGGAGGTGGCGCCGCCTCGCGTCCGGCTACTGATCAAGTCCGGCGCGGAGTTGCTCGCGGGCGTGCCCACGGTGCTCTTCGGTTTCGTCGGACTGTTTCTCCTTGTCCCGGTCGTCCGTGACCAGCTCGGCTGGGGCGCTGGCGGGATGTCCGGCATGACGGCGGGAATCGTCGTCGCCTTCATCGCCGTGCCCTTGATCATCTCGATCGCGGACGACGCGCTCCAGGCGGTCCCGCGGGACTTCAAGGAGAACGCCTACGCGCTGGGCTGCAACAGGCTCCAGGCGATCTGGTTCGTGACGATCCCGGCAGCCATCTCCGGGATCACCGCGGCCGTGATGCTGGGGATGGCTCGCGCGATTGGCGAGACGATGACCGTGCTCGTCCTGGCCGGCGGCAACTCCTCGATCCCCGCGTCGCCGGTCGAGTCGATGCGGACGATGACCGCGACGATCGCCTCGGGATTCGGGAACGCGTCGGCGTATTCGCTGCTGCGGCCCGCGCTGTTCATGACCGGCGCGGTGCTGTTCCTCATCACGCTGTTCACGACGATCATCGCCGACCTCGTGCTGGACAAGCAGCGAAAGAAGTTCGCCCGATGAGCGACCTTCCGAGCATGCCGTCCAGCTGGCTCCAAACGCCGCCCGAGGGCAGGCGCAAGAACCTTTACCAGACCATCGTCTTCGGGCTGACAGTCCTCGCGACCATCATCGTGCTCACCCCCGTCGCCATCGTGGCGGTGTACGTCCTGCGCGAGGGCGCGTCCGCGATCACGCCGACGTTCCTGCTCGAAGGGCCGGTCCGGGATGGCCGCGAGGGTGGCATCTGGCCCGTCATCGTCCTGACCGGGTACACGCTCATCCTGGTGGTGGTAATGGCCGTCCCATTCGGTGTCGGCTCCGCGGTGTTCCTGGCGGAGTACGCCCGGCCGGGGCGCCTGCTGCGGTTCATCAACCTCACGATCATCAACCTCGCCGGCGTCCCGTCGATCGTCTACGGGCTCTTCGGGGCGGCGTTCTTCCTGGACGTCCTCGGTGGCGAGAAGTCCCTCTGGGTCGTCTCGGCGACGCTGGCGCTGCAGGCGCTGGCGATCATCATCACCAGCGCCCGGGAATCGCTGCTCTCGGTGACGCGCGGCATCCGCGAAGGTTCCCTCGCCCTCGGCGTATCGCAGCTCCGCACCACGTTCTTCATCACGCTGCCGCAGGCGCTGCCGGGGATCATCACCGGCGTGCTGCTCGCCGTGAGCCGGGCCGCGGGAGAGACGGCCCCGGTGATCGTGGTCGGAGCCATCCTCGCGAAGAACGTCAGTCTCAGCCCGGACGCGGTCATCAGCGAGCGTGCCCAGCTGCTCTCCTTCGAGCTGTACGGTCGCATCACCCAGGGCATCGGGTACCCCGACGAGCGGAAGTGGGGGATCGCGCTCGTGCTCCTCACCGTTGTCCTCGTCTTCAACCTGTCCGCGCTCTTCCTCCGCTGGAGGATCTCGCGGCTCGGCTCCGTCAGGAGGAACTAGCCATGACGAACGAGACCCGCACCCCGCCCCAGCCGGACGTTGAGGCGAGCCTTGCCTCCGACCGGATGCCCGGCGGCGGGGTGGACATCAAGGCGGCCGTGGCCGCCGCGGCGGCAGCGTCACCGAAGAAGAGCGGCGCCGGCGAGATTGCTCTCAGCCTGCAGGACGTCGGTGTCTGGTACGGCTCACACCAGGCCGTCCAGGGGGTGTCATTCGACATCTACCAGCGCGCGACCACGGCGCTCATCGGGCCATCCGGTTGCGGCAAGAGCACGCTGCTCCGCTGCTTCAACCGGATGAACGATCTCATCCTGGGCGCCCGCGTGACGGGAAAGATCAGCGTCGAAGGCGTCGACATCATGGGGAAGGACGTGGACCCGGTGCAGTTGCGCCGCCACGTGGGCATGGTCTTCCAGAAGCCCAACCCGTTCCCGATGTCCATCAAGGAGAACATCGCGTTCGGCCCGAAGCGCCTCGGCCTCACCAGGTCGAAGTCGCATCTGGACGACCTCATCGAAGAGTCTCTCCGCGATGCCGCACTCTGGGACGAGGTCAAGGACAAGCTCGACGAGCCGGGCACCTCGCTCTCTGGTGGTCAGCAGCAGCGCCTCTGCATCGCGCGCGTCCTCGCCGTGAAGCCGGACATCATCCTCATGGATGAGCCGTGTTCCGCGCTCGACCCGATCGCGACCCTGAAGATCGAGGATCTGATGCGGACACTCGCGAAGGACTACACGATCGTCGTCGTGACCCACAACATGCAGCAGGCGGCGCGCGTGTCCGACTGGACGGCGTTCCTGCTCGCGGGAGAGGAGCGCACGGGCCGGCTGATCGAGTACAGCCCCACCGAGCAGCTCTTCACCACGCCGCGCGACAAGCGCACCGAGGACTACATCACGGGGCGCTTCGGCTAGTCCCGCCAGTTCTAGCGGCGACCGGCATCGCCGGGAGTCCGGGAGGATCAACCACTCACCTTGACCCGCGCTTGGGGTCAGGTGTGTGGATCATTACAATCCGTAGTCATTCTTCCCGTTCGGGGGGCACGAACCGGGGTTGCCATGGCGCGCGAGGCCTTTCAGAAGCAGCTCTCCCACCTCCAGGATCTCGTCCTCGAGATGGGGTCAATGGTCGACCGCGCGGTGGACCGATCGATGACGGCGCTCCTCGACCGCGATGCCGCCCTGGCGCGCACGGTCGTCGAGAACGACAAGGCCGTGAACGCCAAGAACTTCGAGTGTCAGAACGAGGTGATCTCGCTCATCACCCAGCAGGCCCCGATGGCCCGCGACCTGCGTCTCGTCGTATCGGTCGCGGCGATCATGACCGACCTCGAACGAATGGGCGACCACGCTGAGGGCATCGCCCGCATCGTGATCATCATGCAGGACGAGCCGCTGGTGAAGCCGCTCATCGACATCCCGATCATGGCCGGTCTCGCCCGCGAGATGCTTCGCGAGTCGATCCAGGCGTTCGTCGACCAGGACGTGGACGCGGCCTACGCCGTCGGCAGCCGCGACGACGAGGTGGACGGCCTGTATGACCGCATCTACCACGACCTCATCCAGATCATGATTGGCGACCCCTCCACCATTGAGCCGTCCACGCATCTCCTGTGGGTGGCACACAACCTGGAGCGCATCGCCGACCGTGCGACGAACATCGCGGAGCGCACCGTGTACTCCGCCACGGGCAACCTGCCCCAGATGGACGTCTCCTCCTACTAGCTCCCGGCTCCTGGTGTCGCGCATGAGGCCTCGCGTATGAGGCCTCGCGTATGAGGCCACCCCGGCACGCGTCCCGGCGTATCCTGTCATCACGCTCCCGTGGGTCGGGAACCCGCACCATGCCGAACTACACCCGCCGGAAGTTCCTCGGCGTCGCCGGCGGCGGGCTCGCCGCGGCCGCAGGCGCGCTGCTCGCTGGCTGCGCCGGCGAGGACGCGGCGCCTGAGCTGAACGCCCGCGCCGAGAACGCCGCCGCGACCTCGCCCACAGCCGAAGCCACCGCGCCACCTCCTACCGTGACCCCGCCGCCGACGCCCACTCCGATCCCGACTCCGGCCGCGCGGCCCCGCGGCCGCGAGGACGTCACGCTCATGGCCGGGACGGAGTGGGAGGCCACCGGGACGATCCACCACTCCGGTGTCGATGGCCCTCGGGTCATGGTGCTCGGAGGCGTGCACGGCAACGAGCCTGGCGGCTGGCTGGCCGCGGAGGATGTCGCGAGCTGGGAGGTGCGGCGTGGCGCGATCATCGTGCTGCCGCGCATCAACTGGCGCTCCGCCGCCGCCTTCGAGCGCACGCTGGACGGCATTGGCGACCTCAACCGTCTGTACCCGGGCCACCCGGACGGGCTGCCGATGGCACGGATGGCCGCGGAGATCACGACGCTGGCTGAGTTCTGGCGGCCTCGGTGGCTCTGGGACATGCACGAGTCCTGGGGGTTCTTCAACGAGCGTGGCGAGAACGGCGGCACGGCGTTCATCGGTCAGACCGTGACCACGGCCGATGCCGCCGCGCAGCCCGTGATCGAGGAGCTCGTCCGTCGGGTGAACGCGCAGATCTCGGAGCGCGAGGCGCTCCTCACACGCTTCCGGGCGGGGGGCCGGTTCGGCCCCGCGTTCGGCGACGCGATGCCGAGCCGCACTCCCACCCCCGAGGAGGAGGCGATGCGGACGCTGCCGGATGGCACCCGTGGCTCCTCGTCGCTGAGCATGGGACGGTTCGTGGAGGGCGTGAGTCCGGTGCTCGTCGAGATGGGCCAGATGAACCAGCCGGAACTCCGGCGGTCGGAGCTGCACCAGTTGCTGTTCCGTGAGCTCCTGGTGCACCTGGAGATGATCTGACGCTTTCCGCCACCCTGCGGGCTGAGATCAGCCGCGTGCTACCGTGCACGCTCTCGCAGACGTGGAAGGGACGACCCGATGAAGTTCGCCGCGTGGCTCAACCTCTCGGCTCCGTGGGCGGCGGTGCTGGACCAGGCGAAGCACGTCGAGGCGACCGGGTGGGACGGCATCTACCTCGCCGATCACTTCATGCCGAACGCGGCCGACAACAGCGGTCCCACGCAGGAGTGCTGGACCTCGATGGCAGCGGTCGCCGCCTCGACGTCGCGGGTGCGGATCGGCTCGCTCGTGAGCGGGAACACGTACCGGCACCCCGCGGTCCTGGCGAAGATGGCCGCCCAGGTGGACATCATTTCCAACGGCCGTCTCGTGCTCGGCCTCGGCGCCGGGTGGCAGGAGAACGAGCACCAGGCCTACGGCATCGACTTCCATACGCTCGGCGGGCGCATGCGGCGCCTCGAGGAGAGCGCGCAGATCATCAAGTCGCTCTTCCAGAACGAGCGGACCGACTTCCATGGCCGCGCCTACACGGTCACCGATGCGCCCCTCGCCCCCAAGCCGGTCCAGGCGGGGGGGCCGCCCCTGCTCATCGGTGGTGGCGGCGAGCAGCGGACGCTGAGGATCGCCGCGCAGTACGCGGACGAGTGGAACGTCTGGGGGTCTCCGGAGACGCTCGCCCGGAAGGGCGAGGTGCTCGCGCGACACTGCGAGGATCTCGGTCGCGATCCTGCCGAGATCCGCCACAGCTGCCAGGCCGTGGTCACCATCTCCGACGACCCGAAGGTCGTCGAGGCGGCACGGCAGCCGGGCCGTCCGGTGCTGGCCGGCAACGCCGCCGAGATCGTCGACGCGCTCGGGCGCTACGCAGAGGCGGGCGTCGACGAGTTCATCGTCCCGAGCTTCAACTTCGGCAAGGCGACGAAGGACATCTACGACCGCCTGATGTCCGACGTCATCTCCCAGCTCCGATAGCCCCGCCTCGACCAGTCCTTCGGGAGCCCACGCTGTGACCACCTCGGATCGCTACACCCACGGCCACCACGCCTCCGTCGTGGGCCAGCACGCCCGCCGCACCGCTGAGCGCGACGCCGCCTACCTCCTCCCTCGCCTTCAGCCCGGCATGCGTCTGCTCGACGTGGGCTGCGGTCCCGGCACGATCACCGCCGGGCTCGCGCGCGCGGTGGCCCCCGGCGAGGCGATCGGCATCGAGGTCGTCCCGGAGGTCCTCGTGCAGGCGCGCGAGCACGCGGCCGCCGAGGGCGTCACGAACCTCCGCTTCGAGGAAGCGAGCGTGTACGAGCTCCCGTACGCGGACGCCTCTTTCGACGTCGTGCACGCCCACCAGGTGCTGCAGCACCTGACGCGGCAGGAGGACGCCGCCCGCGAGGTGCTGCGCGTGCTGAAGCCGGGCGGAGTGTTCGCGGTTCGGGACGCTGACTACGCGACGATGATCGCCTGGCCTCGTTCCCGCCAGCTCGACCGCTGGCTCGAGGTCTACCACCAGGTCGCGACCCGCAACGGCGCCGAGGCGGACGCGGGCCGGCGCCTCGGCGCGTGGCTCCGGGCGGCGGGCTTCGTCGACCTCGTAACCACGGGCACGGCGGTCATCTTCTCGACGCCCGAGGAGACCCGGAACTGGGGCTACTCCTGGGCGGAGCGCAGCCAGCACTCGAGCTTCGGCAAGCAGGCCGTCGAGTATGGGTACGCCTCGGAGCATGAGCTGGAGGAGATCGCGTCCGCGTGGCGCGACTGGGCCGACCACCCGGACGCCTTCTTCACGTACACGAACGTCGAGGTGATCGGCGTGAGGCCGGCCTAGAGGGTCCCCTCAGCGGCGGCGCAGAAGCGGCGGACCACCTCGAACATCACCTCGAGCCCGAGGTTGAAGTTCTCGACGGTCAGGAACTCGTCGTTGGCGTGGAAGCCGTCGCGCTCCGCCTGGCTGAGCAGGCACGGGATGAACCCGTAGGACGGGATCCCCAGCGGCCGCAGGAAGCGGTTGTCCGTGCCCACGATCGCCGTCGAGGGCACCACGACGGCGTCCTCGAACGCCTCCCGCAGGACACCCTCGATGACCGCCGACATCTCCGTCCCCCATGACGACACCGCCGGGTCGGGCTCGTGGTCGTAGATGAAGCTCACCTCGACGCGGTCGTCGCCGATGCGCTCGACGACCTGGCGGCGCCATTCTTCCGGACTCGTCCCGGCGAGCAGGCGGCAGTCCACCTCGGCCTCGGCGACGGCGGGGATCATGTTGTTCTTCACGCCCGCACGGACGATCGTCGCGTTGATCGTGTTCGTGAACGCCGCCTCGATGTCCGGGCTGGTCTTCACGTCCACCTCGATCGCGGCGACGTCGGACGCGTCCGGCACGATCCCGTTCGCCTCGAGGTGATCGAGGTAGGCGCGCGTCGCCGGCGTGAGTTCGACGTGGCGTTCCCAGGTGGTGAGCCGCTCCAGCGCGCGGACGAGCGGTACGAGCGGGTTCCCCGGCGCCGGCTTGCTGCCGTGTCCGGGGGTGCCGACGACCCGCAGCCGCAGCGGGGCCATCGCCTTCTCCGACACCGCGATCTCGAATAGGTGCGCCGGGCGGCCGCCGAAGTCCGGCATCCCGCTGGCCCCCTCGTTCAGCGAGCACTCGACGTCGAAGAGGTCCGGGCGGTGTTCGACGAGCCACGCCATCCCCTGGCTGCTGCCGGTCTCCTCGTCCGGTGCGGCGAGGAACACCACGTCCCGCGAGAGCGGGACGCCGAGGCGCTTGAGGAGCAGCACCGCGAAGAGGTGCATCACCCCGATGCTCTTCATGTCGATCGCGCCGCGTCCGTAGATGCGCCCGTCGCGCACCTCGCCGCCGAAGGGATCGAAGCTCCAGAACTCGCGCTGCACGGGGACCACGTCGAGGTGGTTCGAGAGCATCAAAGGGCGGCGAGTCCCGTCCCCGGCGAGGTGTCCCACCACCGCTACCCGCTCCGGGGCGATCTCGACGTACTCCACGGGGACGCCCTCTGCCTCGAGCTGGCGTCCGATGAACCGCGCGGCCGGCTCCTCGCGTCCCGGCGGGTTCGAGGTGTCGATGCGGAGGTACTCGCGGAGCACCTCGAGGGCCTCCGCCCGCACGGAGGGCCAGTCGACGCGGGGCGTCGCGGACGGGATCGGCTGGTCTGCTGGCATGTGTGCGACATCATAGGATGCGTCGGCAGGCAGGAGGTTCCGTGTCCGATCGCTCACCAGCAGACCGCGCGACCGTCGAGGTCATCCGCAGCGCCGAGCAGATGCAGGAGGCTTTCCGGATCCGTTTCCGCGTCTTCGTGGAGGAGCAGCACGTCCCGATCGAGGAGGAGGTCGACGCCTTCGACGACCGTCCCGGCGCGCGTGACGACGTCGTCCAGGTCCTCCTCCGCCTCGACGGCGCGCCGGCCGCCACCGCGCGCCTGCTCCTCGGACACCGCGTCCCGCATGACGGTGCGGCGGGTGACGGCTATCCGCACATCGGCCGCGTCGCCGTCCTCGCGGAGCATCGCGGGACCGGCCTCGGACGCGTCGTGATGGAGGCGCTGCACGCGGAGGCTCGGCGCCGCGGCGAGCGTGGCATCACGCTCTCCGCGCAGATCCACGCCATCCCGTTCTACGAGCGCCTCGGCTATGTCGCCCGCGGGCCGGTCTACCTCGACGCCGGCATCGAGCACCGCGACATGGACTACGCCTTCGAGGACTGATCGATCGCCGGTGCGATCACGTGCGCTGGCGCGGGCGGTCGGGCGGATGCGCGCAGCGTGGCGCCCTCGGGAAGATTCGAACTTCCGACCGGCGGATTAGTAGCCTCGCGTCAGTGGCCTGTCGCTACTCGGGTTCGCAGCGCTTTCGCCGTCTGGCTTCCCGTCGCTCTGGGCGGTCCGCGTCTGGTTCCTGATTGCGTCGCGCCTTTGCTCCCAGTTGCCTCGACCACGCAGGTCCGTGGACTGCCGTGGCCCCGTCTAGCGAAGGTCAATAGTGGTCCAGTCGCGGACCTTCTGGCGGACGGACCTTTCAATATCGAACGCGTCGAAGGGCTTGTACAAGCGGCCAACCACGTCGGTGGGGACGGCGGGGAGGCGCTGTTCCTTGAGGAGGAGGCACCGCTTGCCCAAGGCGAGCATGTAGCCAAGTTCCAGGGCGACGTTCGGGTTGTGAGCTCGCTCCTCGATGTCCTCGAATACCGCTATCCCGTACTTGCAGCCATGAAGGTAGACCTGAACGTTCGACCACAACTCGCCGGTGTAGTCCCGGTCGTCAGCGCGGACGCCCCGGAACCCATGTTGCGCGAGCTCTCCACGGATCGCCTTCTCGATTGCTTCCATCTGAACCGTGTCCAGGAAACGCATCATGATGAAGACGTTGCGATGAAAGTCCGGGTGGTCGTCTAAGAACGACTCGATAGCACTCTCAAGGTGCGTAACCCTCGAGAGGTCTCCCAAGTCACGAAGTCGTTGTGCCTGTAGTACTTCGGCGACGTGAAGCCGCGCCGCCTCGCTCACTCCAGGGTCATCCGGATCTTCGAGAGCATTCACGGGTATGGACACCGTGGAGACCACTTGATGCCCGGACGCGTGATGAATGCCATCCGCCACGTCCTCGATCGACGGATCGTCCTCCTCCTTTCGCATGTCTATCCAGGTGATCGAAGGGATGCCTCCAGTGGCCTGGGTGAACACGGCGTATAGATGTGAACGTGTCACCGTGCCGAAGAGATTCCAGTCGCGGAAGATCGGCGATGAGTGTCGGGGCAGACCGGCGCTGCCGAGCTGTGCCTCGACCATGTCGGCGAACCGATCCAGCACAGCCTGCGCGGCTTTTTCATCTTCCTTGTTCAGCGTGCTACGCGTCATCGCAGCTCCCGGCCAGCGCAGAGACAAGATCACGCTCCTCTAGGCCTACACCCGGTGAGTCCCGTCAGACGACACGAAGAGGAGCGCTGCAGTTCGCTCGCTCGCCTCACGTTGAACCTCCGGGAGTACATGGGAGTATAGGTCGCTGGTAATGGCCATCTGGCTGTGGCCGAGCTGCGCCATGACCACGCGCGTCGGGACCCCGGCCGCGACCAGGTAGGTCGCCGCGCCATGCCGCAGGTCGAGAGAGCGCACCCCCGCCCCCGCCAGGCGTCCGCAGGAGCTCGCTCCGGATGGGGCGTCTGGGGACTACCTACTGCCGTTAGCGGCGGTGCACGACGTAGTTGCGACCGGACTTGGCTACGCGGCAGAAGCCGGCTTCGACGAGCAGGGGAATGATGTAGCTGAGGACCTGCGGTGACTGGCCGAGCTCGACGCGCACGGACTCGCCGAGCGAGTCGCGCACGAGGGGCTGTCGATTTGCGCCCATCAGGACTGGACTCCGCCGCTCGATCTCTCGCTTCACGAAGTCCACGGTCGCAGTACCGATCCGCGTTGCGTGTCCGCTCTCGTGAGTCACGGCTAGCCCATTGGCAAGGGATCCCGAGTATTCGAAGGACTTTCCAGTCACTGTTCGGCTGGTCGCCATGGCCCCTCCCCCGGGTGCCAGGATGCGTGGCGCCCTCGGGAAGATTCGAACTTCCGACCGGCGGATTAGAAGGCCGCTGCTCTATCCCCTGAGCTACGAGGGCGGTGCGTCCAGTTTACCGCCCAGCGCGTGGCGATGGGCGGCGGACACCCATGCGTGAGGAAGCCCGCCGTGAGGCGGGCTTCCCGTTCGCTCCGAGGGCCGTCGCGGCGGCGCCACCGCGACCTGGCCACAGGATCACCGCTCCGGCGCCAACGCTCGACTACCTCTCACGAAGGCGAGGGCCGCGCTGAGGGCGTTCGCACGGGATCCACTCGTGGGAGATGCGGCCGTCCACCGCACCAGTATCACGGGGGTGTCTGGGCTGAGGTTGCCGCCGAACGCGTCCCCAAACTGCTCCACGACGAACCGGGGACCACCCACCGGCAGGAACTGGAGCGTGTGGTCGGCGGCCTGCACCCAGACGCCCGTCGCCCCGTTCAGCGCAGCGGCGTGCTCCAGCACGTCCACTCCGCCGCCCGCAAAGAGGGCGAGGTGGAAGCCGTCCGAGGTGACGCCACTGAAGCCGTGGATGCGGCCCGCGCCCGGGGCGTACAGCACCGCGAACGCCCCCAGGAGGTTCGTGGTGGCCGTGACCCTGAACGTGCCGTCCGGCTCGGTGGTGGTGCTCGACGGCACCGGCGCCCAGCGGGTGCCGTCCCAGACCGCGATCTTGAGGTCGCCCGGCAGGGTGCCCGGCAGCACGACACTCTCCGGCACCGGCAACGAGAACGACCGTGGCCCGGACAGTTCCGCCAGCCGGTTCCCGAACGGATCGACGGCGATCCGCCCGACGGCGTACAGCACGCTCGTGCCCGCGGGCGCCGTGGCCCCGTATGTTGCCTCGAACGCTCCGAGGTCGATCGAGCCGATCGTGATGGTGCCGTCCTCGTCCTCGATCTCGATGCTCAACATCGCAGTCGCCGGGGCGGTATCGCGGTCGCTCACGATGCTCGCGGAGGAACTCACCGAGTCCGCCAGCAGCAGTAACTTGCGGCACGCGTCCTGGAGGAGACTCAGCCTCGTGCAGATGTCGGCCTTGAGGCTGCTCCCGAGGCTGAGGTTCAAGCTCGATTTCGAGTTCGAGTTTGAGGACAGCAACGAGACTCTCATGGTCGCCGCGGTGGCGGCGTCAGCGACGACATCGAACGTGCGGAGCGTTGTCCCGGTGACGGTCGAATCGACGCTCCACTCCGCGGTGAGCGAAAGTCCGCTGTCCACCCCCCGCGACCTTCAGATCCGTCCAGCGCGCGACACCGTCGCTGACACTCACGGTCCGGGTTCCGCTGAGTTCCGAGGTCGTTGTGCCGCCCGCCTTGCCGAGGCGGATCGTGAGGGTGCCGGTGGCGGCCGTGAACGTGTTCCCGGCCCGGTCGACCAGCCGCGCGGTGACGGCGGAGGAGAACCCGATGCCGTTCGCCTCCACTGTCGGCGCCGTGTCGAATACGACGGAGGACGGCCTGGTAGCCGCGGTCACCACGATGTCTGGCGTCCTCGTCGAGGTGAGCCCGCTAGTGCTTGCGGTCACCTGGTGCGTGCCCGCGGACGGCAGGGAGATGTCGGTGAACGTCGCCACGCCGGCTACGAGCGTGGCGGTGGTGGTGCCCTTGAGGACCACCCCCACGGACCTCGGGGACAGGGTCACCGTTCCCGAGTGTCTGGTCTGGATGGTGCCGTCCGCGTCAGTTGCCGCGACCGTCAACGTGAAGCGCTGGCCCACCTCCAGGGTGCTCGGCACGCTGGAGGTGATGACGAGCTTCGTCGCCGGGCCGGCGGGGCCGAACGACTCCGACGTGGCCGGTGTCAGTCCCTCCGCGCGGGCCGTCAGCGTGAAGCGGGTCCCCGGAGACGCGGAGCCCGAGGTGAACCCCACGCCGGTGAAGGTCGCCCGGCCGGCGGAGGCGGTTGCCTCGCGCCCGCTCATGGTCCACCCCTGCGCGGTCGAGGTGAACTCGAGGGACACCTCGTTCGTGGCGCCCAGGACTCGGTTCCCCGCCGAGTCCTGGATCTCCACCACCGGCTGCGTGCGGAGGGTGGAACCGAATCCAGCGGGCTGCTGGACGAACGCGAGCCGCGCCGGTGCGCCCGTGATGGTGAACGGCTCGGTCTCCGCGGCCGGCGGTGTCGAGCCCGTGGCGCTCACCACCCAGCGGTAGTCGCCCCGGAGCGGGAAGCGGAACGTCCCCGTGAAGACAGCCACGCCGCCGCTCACCCGGGAAGGTTCGCTCGCCACCACCGTGGCGCCGTTCCCGCCCTTGACCAGGAGTCGCAGTCCGCTGGCGGCGGCGGGGACCACGCGACCGCCCGCGTCCCGCGCCTCCGCCTGCACCTCGAACGCGCTGTCCTGGTCCGCGATGCCGGTGTGTGAGTACTGCGTGATGACGATCTCCGTCGCCGCCATGGTCACGTCGAATGGATTCGACGCGACCGCCTCGAACCCGGTCGCCGAGGCGACGAGTACGTAGTCCTTGCCGGCGTTGTTGATGCTGGTGCCGGAGAACGTCGCCACGCCCGAAGCGGCCGAGGCTGCCGTGGAGGTCAGCGTGGCGCCGTTCGCGGTATCGGATTTCAGGGTCAGCGTGACCGGGCCCGCGAACGAGGTCATCACGGTGCCGTCGGCGTTGTACGCCGTGACCTGGGGCTGGGTGGTGAAGGCGGTGCCCGTGGTGGCACCGCCCGGCTGGGTCGTGAACCGCAGGGTAGGCGCCTTCGTCACCCGGAAGGAGCCGGAGGTTGCCTCGTCGTAGCCCGTTGCGCGGGCCGTGAGGACCCACGTCACATCCGCGAGTTGCGGCGACCACCTCCGGGCGAACGTCGCCTCACCATTCGAGGCCCTCGATATGCCGAGCGTGAACGTGCGACCACCTGCACGCGCCGACAGTGTGACGTTGCCTGGGAACGACGTGTCGCGTGTCCCATCCGCCTTGAACAGGCGGACGGTGACATTCAGGTCCACCGGAACGGTGGTGCTGTCCACGGGTTGCGTCACGAACTCCAGTCGGCGCCGGCCCGTGGTGAACGAGACTGTGTGCGACGCGGTCGCCGTCGCCGAGCCGGCGGTGACAGTGACCGCGAACGTGCACATGGGGACGGAGCGATCAGACGGGATGAATACGGTCAGGCTGCTCAAGGAGTAGACGCCGACGAGATCGGAGCAGCCGGCCGGCGTCGCGGTCCACGCGTACTTGGCCGCTGCTCCGCCCAGGCCGCTCACGGCGGTGGTCAGCTCCAGCGACCCCCCCGCGGGACGTGCGACGGCCGTCTCGGGCCCCTGGATGACCACGGACAGGTCCTGTCGAACCGCGACCAGCGTGCCGGTCGCGGTCTCTGCGACCTTCACGCCCTCGCGGGTCGTCGTGTAGATCTGGACGTCCGTGCGGGCGGCCTGTGCCGCCGCGGGGTTTGTGGCGCCGGTGATCCTGAGCGTGACCGTCCCGGCAGCGATGGCGGTGGCCGAGTTCGTCACGGTCAACAGGTTGTTGGCGAAGGCAGCAGACGCCGGCGCCGCGGTGCCGGCAGGCGCCATGAAGGACGCGACCGGCGAGGCCGGCCAGGAGAAGCCCGCCAGGCCCACCACGATGCTGCCGCCTGCCGGGATGGCGGCCGGGGTGGTGAAGGTGACCGTAGCGGTCACCTTGGTGGCGCCGGCGGTGGCGTTGCTCAGCGTCACGGCGGCGTTGGTGAGCGGGGCGACGGCAGCGCGGAGCCGGACCGTGTAGGTCGGCGAGGCGCCGGCGCCGTTCGTCGCGGTGAAGGTGAACGTCTCTCCGCCCTTGAATGCGGAGCCCTCCGGTGGCGACTCGATGATGCCGTTGGCGACGACCCTGATCGAGGCGCCCTGGTCGCTCATCGTCGCCGCCAGCTTGTACATGGGCGTTCCGGTCGCCGCGTCGTAGGCGGGTACCTCCACCTCGTATACCAGCTGGCCCGCGACGACCGGGACGTCGATCCGGCTGAAGCCCGACTGCTGGGGGACCAGGGCAAGCGCGGTCAACGTTGGAGCCACAATGGGTGTCGGAACCACCAGCGGCGGTGGCGCCGTGATGGTGATGCCGGCGCCGGAGGCCACGGCGGCGGTGTCCTCCGACGTTGCCACCGTGAGGCTCCCCGCGGCGATCGTCTGTGCGCCGGGGTTCGTGGCGGGGAACGTGAACGTCCCCCCGGTGAGGGCGGCCAGCGATGCACCGCCGTCCAGCGTCACGGTCACGGTGGATGCGCCGTTGCCCGCGCCGGTCAGCGTGCCGGCGAATCCGGCAGTCGGCGTGATCGCGATCGGTGCCGCCGCGAACGTGTAGCCGGTCACGACGACGGTGATCGTGTCCCCCGCGGCCAGGGCGCCCGTGGCGGACGGGGTGAAGGTCACCGTCAGGGTGCTCCCGGCGCCCGCGGTGAGGGGCGAGGCGGAGATGGTGACGCCCGTGACGCTGGTGGCCCCGGCCGCTGTGAACGTCACTGCGGCGGTCTGCGTGACGTCGACCGCGGCACCCGTGTCCGTGGCGGTATAGGTGACCACCTCGGCAACGGTGTTGGTCACCGTGAATGTGACCACGCCGGCCGCGTTCGAGAGCCCACTGGCTGCCGAGATGATGGAACTACCCGCGTCCGCGGCCAGGGTCACAGTCCTGCCGGAGACCGGATTGCTGAACTGGTCCCGCATCGTCACGGTGATGGTGGACGTCGTCGCGCCATCGGCTGCGACCGATGCCGGCGCGGCGGCAACCGAGGATTGGGCGGCCGTGGGTGTCCCGGCAACGATGTTGAAGGCGTTGGAGACGCCGGCGGTCTGCCCCGTGGCAGCAACGCCCACCGTGAAGTTGGTAGCGGCAAGGTTCGGGTTCACCAGTTCGGCACTGGCAACAATGGTGAGCGTCTCGATCAGCGTGTTCTGGTTAGCGCTCAGGACAATCGTCACCGTTCGGCTGCCTGCGTTCCCGGTAACGGAGGTCGGCACGGCGCCGTCCAGCCCCTGCCAGTTGGCCGCTGTCATCGCACCGTTTTGAACGGTCCAGCCGCCGCCAAATGTCAGGACGATGCTCTGCCCCGCGGTCATTGCGGCACCCAGGGTGAACTGGATCGTCCCCGCCGTCTGCGCGCCGGCCACGAACGAGGTCAGAACGACGTTGCCGCCGGTGACCGAGGGCCCCGTGATTCCCACCGGTGGGAACGTGGTGCCCAGGGCCTGCCCGTCACCACTGATCGAGATGTCGTAGTTCCCCGGGGTGGCCGGGTTCACGAGTTCCGCGCTTGCGGCAATCGCAAGAGGAATAGCTGCGAAGTCGCCCTGTCCCCCAGCCCCGATCACGATCGTGACCGTCCCGGCCCCGGAGTCACCGGTGACCGACTTCGGGACGTTATCCAGCCCCGTCCAGTTGCCGACGGTGAGCGCCCCGTTCGCAACGACCCAGTCGGCGTCGAACGTCAGGACGAGCTCGTCGTCTTCGTTCATCGGTGCGTCGAGTTGGAAGGTGATCGTCCCGGAGGTCTGGGCCCCTGCTGAGAAGTCGTCGAGTGCGACTGCCATGACGTTGATGGCGCGCACCTCATTGGACTGCACCAGCGCCATCGCCAGTGCGGCGATTGCCACGGCGGCGATGCGCCAGGGGTAGACCCGCCGAGCGGCACGGTTGAGAACGGACATCGATGGCTCCTGCCCTCTGGTCGACTCGAAGACATAACCCGACTCGAACGAGAGGGCGACCCAGAGAACGCCGCGACACCGCCACGCTGGCTGGAGGCGGAGTCATGCGAGGGATCGAGGAGCCGCCCCGCCTCAGAAGGCCGTCAGGTAGGGACGTGAGCGCCGCCCACAGCCGTGCGCGATTCTGAGAGCGCGCACGATAACGGTTGCACGCCTAACGGCATAACGGGAATGATTCGTACGAGGCTGTCTGAACCATCTTCGTCTCCTCTCGATGCCGATCGACTGAACGGCGTCTGGTTGAGCGAGACTGTTGGGGTTCGAGCGCATGTCAGACATACCGCCGTGTGAGCGACCGATGGCCCGCTCCGTGGGTCGGTCAAGTCCACGGAGCCACGAGCGCGTAACGGAAGCGTCCGGCGCGGAGCACCGGCTGTTCCCTTGCAACGCCCGGGGCATCGTCCTCGGGGGCCGGCCCTCTCCAACGGGTCGGCCGCGCGCGATATCCTGACGATCGAACTGACTTAACCCGATGCGCTGGGCGGTGCGGGGTGAGTGGCATCAGTCGGTTGCTGGGGCGGTTCCGTCGCGAGCCGATGTCGTTCGAAGGCAGCGAACTCGCGCGCCGCGTGGACCGCGTCGCGCCATGGCTCTTCATCGGCCCCAGCCTGCTCATCGACCAGTACGCCGACCTCCGTGCTCGCGGCGTCACGCACATCGTCGACCTCCGGGCGGAGGGCTCCGATGACGCCGATGCGCTCGAGCTGCTGGGGTTCCGCTGGCGACGCATCCCTGTCCCGGACCGGCACGCCCCGACCGACGAGCAGCTCGCTGAGCTCATCGCCTGGCTCGACGCCGACGCTGACCCGAACGTCGACCAGGCCCTGTACGTACACTGCCATGCCGGCCTCGGGCGCACGCCCACCGTCGCGATGGCGCTCCTGATGCAGCACGACCTCCGGCTGGCCGAGGCGCACCGCATGGTCTTCGCCGCGCGCCCCGAGTCCGCGCCCACCACGCGTCAGCTGGAGTGGCTCCAGCAGGTGGAGGCGTTGCTCGGCGCCGGCCGCACCGGCTGACGGGCGCGCAGCCCGGGCTACCGACCGCCATCCACGGCCGGGCCGACGATCGGCGCAAGTCCCCGCACGTCCTCGATCGACACGTCCCGCCGGACTCCGAGCACGACCTGCGCGTACCAGAGCGAGAACGTGTCCGCGTCGTCGGAGGTCTCGAGGTGGCCGCCGGCCGGGGCTGCCTCGAGCGCGGCGACGGCCGCGTCGCGCAGGGCGGTGTCGCCGCGACGAGAGACGTCGTCGCCGACGATCGCTCCCCACACCGCGACGAGACCCCAGAGGCCAGCCGCCGCCGCGTACGTCACCTGGCGGTTCGCGAGGCGCCGTCGCAGCCAGTCCCATGTCTCCTCGGCGCCGTACGCGGACGCCATCGCGGCGACGAGGATGACGGGCGCGAGGTAGTCCTGCCGCCCCGTCGCCCGGTACGCGGACACGAAGCCGATGAGCAGAGCGCATGCCGCCGCCAGCGCGAGCGCGAGGCGCGGACGCGCGTTGGACAGCGCGGCGGCGCCGAGGGCCACGAGCAGCCACGCCGGAGGTGGCAGCTGGCGGAAGAGCCGTCGGAGCGTCTCCGGCACGGACTCCGGCGCCGTGGCGAGGTCGATGACGTCCTGGTAGGCCTTGCCTGACAGGTGATCCCAGAGGCCGCGGACCGTGTCCGTCTGACCCCAGGCGATCTCGGCGTCGGCCCGGAGCCAGAGGTACGCGACGCTCAGTGCGCCGGGAAGGAGGAAGAGCAAAAGGACCGGCAGTCGCTCGGTTCGCGGCGGGAGGCGTCTGCTCGCCGCGGCGAGGGCGAGGGGCACGAGCGCGAGGCCGGTGGGGTGGTTCCACGCGAGGAGGCCCAGCACGAGCGCGAATGCTCGCCAGCGTCTGCCCTCCGCGGCCGCCGGTGCGAGCCAGAGCGCGAGTGCCGTCAACAGCGCCTGGAGCGCGAGCACCTCGGTGACCAGGCCCTGCGCCCAGGTGATCGGCGCGAGGCCCGCGAGCAAACCAGCGAAGACTGTCGCCCAGCCGGGCGTCCCGGGCCGCCATCGCACCGTCGCGAGCGCGAGCACGCCGCCCGCGGCCGCCATGCAGATCGCGGAGAGCAGGTTGGTGCGCGCCGCGGGCTCATCGAGGAAGGTGAACAGCTGCAGCGCGGCCCAGCCGAGCGGCATCCAGAGCGCGGAGCCGGGCGGGTGCGCCACGCCGCCGACGCTCGCCACGGCGACCAGCTCCGCGCTGTCGACGTTGTCGTGGAGCTCCGAGATCGTCGGCGCCAGCGTCCACAGGTAGGTCGCAAAGAGCACCGCCGAGGTGACCACGGGCGCCACCAGGGACGGCCACGCGGTCCGTGCTCGGAAGCGAGAGGAGCGCGCGGCGACCGAGGAGCGGCTCACGTCGCCGAGCGTACACTCAACGCCATGTGTGGGCGCTTCTCCCTGACCCCCGAGAACGTCGAGTTCGTCGCGGCCCAGCTCGGGATCTCGCCCAGCGAGGTGTTCGAGGAGCACTACATCCCGCGCTGGAACATCGCCCCGATGCAGGAGCACTGGGTGGTGACGGCCGAGCGCGAGGAACGCGTGCCGCACCACGCGACGTGGGGGCTCGTGAACTGGTGGGAGAAGGAGCGGCGCGCGGGTGCGAAGCACATCAACGTGCGCGCCGAGGGCGTCGAGACGACGCGCGTCTCGCGAGAGGCGTTCCAGGTGGGCCGCTGCATCGTGCCGGCGGACGGCTTTTTCGAGTGGACGGGCGACGCGAAGTCGCGCCGGCCGTTCTGGTTCCACCGCCCGGACGAGGGCGTGTTTGCCTTCGCGGGCCTGCAGGTGAGCAGCCGCCTCCACGGCGAGGCTGCGCCGATGCGCACGTTCACCATCATCACGACCGAGGCGAACGCGCTCGTCCGCCGCATCCATGACCGGATGCCGGTCATCCTCCCGGACTCCGAGGCGATCGATAGGTGGCTCCACGCGGACGAGCCCGCGGAGCGGCTGAAGTCGTTGCTGCGGCCCGTCGACGAGCAGTTCCTCGTCGCACGGCCGGTCTCGCAGCGCGTGAACTCAGTGAAGTACGACGATCCCGAGTGCCTCGAGGAGGCCGAGCCGGAGACGCAGGGCTCGCTGCTGTAGGAGCCCTGTGTCCCCGGCCTGCGGCTGCCTAGAGCGCCCGTGCTTCCACCTCGAGGCGTCCGGTCCCCATGTTCACGGTGCCCTCGAGGGCGACGACGGTGCGGTTGAGCGCCGCCAGGCGAGGGGCGGCGGTCCGGATCGTCGCTGAGCCCACCACGCGGAAGTCGACCGGCGGGAACTCGAAGCCCGGCGAGGCGACGACCTCGAGCGGCGGCACCTCCAGGCGGTCCGGCGGAACGACGTAGCCGCGGACGTCGACCGAGACGCGCTCGGTGCCGGTGTCGATGATCTCGGGTGCGACGATTGCGCCGACCCCGTCCGGCCGCAGCATGAATTGGTCAAGTCCGAAGATGCGGGCGCCGGCACAGGGCCCCGCAACGACACGCCCCTCGAACTGATTGTGGAAGCGGATGCCCTCGGCGAACAGCCCGACGGGGTAGAGGTCGCCGAGGTTGCCCTCGAATCGGTAGACGAGGTCGCCGCTCTTCACGACGATCGCGTCACCGCCGGGCTGGCCGGCCGCGGTCTGGTCCTGGGTCATAGACACCATGTCAGTCACTCCTGTGTGATGCGGCAGTCCTCCGCCGCAGGGGGTCATCCCTGGTCGCGGGCTAGGCGAGGATCTCCTCGCGCGTCGCCTGGCCGACGAGGCCATGCGACTGCACGAGGTCGTCGATGGACGCGAAGTCCATCTCCAGCCCGTACTTCGCGTTCAGGGCCTCGAAGAGGTCCATGCGGTCCATGCCGTGCTGCTCGAGCAGCGTCGACAGCTCGTCGAAGTAATGCTCGAAGCCGGACGGCGAGATGATCTCGAGCAGTCGCGCCGGTCCGTCCGATGCGTTCCAGAACGAATGCCAGATGCCGCGCGGCTTGTAGACGAGGTCACCGGGCTCGCCGTAGACGACCTCGTCGCCGAGCTGGAAGCCCCAGCGGCCCTCGAGGATGAACGAGTACTCGTCCTCATGGCTGTGTCGGTGCATTGGGGCGGCGAGGCCCCTCGGGACGATCGGGTGCTCGATGAGGCCAAAGCGGCCGTCGGCGTCGCCACCGTCCATGACGAGCCGGGCGCCCATGGCGATCAGCGCGCCGGTCTTCGTCTCTGTCGCCTTCACGACGGGGTGGTCGAGGTTGAGCGAAATGAAGCTCATGTTCGTGCTCCTGTTGGTACTGGCTGGTGATCGGTGCGTGCCCGGGCAGCTCGGCGGCCCCGGGTAGGGTGTAATCCTCGTCTCGGGTTTCCTCAATTCACAAAACACTAGTGTTCGATGGACTGAGGCTAGACGCCCGACCCTCGTCTCGTCAATATCAATCGAACAATCATGTTCAACGAAAATCTGGGCAAGTCCGACGAATGGGCGCAGTCGTCGCGTTGCCTGCTGAATCAATCGGCCAGTCGTGTATGATGGAATCTATGGACGACGACACGCAGGGGAAGCGCGCCTACCAGATGCGGAAGCGTCGGGAGGACATCGAGGAGACCCGACAGCGGATCGTGGACGCCGCCGTTGATCTGCATGGCTCGATCGGGCCGGCGCACACCACGTTCTCAGCGGTCGCCGAGCGCGCCGGCGTGCAGCGGTCGACTCTGTACCGGCATTTCCCCGACGAAGCCAGCCTGTTCGGCGCCTGCACCAGCCACTGGCTCGCACAGCACCCGTGGCCCTCGGTTGTGCCGTGGGAGGACATCGCCGATCCCCGGGAGCGTCTGCGGCGTGGGCTGGGCGACGTCTACCGCTACTTCGCGGCGAACGAGCGGATGCTCGCGAACTCCTACCGGGACATCGAGGTGATGCCGCCCTTCGTTGCCGAGTTCATGCGCGCGACGGTCGCAACGATCCACGCGGCGCTGCTCGCGCCGTGGCCCGGGGCGGATCGCTCATCGTCGGAGCTGGCGGCTGCGATTCACCACGCTGTCGACTTCCGCACCTGGTTGTCACTCCGCGACGCGGGGCTCGGGCCGGACCAGGCGTCCGAGATGATGACGGCGATGGTGTCGGCGGTGGCACCCTCAGCAGGCCCGGCCTGAGGCCCGAGCGGTCTGAAGCCGAGAGGCCTAGCCCCGTCGCGTGTAGACCTTCAAGAGCCAGGGCGTGAACTGGCGCACGTGGACGATCTCCGTGTCGGCGTGGTCGGCGAGGGTTGTGACCTTCTCCTGCACGAGGCGCCCGAGCGGCTGCGCGGCGAGCGCACCCATCGTCGAAGCGGAGATCGCGTCGCCGAGTCGCTGCTGCGCCTTCTTCTCGCGTGACAGCGTGAGCGACACCATCGTGGCGAGGGCGCAGACGCCGCCCGTCACAACGAGGTTCGTGCCGCACATGGGCGACACGACGAGGCTGGACTCGCCGCGCTTCAGGCGGGACAGGGCCTCCCGCGCGCACGACTCGAGGAGATCCGTGTCGACGCTGCCGAGGATGAAGAAGCCGTTCCCGCTCGCGCGGCCGGCGAGGCGCTGAGGTCCGCGCCGGGCGAAGAGCACCGCCACCGTCGCGTGCTCCAGGCCGTGGTTGCGCCGGACATCCTCCAGCCAGTTCCGCACGAGGTTGAGGAGGAACATCGCGTCTCCGTCCGGTTCGCGAGATGAAGCGAGGGATGAATCGAGTATAGGAGTCGCCGTCCGGAGGCCCCGGCGAGCGCCGGTCAGCGCGCGCGGCTCGTCCCCGGCGCGCCGACCTCGAAGTCCGCGACGACGTTCACCGTGATCCGCACGACCCCGGAGCCGCCGTTCGGTGAACGCACGGTGATCGTGGCGCTCGCGGAGCTGGCCGGCAGGAGCGTCGGGTTCACCTCGATCGTGAGAGTGCCATGAGGGCACCCTCCGGACGTGCAGCCCGCGCCGGCGCCGAGCGCGACGCCTCCGGGCGGCGTGAGCGTGAGGAAGTTCGCGGACGGCTGCGCGACCCATGACAGCACGCCGGTGCCCGCGTTCGTGATGGTGACCGTCGCGCGCCCGTTCGACGCCGGGTCGTTGAGGCGGATGGAGACGCTCTGCGTCGCGTCCCGGAGGAGCGGCGCGCCGAGCAATGTCGAACGGAAGTCCGCCGGCAGCGCGGGCGCGGTCGCCACGTGGGCGGGCTGGGGCGTGGGGATGTCCATGCGGCTGTATGGGAACGACCAGTTCGCGAGGCCCATGGCGGAGAAGACGGCCGGGTCCGTCTGGTCCGGCAGGGTGGCGGGGATCGCCGTCCACATCGCCGTGTTGTTCCTCGTGGCGGGACGTGCGAGGCAGCCCCATACGAGCTCCTGGTACGGATACCGATCGCGCGACTGGGAGCCGTCGCACTGGAACGCGGGCCGAGGCCAGGGGAGTGTCGGGTCCAGCGGGTGGTTGCTGCGGTTCGCGCCGGGGCCCGTGAAGCCGTTGTAGCCCCAGACGGCGTAGTACCAGTTCTCGATGAGGGCCGGGTCGGAGTTCGTGTCGGTGCCGACCACGGGGCGCTGCTCGGGGGCCGTGTTCCACTTCTCCGCGAGGATCTGCGCCCCGCGCGCGACGTTGTACGCGTAGTGGGTGGCGATCAGCACCTGCCGGTCGGAGGGCAGGTTGCCCGCGCCGAGGGGCACCGTCATGCCCGTGGTCACCTGCGTTAGGCCGTGGCCGCAGTCGAACGAGACGAGCGCCTCGCCGATCGAGTCGAACGGCACGGCGCGTTGAGCCATCGTCATGTCCGACTCGACCCACGAGATGGCCTTCAGGAGGTCGGCGGGAATGAACGGGTCGGCGTCCGCTCGGCTGTTCCGCGTCCCGCGCTCGATCGGTGGCAGCGAGAAGAACGGGTCGCCGGCGAAAAGCGCGTTTGTCGAGACGGCGTCGAACGCGAGGCGATAGGCGACGCGGGTCTGGTCCGCCTCGTACGCAAACGGGCGTAGCGGGTCGAATGCACAGGCGTTCGCGCGGTCCGCGGCGGGCGGCAGCAGCGCGACCAGTGTGCCCAGGATTCCGGCGAGGAGGAGCAGCAGGTGGCCGTGACGGACCCGCTGCCCGCCGGCCCCGGGCGAGGAGGGCAGGTCCGGCTCACACACCAGCGTACCAGCCCAGGAAGATCACCTCGGAGGGCACGTCGACGGCGATCCGTGCGCCCTCGCGGTCCACGATCATCGTGCGCTGGAGGCCCGGCGTGACCGAGTTGCGCCCGTCGAATGAACGCACGGCCAGGTACCGGCCGTCGCTGCTCCACGCGATCGGGACGTCGAATCCGAAGTCGGGCGTCGTCAGCTCGGTGCGCGATCCGTCCAGGCCGAGGACGACCGCGGGCTCGGATTCGGACGCGAACGCCTCCTGCCCCACCGTCAGGGCGTCGCCGTCCGGCGTCCAGACGGGGCTGTACTGCTCGGTCGCGACCGTTGCGCCGTCCGCGACCGGCGTCAGTTCGATCGTCTCGAGGGACTCCAGCGACACGACGTGCGCGCGGTACACGACACGCTCCGCCTCGACAGCCGGCGCGAGGTAGGAGAGCGCGTCCCCGTCCGGCGAGAGTCGCCAGTCGCGTGCGATGTCGTCGGAGGCATGGAGGAGAAACGTCGGCTCGCCGTCGCGTTCAACCGCGTACAGGTCCGTGCCGCTGCTCGAGAGGCGGGTGAAGAGCAGCGAACCGCCGCGGACGCCGATCGGGAATACGCCGAACGAGGTCTGCTCCCGGTGGACGACCGCCCGGGTCAGGTCACCGACGTGGACGCGCACGATCTCCTGCTGCGTCCCCCGCGAGCGCCGGTAGAGGAGGGCGTCGCCACCGTCCGTGAAGACCGGAGGCACGAGGAGGTCGGCGTCGCGGGCAAGCCGCGTCTGCTCGTCGGTGGCGACGTTGAGGATCCACAACTCCGCCGGCGTCTCGCGGGCCGGGTCCGCGTCCTCGGGCAGCACGGTGTAGGCGACGAGCGAACCGGCCGAGGTCGCGCCGGGATTGATGCCCCAGCCGGTCGCGTGCTTCACGCTGGCGTGGAGGGTGCGGTCCTGCGGCGAGTCCGCCGGCGCGGTGTAGACGCGGTCCTCGTTCAGGCCGAACTCGGCGAAGACCATCAGGGGGGCGCCGGGCGTCGACACCGTCGCACCGGGCGCGTCGCCGGAGAGGCGGTCGCGCGCCAGCAGCGAAGCGACCGCAAGCACGCCGACGGCCGCGACGGCGGTGGCGAGGATCACGTTCCGCGGCAGGGTACGAGCGCGGGGGGCTGGAGCCATCTGCGGTGGGCACGCGCGTCCGGAACCCGGCTTGCGATGCCCACCCCCGCCGGCGACATCGCTCGCGACGTACCCCTCAGCCTTTCGTTCAGCGTGAGGTCACGTTGATCGGAGCAGGTTGAGACGTGCGGCCCGCGAGCCGTCACATCCGAGGATCACCATATGCAGCGAGGATCGGGGAGTCAACGAACAGGCGTTGGCGCTTCATCCTTTTCGGGCACGATCGAGGTCGTAAGCAGCCGCGCTGTTACGCTCCGATAGTGATCTTCACCTTCATCTCGGTCCTTGCCGAATCGCCGCTGGCGTTCCTGATCCTCGCGTCCGCGCTCGTGTTCGCCATGCTCGAGGGCCTGATCTTCCACGAGTTCTGTCACGCCTACGTCGCGGACAAGCTCGGCGACCGCACTGCCCGCTTCGCAGGGCGGCTCACGCTCGATCCCCGCTCTCACTACGACCCGATCGGGACCACGCTCATCTTCTTCGTCGGGTTCGGGTGGGCGAAGCCGGTCCCGGTGAACCCGAGGAACACGGCGAACCCGAAGCAGTCGATGGCGGTCATCGCCCTTGCCGGGCCGGCGTCGAACCTCATCGTGGCCGGGCTCGCCGGATTGCCGATTAAGCTCGGCTGGGTGCCGCTCTATCACCCATTCGTGAACTCTTCGCAGGCTGGCCTCTGGGCGGACATCTGGACGGCCACGCCCGCGGACCTCGCCGGACTCTTCCTCGGCACGGTGCTGATCCTGAACGTCCTCCTGGGCGTGTTCAACCTCCTTCCGATTCCACGCCTGGACGGCTCGCGCGTGCTGGCTGGCATCCTCCCGGACGACCTCGCACGCGAGTACGGGAAGCTCGAGCCGTGGGGCTTCGGCATCCTGATGCTGCTGATCTTCTCGGGCTTCATCACGAACGGGCAGTTCAGCCTGTTCACTATCCTCAGCCCGTTCGTGCGTCTCCTGATGCGGCTGTTCGCGGGCGACGCGGGGAGCCTGATCTTCGTCTAATGCCATTACTCCTCCCAGTCCCCTTCGCCCGGGCGCGCTACCGCGTGCGGCAGTTCACCCGCGGCCTCCGGCCTCGCCTCGAGGCGGGCGAGATCGCGGAGGCGCGCGGACGCCTCACGCCGGCCGAGTTCCGGCTGTTCCTCCACGCCCAGGCCCGTGACCGCCGGCACTCGATGGACCTCTACCGCCGGCTTCAGCGCGAGGGCGCCTCGGACGCCATGCTCGTGGCGGCGCTCCTGCACGACGTCGGCAAGGGACAGATCGCGACGTGGCACCGCGTGCTGTTCGTGATGCTCGGGCCGCTCGCCGGCGCGCTCGCGGGCCAGAGCGGTCCGCGGTGGCGCCGTGCGCTGTGGCGGCTCCGCCACCACGCGCGCCTCAGCGCCGAGATGCTCCGACGCATCGATACGTCACCGCGCGTGATCGAGATCGTCGAGCGTCACACGCAGCCGCGGACCGGGGACCCGCAGATCGACGCGTTCATCCGCGCCGACGACTCCGTCTAACAGCCGCCCGCGGCGTGGTACGGCCCCGATCGGGCCGCTCCAGCGTGTACGATCGATGCACCACTGGGCAGGGAGTTCCTCGATGCGTGTTGCGATCCTCGGGACGGGCCTCATCGGCGCGTCGATCGGCCTCGGCCTGCGCGAGCGCGTCAAGGGCGTCTACGTCGTCGGCTACGACCGGAGCCGCCAGGCGCTGGATACCGCGCGCAAGCGGAAGGCCGTCGACGAGGTCGTCTGGTCCGCGCCGGAGGCGGTGCGCGACGCTGACGTCGTGGTCCTCGCCGTGCCGGTGCTCGCGATCAAGCCACTGCTCGAGGAGATCAAGGACTCGGTCCCGCCCGACGCCGTGATCACAGACACCGGCTCCTCGAAGGCTGAGATCATGCGCTGGGCGCGGGAGATCCTCCCCGGCCACGCCGGCGTGGTGGCGGGGCACCCGATGGCCGGCAAGACCGAGTTCGGCCCGAGCGCGGCCGAGGAGACGCTGTTCGAGGGCGCCCGCTGGGTGATCGTTCCCTCGGTGGACGCCAGTTCCGAGGCGATCACGGTCATCACCAACATCGCCACGACGCTCGGCGCGACGCCGATGATCATGGACGCCGAGGAGCACGACGCGTACGTCGCCGCGATCTCGCACCTGCCCATGATGGCGGCGATGGCGCTCTTCTCGATGGGGCGCGCCTCGGAGGCCTGGCCGGAGCTGTCGCTGCTGGCGGCAGGTGGGTTCCGCGACATGACCCGGCTCGCGGGGACCGACCCGGACATGGCCTACGACATCGCCATGACCAACCGCGACAACATCGCCCACTGGATCGACCGCTATGTCGTCGCGCTCCAGGAGCTGCGCCGCCGCCTGGTGGACGTCGAGGGCGAGGAGGATTTCTACCGCCTGCTCGCGGCGACGAACCTCGACCACTCCGAGTACAAGTACGGAAAGGTCGGCCGCGAGGAGAAGCCCACAGGCGGCGAGGGCCTCGAGGCTGCCGGACTCAGCGACTACCTGGCCGGGGCGTGGATCCGCGACAAGTTCAACGAGGTCATGCGGGCCTCCGAGGATCGACTGCGGGAGATGGACGAAGAAGAGCGGATGCGGCGACGTATCTAGCGCCGCCCCTCCGGCAGCCCTCGATGCTGCGGCGCGCCCTCGGGACTATCGTGGTGTCGTATCCTGCGCTCTGGAACGACCTCGGGCGGCTGCGGAAAGGCTGACGCGGTCTCCCGCCGGGGAGGTGCGCCAATGTCGTCAGAACTCATCCACGTCGGCTTCGACAACTACCTCACGCTGGACCGCGTGCTGGCGGTCGCCTCGCCGGCATCGGCGCCGATGAAGCGCATGGTGCAACGCGCCAAGGAGCAGCACCGCGCGATCGACCTCACGAGCGGCCGCCGGACGAAGGCCGTGGTGGTCATGCAGGAGGAATGGGTGACCCTCATCGCGATCACCCCGGAGACCTTCCACAGCCGCGTCAGCAGCATGAAGCACGCGGCCGCGGACTAGCGGGTGAGTGGAACCGTAACCACCGAGGCTCCCCCGCCACTCGTCGTCGTCCTCACCGGCCCTTCAGGCGTCGGCAAGGATGCCGTCGTGAACCGCGCCGTTGAGCGTGGCGATCCGGTTGTCCGCCCCGCGACGATGACGACGCGCGCTCCTCGCGACGGCGAGGAAGAGGGCGTCCACCACTACTTCGTGACCCGCGAGCAGTTTCTTCAGCAGGTCGCCGCCGGCGAACTCCTCGAACACGCCGAGGTCTACGGCAACCTCTACGGCGTCCCGCGGAAGTCCGTGCGAGCAGCCCTCGAGACCGGCAGGCACGTAATCGTCCGCGTGGACGTGCAGGGGGCGGAGTCGCTTCGCGCGATCCTCCCGGACGCGCTATTCGTCGCACTCGAACCTCCGGACGCAACCGCCCTCGAGTCGCACCTCGCCGAGCGGGGGAGCGAGACGCAAGAGCAGGTACGGCGCCGACTGGCGATCGCCGCCGATGAGATCGAGCGTGCCCGCGCCTTCTGCGTCCCCCTGGTGAACGTGGAAGACGACCTCGACGCGACCGTGGACGCCTTCATGGCGCTCATCGAGCGCGAGCGGGCTCGTCCCGGCCGCGAGCGCATGCGCGTTTAGCGCAGGTTCGCCCCCACTCGTCCTCAACACTCTCCCGGTACCGCGCGTTCTACAAGGCGGGCACGGTTTCGCCCGCCTCGGGGTCGGCAGTGATGCGGCGACGAACGAACGGGAGTGATCCGTGGCGCGCCCGATCCTGCTTGCTGCCATCGCCGCCGGAGCGATGGTCCTCGTGCTGTCGGCCAGGAACGCCTCGGCCCAGGCCGAAGCCACCACAGGCGAGGGTGAGGCCGCGGTGGCCGCTGAGGAGTGGTTCGCGGCCTGCCACTGGACCGGCAGCGAGTTCCGCCTCATGTCGTTCCCACTCGACTTCGGGATCCCGGAGTGGCGGATCGGCACACACATCGCGCACGGCGACCGCTTGCCCGGCGACAACGTCCCCGGCGGCGACTGGCCCGGGTACTACCTCGACCAGCACTGTGAGCCGGTGTCCTGGCTGATCGGCGTCACCTTCGGTGGCTGCATGACGGCCGCAGCCAGCGAGACGCCCTGCTTCCACCCCGGCCCGGACGGGCGTGGGACCTCGCTCGTGTACGACCCCTCGGGCACACGCTTCACTGCCCTCACCGCGGTCGTGCAGGACCCCGGCGTCGAGTTCACCTCGGCGGACCGAGCCGTGACGGCGGACTTCGATGGCGACTACCTCACGATCACCGTCGCGCCGGGGCAGCCGGAGCTCGACTTCTTCTTCGGGTTCGGGCCGTGGGATCTCTTCGATAGCGAGCTGGCCCCCGGTTCAACGCTCGGGTCACTCGCGCAGGCGGGCCCCGGTGAGTTCCTCGTCCGCACGGCCACGACGGAGGGCGCCCGGCGGCCGCTCGTCGCCCGCTACCGACTGCGCCTGGCACACTCGTACGGCTTCTCCGAGTTCCGCGACACGACCATCACCCTCGATCGGCCGTCGCTCGCGGCCGATGGCATCTCGACCGCGACGGTCACGATGCAGCTTCGGAATGCCGTCGGGGAGGTCCCCGCGGGCGACATCGAACGCATCGTCCACCTCTCGATCGATCCCGCGTTCGGCGAGATCGGTGAAACGACCTACCACGGCGACGGCCGGTACACCGCCACCCTCACCGCCGGGAAGCGGGTCGGGACGACCGAGATCTTCGGGCAGGTGGACTACTTCATCCTCGACCTCGCGGTGGGGACGGTGACCTTCACCGGTCCGTCGACGGCACCGAGGGCCGGCCGGTAGCGGCGTCTGCGGTGCGCTCGTTCTCGGACCGGCGGACGCTCCCGGCTCGTTGCCCGCCCCCGGGCCGGCACCGGCAGCCGGGACTCGTTGACATATCGATCTGGGAAACCGTAACGTCAGGGTTCAGTCTGTCGCGTAGACATGACGTCGATCGGGACGAGTACGTCGCCAGCGGGGCTCCAGAGAGCCGGGGCAAGGTGAAAGCCCGGCGCCTGCCAGCAGCGACCGAATGGACCCGGGAGTCCCGGCCCCAAACCCGCGAGCGGGGAGTAGGCGTCGGCGGTGTGGGCGCCGTTATCCATGCCCAGGCGATCGCAACCTCTCGATGCAATCGAGGGCGCGCCGTCGCTGGCTGAGTCCCAACGCCGTGTGCGCCGGGAGAATGTGGGTGGCACCGCGAGGACCATCGCCCCACGACTGCGTGGCGCGGTGGTCTTTTTGTTGGGGTCATCGATCGTGAGTCGTCCGCTGGAACGCATTCGAGGAGAGCGCAGGATGTCCATCTTCACGTCGTGCCACGGCACCCGCCGCCCGCCGACTGGATGGCACTGGTGGTGGCGGAGCGAGTTCCGCGACCACCGCGCGTCCATCCTCGGAGCGTCCCATGACTGAGTACCAGCCCACCCTGAACGACGTCCGCCGGATGACCGGCCAGGGCAACATCGTCCCCGTCTACCGCGAGGTGCGGGCTGACCTGGAGACGCCGGTGTCGGCGTATCTGAAGGTCGCCCGCGGCCCGTACTCGTTCCTGCTCGAGTCCGTCGAGGGCGGCGAGCGGCTCGGGCGCTACTCGTTCATCGGCACCGAGCCCTACCGGGTGTACGCCGCGACGCACGAGGACGGCGATCCGCTGGACGTTGTCCAGGAGGAGCTGCGCCGCTTCCGATCCGTCGAGGTGGCCGGACTCCCGAAGTTCCACGGTGGCGCCGTTGGCTATCTCGGCTACGAGGCGGTGACCCACTTCGAGCCGCGCGTCCCGCTGGCGCGGCGTGACACGCTCGGCCTGCCGGAGTCGTGGCTGATGTTCACGGACACGCTCCTCGTGTTCGACCACGTGAAGCACAGCATCAAGGTCGTGGCGCACGTCCGCCTCGACGGTGACGTCGACTCCTCCTACCGCCAGGCGCAGGCGAAGATCGACGAGATGGTCGCGCGGCTCGAGCAGCCGCTGGGCTCGCTCCCGTACATCCCGTTCTCCGGCACCCGTGGCAACGCGGTGCGTTCGAACTGGGAGCACGAGGACTTCCTGGCCGCGGTCCGCCGCTGCAAGGAGTACATCGTCGCCGGCGACATCATCCAGGTGGTCCTCTCGCAGCGGTTCACGCGCGAGACCGGCGCCCACCCGTTCGAGGTCTACCGGAGCCTGCGCGGCATCAACCCCTCGCCGTACCTGTTCTTCCTGCAGTTCAACGACACCCACATCGTCGGCTCGTCGCCGGAGCTGCTCGTGAACATCGAGGACGGCGTCGTGGAGGTGCATCCGATCGCCGGTACGCGCCGCCGCGGCGACACGCCGCTGGAGGATCAGCGCCTCGCCGAGGAGCTGATCAACGATGAGAAGGAGATCGCGGAGCACGTCATGCTCCTCGACCTCGGACGGAACGACGTCGGCCACGTCTCGAGGGCGGGCAGCGTCGAGGTCACGCAGAAGCTCGACCTGGAATTCTACTCGCACGTGATGCACATCGTGAGCCACGTGAAGGGCCAGCTTCGACCGGAGATGACGGCGTACGACGCACTCCGCGCCGCCTATCCCGCGGGCACCGTCTCCGGTGCCCCGAAGATCCGAGCGATGGAGATCATCGCGGAGCTGGAGTCGGACCGGCGCGGCCCCTACTCCGGGGGCGTCGGCTTCTTCGACTTCTCCGGGAACATCGAGACCTGCATCACGATCCGGACGCTGGTGATGAAGGACGGCCTGGCGCACGTCCAGGCAGGCGCCGGCATCGTGTTCGACTCCGACCCGCAGAAGGAGTACGAGGAATGCCAGCACAAGGCGCGGGCACTCCTCGCGGCCATTGACGACGCCGAGGGCGGCGAGGGCGGCGGCCCCGTCGGCAGCCTGGGCTACTAGGAGAGGGAACCACGATGAACGAGGGTCCCCAGCTCGCATCGCTCGCGCTGATGGTCCGCAGCGACTCGAAGTCGTTGTTCGTGCGGCACGCCGCCGGCCCGTTCGCCGGGCTCTGGACGTTGCCCTTCGTTGGCGTCTCCGATGTCGAAACGGCGGAGGACGCCCTCGAGCGCTTGCTCCGTGACTTCCTGCACGTCCAGCCGGGCCCGTACGAGTTCCTCGACACGGTCTACCTGACGGCCGCGAGCGGTGAGCGCTTCATCGCCAACGCGTTCACCTGCGTGGACTGGCAGGGTGAGGCGAAGTTCCCCGCGGCACTCTTCGACGATGCCCTCTGGGCGGTGCCGGCCGACATGAGCGGCCTCGACCTGATGCCGGAGTTGCGCGACTGGCTGGCGGAGGTGTTCCGCGGCGAGGAGTCCGAGCCCTCGCTCGCCGACTACACGACGGACGAGCTGCTGGCGGACCTCTCGGACGCGCGTGGCGAGTTCCTCGCGGCGTTCGACGCGATGCCGCGCCACCTCCGCGCCGAGTCGCTGACCGAGGACGGCTGGAGCGCCCTCGACGTGCTGGCCCACGCCGTCGACGTCGAGGCGTACTACCGCAATGAGTCGCGCCGCTGCATCGAGCAGCCCGGGCGGACGTGGCGCCTGTTCAACGACGACGAGTGGAAGGACGTCCACGCGCTGCGCCCGTCGGAGGACGAGGGAGTGCTTCGAGTGCGGATGGAAGTGGTGCGCGCGGAGACGCGGACATGGCTGCAATACCTGCCGCCGGACGCGCTGAACGCCTACGCCAACCACCCGGAGCGCGGGGTCGTCCAGATCGGCGACCGCCTCGCGAAGATCGCCGGCCACGACCGCGAGCACGCTCGCCAGCTGCGCGAGATGGCGCAGACCGCGGCGCTGCGCTCGGCGCTCGATGAACCAGAGGAGGATCGGTCGTGATCCTGCTGATCGATAACTACGACTCGTTCACCTACAACCTGTACCAGTACCTCACGGAGCTGGGCGGCGACGTCGAGGTGCACCGGAACGACCAGATCTCCGTCGAGGACTGCCTCTCGATGAAGCCCGAGCGGGTGGTGATCTCGCCCGGGCCGTGTTCGCCGCGTGAGGCGGGGATCTCCGTGGAGCTCGTGCGGGCGTTCGAGGGCGAAGCGCCGCTGCTCGGCGTGTGCCTCGGCCTCCAGTGCATCGGCGAGGCCTACGGCGGCATCGTCGAGTACGCCGGCGAGATCATGCACGGCAAGACCAGCCTCATCGAGCACGACGGCAAGGGCGTCTTCGCCGGCATCGAAAGCCCGTTCGAGGCGATCCGCTACCACTCGCTCGCGATCCGGCCGGACAGCGTCCCGGATGTCCTCGAGGTGTCCGCTCGCACCGAGAAGGGCATCATCATGGCGGCGCGCCACCGGGAGTTCGCCATCGAGGGCGTGCAGTTCCACCCGGAGTCGATCATGACGCAGCACGGGCACCACCTCCTCCGGAACTTCCTGGAGATGCCGAACCGTGCGCCAGCGGGAGTTCGCTCGTGATCCGTGATGCCCTCATCGCGCTCGTCGAGGAGCGCCGCGACCTCACCCGGCAGGAGGCCGCCGAGGCCATGCGCGAGATGATGCGCGCCGGCCTGGAGAGCCCCGGCGGGGAGGTCGCCACGCCGGCTCAGTTCGGCGCGTTCATGGCCGCGCTCCGCCTGAAGGGCGAGACCGTCGAGGAGATCACGGGCATGGCACAGGCCATGCGGGAGCATGCGCTCCGGCTCGATGTGAAAGTGCAGCCGCTGCTCGACACCGCTGGGACCGGTGGTTCGAAGAAGGTATTCAACGCATCGACGGCCGGCGCGTTCGTCGCCGCGGCCGCCGGCGCGAAGGTCGCGAAGCACGGGAACCGCGCCATGACCTCGAGCTCCGGCGCTGCCGACTTCCTCGAGGCGCTGGGCGCTCACATCGCGCTGAACCCGCAGCAGGTGGCCGAGTGCATCGACAAGACCGGCATGGGGTTCATGTTCGCGCAGACGTTCCACCCGGCGATGAAGTTCGCCGGGCCGCTGCGCCCGCAGCTCGGCTTTCGGACGGTCTTCAACATCCTCGGGCCGCTCACGAACCCGGCGCACGCGAAGTGCCACGTGATGGGCGCGGCGACACCCGAGCTCGCCGAGCGGCTGGCGAAGGTGCTCGCGAACCTGGACATGCGCCACGCCATCGTCGCCAGCGGCGAGGGGAACGTGGACGACATCTCCGTGACCGGCCCTACCGAGGTCTACGAGGTGCGCGCGAGCGGGGTCACGCACCGCACGATCACCCCGGCCGACCTCGGCCTGCAGCAGTACCGGCCCGAGGAGATCGTCGGCGGCGACGCGAAGGAGAACGCCCGCATCTTCCGCGCGGTCCTGAGCGGCGAGGGCCCCCTCGCGATCCGCGACATGATCGCGGCGCAGGCGGGGGCCGGCCTCTACGTCACCGGGCTCGCTGCCTCGCTGAAGGACGGCGTGAAGATGGCCCTGGACGCGATCGAAGAAGGCGACGCGGCGGCGAAGGTCGCGGCGTTCGTCGAAGCCACGCGCCGCGCGGCGGGGAAGTAGCCGGGCGTGTCCGCCCGCACCACTGGCACCATCCTTGACCGGATCGTCGCCGATCGTCGCGTCCGCCTCGTCGAGGACCGCGCGCAACGCGACGAGGGAGCGCTCCACGCGCTCGTCGAGGGAGCGCGCCCGCCGATCTCGTTCGCGACGCGGCTGCGTGCGGGACGCCTCGCGGCGCCGCCCTCGCGCCTGCGGCTGGTCGCGGAGATAAAGCGCGCCTCGCCGAGCAAGGGCGTGTTCGACGCTGACCTCGACGCCGTGGAACAGGCACGGCAGTACGCCGAGGCAGGCGCGGCCGCGATCTCGATCCTCACCGAGCCGGACCACTTCAAGGGCAGCATCCGGGACCTCACGGCCGTCAGCGCCGCCTTTGACGGCGACCCGGACCGTCCTGCCCTCCTCCGCAAGGACTTCATCTTCGACCCGTACCAGGTGCTGGAGGCGCGCGCGTTCGGCGCTGACGCCCTCCTGCTCATCGTGATGCTCCTCGAACCGGCCGCGCTCCGCGACCTGCTGGCGCAGACGCGCGAGCTGGGCATGGAGGCGCTCGTCGAGGTGCACGACGAGGACGAGATGCGGGCCGCCGTCGAGGTGGGCGCGAGCGTCATCGGCGTGAACAACCGTGACCTGAGGACGTTCAACGAGGACCTCGGGACGTTCGAACGCCTCGCGGCGCTGGCGCCCGAGGGCGTCACACTGGTCGCGGAGTCGGCGATCCGGGTGCCCGAGGACGCCCGGCGGATGGCCGACGCCGGCGCGCACGCGCTCCTCGTCGGCGAGGCGCTGGTGAAGTCCGGCACCGTCGTCGAGACGGCGCGGTCGCTGATGCTCGCCGAGGCCGTCGCATGACGCTCGTCAAGATCTGCGGCAACCGCACGCCTGAGGACGTGCTCGCGGCGGCCGAGGCCGGCGCGGACTTCGTCGGCCTGATGTTCGCGGCGAGCCGGCGCCGCGTGGACGTCGAGACGGCGACGGCGATGGTGCGTGCGCTGGGGACTCCCCTCGCGGAGCGCGAGGTGGTCCTCCCGACGATCGACCCGGAGCGGCGCGAGGACCTCGAGGCGTGGTTCGACCATGGCGCGGACACCTTCGAGGCCTACCTCGCGGCGAAGCGTCCGCTGACGGTGGGCATCTTCGCTGACCAGCCGATCGACGAGGTGAACGCCATCGCCGACGCGACCGGGATCGACCTGGTGCAGCTGTCCGGCGACGAGACGTGGGAAGACTGCCTGCTGGTGAACCGTCCGGTGATCCAGGTGGTCCACGTCTCGCCCCTCGACGCTCCGGCCGACGCGCTGGAGCTGGTGCAGCCGGGGTTCGCGGAGGTGCTCATGCTTGACTCGGCCCACGGCCCCTACCGGGGCGGTTCTGGTGTGACGTTCGACTGGAGCGTGGCCCGGGAGACCGCCGAGCGCGTCCCCATCGTCCTCGCCGGCGGCCTCACCCCGGAGAACGTCGGCGACGCGATCCGCACCGTGCGCCCGTGGGTGGTGGACGTCTCCAGCGGCACCGAGACCGACGGCAGGAAGGACCACGCGCGCGTGCGCGCGTTCATCGACGCCGTGCGCGCGACCGACGCGGCGCTGGCTGCGGAGGCAGGCGCATGACTCCCGACTTGACGGCATCGACCGATCCGACCGCCCCGAACGAGCTGGGCCACTGGGGCGAGTTCGGCGGCCAGTACGTCCCCGAGACCTTGATGCCCGCGCTCGCGGAGCTCGAGGCGGCGTACGCGCGCTACCGCGATGACCCGGAGTTCACGGCCGAGCTCAACGCCCTCCTGAAGGACTACGTCGGGCGTCCCTCGCCGCTCACGCTCGCGTCGAGGCTCTCGGAGGCGGTGGGCGCGAAGGTGTACCTCAAGCGCGAGGACCTGAACCACACGGGCGCGCACAAGATCAACGCGGTGCTCGCGCAGGCGCTCCTCGCGCGTCGCATGGGCAAGCGGCGGATTATCGCGGAGACCGGCGCCGGCCAGCACGGCGTCGCGACGGCCACCGCGTGCGCGCTGTTCGACCTCGACTGCGTGGTCTACATGGGCGCGGAGGACGTTCGGCGCCAGTCGCTCAACGTCTTCAAGATGAAGACCCTCGGCGCCGAGGTGATCGCGGTGCAGTCCGGTTCGCGGACGCTGAAGGACGCGACTAACGAGGCGATCCGCGACTGGGTCACCAACGTCCGCGACACGTACTACATCATCGGCTCCGTCGTGGGGCCGCACCCGTATCCGATGATGGTGCGCGACTTCCAGTCGATCATCGGCCGCGAGGCGAGGCAGCAGCTATTCGAGAAGGAAGGGCGCCTCCCGACGATCGCCGTCGCCTGCGTCGGTGGCGGCTCGAACGCGATCGGCCTGTTCCACGAGTTCATCCCGGACCAGGTGCGCCTCATCGGCGTCGAGGCAGCCGGCGAAGGGCTCGAGAAGAAGCACGCGGCGACGCTGTCGAAGGGGCGCCCCGGCGTGCTGCATGGCAGCCGCTCGTACCTGCTGCAAGACCAGTGGGGGCAGATCCAGGAAGCGCACTCGATCTCGGCGGGTCTCGACTACCCGGGTGTCGGCCCGGAGCACTCGCACCTGAAGCTCACGGAGCGCGCCGAGTACCGCGCGATCACGGACGACGAGGCGCTCGACGCCTTCCAGCAGCTCTCGCGGCTGGAGGGCATCATCCCGGCGCTGGAGTCGTCGCACGCCATCGCGCAGGTGCTGAAGCTCAAGGGCGAGGTGAAGCCGGACGACATCATCCTCGTGAACCTCAGCGGGCGCGGCGACAAGGATATGAACACCGTCGCCCAGGCGCTGGGTGTTTCGCTCTAGGGCGCTTGCTCTAGGGCGGGACGCTGTAGCGCGAGGGCGCTAGCGCTCGTTCACACCGGGAAGCGCGTACGGCGGGAGCCCCCAGGTCGCGGGGTCGAACGCATCGAGGCTCTCGATGATCGCGTGCGCGCCTGTGACTGCTTCCACGAAGCCCGGCTCGGGCACCGCGACCACCTGCATGCCCGCCGCCAGCGCCGCCTCGACGCCGATCGGGGCGTCCTCGAAGACGAGGCACGTTGCTGGGTCAGCGTCCATCCGGCGGGCCGCCTCGAGGAAGATGTCCGGCGCCGGCTTCCCGTGTTCCACGTCGTCGGCGATGACGACGGCCTCAAAGGCGGCAAACCACTCGCCGTGGTTGGTGAGCTTGCGCGCGAGGGAGATCCGCGAGGACGACGTAGCCACGGCCTGCGGGACGCCGTGCGCGGCGAGGTGGGACGTCAGCCTGCGGGCGCCGGGGGTGGGTGGCACCTCCGGAAACAGCGCGTGGAGCGCGGTTTCGCGCTCGTGGATGAACTCCTCGGCCGTCATCGGCAGTCCGGTCCGCTCCAGCATGAGCGGGACGGCGACCGGCGTCGGGCGCCCCATCATCATTGCCCGCACCTGAGGCGGTAGCTCCATCCCGTAGCGCGCGAGGATCCCGTTGGTGATGCGGATGTAGAGCGGCTCCGTGTCGAGCAGGGTGCCGTCGAGGTCGTAGATGACGTGGGTGATTCTCACCACCTCATCGTATCCCGCCGGCGCTGATAGCCTGTTCGTGTGGACTCTCCCCAGCCCGCTCCCCGGGTAGACGCCCCGTTGCCATCGCCGCCGTGGTCCGGGCGCGACCTCGGCGCCGCGCTGGGCCTCCTGCTCCTCGGCTACGCGGTCGTCGTCGCCGCCGTCACGCTCGTCGCCCTGGGTGTCGGGGACCCCGAGGTGGACCCTACCTCCGCCCTGGCGGTCGCCGTCATCACGCTGGGATTCGAGATATGGCTGGCGGTGATCGTGCTCGCGCTGGCGACGAGGAAGGACCTCACGCTGGAGCAGCTGGGCTTCCGTCCTCTCCGCGGCATGGCGGCGCTGTGGCCGCTCGCGACGTGGGCGAGCGGCCTCGCGATCGTGATCGTCTACGGCGTCGCGATCCTCGCGATCGAGAACGCGACGGGCCGCGACCTGTCACGGCTCGCGGAGGGCAATCCTCTGCCCGAGACGGAGGCGATGACCGACACCGTCTGGTTCGTCCTCGGGCTCTCGGTCGTCGTGGCTGCGCCGCTGGCAGAGGAGCTGTTCTTCAGGGGGCTCCTGTTCCGCGCGATCCAGGCGCGCTGGGGGCTGGCCCTGGGCATGGCGATCAGCGGGCTGCTGTTCGCCCTCGTGCACTTCGAGGTCAGCGTCGTCATCCCGTTCTGGGGGATCGGGATGCTGTTCGCCTTCGCGTACTACCAGTCCGGGTCGCTCTGGACGCCAGTCATTGCGCACGCGATCTTTAATGGCGTCTCCTTCATCGTGACCATCTCCGGGGTGAACTCGTGACCACCGCGCGCCCGACCGCCGAAGCGAAGGCCCAGGACCGCATCGCCCGCGCCTTCGCGGCGGCGCGCGAAGAAGGGCGTACGCCGGTCATCCCGTTCATCCCGGCCGGCTGGCCGGAGATCGACGCGACCGTCGAGATCGTCGAGGCCGCCGTTGCCGGCGGCGCCGCTGCCGTCGAGATCGGGCTGCCGTTCTCGGATCCGATGGGTGACGGCCCGACGAACCAGCGCGCATACGAGGAGGCCATCCGCAACGGAGCGAACACGGAGACGGTGTTGCAGGCCGTGCGTGAGTTGCGCGCGCGAGGCGTTTCCGTCCCGCTGATCGTTATGGGATACTTCAACCCGCTGCTCTCGTACGGGATCGGCAGGTTCGTGCAGGCAGCCGCCGAGGCCGGGGTGGACGGGCTCATCACCGTCGACCTCCCTCCGCAGGAAGCGGAGGAGCTCGAGCGGCCCGCTCGCGAGGCGGGACTGCACATGATCTACCTGCTGGCGCCCACGTCGACCGAGGATCGCATCCAGCTGGTCGCCGATCACGGGAGTGGCTTTATCTACTGCGTCGGCGTCGTCGGGATCACCGGCGCGCGGTCGGTGCTCTCGGATGAACTCCCGGAGTACATCGCCCGTGTGCGAGCCCAGACGGATCTCCCGCTCGCGGTCGGCTTCGGGATCTCGTCCCGCGAGCACGTCCGCCAGGTGGGGGAGTACGCTGACGCGGCAGTGGTGGGCAGCGCCTTCGTCCATCTGGTGGGCGAGACGCCCCGCGAGGAACGTCCCGCGCGAGTGCGGGCGTACCTGGAGGAGATCACCGGTCGTGACTCTGGATAAGCACCAGTCGCCAGCCCTGCGGACCGTCCGCGGCGGCATCGCTCGCCCGTCTGCCGGCGCCTATGCGCGGTATACGGGGAGCCACGCGACCCCCGGGGTGCACCAGAGTGCGGCCGGGTCGTTTGGCTCGTAACCCCCTCATGACCTACATCAGCTGGAGCTGACGCGCGATTCGTCGGCCCGGCCTTGGTGACCGGCCCTGTCTGAGACGAGCGAACGGGAGATCTCCAGCATGCTGGTACGCGGTATCCGCGGCGCGACCACGGTGGACAACAACACCCGCGAGGAGATCCTCGGCGCGGCGCGCGAGCTGCTGGACGAGATCGTCCGCCAGAACGCGATCGACCCGGACCTCGTCGCGTCCATCCAGTTCAGCACCACCCCGGACCTGAGCGCGGAGTTTCCCGCGGTCGCGGCCCGCGAGGCGGGGTTCACCCAGGTGGCGCTGGAGTGCGTGATGGAGATGAACGTGCCGGGATCGCTCGCGAAATGCCTGCGCATCCTGATGCACGTCAACACCGAGCGGCCGCTTGCCGAGATCAAGCATGTGTATCTCCGCGGGGCGCGCGTCCTTCGACGCGACCTCGTGGGCGACGAGGAGCCCCAGCCGTGATCGTTGTGATGAAGCTTGACCACACGAAGGAAGAAGCCGACGCCGTCATGAACCGCATGACCGAGTTCGGTCTGAAGGGCCAGCCGATCCACGGCGCCGTGCGCACCGTGATCGCGGGCCTCGGCCAGGTCGTGCAGGACCACCGCGACGAGATCTCCATGATGTCCGGCGTCGACGAGGTGATCCGCGTCTCGAAGCCGTACAAGCTGTCGAGCCGGGAGACGCACCCGGAGGACACCGTCATCGAGCTCCCGTTCGGTGTGAAGATCGGCGGCGGGCACCCCGTCTTCATGGCCGGCCCCTGCTCCATCGAGACCGAGGAGCAGCTGTGGGAGGCGTCCAAGGGCGTCCGCGAGGGCGGCGCGCACATCCTGCGCGGCGGCGCCTTCAAGCCGCGCTCGTCCCCGTACTCCTTCCAGGGCCTCGGCGTGGCGGGCCTGAAGATGCTCCGTCAGGTCGGTGACGAGCTCGGCATGCCGGTCATCACCGAGTGTCTCTCTGTCCGCGACGTGGATGCCGTGGCGCAGTACTCGGACATCATCCAGATCGGCGCGCGCAACATGCAGAACTTCGTCCTCCTGGAGGAGGCGGGGAAGACCGGCAAGCCGGTTCTGCTGAAGCGCGGTATGGCCGGCCAGATCGAGGAGTGGCTCCTCGCCTCCGAGTACATCCTGTCGCAGAACAATCCAAACGTGATGCTTTGCGAGCGCGGGATCCGCACCTTCGAGACGGCGACCCGGAACACGCTGGACCTCAACGCCATCGCTCTCGTGAAGCGGCTGAGCCACCTCCCGGTGATCTCGGATCCCTCGCATGGCACCGGCAAGTGGTACCTCGTGAAGCCGATGACGATGGCCTCCGTGGCGGTCGGCGCGGACGGCCTGATCATCGAGGTGCACCCGAACCCGGACCACGCCCTCTCGGACGGCGCCCAGTCGCTGACGCCGGCGAACTTCCAGGACATGGCCGGCGAGGCGCGGTCGCTCGCCTCGGCCATCGGCCGGCCATTCGCCGAGCCGCCGGCACTGCCGGCCGGCGCGACGGTCTAGCGCCCGTCCGGCGTCTAGCGCGTGACGAACGAGCTCGATCCGAACGACCCCCGGTCTGAGGAAGACACGGTCTCCCCTCCTGCTCCGCAGGGGGGCGAGGCCGCTGCTCCTGATGCGGAAGCGCCGGTGGCGGAGTCTCCCCCAGTGGAGGCCGCCGAGGTCGCGGACGGCGCGACCGCGGAGGATGGGGACGCCGAGGTCGGATCCGGTGAGACTCCCATCGAGCTCGACCTGGCCGTCTTCCACGGCCCGCTCGACCTGCTCCTCCACCTCATCGAGCGCAGCGAGCTCGACATCACCGAGGTGTCGCTGCTGGAGGTCACGGACCAGTACCTCAGCGCCCTTCGCTCGAAGGAGCAGATCGACCTCGGCGCGATGGCGGAGTTCATCTCCGTGGCGGCGCGGCTCCTGCTGCTGAAGTCGCGTGCCCTGTTGCCGCGCGACCCGGACGAGGCCCCGCCCCCGGACGAGGAGGAGGGGAGCGACGTCCGCGCGCTCATCGAAGCGCTCCGCGAGTACCGTCGCTTCAAGCAGGCCGCGGAGTTCCTCCGCGAGCGCGAGTTGGGCCACGGGACCTACCGCCGCGAGGTGCCGCCGCCGGCGGTGCCGCTGCCGACCGGTCTCGACACGGTCACGCTCTCCTCGCTCGTGGACGTCATCCGCGAGGTGCTGGATCGGATGCCCGAGGAGGAGCCGGCCGCCGAGATCCGGCGCGAACCGGTACGCCTCCGCGACCGGATGCGGTCGCTCGTCGACAAGCTCCAGGCGACTGGCCGGACGTCGTTCCGGGAGCTCATCCAGTCCGCGACCTCGCGCACGATGGTCATCGTGGACTTCATGGCCGTGCTCGAGCTGATCAAGCAACGCTACCTTGCCGCCCGCCAGTCGGACGCGTTCGGGGACATCGAGCTGGTGAAGCTCGAGGGCGCTCGGCCGCCCGAGTTCACGCACAGCGAACAGGACTTCACCGGGGTCTGAGGCGCCGTGAGGGCAGACATCCCCGGGCCGGCCACCCCGGATCGGGGCGGTGTTACGATCTAGCGACACCGCCCGAAAGGAACCGCTCCACTTTGCTACTCGTCCGTGACGAACTGCGTCGGAGCGTCACGCCTGGCGAACACGCGATCTCCGTCGGCGTGTTCGATGGCGTACATGGTGGTCACCGTACCCTCATCCGGCGCATGCTCGAGGAGGGCGCGTCGCGCGGACTGACGGGCGGCGTCGTGACCTTCCACCCGCACCCCATCACCGTGCTGAGACCGGGCACCCCGGTCGCCTACATCGAGTCGCTCGAGCGGCGCGTCGAGCTCATCAAGGAGGTCGGCGCGGAGTTCGTTTCCGTCCTGCCGTTCACCTCTGAGCTCCAGCAGGTCTCGGCCGCCGACTTCACGCGCCTGCTCGTCGAGGAAGCGGGGATGCGGCTCCTCGTCGTCGGCGAGGACTTCCGCCTCGGCCGCGGCGGCGAGGGCACCACCGACCGCCTCGCGGAGATCGGCGAGGAGCAGGGGTTCGAGGTCATCCCCGTCCCCCTCTTCCACGACGATGACGACGCGGAGCGGGTCTCCTCCACCCGCATCCGGGGCGCCCTTGCCGAGGGGCGCATGGAGGAAGTCGCCCGGCTTCTTGGCCGCCCGTTCGCCGTGCGCGGCCCCGTGCTGCAGGGCGCGCAGCGAGGGCGCACGATCGGCTTCCCGACGCTGAACGTCGGCGTCGCCGCGGACCGCGCGCTGCCGCCGAACGGCGTCTACGTCTCGCGCGCGCACCACGGCGACCGCACCTTCATGGCCGCCACGAATATCGGCACGAACCCGACGTTCACGGACAGCAACCAGCGCCACTTCGAGACCTACCTGCTCGACTTCGAGGGCGACCTCTACGGCCAGGTCGTCACCGTCGAGGTGCTCCACCGCCTCCGCGACGAGCTCAAGTTCGAGAGCGTCGATGCCCTCATCGAGCAGATGAACCGCGACATCCTTGCGACCCGGGAGTGGTTCGCATGACGGCCTCCGCTTCGAACGGCGTAGCGGCCCGCCACATGGCGCCGGTCGACGAGCAGATGGCCGTCCTCATGGCCGGCACCGAATTCGGCGATCCCGGTACGCGGCAGACGATGGAGCGCGAGCTCCGGGCCCGCCTCGAGGAGGACCGCCCGCTGCGCGTCTACTGCGGCTTCGACCCGACGAAGGTCGACCTGCACCTGGGGCACACGGTGCCGATGCGCAAACTGCGACAGTTCCAGGAGTTCGGCCACGAGGTCACGTTCCTCGTCGGGTCGTTCACGGCGCTGATCGGCGACCCGACGGGCAAGGACAAGACGCGTCCGATGCTGACGCCCGAGGAGATCGCGGAGAACGCGAAGACCTACACAGACCAGGCCTTCCACATCCTCGATCGCGACAGCACGCGGATCATGTTCAACGGCGACTGGCTCAGCAAGCTGACGTTCGCCGACGTGATCCGCCTCACGGCGAACTACACCGTCGCGCAGTTCCTCCGCCGGGAGAACTTCCAGAAGCGGTACGACTCCGGCGACCCGATCCACGTCAGCGAGTTCCTGTACGCGATGATGCAGGCGTACGACGCCATGCACATGGATACGGACGTTCAGATCGGCGGCACCGACCAGACGTTCAACCTCCTGGCGGGGCGCCAGCTCCAGGAGGCGAATGGGAAGCGTCCGCAGGTCTGCATCACCACGCCGATCCTCGTCGGGACGGACGGACACGAGAAGATGTCCAAGTCCCTCGGGAACTACATCGGCATCACGGAGCCGCCGAACGACATGTTCGGCAAGGTCATGTCCATCCCCGACGAGTCGATCGTCGAATACTTCACGCTGGTCACGTACCTGCGCCCCGACGAGATCGAGGGCATCCGCATCGCGCTCGAGGACGGCTCGATGCGGCCCATCGACGCGAAGAAGCGACTCGCCCGGACCATCACTGCCATCTTCCATGGAGAGGCCGGCGGCGACGCGGCCCTCGATTACTTCGAGTCCACGTTCCAGCGTCGCGAGACGCCGGACGAGATGCCTGAGTTCGCCCTGGCGGCGGCCATGCCGCTCGTCGACCTCGCGGTTGATGCCGGCCTCGTCGCCAGCAAGGGCGAGGTCCGCCGGCTCGTGCAGGGCGGCGGTGTCCAGGTGAACGGGGCGAAGGTGGACGACCCGGCCACGCAGGTGGGTCCGGGTGACGAGATCCGCGTGGGGCGTCATCGCTTCCTGCGCCTCGTCGGGAAGTGATGCCAGCGCAGGCTCGAAGTGCTGCACAGGGTCGGGGAGGGACGCACGGATGATCGACGGTGGTATTGAGATCGACCTCGACGAGGTTGTCCAGAACATCGCCGAAGCGGAGGTAGTCAGCCTCTTCTTCCCGACGCTTCGTCGCACGCTCCTCATCGACGCCCGCACGAACGAGTTCGCCGGCACCTTCGTGAAGGTGGTGCCGATGGCAAAGAGCGGCGGCGACCGCCTGCGTTCGCTCCGGAAGCTGCGCCCTCAGTTCTCGCGCCCCGAGTCGATCACGCTCATTCCATGGGATGCGCGCGTTGCCTCGCTGGTCACGATGGGCGTGTGGGACACGATCATGAAGCGGATCGACTGCCCCGAGCAGGCAGCCGCCTGCTTCGAGGCCCTGTGCCGGATCGAGCACGAGGAGCATCGCGCCGCCATCACCGGCGAGCGCTACCACACGCTCTGGTCGCGGCATTCGTCCGAGGTCGAGTAGCGAGCGTCAGTCGTCGCAAGCGCGGCGCAGGTCCAGCACCTCGAGCTGGAGCGCGCCGTCCCCACGGAAGTCATCCTGCCTGAACGTGTAGACGACGTCCGCCAGCTCACCGGACGGCAGAAGGGCATCCGCGTTCCCGAACGAGATCGCCTTCCACGTCGCCATGCCGGCCTTCAACGTCATGCTGAGGTGCGATCCGTCCTGCCCGACCCCCCGCGCCTGCACGACGAGCACGTTGCGTGCGAGGAACGTCGGTGAGTCGTTGCCGACTCCGTGCGGTCCGAGGAGTGCGAGCCACTGCAGTGTGCGGCGGTCCACCTCCTCGAGCGGCAGCTCGCAGTCGATGTCGAACGTTGGCGCGAGAGTGGCGATGTCGAGGTGCGTGTTCGCGTCCGCGACCAGCCGCGCCTTCATCTCCGGCAGCCGCGCCTCCTCGATGCTGAAGCCGGCGGCGGCGCGGTGGCCGCCGTAGCGCAGGAAGAGGTCGGCATGGCGCCGGAGCAGCGCGGTCACATCGAACTCGGGGATCGATCGACAGGAGCCACGACCCTCGCCGTCCCGCACCTCGATGGCGATCGCCGGGCGCGAGAACTCCTCCACGAGCCGCGCCGCGCACAGCCCGACGATGCCCGAGGAGATCGCCGGGCTCGACACGACGATGAGGGCGCCCGCGCGATCGGCATCGGTGAGCGAGTCCCGTGCCAGCTCCACCGCCTGCGCGGTGTCGTCACGCCGCTGTCGGTTCAGCTCCTCGAGGCGCTTCGCCAGCGTCGTCGCCGTCGATGCGTCCTCGGCGAGCAGCAGCTCGAGGGCGATGCGGGCGTGCTCCATGCGGCCGGCGGCGTTGATGCGCGGGCCGAGCACCCAGCCGATCGTCTCGGCGTTGATCGTCTGCGGGTGCTTCACCCCGGCGACCTCGTACAGCGCGAGCAGGCCGGGGCGCTTCGTCTGTGCGAGCGCCCCGAGGCCGAGCCGCACCAGGTCGCGGTTCTCCGCGAGCATCGGCGCGAGGTCGCACACGTTCCCCAGCGCGACGAGCGCGCGGTGCTCCTCGGGCGCATACGGGCGCCCCATGCGGTCGTGGAGGTCGTGAATGACCTTGTAGGCCACACCGACCGCGGCCGGCTCGGAGCCGTACGCCACGTCGTTCAGACGCGGGTTCACGATCGCGAGGGCGTCCGGCAGCTCCTCGGGAATCGTGTGGTGGTCGATGATCACCACGTCCATCCCCAGGGAGTTCGCCTCCGCCACCTCGGTCACCGCCGAGGTGCCGGTGTCCGCCGTCACGAGCAGCGACGCGCCCCGGTCGGCGAGCTGACGGACGGCCCGCACGTTCGGGCCGTAGCCCTCGGTGAATCGGTCCGGGATGTACGGGATCGGCTGCGCCCCGAGGCACCTCAGTCCCTCGACCAGCAGCGTCGTCGCCGTCACGCCGTCGACGTCGTAGTCGCCGTACACCGCGACGGTCTCGCCGTCCTCGCAGGCCTGCACGAGCCGGTCAACCGCGCGCTCGAGGTTGGGCATGAGCCGCGGATCGGTGAGCTCGCCGGGGCTGCCGAGGTAGCGCCGCGCCTCGGCAGTGGTCCTCACTCCGCGGTGGGACAGCAGCACGCGCATCAGGTCGGGGAGCCCCGGCCCGGCGTCCGCGAAGCCATCGAGTTCCGGCGTGGGGAGGAGCCGCCAGCGGCGGTTGGCCGATCCGGAGAGGACGCGCCCGGCGTCCGGGCGCGTCTCAGCCGTCGTCATGGCGCCAGCTCAGCCTTCGTAGCGGGAGAACAGCAGCGACGAGTTGTGCCCGCCGAAGCCGAGCGAGTTGGACATCGCGTACTTGATGCTCAGGTCGCGCGGACCGTCGGCGACGTAGTCGAGGTCGCAGGCCGGGTCGGGCGTTTCGAGGTGGATCGTGCCGTGGATCTTCTGGTTCACGATCGACAGCACGGTGACCGCGGACTCGATGCCGCCGGCGGCGCCGAGGGTGTGGCCGATCATCGACTTCGTGGACGAGACGGGGACGGCGTAGGCTCCCTCGCCGAAGACGGTCTTGATGGACATCGTCTCGAACTTGTCGTTCAGCGGTGTGCTGGTGCCGTGCGCGTTCACGTAGTTGATGTCGCTGGCGTTGATGCCGGCCTTGGCGATCGCGATGTTCATCGCCCGCGCCGCGCCCTCACCGTTCTCGGACGGGGCCGTGACGTGGAAGGCGTCCGCGGACTGCCCGTAGGCGAGCACCTCCGCGAAGATCTGCGCCCCGCGCGCCTCGGCGTGCTCGCGCTCCTCGAGGACGAGGATGCCCGCGCCCTCGCCGATGACGAAGCCGTCACGGTTCGCGTCGAACGGGCGGCTAGCGGTGTTCGGGTCGTTGTTGGTCGAGAGCGCCTGGCTGTTGGCGAAGGCGGCGATCGACATGCGCGTCACGCAGGCCTCTGAGCCGCCCGCCACCATTGCGATGGCGTCGCCGCGACGGATGACCTCGAACGCTGTGCCGATCGCGTCGGCGCCCGAGGCGCAGGCGGAGACGGTGTTGTAGTTCGGCCCGCGCAGCCCGAAGCGGATCGAGGTCTGCCCTGCCGCCATGTCCGGGATGAACATCGGTACGAGGAGTGGGGAGACGCGGTTCGGACCCTTGTGGAAGAAGACGTCGAACTCCTCTTCCAGCGTCCCGATCCCGCCGATGCCCGATCCGATCATGCAGCCGATGTGGTCGCCCTCGCTGGCGAGATCCAGCTTCGCCTGATCGAGCGCCTCGCCGGCCGCGCACACCGCGAGGTGCGTGAAGCGGTCCATGCGGCGCTGGCCCTTGCGGTCGATGTAGGTCGAGAGGTCGAACTCGGGCACCTCGCCCGCGACGCGGGAGGGCAGGTCGGACGTTTCGACGCGGGTGACGTGGTCGATGCCGTTGATGCCGGCGAGCAGGTTCGTCCACGTCTCGTCGCGGCCGGTTCCGACCGCCGAGAGGATGCCGATCCCCGTGACGACGACGCGTCGCCCCTCTGGAGTACCAGTCATGTCAGGCGTCCTCCCACTTGCTGAAGATGATGGCCGAGTTGTGCCCGCCGAGGCCGACGGAGGTGCTCATCGCGACACGGACGTCGGACTGGCGCGCCTCGTTTGGCACGTAGTCCAGGTCACAGTCCGGGTCGGGGTGCTCGTAGTTGATGGTCGGCGGCACGATGCCGTGGTGGCATGTGAGGACGCAGATCGCGGCCTCGACGGCGCCGGCCGCGCCCATCATGTGCGCGTGCATCGACTTCGTCGACGAGACCAGGAGGCTGTCCGCGGCTTCCCCGAAGACCTCGCGGATCGCGCGCGTCTCGACGCGGTCGTTCAGGGGGGTGCTGGTGCCGTGGGCGTTGATGTAGTTCACCGCCTCCGGCTCGAGCTCTGCTCGTCGGAGGGCGAGTCGCATCGCCTGGGCGATGCCGTGGCCGTCCTCGGCGGCGGCGACCATGTCGTAGGCGTCATTGCTCGTGCCGGCGCCTCGCCACTCGGCGTAGATGTGGGCACCGCGCGCCCTCGCGTGCTCCAGCTCCTCGAGGATGAGCATGCCCGCGCCCTCGCCGAGGATGAAGCCGTTGCGGGTGGCGTCGAACGGCCGCACGGCTTTCGACGGATCCTCGTGCTCTGCGAGTGCCTTCATGGCGTTGAAGCCGGCGTAGTAGATGGGCTGGAGGGGGGCCTCGTAGCCGCCGGCGATCATCACGTCGGCGTCGCCGCGAGCGACCATCTCGGCGGCCTCGCCAGTGGCGGCGCCTCCTGTCGCGCAGGCCGCGGTGACGGCGAAGTTGGGTCCCCGCGCTCCGGTCGCGATCGCCACCAGGCCCGTCGCCGTGTCCGGCAGCATGTGGCTGACCATGAACGGTGAGACGCGCCGCGGACCCTTCTCGTCCAGGATGCGCTGCTGCTCGACGATCTGGTGCGCCGAGCCCATCCCGGTGCCGAGAAGCACTCCGACGCGCGAGGCGTCCTCCGCGGCCATGTCCAGCCGCGAGTCGGTGAGCGCCTGGTGCGACGCCGCGAGCGCGAAGGCCGACGAGAGGTCGATGCGGCGCGCGAGCTTCGGGTCGACGACCTCCGCCGGGTTGAAGCCCTTCACCTCGGCGGCGATCGGGTGCTCGTACGCGGACGCGTCGAAGCGGCTTACGAGACCGAGCCCGGAGCGTCCGGCGACGAGGGATTCCCAGGTGGAGGAGACATCGTTGCCGACGGGCGTGATCAGCCCGAGTCCCGTGACGACAACGCGGCGCATGGACGTCCTAACTTGACGGGCCCTAACTGGAGGGGCGTCGAACGGGGAGGATCGAAACGGGGATCGGGGCCTCGCGCGCGTCGTCGAGCGACACGGCCGTGCTCTCGTCCTGGATGCGCTTGATCATCCGCGAGAGCGCGTGGCCCGGACCGACCTCGACGAAGGTGTCGACCCCTTCGCGGGTCATGCGGCGGACGTTCTCCGCCCAGAGCACAGGTGACTTCAGCTGCGCCTCGAACTCGGCGCGCACCTCGGCCGCGGTGTGCAGCAGCTCGGACGTGATGTTGGAGACGATCGGCAGTTCCGGATCCGCGAACGGGATCTCCCGGATGATCTGCGCGAACTCCTGCGCCTGCCCCTCGTGGAGCGGCGTGTGCGACGAGACCTTCAGCTTGAGGCGGATCGCCTTGCCCTGCAGCTCCTTGGCGCGCGCCATCGCGCGCTCCAGCGCGCTCACGTCGCCGGAGATGACCGTCTGGACGTCCTCGTTGTGGTTCGCGACGTCGACGCGGCTGAGGTCGCCCTCTGTCGCCTCGTCGCAGATGCCGCGCACCGTCTCGACGTCCAGGCCGACGATGGCGGCCATGCCGACGGGACGCTCGTCGTTGAAGGATCCCATGAGGCGCGAGCGCTCCATGATGACGAGGAGCGAGTCCCGGAAGGACAGCGCCCCCGACGCGACGGCCGCGCTGAAGAGCCCGAGCGAATGCCCGCCAAGCAGGTGTGGGGTCAGGTGGTCGCGGACCTCGGTGACCTTCTCGCGCATCGCGCGGAGCATCGCGATCGAGGTGGTCAGCACCGCCGGCTGGGTGTTCTCGGTCGAGGCCAGGTCGTCGGCCTCCGACTCGAAGCAGACGGTCGCAATGTCGATGCCGGTGTAGTCGCTTGCTTCTTCGAACGTGCGGCGGGCGGCCTCGGAATGATCGTGGATCAGGCGACCCATGCCGGGTGCCTGCGAGCCCTGTCCGGGGAACACGAGCGCCAGTGTCTCGGTGTCGCCGTTGACGGCCTCGTCGCCGACCCGCGGGACCCCGAGGTGTGCCGCCTCAGGCTTCTCGCTCACGAGTGACCCCTCCCGGCCGTTCGGAATACGGCCGTGCATTGGCTCAAGTGTATCAGCGCGAGGGGCTAGATCGGCGGCTGTCCAGCTTCGAGACGGGACATAACGTCTCCTCTTGGGGAAGGAGGTTCGAGGAGCTTTCGTGCTTCCGGCAGCGCCTTCACGAGATCGCTCGCGAGCGTGGAGGGCGCCCCGTAGACCTCGGAAACCTGCCGAGCGGCCTCCGCGTGCACCCACACCGCGGCCGAGGCCGCGTCGAAGGGGGACATCCCCTGCGCGAGCAGTCCGACGATGAGCCCCGCGAGGACGTCACCCGTCCCTCCGTGGGCAAGCGCCGAGTTCGCGACCTCCGAGATCCGCGCGCGACCGTCGGGAGTGGCGATGACCGTCCCTGCGCCCTTCAGCACGACGACCGACTGTGTGCGCCCGGCGTATTCGAGGGCGACGTCCAGGCGACGACCCTGGACCTCGGCAACCGTGAGGCCGGCAAGGCGCGCCATCTCACCGGGGTGGGGTGTCAGCACGCGCGGCACCGGCGTCCAGTTCCACCATGCGCCCTCCTCGGCCAGGACGTTCAGCGCATCGGCGTCGAGCACGAGTGCCTCGAGGCCCTCGACCGCGTCGATGCCCGCAAGCAGGTGCAGGACGAACCCCCGCGTTGCCTCGGTCAGGCCGAGGCCCGGGCCCAGCAGCAGGGCACGCGGACGGGCGGAGTGCAGCGCCCGGAGGAGCACGCGCGCGGCGTCGGTGCCGAGGTGGCCGTCGGTGTCAGGGAGTGGCTCATGCGTTGGATCGGGGAGCCCGACGAGCAGCGCCTGGACCGACTCCGGCGCCGCGAGGGTGACGAGGCCGCATCCGCTCCGCGCCGCTGCCTCCGCGCTCAGGCGGATCGCACCGGGGTAACGCCGCGAACCGCCGGCGATGACGGCCCGACCGAACGTCCCCTTGTTCGAGTCGTCCGCGCGCATCGGAGTCGCTGCTCGCATCTCGCGGAGCCGGAGGTCCTCGACGGGCAGGCCGCTGACCGCGTCCGCGGGAATGCCGATGTCGATCACCTCGACACGACCGGCGAGGGCCCGGCCGGTGCCCAGGAACAGCCCCAGCTTCGCGCACTGGAACGTCACCGTCTGGTCGGCGCGGGGGGTCACCTCGTCGGCCGCGCCGGAGTCCGCGTCGACCCCCGACGGCAGGTCGACGGCGATCACCTGGGGCGGGGCGGCGCCATCGCGCGCCTGCTTCAGCCGCGCGAGTACCTCGCGCGGCACGCCCTCGATCGCCCGCTCCGCCGGGCGGAGGCCGATCCCGAACACGGCGTCCACGACGAGGGCGGCGCGACTCAGCATGCGGTCGAGCACCTCGAAGTCGGGGTCGTCGTCGGCGTTGGTCGCGGGGACACCGGCGGTGTGAAGCGCCCGCCACTCGGGGTCGTCATCGGCGCGGGCGCGGGTGAGGTACACGCCGACCGTCGCGCCCCAGTTCGCGAGCTCGCGCGCGGCCACCAGTCCGTCGCCGCCGTTGTTGCCGGGCCCGCAGAGGACGAGCACCGGGGCTTCCTCGTTCATGCCAAGCGCGAGCCAGGCCTCCTGGGCCACTGCCAGACCAGCCTGCGCCATGAGCGCGCGCTCGGACACGCCGGCCTCGATCGCGGCGCGCTCGAGCTCGCGCATCTGCTCGGCTGTGACGAGCTTCGCCATCAGTTCTGCTCGTCCTCGCCCATGAGCCCGCGTGCCTGCAGCAGCTGCACGAGCCGGACACGCGACTCTTCGTGCGTGAACTCGGGCTTCGTCGCCGTCGCGACGACGACGGCCATCGCGATGCCCTCGAGGTGGGTGAGCGAGATATCGATCGCCTCGAGGCCGATGAACTCCGCGCGCCTCCGCGCACCTCCGTAGAGGTAGACCAGCGGCTTGCCCCGGCGGTCGGGGAGGACCTCGATGTCTCGCCAGGCGACTGAGCGCGCCCCGGTCCCGAGCGTCTTCATCACCGCCTCTTTCGCCGCGAAGCGAGCCGCGAGCTCGGCGACCCGCCCGCGGCAGAAGCCGACCTCGGCGGGCGTGTAGACGCGACGGAGGAACCGGTCCGGGTGCTTCGCCAGCACCTTCCCGACCCGCTGCGTCTCGATAACGTCGACGCCGACGGCGTGCGTGCTCACGGGCGTCCTTCCGCGCTGGCGACCGTCCGGGGTTGCTCTGGGGTACTGCGGGCGAATCTAGCACGGAGCGGTGTCATACTCGGCCACACCGGACGGACGGGGGCCCTATGACAGCACGCATCATCGACGGGAACGCCATCGCCGACGCCGTGAAGGCGGACGTGGCGCGCGAGGTCGAGGCGCTCGTCGCCTCCGGAAGCCCGGCTCCGAAGCTCGCGGTCATCCTCGTGGGTGACGATCCCGCCTCGCACGTCTACGTGCGGATGAAGGAGCGCGATGCCCGGGCCGTGGGCATGCAGTCCGAGGCGGTGCGTCTCCCGGCCGACACCCCTCACTCCGCCGTCCTCGCTGAGCTCCGCCGTCTCAATGACGACCCGTCGGTCTCGGGCCTCTTCATGCAGCTCCCCGCCCCGTCACAGATCGACGAGAACGAGATCATCGAGGCGATCAACCCGCTGAAGGACGTGGACGGCCTCACGGCCGCGAGCCTCGGGATGCTCGTGCAGGGGAAACCCGTCCATACCCCGGCCACCCCGACCGGCGTCGTCGAGATGCTGCGTCGCGAGGGGATCGAGACGAAGGGCGCGCGGGTCGTGATCGTCGGGCGATCGTTGCTCGTCGGACGGCCGCTTTCGTTGCTGATGTCCGACCGGGCGGTGAACGCCACGGTGACGGTCGCGCATACCGGCACGAGGGACCTCGCCGCCGTGACGCGTGAGGCGGACATCCTCGTCGCCGCGATGGGCGTCCCGAAGGCGATCACCGCAGACATGATCCGCCCCGGCGCGACGGTCATCGACGTCGGCACGACGCAGGTCGGCACCACGCCGAAGGGCCGCGCGATCCTCAGCGGCGACGTGGACTACGAGGCCGCGCTCGAGGTCGCCGGCGCCATCACGCCGGTCCCCGGCGGTGTCGGCCCGATGACCCGCGCGATGCTCCTCGTGAACACGCTCAACGCAGCGAAGCGCCTCGCGGGATAGCGCAGCCGCCCGATACCCCGAACCCCTCGACTCCGACTCCGTCCGCCGCCTGGGATCAGGCGGCGGATGCCTGAGAAGCCGGAGGTGCAACCCGACCTGCTGGACGCGTCGATCGTCCCGTACGTGGTGATCTTCGATCTCCAGCGGACGACGTGAGAACATGCGAGCATGGAAGAACTGAAGGCGCGCGTCGCGGAGCTGCTCGCACGGGTGCGGGATGTGCAGGTGCGACTTTGACCTCCCTGCACGCGAGTTCGAACTAGCCCGGCTCCGCGAAGAGTCGCAGGCACCCGACCTCTGGGACGATCCCAAGCGCGCGCAGGGCGTGATGCGCTCGGTTTCGCGCATCGAGAACCTCCTCAACACCTGGCAGCGGCTCGAGTCCTCGTCCGAGGACATCAACGCCATGCTCGAACTCGCCGCCGAGGGTGACGAGGACGAGCGCGCGTCCCTGCTGGACGAGGCGTCCGAGCAGCTCGACGGCCTCGAGCGCGACTACGCGGAGCTCGAGCTGAGCCTGACCCTCGGCGGCGAGTACGACGCGAAGAACGCCATCCTCTCCATCCACGCCGGCGCCGGGGGCACCGAGGCCAACGACTGGTCCGAGATGCTGCTGCGCATGTACCTCCGCTGGGCTGAGTCGCGCGGGATGAAGACGGAGATCCTCTCGGTCTCCTCGGGCGACGAGGTGGGCATCAAGTCCGTCGAGGTCCGCATCGAGGGCGACTACGCGTACGGACTGCTGCGCTCGGAGCGCGGGGTGCATCGCCTCGTGCGTCTCTCACCGTTCAACTCCGCGAACACCCGCCAGACGACGTTCGCCCTCGTCGAGGTGGTCCCCGAGGCGGACGAGGACGTGCACATCGAGATCGACCCGGACGACCTGCGCATCGATACCTATCGCGCAGGCGGGCATGGCGGGCAGAACGTCCAGAAGAACGACACCGCCGTGCGCATCACGCACATCCCCTCCGGGATCGTCGTAACCTGTCAGAACGAGCGCTCCCAGCTCCAGAACCGCGAGCAGGCGATGGTCGTCCTGAAGTCCCGCCTCCTCGAGCGCGAGATCGAGCGCATCGAGGAGGAACGCGCGCGCATCAAGGGCGAGCACGTGGAGGCCGGCTGGGGGAACCAGATCCGCTCCTACGTCCTGCACCCCTACAAGATGGTCAAGGACCTCCGCACCGACGAGGAGACCTCGGACACGGGCGGGGTGCTCGACGGCAAGATTGACCCGTTCATCACCGCCTACCTGCGGGCGCAGGTCGGCACCGAAGGGGACGCGGCATGACGCGACTGGTCCGGCCGGCGGCGCGCTTCGCTGGAGCGATCGCGGCGATGCTGTTCACGTTCACGCTCGTCGCGCCGGCGTCAGCCGACGTCCAGACCTCGAACCCATCGGTGGCGAGTCCGGACCCCTCCGCGATCGAGTTCTCCGTCCAGGTCTCCGGCGATCCCATCGTGTCCGCGACGCTGTCCTACCGCCGTGCCAGCGGGCCGACGAGCATCGGCGGTGACGTGCCGGGCGAAGTGCCGTCGCGGGGCACCGGTGTTGTGACGGCGACGCTCACGACGAACAGCGGCACCACGTACATCCCCGTCGGCACGCGATTCACGTACGAGTGGATCCTTCGCACCGAGGGCGGCGAGACGATCGAGACGGAGCCGCAGGAGTTCACCTTCTTGGACGGCCGTTTCGACTGGCAGCGCCTCGACCAGGGCGGCGTCACCGTCTACTGGTACGCCGACGCGGCCCTCGCCCAGAGCGTCCTCGATGCCTCCGCCGGCGCCGTCGCCGACATGAGCGGGCTGCTGGAGACCGAGATCGGCTTCCCGATCACAGTCGTGCTCTACGCCGGCGGCGACGACGGCATCGCGGCACAGCAGCCGCGAGGGGGCGTGTACGACGAGCTCTCCCGCACGGGTGGCACGCGCGTCGCGCCCGACATCGTCCACGTCTACGACAGCCTCGGCCTCGGCTGGGAGGACATCACCCGCCACGAGATCACGCACGTCGTCACGTCCGAGGCAGGCGATGGGGCGTTCACCTCGATCCCCTCCTGGCTCGACGAAGGCCTCGCCACCTACGCGCAGGCGAACAAGGGCACGCGCGTGGACGCCGTCGAGTTCGCCATCGCGACAAACAACACGCTCCGCCTGAGGAACCTCGCCGCCCCGGTGAACCGCGCCGAGCAGATCGAGCTCTTCTACGGCCAATCGTGGCGGGTCGTGGAATACATGATCGACACCTACGGCGAAGAGTCGATGGCCGAGCTCCTGGCGACGATCAAAGCCGGGAACACCACCGACCAGGCGCTGCAGGAGGTCTACGGCTTCGACCAGGACGGCCTCTACAACGAGTGGCGCGTGTCCGTCGGCCTCGATCCAATCGCCTACGAGCCGGTCGCGCAGGCGACGACGGCCCCAGGCGCCGAGGCGACCCGCGCCCCGCTCACGCTCCCGACCTCCGTCAGCGGAGGGACGTCGGGCGACGGCTCCACGAGCGGTGGCGCCGGGAGTGGCGGCACCGCCAGCCCGGAGGATGGCGTCGAGACGTCCTCCGACGATGGCGGCGGCAGCAATGTGGTTACCGCCGCCATCGTCGGTGCGGTGACGCTCCTGCTCGCGGGCGGTCTCGGGTTCTTCGGCCTGAGGATGCTGCGGGCGAAGTCCTAGCGGAGCCCCGGCGAGGTCCTTCGAACGAGACGGCGCAGGCCAGAGGCTAGTCGCGCCCCGGAACGTAGAGACCGCTCGCGGTTCGTCCGCCCGGGGTACCGGGCGCGCCCGTCTGCTGAGCCTTCGCGGCCTGCTCCTCGCTGATCCGGCGCGCGTCGTCCTCGGAGATGTACGGGACGGCGAACACGCGGTCGCGGACCACGGGCTCCTCGTTCCCCTCGACGACGCGCACGAGCTGCTCGCAGAGCTGCTGCTCGTCGTAATTCCCGACGAACCGCTTCTCGTTGATCACGATCGTCGGGACCTGCGAGATCATCCGCTTGCTCGCAAGGATCGGGAACTGCGACGCCTCGTACAGCGTGACACGGAACCGCTTGCCCTCAACGGCGAACGCGGCGAGGAGCGGGATGAGCTGCACGGAGATCGGGTCGAACGGCGTGAGGAACGCCTCGATCCGGACCTCGTCTTCGATGGCGTGGAGGCGCGCCTTCGTCGCGGGCGCGAGCGGGGAATCGCCCACGGACACGAAGCCAAGCGCATCGAGGAACGCCTGGAAGAACGGCCCGAAGAACAATCCCACCGTGCGCAGGCCGCGGCCCCCGCAGCGCATCGTGACCGTGGGGGAGTGCTCGATGCCTCGCTCGGCGGCCTGCGCGGCGTGCCGGTCGAGGTCGTAGGGCGTCAGCGTGAGGCTCGGATGGAGCGACTTGAGCTGGCGCATGAGGTCGAGCGCGCCCTGGCTGTGCCGGCCGTCGTCCCGTTCGCCGGTGAAGATCGTTTGCGGCGCGCGCGTCCAGACCTCGAGCGCCACCTGTCGCGCGAGGCGCTGGTTGAGAAGCGATGCGACCTGCAGCGCCTGCTGGCGATCGAACGGCCCCTCCGGGATCGCCGGCATCAGCGGGCCACCCCATCGCGGTCCGCCTCGATGAGCAGCCGCGAGGCGATCCACGTCCGCTGGGCCGCGGTGAACAGCGTGAGCACGGCGAGGATCCAGAGCGCGAGGCGGAGCCACCCGAAGAGCAGGAACACTCCCGTCAACACCACGCGCTCAGAGCGCGTGAACAGCCCGTCCTTGAGCGGCATGCCGAGGCCCTCGGAGCGCGCCCGGACGTAGGAGACCATCAATGATCCCACCACCGCGAGGAAGGCGAGCAGCGCCTCCTCTTGGTTTCCGAGGTCGAGCTCGTACCACAGCACCCCGAAGAGCACGGCCGCCTCGGACAGCCGGTCCAGCGTGGAGTCATAGAGCGCGCCGAAGCGCGAGGCGGTCCCGGTCGAGCGTGCGAGCGCGCCGTCCAGCAGGTCGAGCGCGCTGAAGAACAGCACCGCCGCCCCGGCGGCGATCAGCCAGCCCTGGACGACGAAGTACGCCGCGAGGACGTTCCCGAGGAAGCCGGTGGTCGTGAGCATCGTCGGCGTCACGCCCGCCGAGGCCAGCGCTCCGACGATCGGGTCGAGCACGGCGGCCGGCGCGCGGCGCGGAAGGATCGAATTCACTCGGCTGCCACCAACCCTCGCTCGCGGGCGCGCTGCACGCCCCGCCGAGTGTCCAGCAACCGCTCGTAGTAGGACAGTACCTGCTGTGTGACACGGGGCCACCCGTACTCCTCGACGCGTTGCCGTCCTTCCACGGCGAGGGCCTGGCGGCGCTCCGGATCGCGCACGAGCGCGGTGAGGGCGTCCGCGAGATCGTTCACGTCGTTGGGACGCACCAGCACGCCGTCTGCCCCGTGTGTGATGACGGACGCATAGCCGTCGATGTTCGAGGCGACTACCGGCACGCTCGCCGCCATCGCCTCGAGGAGCACATAGCCCTGCGACTCGTGGCCCGTCGCGGGCGAGCAGAAGATGTCCGCCGTCCGGTGGTAGCGCGGCAGCTCCTCGTAGGTGACGCCGTCGGCGCCTCCGCGGACGAAGGTGATGTTGCGCCGGCCGGTGTTGCGGACGGACTCTTCGAAGCGCCGGCGCGAACGAGAGTCCGGGCCCACCACGATGAGCCTCGTGTCCGGGTTGCGGGCGTTCACCATGCCGAACGCGCGGATCAGGATGCCCAGGCCCTTCCGCTTCTCCGCGCGTCCCACGTACAGGATGTTCGTGGTGCCCTCGAACTCTGGCAGCGGCTCCAGCTCCGGGCGGTCCCAGTGCTCGATGTCGATTCCGTTCGGGATGATGTTGTAGTAGCCGGGGAAGTAGCGGGAGACGTACTGCGCGGCCGGCGGCGACACCGCGATCTTGCCGTCGATGTGGCGGTACCAGCGCTTGAGGAGGCGGCGGCTGTACGAGTAGAGCCGGTTGCCGCCGTCTCGCCGGGCGTGGAACGTCCCGACGATCACCACCTCGGGCAGCACCTTCCGCGCGTGTCGCAGGACATGCATCGGCAGCACGGGCATCATCGGCTCGTGCACGTGGATGACGTCGAAGCGCTCCTCCTCGAGCACCTCGCGCACGCGCCGCCCCAGTCGCGGATTGAGCGAGATCCGCACGACCGTGCCGGCCGTCGCGACGGGGTAGGGCCGTCCCATCACGATGACGCCCTCGTCCTTGACGGCCCCTGAGGACGGTGCGAGCACGCGCACCTCGTGGCCGCGGTCGCGGAGCTCGCGTGCGAGGACCTTCAGGTGCGTGTTCACCCCGCCGGGGTGTTGCCAGTCGTACGGTGAGACGAGGCCGATCTTCATCGGCGCTCCGCGATCCGCTCGCCGAGGCGAGCGCGCAGGGATTGCACCCTTGGCCCGAGCACTTTCCGCGGTGTGACGGAAAGCCCGCGGACCTGCTGCGCGGCCAGCCGGCGTACGCCGATCTCTCGATAGGGAGTGGGTCCCTGCAGGACGCCCTCGGTCGTGCGCCCCTCGATCGCCTCTCGCAGCGCCGCCGCCGTGCGTCCGCGGAAGCGCGTGTACGCGAGCCCCACGGTCTCGACGAAGTGCGCGTCGCTTCCGCCGGTCTCCGCTAGGCCCCAGCGTTCGAGGTTGGCGCGACGGGCGCGTTCGCCGGCGTGCCAGCCCTTGCTGAGCGGACTCGCCACCTCCAGGCCGTCGGGGCGCTGCTCGGATGGGAGCTGGAGCACCCGCTCGAGCGTGCGCCGGCCGATCGAGCGGGTGAGGAGCGAGAAGGGATGCGGGACGACGGCGAGTCCGCCGGCCTCGTGGATCGTCGCGACGGTGTGTTCGAGCGACTTGAATGACGGGATTGGCCGGTCCACCCAGAGCGCGAGCACGTGCCCGTGCAGCGTGGTGACCTCGATCCCGGTCACGAGCTCAAAGCCCCAGCGCTCCCGCGTGCGCTCGAACTCCTCGCGTGCCGCCAGGGCGCCGCCCACGTCATCGTGGTCGGTTACGGCGATGACGTCGAGGAACGCCTCGCGTTCGACCCGGTCGAAGATCGCGATCGGATCGTCCATGCCGTCGCCGTGAGAGGTGTGGACCTGGAGGTCGGCGCGGCCGAACAGCGCTGCAGGCTGAGCGAAGGAGTTCGGTGCGCTCATCGCTTTCAAGCATAGCCCTCCGCCGTCGGATGGGGACGGCGGAATCTCACACCCTGATAACGGCACGAGACGATGGTGCCCCGCTAGGACGGCCTCTGTTCGCGGGGCCAGATCGGCTCGATGGGGAACCACTGGCCGGGCCAGCGCCGGATCCCGGCCTCCATGGCCGCCACCATCGCCACCATGCCGCGCTCGACGTCAGCGTCACGGTCGCCGGTCGGCTCGGGCAGGGCGACGCGCTCGATGTAGAGCGAGTAGCGCCCCCAGCTCCGCCGCGGCGTCCACACGACGAACATGGGGGACTCCATCCGCAGCGCCAGCTCGACGGCGCCGTCCGGGATGGGCGCCCGCTCACCGAAGAACGGGAAGGGCTTCGCCGTCCCGAGCACATCGCGGTCCACGAGCAGCCCGAGGGCTCCGCCGGACTTGAGGTGGCCGATGGACTGGCGCAGGCCGTGACCGTTCGCCGGGATGAACCGCACGCCGCGCGCGCCGCGCACCCGGTGGATGAACGCGTGTACGCGGGGATCCTCCAGCGGCTCCGTGAGGATTGCGAGGCACACGTTGAACGGCGCGGCCGCCTGGGCGATGACTTCGGAGTTGCCGAGGTGCGCCCCGACCAGCACGACGCCGTGGCCTTCGTCGAGCGCGTTGATCAGGTGTTCGACGCCCTCGACGTCGTCGAACAGATCGAAGACCGACTCCGGCGACCGGACGCCGAAGCGGGCGAAGTCCGCGTAGTAGTAGAGGTTCGTCCGCGCGCACGACCGCGCGATGCGGTTCACCAGCCCTCGAGGCGCCCCGGGCCCGAGGACGTGCCGCGCATGGTCCTGTGTCGCCTCGCGGACGCGGCGCGAGAGGTACCAGGCCAGCATGCCGCCCAGCCAGCCCGCGCCGTACTGGACGTGCATCGGCAGCCGGCCGCCGATGTTCACCAGGGTCCAGAGGAACCAGTAGTACACGCCGTCAGGCCTTCACCGCGGTGCGGTCGTCCAGCCAGAGGGTCCGGAAGATGTACCACTGCTCCGGATGCCGCCGGACGAGGCCCTCGAGGTTCGTGAAGACAGCCTGCGTCAGCGCCCGCACGTCCGCTTCCGCGTCGCCCGATGGCTCGAAGTCCACCGGAGCGATCTCTGCGCCGACGGTGTCGTGCCAGTGGCCGAGCCGCGGCAGCGTCGCCGCGACGACCGAGGAGCCCGCGCGCAGGGCGATCCGGGCGGGGCCGTCGGAGACGCGGATCGTCGAGCCGAAGAACTCGACGTCCACCCCGCCCTCGGCCTGCGGCACGTCGACGAGCAGCGCCACGACGTCGTTGTTGCGGAGGGCACGGAGGATGCCCGGGCCCATCCGCCCGACCGGGATGATGTTCATCCCGAGGTGTTTCCTCGACCCGATGATGAGCCGGTTCAGGCGCTCATTCGAGAACTCGTCCGCGATCGCGGAGAGCGGGAAGCCGTTGAGCACGAGGATCGCCGCGCCCAGGTCCCAGTTCCCGAAGTGCATCGTCATGAACACGATGCCCTTGCCTCGACGTTCCTCGCGGAGCCGCGCCCACACCTGCTCCTCGACGACCACGCGACGTCGGATCTCGTCGGCGTCCGTCCCGAGGAACCGGAAGAAGTCCACGACGTAGACCAGGTAGTTGCCGAAGGATCGGCGTGCGTACGCCCTCGCGGCACGGGGGTCGCCTCCGAGCACGCGCCGCAGGTTCTGGATGCTCCGCCGGCGTCCGCCGGGCCACGCGTAGAACGCCGCGACGCCGACCGCGCGGGCGATCCCGTACGAGACGCGCAGCGGAGCCGTCCTCGTGAGGAAGATCGCCGCCCGGAAAGCCAGGAAGAGCGCCAGGGCCATCTCCGATCCCCGCAGTACCTGCGAGGGAGAGACTACCCGGACGCTCTTCCCGAGTGAACCGCCGACCCCAGAGTCCGGCAGTTGTGGGGGGACTGAGAAGGGTTAGCCCTTGATGAAGGCCTCGACGCCGTCGCGGGCGTCCTCGTCCAGCATCTGGCGCGGCGGCGACTTCATGAAGTACGCCGACGCCTCGTAGATCGGCCCGCCGAGGCCGCGGTCGAGCGCGACCTTCGCAGCGCGGACGGCGTCGATGACGACGCCGGCCGAGTTCGGCGAGTCCCACACCTCGAGCTTGGTCTCCACCATCAGCGGGACGTCACCAAACGTGGTGCCCTCGATGCGGATGTGGCACCACTTGCGGTCCTTCAGCCACGGCACGTAGTCCGACGGGCCCACGTGCACGTCGGCCTCGGGCAGCTCGTACTCGATCTGGCTGGTGACGGCGGAGGTCTTCGAGATCTTCTTGGACTCGAGGCGCTCGCGCTCCAGCATGTTCATGAAGTCGGTGTTGCCGCCGAAGTTCAGCTGGTAGGTGCGGTCGATGCGGACCCCGCGGTCCTGGAAGAGGCGGGCCAGCGTGCGGTGGAGGATGGTGGCGCCGACCTGCGACTTGATGTCGTCGCCAATGATCGGGAGGCCCTTCTCCTCGAAGCGGCTCGCCCAGTAGTTCTCCTTGGCGATGAACACCGGGATGCAGTTGATGAACGCACACCCGGCCTGGAGCACCTGCTCCACGTACCACTTCGTCGCCTCCTCGGAGCCGACGGGGAGGTAGTTGATGACGACGTGGGTGTTCGTCTCCTTCAGGATCTTCACGATGTCGGCGGTCTCGCCGGGGGCCTTCGTGATGACCTGCGAGAGGTACTTGCCGATGCCGTCGTGCGTCATGCCGCGGGAGACCTTCACGCCGGTCTCGGGCACGTCCGTGAACTTGTAGGTGTTGTTCTGGCCGCTGAAGATCGCCTCGTTGAGGTCCTTACCGACCTTGTCGGCGTCGACGTCGAACGCGGCCACAAAGTTGATGTCGCGGATGTGGTAGCCGGCCAGGACGGGGTGCATCAGGCCCGGGATGACGTCCCCGGCCTCAGCGTTCTTGTAGTACTCGACGCCCTGCACCAGCGAGGACGCGCAGTTCCCCACGCCGATGATGGCGACGTTGATCTTCTCGTCGGGCATTGAATCCTCTTTCGGACCCGCGCCCTGGTCTCCGTCACGGTGGGGGTGGGAGTGGCGCCGGGTTCAACGCTGACGATCCTCGCCGTCCCTGATCTATGCGTCAACTGGATTGTTCCTATGCGATACATTGGTATCGCTTATGGAAGAGATCGGCCCCCTCAGCATCCACCTTCAGCAGCTCGCCTACCTCCGGGAGGTGGAGCGCGCGGGGACCTTCACCGAGGCGGCCCGGCGCCTCCACGTCTCCCAGCCGGCGCTCTCGCAGTCACTGGCCGAGCTCGAGCGCCGTGTCGGCCTCCCGCTCTTCGAGGCACGAGGGCGTCGACGCGAGCTCACCGAGGTCGGCCGGGAGGCCGCGCGCTTCGCATCGGAGGTCCTCGGTCGCACGGCTGAGTTCCGTGAGTGGGTGGAGGCGTACCGCGAGGGCGGCGCCGGCACGCTGACGGTGGGCATGATCGACGCGGCGAGCCTGTACGCCCTCCCGGACGCCGTGCGCCGCTTTCGCCGGCAGCACCCTGAAGTGCGCCTCCAGCTCATCGTGGACACCTCTGCGGCCCTCGTGGAGCGGCTCCAGCGCTATGAGCTTGACCTCGCGTTCGTCGTCGCGCCGGCGCCGGGTGAGTTCGAGGCAGTCGAGGTGGGGCGCGAGCCGCTTCACATCTACGCGCCGGCCGATGATCTCAACGCGCCCGCGGACGCCGACTGGGTCCTCTACCCTGACGGCTCCCACACCCGGCAGCAGATCGACGAGGGCCTGGCGCGTCTCGGGATCGTGCCGAGGGTCACCCTCGAGTCTCACAACCCGCAGGTGCTGCGGCAGATGGTGGAACTCGGGTTCGGGTGGAGCGTCCTCCCGCCTGCCGTGGCAGGCGACGGTGAACGGCTCCGCCAGGGGCGCGAGGTCGCCGTGCGCACCCTGCTCGGGCTCCGTCGGCGCGGCGCCGTCCTCGACCCCCGCGCGGAGGCGTTCCTGTCCGCGGCCGTCAGCAGCGACCTCTGACGGCCTGGAGCCGTCCAGCGGCACCCGGACAGCCCCGGATCGCACAAGGACGCCGCCCCGGGAGGGCGGCGTCGGGTTCTCGTGCGAGGTGGGGAGTTAGGAGTGGGCCGCGGTCTTCCCGATCTTGAACATCCGCGTGCCGCACACCGGGCAGAAGCCCTCGGTCGCGGGCTTCCCGTTCTTCATCGTGATCGGGTTCGGGTTCTTCATCTCACGCTTTTCGCGACACTTGAGGCAGTAGGCCTCCATACGCACCTCCCCGTCGCCGTCCGGCGACGTTTCCCGCGAGCCTTCGCCCCGCCCCGAATCCGGGCTCGCGGCTGATCGTTTCCAGTCCTCGTACGCTGGCCCGCTGGTGCTGTCAACGCGAAGACGCCCGATATCGAGATGTAGTCTCAGTCCACCGACGTGTCCGGGTCGGGCTTGAACACCCGGAACGGGTGCCAGGTTCCGATGCCTCGGCCGCGTTCGACCAGGGCCACGAGGTCCCCGTCCGGGCCGTAGCAGCGGGCTCGCCCGGCCCAGGACGCCTCCTCGGACGCCTGGTCCGGTGGCCGGTAGCCGTGCCGAGGCAGCGCGACGATGTCGATCCCCTGGCGGAGGCGTGTGACGTCGTCCCCGCGGACGAGGAGGGCCGGCCATCGGTCGAGGACGATGTCCGGGGCGTGGACGATCCGGGCGTACGCTCGCTCCTCCAGCAGCCGCACCACCGCGTCAAGGGGCGTGGCGTCAGCGATGACGAACGGCCCCACCTGGGTCCGTCGCAGGGCGCCGAGGTGCGCCCCGACGCCCAGCACCTGCCCGAGGTCATGGGCGAGCGACCTGACATAAAACCCCTTGCCGCATCGGACGTCGATTCGCAGCACGGGCCGGGCAGGCCGGGAGCGGTCGAACGAGAGCACGTCGATCCCGTGGACCACCACCGGGCGCACCTCGAGCTCCAGGGGGTTCCCGGCACGGGCGGCCTTGTACGCGGCGACGCCTTCGCGCTTGACCGCGCTGTAGGCCGGGGGGCGCTGCATGAGCTCGCCCACGAATGGGGAGAGGGCGTCCCGGACCGTGGCTTCGTCGAGGTGGGACGCGTCGTGGGCCTCGGTGACGGTGCCCTCGACGTCGTACGTGTCGGTGGCCTCGCCAAAGACGATGGTGGCCTCGTAGCGCTTCGAGGCGTCCACCAGCTCGTCGACGAGGCGCGTCGCCTCGCCCAGCGCGACCGGGAGCACGCCCGTCGCGTTCGGGTCGAGCGTGCCCGCGTGGCCCACCTTGCGGATCCCGGCCGCGCGCCGGATGCGCCGGACCACGTCGAACGACGTGATCCCCTGGGGCTTGTCGACGTTGATGAAGCCGCGGACCACGGAGCGCGCGGGGGTTAGAGGTCGCGACCTTCGGAGCGCGCGACCTCACGCAGCATCTGCGTCATCCGGTCGCCCTCCTCGATCGACTTGTCCAGCTCGAAGTGCAGCGCCGGCACACGCCGCAGCTTCACCTCGCGGTTCACCTCACGCTGGAGGAAGGAGGCCGACCGCTCGAGGGCGGCGAGGACCTCGCGCTTCTCCTCCTCGTCCCCCATCACGGAGACGTCGACCCGGGCGTGGGAGAAGTCCGGCGACACGTCCACGTGCGTGAACGTGAGCAGGGCGTCCGTCAGCCTCGGGTCCTTCACGCGCAGACGCACGGCATCCGCCAGGACCTCGCGGATCAGGTCGTTGACCTTCTCGGTCCGGCGGCTCAGCGCACCTGCTCCTGGTGGTAGGTGACGATCGTGTCACCCTCCTCGAAGTCGGTGAAGTTCGTGACCATGATGCCGCACTCGAGGCCGGCGGCCACCTCGCGCGAGTCCTCGTCGATGCGCTTCAGGCTGTCGATCCGGCCCTCGTGGATCACCACGTTGCCGCGCATCACGCGGCAGGCAGAGTTGCGGACGGCCGTTCCCTCGCGGACGTAGGAGCCGGCGATCGCGTTTCGGCGGCCCAGGCGGAAGACCTGGCGCACCTCGATCGTGGCGTCCTGGACCTCCCGGTAGACGGGGGCCAGCATGCCCTTCACGGCCTTCTCCACGTCCTCCAGGATGTTGTAGATGATCTGGTATTCCCGGATCTCCACCTTCTCCTGCTTGGCGAGGCGCTCCGCGCCCGGCTCCGTCGGGACGTTGAAGGCGATGATGACGCCGGAGGACGCCACAGCCAGCTGCACATCGGACTCGGTGATGGAGCCGACGGAGGCGTGGATGACCTTCACCTTCACCTCTTCGACCGAGAGGTCTTCGAGGGACTGCACCAGCGGGTCGATCGAGCCCTGGACGTCCGTCTTCAGGACGAGGTTGAAGTCCTTCACGTTGCCCTGGTGGATCTCGCCGAACAGCGAGTCCAGGGTGACGCCGCCCTTCTCCATCGCGCCCGCCTCGAGGGCACGGCGCCGCTCGTCGGCCTCGGCGCGCGCTTCCTTCTCGTTCTTGCGGACCACGAACCGCTCACCCGCGGACGGCACCTCGGACAGGCCGAGGATCTCCACGGGCGTCGAGGGGCCCGCCTCGGCGACCCGCTCGCCGGTCGCGAGGGTCATCGCCTTCACGCGGCCGTAGGTGAGGCCGGCGAGCAGGGTGTCGCCCTGGTGCAGCGTGCCCGTCTGGACGAGCACGGTCGCCACGACGCCGCGATGGCGGTCTGTCTGGGCCTCCAGCACCACGCCGACGGCGTTCTGGTTCGGAATCGCCTTGAGGTCCTCGAGGTCGGTGAGGAGCTGCACGTTCTCCAGGAGCTCGGAGATGCCCTCGCCCTTCAGCGCGGAGATCGGCACGACGAGCTGGTCGCCGCCGTACTCCTCCGGGACGAGGCCGATCTCGGTGAGCTGCTGCTTCACGCGGTCCGGGTTGGCGTTGCCGGCGTCGATCTTGTTGATTGCGACCACCATCGGCACGCCGGCAGCGCGCACGTGGTCAATCGCCTCGCGCGTCTGCGGCATCACGCCGTCGTCTGCCGCGACCACGATGATCGCGACGTCAGTCACCATGGCGCCGCGGGCGCGCATCTTGGAGAACGCCTCGTGGCCGGGGGTGTCGATGAACGTGATCGGGCGGCCGTCCGGCGCCTTCGCCTGGTATGCGCCGATGTGCTGCGTGATGCCGCCGGCTTCGCCGGCCACCACGTTGGTCTCCCGGATGCGGTCGAGCAGGGTCGTCTTGCCGTGGTCGACGTGGCCAAGCACCGTGACCACCGGCGGCCGCGTGACCAGGCCCTCGCCCTCCTCGTGGATGCGGAGCGTCCGCGGGGCCGCGGCTTCCGCCTCGGCCGCCTCCTCGCGCTCTTCCTCCTCGGAGCCCGGCTCCTCGGGGGCGAAGCCGAGGTCGGCCGCGACGACGGCCGCGGTGTCGAAGTCGATGACCTGCGTGATGGTCGCCATCACGCCGTTCTTCATCAGCTCCTTGATGACGTCGATGCCGCTGACGCCTAGTAGCTCCGCAAGGTCGCCGACGACGATCGCCGGCGGGATCTGCACCACCTGCTGATTCGTCATGCGTCCTCGCTTTCAAGCTGGTGGGAGCCCTCGTTGGAGGGGCCCGCGGTTGGTGTTGATGCGAAGCGCGCGCCATGGGCGCGAAGCGCATCGCGGTTCTCTGGTTCGAGCGGCGTCCGCAGGCTGCCTGCGAGGGCGCCCTTCAGCCCTCGTTCCCAGCAGGCGGCGTCGCGGCAGAGGTACGTGCCGCGTCCGGCGACGCGACGGCGTCCCTCGTCGACCTCGATCCGGACGCCTTCCTCGGTCGTGACACGGACGAGGCGTACGAACGAGGACTGGTCCCCCACGCGCCGGCATGCCGCGCACGTGCGCTGAGGCGCGGGACGCCTCTGCCGCTGTGCTGGCGCCCCGCGGTTCGACGTCTCGATGTGCGACGTCCTAGAAGTCGTCCTCGTCGTCGTACTCATCCTCGTCGTCCACGAAGTCGTCGCCGTGCAGCGCCGCTTCGATCTCTTCCTCGTCGATCTCGTCGAGGTCGAACCGTCGGCCGCCACGCGTCGGGCGGGCCGGCCGCGCTGGGCCACCGGTGGCCGCTGCGCCACCCCGCCGCTTGCGGCGGTCGCGACGGGCGGCCTCCTCGTCCTCCTCGACGCGCTGCACCTCGCGGATCTCCTCCGCGAACCGCAGCCCGGTAGCGGACGGGCGCTCGGCACGAGGCCGCTCCACGCGCTCCGGCTCCTCGGCCACCGCGGCCTCTTCGAGCTCCGGCTCTGCCTCCACGATCTCGGCGAGGATCTCCTGCTCGGGAGTGAGCTTGATCTCCTCCTCCTCGACGGGGACAGCCGGCGCAGCCGCGACCTCGGGCCGCGGGCGTTCGCCGGGGAGGCCCGGACGGGCGTATGCGGCCTGCGAGGGCGCGATGTGCTCAGGTGCCCGCTCGACGACGGCAGCCGCGGCGCGCTCCACCGGGATCGCCTCCATGTTCGGCTCCGGCGGCGGGTACATGTCCTCGCCGGCCTGGATCAGCGCGCTCTCGGGGCGGATGTCGATGCGGCGCCCCGTCAGCTTCGCGGCGAGGCGGGCGTTCTGGCCCTCCTTGCCGATCGCGAGGCTGAGCTGCTTGTCAGGCACCGCCACGAATGCCGTGTTCTCGGCGCGGTCGAGGCGAATCGAGACCACCTCGGCTGGGCTGAGGGCGTTCGCCACGTAGGCTTCCTCGACGGGATCCCAGCGGATGATGTCGATCCGCTCGCCGCCGAGCTCGTTGATGATGTTCTGGATACGGGCGCCCCGCACGCCGACACAGGCGCCGATCGGGTCGATTCCGTGCTGGCGGGAGACCACGGCCACCTTGGCGCGGTACCCGGCGTCACGGGAGATGCCCATGATCTCCACGACGCCGCGCGCGATCTCCGGGATCTCCAGCTCGAACAGGCGACGCAGGAGCGCCGGGTTCGCGCGGGACACCACCACCTGCGGACCCTTGGAGGCCTTGTAGACCTCCTTCACGAACACGCGGAGGCGCTGGCCCACGCGGTAGTGCTCGGCCCGGATCTGCTCGGAAGAGGGGAGGACGGCCTCGGTACGGCCGAGGTCCAGGATCACCTGGCGCCGGCCACCCTCCACGCGGAGGACGGTGCCGGAGACCAGCTCGCCTTCCTTGCCGGTGAAGTCCTCGTAGACGGACTCGCGCTCCGCCTCGCGCAGGCGCTGCAGGACGACCTGCTTCGCCGTCTGCGCGGCGATACGGCCCTGGTTGGGGCTTGCCTCGAGCTTCTCGAGGACCTCGTCGCCAGGCTGCTTGCCGGCGAAGCCCATCTGCGCGGCACGCTCCGGCGACACCTGGATCTCATCGTCCTCGATGTCGTCGTCGTCCAGGACCTGGTAGCGGCGCCACGTCTCGATGTCGCCGCTGTCGCGGTTGATCTTCACCACCACGTCCGCCCACTGGAGCTCGTCCTTCTTCAGGGCGGACGCCATGGCGGATTCGACGGCGGCGAACACCGTGTCGGAGTCGAGGTTCTTCTCCGCCGACAGCTGCGTGATCGCGATGACGAACTCGTTCTTCATGCCTCAACCTGTACGGCTGCGCCACCGCAGCCCACTGCACCCATTGCCACTGTGCTCCGGGCGCGTCCGATGGGGACGTATCCGCTGCGCCTCGCCGGCCGGTCCAGGCCGGCAGGCCCCCGATCAACGAGGTCAGAGACCGCGAGGTGGGAGGGGCAAAAAAAACGTGGGCACCGGGCCCACGTCTCCAGAGAGGCGCTGCCCTTGGATGATAGCACCCTCTGCGCGGCTCCCTCAACACGAATGCGTATCGGGAAAACCCTGACTCAACCGCTGTCCGGGATGCGTCGATGATTCGCGTAAGCGCTTAGTGAGAGCAGCACAGATGCGACGCGTCACACTCGACCACCCGTCGACCGACGGCGCCGTCCTCGTCCGGGATGTCCGAGGCCCGTCCGGGGACATCCTGGCTCGTGCGGGTATGCGGCTGACCGTCCGCTCAGCGCGTGCGCTCCGCGAACTCGGCGTGTCGGTCGTGTTCATCGAAGACGCGGCGTGCGTCGGCGTCGACGTGCAACCTCTGGTCGACCTCCCGGGGTCGGACGAGCGGCTGTCTCGCGCGCTTCGAGACTGCTGCGCGATCGTGCGGGACGGCGTGGAGCCGCTCTCCCGCATGCCGACGTCGCGCGCGATCGAGGCACTGAAGGACATGCGCGTCATCCAGAGGCTGGACACCACCGGCGTGATGGAGGCGCTGCGCGCCGCCGTCCACGGCATGGTGGACCGTGTCCGCGAGGCGGATCCCGGCACCGGCTTCCTGACGGAACGACAGCCGGGGGACGACCTCGTCGGCCATTCGATCGGGGTCGCCGCCCTCTCGATTCGCCTCGCGTCCGAGCTCGCGTTCTCGCACGGGGACCTCGTCTGGACGGGGATGGCCGCGATCGTCCATGACCTCGGCCTGCTGATGGTGCCGGAGGACGTGCGGCGGGCGCCGGCCGCGCAGCGAACGCCCGGCCAGAAACGCCGCTACGAGGACCACACGATCCTCGGGCAGGCGCTCCTGCGACCGATCGAGAAGCGAGGCCCGGCACTGACGGTGGTCGCCGCCGAGCACCACGAGGAGCAGTCAGGTGGCGGCTACCCGCGAGGCCTGACCGGCGGCAATCGCATCCTTCGGAACGCGAACTCCCCGGTCGCGCGGATATCGCTCGTCTCGGAGATCGTCGCCATTGCGGACCGATACGAGCGCCTGGTCTCCGGCGCGCCGGGCCAGGCGCCGCTGTCGGCGGCTGCGGCCCGTCACGTCGTCGCCGGTGAGGCCGGGCCGAAGCTGAACGCGGAAGCCATCGGCCGCTTCGTGGACCTGCTGCCGCGCTACCCCGTCGGTACCGAGGTGGTGCTCCACGGCGGCCACCACGAGGGCTCCCGGGCGGTCGTGGTGAAACAGGGCGCCGAGCGCGACCGGCCGACGGTTCGCGTCTACGCGACGCCGGGCGGCACGGTCACCGCGACGGACGTGAACCTTGCGCTGGAACCTGCCGTGAGCCTCGAGGTCGCCGACGGGGTGGCCGCCTAGCCTCAGCGCGCGGCCTACTGGCGCGCGAGCCGCTCCACCGCCTCGACCTGGAGGCGGCCGAGGAGCTCCTCGCGGATCGAGCGGACGTACGCGACGACCTCGGCACGGGCGACCGACGTCGGCTCCGATGCATCGCGGCCCTTCGCCTCGACCACGCCCGCGGCGTGGTTGCGGCTCGAGACGGTCAGACGCACGGGAATGCCGATGAGGTCGGCGTCATTGAACTTCACACCGGGGCGCTCGTCGCGATCGTCGAACAGGACCTCGAGGCCGGCGGACTGCAGCTCCTCGTAGAGCCGCTCGGCGTCCTCCCGGACGGCCTCGTCACGGTCGAGCCCGATGCCCACCATCACCACGTCGAACGGGGCGATCGAGGCAGGCCACTGGATGCCGGCCTCGTCGTGGTTGGATTCGACCGCGGCACTGAGGATCCGCTCGACGCCGATGCCGTAGCAACCCATGGTGGGACGGATCGACTCGCCGCCGGGCCCCTGGACGTTCACCTCGAATGCGTCGGTGTAGACGTACTGTAGGCGGAAGACGTGCCCCATCTCGATGCCGCGCCCCATGCCGAGCGTGCCGCCGCAGCGCGCGCAGGAGAAGCCGGCCTGAGCCGTCGCGATGTCCGCGACGATCGCTGCCTCCCAGTCGCGCCCGTAGTTCACGTTCCGCAGGTGTCGCCCCACCTCGTTCGCGCCCGCGACGAGGTTCGGCGCGTCGGGCAGCGCGAGGTCGGCGACGACTCGCACGTGCGGCGCCACGCCGATGGGCGAGGCGTACCCGGCGACGAGCCCATGCTCCGCCAGCTCCTGGTCCACCATCGGCCGCAGCTCAGCGCCGCCCAGCGCGTTCGCGAGCTTGACCTCGTTCGCGTCCATGTCGCCGCGGACCACCGCGAAGACCGGGAACGGGCTGCCCTGCTTCGGCTTTGCCATGAAGAACACGGCCTTGGCCGTCTGCCGCGGCTCGATGCCCAGGAACGCGGCGAGGTCGGCAATGCTCGTCACGCCGGGCGTGTCGACCACCTCGGTGGGGAGAGGATCGCCGGCGACGGCCGGAGGGCGTACGAACTCAGCCTTCTCGGTGTTCGCTGCGTAGTCGCACGAGTCGCAGAAGACGATGGTGTCCTCGCCGTACTCGGTGAGGAAGATGAACTCCTGTGAGCCCTTCCCGCCGATCGCCCCGGAGTCTGCCTCCACGGGGATCGTCGGCACGCCGCAGCGCGCGAAGATGCGCCGGTACGCCTGGAACATTGCGCCATACGACGCGTCGAGGCCCGCATCGTCCGCGTCGAAGGAGTACGCGTCCTTCATCGTGAACTCGCGGACCCGGACCAGGCCGCCGCGAGGCCGCGCCTCGTCACGGAACTTCGTCTGGATCTGGTACAGGGTCGCCGGCAGGTCCCGGTATGACTGCGCGTGATCGCGGTAGAGCCGGGTCACGACTTCCTCGTGCGTCGGCCCCAGCGCCAGCCCGCGTTCCTTCCGGTCGCGGAGCTGGAAGAGCACGTCGCCCATCGCCTGCTTGCGGCCGGACTCCTCCCACAGCTCGATCGGCTGGAGGGTGGGGAGGCGGACCTCCTGCGCGCCCGCGCGGTTCATCTCCTCGCGGATGACCTGCTCGATCTTGAGACGCACTCGGTTGCCGAGGGGCAGGAACGAGTAGACACCGGCCATCAGCTGGTCGACGAAGCCTCCGCGCAGCAGCAGCGCGTGGCTGGGCGTCTCCGCCTCGGTCGGGAACTCGCGAAGGGTGTGGCCGAACAGGCGGGACATTCGCATGCCCGCGATCCTACGAGGGCGCCCGATGGGCGGCTAGCGATGGCGGGCAGGGTGGCGGCTGGCAGCTAGCGGCGGCCGGATGCCAGGTATGTGCGCACCGGGATCCGCGCCCCGCCAGCGGGATCGGAGAACTCCTCCAGCACGCGCACCATCGCTCGGACGAAGCGCTCGCGTCCCGCGTCGCCGAGGCCCTGCAGCGCCGGGGCCGCGGGGAGCGAGAGCGCGTGGCCCCAGACGAACTCGTCGAGTGGCCGCGCGACCAGCAGCTCACCCTCCACGGTGTCGACGGTCGTCTCGTGCAGCCCAAGTGACGCCATGGCGTCGCGCACCTCGGATGGGTCGACCTCGAACGCCTGCGCGAGGAATGGGCTGCCCAGCAGACGGTCGAACTCCGCGAGCTGGGCGCTGAAATACGGCTGACCCGCGAGCGGCGTGAAGAACGTGACGGCGACCTTCCCGGCAGGCCGGGTCAACCTCACCATCTCGGCGAGCGCGGCCGCGCGGTCCGGCATGAACTGGATGCCCTGCTGGCAGAGGACAGCGTCGAACTCCGCGTCGGGCAGTGGGATCTCCAGCGCGGAGGCCTCGATCCACTCGAAGCGGTGCGGCGACGTGGCCAGCGCCCGGCGGGCCGTCTCGAGCATCGCCGGGTTCGTGTCGACGCCGACGACGCGGCCCGTCGGCCCGACGACCTCGGCGGCTCGGCGCGCCACGAAGCCGGTGCCGCACGCCACGTCGAGCACGGAGTCTCCGGGCCGCAGCGCCGCTTGTTCCACGAGCGCGGTCACGAAGGAACGCATCACCGGAGCGACATAACGCTCATATCGCTCCGAGGCATCGCCGGGGATGTTGAAGGAGGACGCGCTCACATCAGCTCCTGCGGTGGAGCATATGCCGGTGCGCGCAGACGCGAGTTGCAGCTAGTCGAAGCGCTCGATGAGGGCCTTGGCGCCGCGCTCCATGACTTCGGGGGGCAGGTGCCCGCGGGTGTGGTAGTAGTACTGGTCGAAGCCCCACTTCATCAGGTGGGGGAGCTTCCCGCTTATCGCGACGTCGTGGGTGCCACCGAAGAAGACGTCCGAGTAGATCAGCGTCGCGTCCCGCCCACCCCGGTTCATGATGCAGAAGATCTCCGGCTCGAACGGCGGAATGTCGCCTTCGCCGGTGATGTCCCGCACCATCGACGCGACGGCGATATCGGCCTGCATCACGGCGATGTGCCCCAGCTTCGGCATCGCCAGCGCCGTGCCGTCGCCCGCGGCGAAGACGTTCGGGTGGTCGACGTGCCGCATCGTGCGGTCCGTCGGCACGAAGCCGTGCTCATCTCCCAGGCCGGAGCGCGCCACCATCGGGCTGCCGCGGTAGACGGGGATGATGAACGTCATGGCGCTCGGGAGGCTCGACCCGTCGGCGAACTCGACGTGGTCCTCGGCGATGCGGGTGAGGACTTTCGAGGTGTGGACGTTGATGCCGTGCCCCGCGATCAGCGGCCCGACGGCCCCCCGGACTGCCTCACCCACGTCCTCGAAGAAGACCTCGGCGGGGCTGAACACGTTGATCGACGTCCGCTCCCGGAGGTCGCGATGCCGGAGCTCACGATCGAGCATGAACATGATCTCGCCGATCGGCCCTTCGCACGGCGCGGCCAGGGCGGGGATGCCGTCGTACGCGGCGAACTGGCTGAGGGCGGACCCCACCACGATCGGGCCACCGTCGAAGCGCTGGAGGGCATCCCAGGCCTGCGGGGCGAGCGTGTCGTCGCAGATCGAGAAGCCGTGCTCGCGGAAGCCGGGCGTCGCGTCGTAGTCCTTGGTGGCGCCCACCGCCAGGAACACGTAGTCGAACCCGACGAAGCGGCCGTCGTCCAGCAGCACCTCCCGACGTTTCGGATCAACGCGGTCCACGGTGCCCTGGAGGAAGGTTCCGCCGGCGCGTCGCAGGATCGGCTGGAGGGGGAACCGGACCTGCTCCACCGAGCGTCCGGAGAGCCCGACCTCGGGGAGCGCCGGCTTGGCGAGACTGGTGGCACGCGAATCGATCAGCGTGATCTGGACGTCGGAGCCAAGCCGGGACCGCAGCCCGTAGAGGGCACGAAGTCCTGCAAACCCACCACCGACGATCGCGATACGCGGCTTCATGTTCGTCTCCGACGGTGCAGGGAACGCTCTGCATCCTCCGACACCGTTACACGCCGAGTCAGGCCCGAAGGTCACCGCACGTTCGGGACTCCGGGCAATGTGTGCGGAACGCGGGAGGTGGTTCGCTTTCCATACCGAAGTCCCCTCGGGGGCGCGTGATCGGACTCGCCCTCACCGGGGCGCGCCTGCATCGCTGGGAGGAGCGACATGACCACGCCACCAGACGACCGAACGAACGAACCTGCCGCGGGTCGTGACCCCCTCGCGTCGGCCATCGACAAGGGCTACGCCTGGCTCAAGGAGGTCGGCGAGATCCTGGGGACCGAGGACCGGCGACAGGCCTACCAGGCGTTGCGGGCGTCCCTGCACACCCTGCGGGACCGTCTGCAGCCGGACGAGGCCGCACAGCTCGGCGCGCAGCTCCCGATGGTGATCCGCGGGATCTACTTCGAGGGCTGGAAACTGGCGGGCAAGCCGGAGAAGCAGCGGACCATGCAGGCGTTCCTGGAGGAGCTCCGCGAGGAGGTGCCGGGCATGCTACCCAGTGACGCCCCCATCGCCGCGGCGGCCACGTTCGAGCTGCTCCAGAAGCACGTCTCGGCCGGCGAGATCGAGGACGTCAAGGGCATGCTCCCGAAGGAGCTGCGCGAGCTCTGGCCCTCGGGCGCCTGACCGCGGCCGATCTCGCTCGTGGCCGGGCAGCGCGACGCCTCCCGGCTACGATCGAGGCATGACGTACAGCGCACCGCCCCCAGACGATGACGCTCGCGCGCCGGAGGGGCCGCTGCCTCCGGCGATGAAGCCGGAACGCCCTCGCGACGAGCTTGGCCGTCCCCTTCCCGCGGGCGAACCGAACCGCCTCGACCTCCCGTACTTCGACGAGATGACGCTTGAGGAGTGCCACGAGGAGGCGATCCGCCTGTTCGACTCAGGCAACTACTTCGGCGCGCACGAGGCCTGGGAGACCTGCTGGGCCTACGCGAAGGGCACCGACGAGGAGGAGTTCTTCAAGGGACTCGCCCAGCTTGGCGCCGGCTACACCCACTGGATGCGAGGCAACCCGAGGGGCGTCGTGGCGCTCCTGGGCCGCGCCGCCTCGCGCATCGAGGACCGCGGCCCGCACCACCGAGGCATCGACGCGGCCACGTTTCGCCAGCGCCTGGACCGCCTCATCGCGATGGCCCGCCGCTACCAATCACACATCGACCCGCTGCCGGCCCTTGCCGCCGAGCCGGTGCCGCGGGCCTAATACGCGCGTTCCTCCCCAGCGAGCGGGGAGGGGTTCGGAAGGCCGACCTCAAACGCCCGCGGGGGCGAAGCCCTTCTCGGCGATCACGCGGTCGAGGAGTGCGCGTGTCTCGCCGATCACCGTGTCGTAGGGGAAGTGCCCCACCACGTCCTCGCCGTGCTTCAGGTTCACGCCGAGCGGGCCGCACCACAGGCCGATGTCGGCGTCGTCCGTCTCGCCCGGGCCGTTCACGCGGCAGCCCATCACGGCGATCGTCACCTGGTAGTCCTTCGCGTACTCCGCCATCGCCTTCACGTCCTGAGCCAGCTCCACGAACGCGTTGTTCTCGACGCGTGAGCAGGACGGGCAGCTGATGATGTTCAGCCCTTCGCCGAAGTTCGCGGGCACCGAGCGGAACCGCCCGGCGTAGATGTCCTCGATGATCTCGCGGCCGACGGTGACCTCCTGGCCCTTGTCGTCGAACGGGAGGGTGAGGGAGACGCGGAGGGTGTCGCCGATGCCCTCGGAGATCAGCTGCTCGAAGGCGATCCGCGTCTTGATGATGCCGTCCGGCGGCATGCCTGCCTCGGTCACGCCGAGGTGGAGCGGCACCTCCGGCCGGAGCGTCGAGAAGCGGCGGTTGCCCTCGACGACCTTGCGCCAGTCGGAGTCCTTGAGCGAGACGACGTACCTCGTGAACCCGAGGTCATCGAGCATCCGCGTGTGCTCGAGCGCGCTCTCCACCATCGCTCCCACGTCGTCGCCGCCGAAGCGCTCGGCCATGACCGGGTCGACCGAGCCGCAGTTAACGCCGACCCGCAGGGCGATGTCGTGCTTCTCGGCGATGGCGGCGATGTAGGTGACCTTGTCGCGGATCGACTTCTCGCGCTCGTGGTGCCAGAGGTGGCCCGGGTTGTAGCGGATCTTGTCGACGTGCGGCGCCACGATCTCGGCGAGGCGGTAGTTCTCCTGGAGGTCCACCGAGAGGTTCGTCCGGATCGTCTCCATCACGCGCGCGCGTACCTCGGCCAGCGCGGCGACGTCTGCCTTCGAGTCACAGGCGATGCGGATGATGTCGGCGCCGGCAGCGTGGATCAGCATCACCTGGCGGGTGGTCGCCTCTATGTCCTGGGTCTTCGTCGCCGCCATGCTCTGCACGGCGATGGGCGCGCCGCCCCCGACCGTGATCGAGCCGATGCGCACCGCCCGCGTGGGCTTCCGTCGGATCGTGGGCATACCGGAACCCCTCATACCGCTGCGCTGTCGTTCGTTCCGAGGATACCGCGTGGGGCGCCAGCGGCGTCTGAACGCGGCACCTCGAAGCCGCCGTCCCTACCGCAGGATCGAGTCGCCCGAGGCGATGCGCGAGACGTCGTAGAACGTGACCACGAGCGCGAGTGCCATGAAGGCTACGAAGCCGACGAGGTGGACGAGCGCCTCACGCTCCGGGGCGATGCGCTTACCCCCTCGGAGCACCTCGACGACCACGAAGAACATGCGGCCACCGTCCAGCATGGGGAGTGGCAGCAGGTTCAGGATGCCGAGGTTGATCGAGAGCAGTGCCGCGAGCTCCAGCAGGGGCGAGATCGCGCCCTGGGCCGACCCGGCCGCCGAGGCGACCTCGCCGGTGGTCTGCGCGATGCCGACCGGCCCCTGGAACTCGGGGCCGGAGGCGCCCTTGAACCACGAGACCACCTGGTTGCGGGCGAGGATCATCGTGTCCCAGGTGAGCCGGAAGCCGTTGCCGACGGCGGTCCACGGCGCCTCCGACTCGGTCACGGTGAACGCGCTGCCGTCGGACGCGACGGCGACCGGTGCGATCTGGATGCCCGTGGGGCCCTGGCCGTCCGGGAACGCCCAGCGCGCATAGACCGGGATGGTCAGCTCCTCGCCGGCGCGGCGCACGAGAAGGTCGACCGTCTTGCCCTGGTAGACGCGGACGTAGCGGCTCGCCTCAATGAGGTTCTTCGTCGTGCGGCCCTCGATGGCGAGGATGACGTCGCCCTCCTGGAGGCCCGCCTCGGCGGCGGGGGAACCCGGCACCACCTGCGTGATCTCCGCGTTCCCCTCCGGGACCTCGTGCGGGATCATCAGCGCGCCCGCGAACAGGAAGACCGGCAGCACGAGGTTGATGAGCGCGCCCGCGGACAGCACGATCAACCGCTGCCACGCCGGGCGCGCGGCGAGCGAGCGGGGGCCGGAGGGGTTCTCCTCGCCCTCGAGGCGCACGAAGCCGCCGATCGGCAGCCAGTTCACCGTGTATTCGGTCTCGCCGAAGCGCTTCCCGCCGATCCTCGGTGGGAAGCCGACGCCGAACTCGTGCACGCGGATGCCGAAGAGCTTCGCGGTGGCGAAGTGCGCCGCCTCGTGGGCGAGCACGAGCGCCAGCAGGATGGACACGAAGAGCAGCGCGCTGGTCACCGCGTGCTGCGCCATCGCGAAGGCGATCGCGAGCCCGATCAGGACGAAGCCGGCGGTCAGCCAGCGCTGGACGTCGCGGCCTCCCGAGGGCCGGCGGACCCGCTCCTGCCGGCGAGAGCCTTCGTCCCGTTCGTTGTCGCGCCAGTTGTCGTTCATGCCACCCCTGCCGTCACGGCCTGGTCCACGAACGCCCGCCCCCACGCTTCGGCGGCGAGGAGTTCGTCGAGACTCGGCTCAGTGGTGGGAGCGTGTGCCTCGAGGGCGCGCCCCAGGAGGCGCGCGATGTCTGTGAACCTGATGCGGCCGGCGAGGAAGTGCGCCACGGCGCTCTCGTCCGCTCCGGCCACCGCCGCCGCCGACGTGTCGTCGCGACGGCCGGCCTCGATGGCGATGCCGAGCGCCGGGAACCGCTGCTCGTCCACCGCCCCGAAGTGCAGCACGCCGCGCTTCGCGAGGTTCAGCGGCGGCGCGGGCTTCGCATCGCCCCGTTCGGGGTAGAGGAGGGCGACTTGCACCGGGAGCCGCATGTCCGGCTCGCCGAGCTGCGCCTTCACCGACCCGTCGCGGAAGGTCACCATTGAGTGAATCACACTCTCGCGGTGCTGGAGGATCTCCACGCGCTCCAGAGGGATATCGAACAGCCAGCGGGCCTCGATCGCCTCGAGCCCCTTGTTGAACAGCGTGGCGCTGTCGATCGTGATCTTCGGGCCCATCTTCCACGTCGGGTGGTTGAGCGCCTCCTGCGCCGTGACGCCGTCGAGCGCGGCGAGGTCCCAGTCGCGGAACGCGCCGCCCGAGGCGGTGAGCGTCAGCGTCTCCACCGATTCCGGCGCCTCGCCCCAGAGACACTGCCAGATCGCGGAGTGCTCCGAGTCCACGGGCCGGATCTCGGCGCCGCGCGCACGCCCCGCGTCGAGGGCGGCCCGCACGGCATGTCCGCCGACGACGAGCGTTTCCTTGTTCGCGATCGCGACCTTCTTGCCGGCCTCGAGCGCCGCGATGGTGGGATGCAGGCTCGCGAGCCCGGTCGTCGCCACGAGGACGACCTCGACCTCCGGCGCGGTCACGATCGCCTCGAGGGAGGCGAACCCACCCCCCCATCCGGCGGCCTCGAGGCGCAGCGCCTCCGCGTCGCGGCCGGGCCGGCAGGAGAGGAGGCGCGGGCGGAACTCGCGCGCCTGCTGGCGCAGCCGCTCCACGTTGCCGTGGGCGGCCAGGGCGATCACCTCGAAGCGCTCGGGCAGGAGGCGGATGACGTCGAGCGCCTGCTCGCCGACCGATCCGGTTGAGCCCAGGATCGCGACGCGGATCGGGGCACGGTTCGGACGCGGTTGCTGCTCGTCGCTCAGACCTGGAGCCATCGCACCATCCAGTATAGGCAGACCCCCACGACGAGGATGGAGTCGAGGCGGTCCAGCAGTCCGCCGTGGCCGGGCAGGAGGTGGGACATGTCCTTCACCCCCATCTGCCGCTTGAGGGCGGACTCCAGCAGGTCGCCGGCGATCGCCGCGACGGGGAGCAACAGGAACCATGCCGGCCACGCGTCGCCGTCAAGGCGCAGGTCGAGCGCGAGCTTCGCGCCGATGCCCGCAGCGGTGCCGAAGGCCAGGCCTCCGATCGCGCCCTCCCAGGTCTTCTTCGGCGAGATGCGCGGAGCGAAGAGGTGCCGGCCAAACAGCCGGCCGACCGCGTACGCCCCGGTGTCCGTCGCGAACGTCGCGGCGAGGAGCACGATGAGCCAGCGCTGGCCCTCGGGCTCGAGTCGGAGCAGCACGAGGTGCGAACCGAACACACCGACGTACAGGACGGCGGTGACCCACCAGCCGCCGAGGGAGTTCGCGAGCCGGGAGTTCGGCCGCAGGATCATCACGAGTGCTGCCACCGTGACGGCGATAAACGACCACTCGGTGAGCTCGAACCCTCCGCGGGTCACGGCGACGTAGAGCGCCGTGGCGACGCCGGCGGAGAGCGGGAGGCTGGGCGGGTGGTCCGGGGCCAGCGCCCGGATCATCTCGAACGCCGCCGCCCCGAGGATTAGCGCGACGACGATCGAATACGGCTGCTCCGGCAGCCAGATCAGGAGCGCGATGGCCGGAAGGCCCACGGCCGCGACGGCAAGACGCTGGGTCAGCATGGACGAGGGCGGGTTACGGACGGCCCGGCTGGGAGTCGACGAGGCCGAACCGCCGATGTCGCCGTGCGTACTCGATGAGCGCCGCGTCCACCTCGTGCGAGTCGAAGTCCGGCCAGCACTTCTGTGTGAAGTAGTACTCGGCGTACGTTGACTGCCAGACGAGGAAGTTCGAGACGCGCTGCTCGCCTCCGGTCCGCACGAGGAGGTCGACGTCAGGCAACCCGGCGGTGGTGAGGCGTGCTTCGAGCGCCTCGGGCGTGACGTCTGTGGGGCGGAGGCCATCCGCGATCATCCGCCGCACGGCTTCGAGGATCTCGTCGCGGCCGCCATAGTTGAACGCGAGGTTCACCAGGAGCCGGTCGTTGTGGGCGGTCGCCTCCACCGCCTTCCGGACGCGCCGGCGGAGCCAGATGGGAAGGCGGTCCGTCCCGCCGAGGTGGGCGACGCGGATGCCGTTCTCATTGAGCTCGTCCAGGTGCGTGTCGATGAACTCGGCCCCGAGCTTGAGGATCGTCTCGACCTCGGCCTTTGGCCGGCCCCAGTTCTCGGTGGAGAAGCCGAAGAGCGTGACGATGGGCACCCCGTGCTCCGCGAACCGCCGGATCACCGGGCGGATGGCGTCGGCGCCGGCGCGGTGTCCGTCAGACCGGGAGAGGCCGCGCCCCTGCGCCCAGCGCCCGTTGCCGTCCATGATGATCGCGACGTGCTGGGGCTTCACCGCGAGCGCGGGAAGCGGGAGGGGGACCTGGGCGGCGTTCACGACCACAGCGCGATTGGACCTTCCGTGAACTGCCCCGAAGTCGTTAGACCTCGAGGAGTTCGCGCTCCTTGTCCTTCGCAAGCGCCTCGACCTTGTCGATGTACTGCGAGGTCAGCTTCTCGACTTCCTCGAGCGCGCGTCGCTCCTCGTCTTCGGAGATGTCGCCATCCTTGGCGGCCTTCTTCAAGGAGTCGTTGGCGGTGCGTCGGATGTTGCGGATCGAGACGCGGCCGTCCTCGGCCTTCCCGTTCACCTGCTTCGCCAGCTCCTTGCGGCGCTGCTCGGTCAGCGGGGGGATGGGGAGTCGGATGATACGGCCGTCGCTGTTTGGCGTGATGCCGATCTCGCTCGTCATGATCGCCTTGATGATGGGGTCGACGGTGCTCTTGTCGAACGGGGTGATCGTGATGAGCTGGGCCTCCGGCGTCGCCAGGTTGGCGAGCTGGATGAGCTGCATCTTCGAGCCGTAGACGTCGACCGCCAGGTGCTCCACGAGGGCCGTGGAGGCGCGCCCGGTGCGGATGCCCTGCAACTCGCGCTTGACCGCGGAGACCGCGCCTTCCATCTTCTCCTCGGCTTCGAGGAGGATTTCGTCAGTCACGGTGTCACCCCCTGATCGATGACGGTCGAGCCGGTGGCGCTCGATGGGCTCCGTGCGACGGCCGGGCCGTCCTGTTCCCGGCGGACAGATCCTCAAGATACCCGAGCGCCCGCTGTGGTTCACCCGTGCCCCTCGGTGGGGGCGTTGGGTTCCACAGCGGGCGCTGGTGGGTGACTACTGCGCGCCGAGCTCGAACCGGGCGAAGCGGGCGATGCGGATGTTCTCGCCGGTCTGGGCGATCTGGTCCTGCACCAGCTGCTGGATGGTCTTGCCGGCGTCCTTGATGAACGCCTGCGTCAGCAGCGCGTTCTCCTCGGCCGTGCCGGGGGCGTCGGCCGGCACGTTCGCCGGGTCCAGCGCGAGCGGGTTCATCGCGGCGACCTGCATCGCGATGTCCTTCGCGAGCTGGCGGAAGCCGTCCGTGCGGGCGACGAAGTCGGTCTCGCACTGCAGTTCCACCATCGCGCCGATGCGGCCCTGGTTGTGGATGTAGGCCTCCACCATGCCCTGGCCGGTCGCGCGGTCCGCGCGCTTCGCCGCCTGGGCGATGCCCTTCTCGCGCAGGATCTCACGGGCCTTGTCGAAGGATCCGCCGGCCTCGTCCAGGGCGCGCTTGGCGTCCATGACGCCGGCGCCGGTCTCCTCGCGGAGACGCTTCACGTCGTCGGTGCTGACCACGATGTGCTCCTCAGTGCAGTCGGGGGGTGGGTCTGGTCGGCCCGGGACGTCCGAGGTCGGGCGTCCGGGCCGAATCTGCTGTTGTGCGTCGGGGCTACTCGGCCGCCGCGGCCTCCGCATCGGCGTCATCGGACGCGGCGCCCGGCCGTCCATCGCCGGACTGGGCCTCCTGGAACTGCTGTTCCACCTCGCCCACGGCGATGCCTTCGAGGACGGCGTCCGCGATGCGGCCGGTCATGAGCTGGATCGCGCGGATCGCGTCGTCGTTCGACGGGATCGGGTAGTCGATCATGTCCGGGTCGGAGTTCGTGTCGCACATCGCGAGGATCGGGATGCTGAGGCGGCGCGCCTCCGCGATCGCGTTCTCCTCCATGGTCGGGTCGACCACGAACATGAGGCCCGGAAGGCGCTTCATGGTGCGGAGCCCGCCGTAGAAGCGCTGGAGACGCTCGAAGTCCTTCGCCTGGATCATGCGCTCGCGCTTGGTCATGCTCTCGAACGCGCTGTCGCCCACGGCCATCTGGTCCGCCAGGCGCTGGTAGTGGCCGATGCGCGGCTGGATGGTCTGGAAGTTCGTCAGGGTGCCGCCCAGCCAGCGGTTGCTGATGTACGGCATCCCGCAGCGCTCGGCTTCCTGCTCGACGATGCGGCGGGCCTGCTTCTTCGTGCCGACGAACAGCACCTGCTCGCCGGACGAGACGACCTCGTGCACCTTCTCGACGGCTTCGTCGAGGGCCCGGACGGTCTTCGCAAGGTCAAGGATGTGGATGCCATTGCGGGCGGTGAAGATGTACCGCCGCATGTGGGGGTTCCAGCGCCGCGTCTGGTGGCCGAAGTGGACCCCGGCCTCCAGCATCTGGCGCATGCTGATACCTGCAGCCATTGCTACCTGTGCTCCTACTCCGACGCATAGATTTACCCCCGCTGGTTCGCGAGGGCAGCACGCCGGCTCATCGCTCTCAGATCATCCGCGCGCACGAGGCTCCCGCCGCGGACGCGCAGACGGCCAGTATCGCAGCGCGCGTCGCGACGGGCTAGTGGTCGTCTACCATGCGCCCGCCGCACGACGGAGGGCCCATGCGCTACGACGACTTCCAGGATCTCATCGTTTCCGTCGAGGACGGCGTCGCCCATTTCCGGATCGACCGTCCGGAGAAGATGAACGCCCTCACGTCGACGACGTACCGCGAGGTGGTCGAGGCCGGGCGGCGCTTCCAGGCCGACCGGGCGGTGCGCGTCGTCCTCTGCACCCACGAAGGTCGAGGGTTCTCCGCCGGCGCGGATATCACGGACCCGAGCCGCGAGGAGCGCAATGCTCCCGGCGCCATGAAGCACAACCGCGAGTGGGTCTACGCGGTCGGCGAGGCCATGCCGCTCATCGACAAGCCCACGATCGCCTCGATCAATGGCGCCTGCGCTGGCGCCGGGTTCGGCTTCGCGGCGTCCTTCGACATCCGCTTCCTCGGGCCCGGCGCACGGTTCCTCACCGCGTTCGCGAAGCGCGGCGTCGGCCCGGACGGCGGCCTGAGCTACCACCTCCCGCGCCTCGTCGGGCACTCAAGGGCGCTCGAGCTGTTCTACACATCGAGGGAGGTCGGGGCGGAGGAGGCCGACCGCATCGGGCTCGGGACGCTTGTGGAGGATGCGGACGCGGCTGCGTGGGCGCTGGCGCGGCAGCTCGCAACGGGGCCCCGCACCACGTTCGAGTGGTCCAAGCGCCTCGTGTACCGCGCGTCCAGGTTGTCGCTCTCCGACCACCTCGATCTCGAATCTGCAGCGCAGCAGACGAATCGCGTCGGGCCCGACGCGCAGGAGGCCGGCGCCGCGACGCGCGAAGGGCGTCCTCCACGGTTTGCGTGAGGTGGCAAGCGTGTTGACTGGCAGACCGGCCGCCAGACTGCTAATCACGCGGTAGAATGGGCGCCTCGAAGTCATGCTGGGACAAGCCGATCCTGGAAGCCGCGCTGATCGCGCCGGAGGTCTGACGTGCCGCGCTACGACTACCGCTGCGAAGCAGGACATCAGTACGAGCTGCAGCAGCCGTTCGGATCACCGACGGAGCACGCCTGCCAGAAGTGCGGCAAGCCCGCGCGCCGCATCGTGACCGTGGCGCCGCCGCTCGTGTTCAAAGCGGGTGGCTACTACAAGACCGCCGACCGCGACTTCAAGGCAGATTCGGCCTCGGGCGGCTCGAGCTCATCGACGTCGTCCGACTCCAGGCCTGCGGCGAAGAAGTCGTCCTCCAGCTCCGCGAGCAAGTCCACGGGCAAGAGCAAGAGCAAGAAGACGGCCTCCGCTGCCGACTAGGGTTGGCTGAGGCCGGACCGGCACGTGCGCGCCGTCGTCCAGCGCGTCTCTCAGGCCCGCGTCACCGTCGACGGCGAGACGACTGGCGCGATCGACGCCGGCCTCCTGGTCTACCTCGGCATCGGGCCGGAGGACGGCGAGCGCGAGGTGGCCTGGATCACCTCGAAGGTGGTGGATCTCCGCGTGTTTCCCGACGAGGCGGGCCGCTTCGACCGCTCTGTCGCTGACATCGGGGGCTCCGTGCTCGTCGTCTCCCAGTTCACCCTCTACGCCGACACCCGTCGCGGACGTCGGCCCTCCTTTACGGATGCCGCGCCGCCGGAGATCGCGGCGCCCCTCGTGGACCGCGTCATGGACGCGATCCGCGGACGCGGCCTGCGCGTGGAGGGAGGGCGGTTCGGCGCGCACATGCTCGTTGACGCCGTGAACGACGGACCGGTGACGATCTTGCTCGATTCCCGGGATCTCGACCGGTCACGGCGGGACTGACCCTCGAGTTCGCTACAAAGCTGTCACTCGGTGACTCTCGACGCGGTGATGAACACCGAATACGTTGGTTCCGCGCCTGATCCCGGTCAGGTGCCCTCAGTCCGCTGTTGGTGTCATCCGAGCCTCCACGCGCGCACTGTCGGGAATGTTTGGACCGCCCCGGGCGGTCGTGTGTGCCGGCGAAGCCGGCGTGGAGATTGCACTTGAGTCAGCGAATTTACGTGGGAAACCTCCCCTTCTCGGCGACCGTCGAGGAGGTAGAGGAGCTGTTTGCTGCCTACGGCGAGGTGATCAGCGTCGCCCTGCCGACCGACCGTGAGACCGGTCGCCCGCGGGGCTTCGGCTTCGTGGAGATGGAGGACGCTGCGGCCAACGAGGCCATCCGCGCCCTCGACGGTACCGACTTCGGCGGCCGCAACCTGCGCGTCAATCCGGCCCAGCCGCGCGAGCAGGGCGGCCGTGGCGGCGGCGGTGGCGGCGGCTACCGCGGTGGCGGCGGTGGTGGCGGCGGCTACGGTGGTGGCGGCCGCGGTGGTGGCGGTGGCTACGGCGACCGCGGTGGTGGCGGTGGCTACGGTGGCGGCGGCGGCGGCTACGGCGGCGGTGGCCGCGGTGGCGACCGCGGCGGCTACGGTGGCGGCGGTCGCGACCGCTACTAGGATCCGATCCCGAGAGTTCCCCGCTCCGATCGGATGGGATGCGGTGATGCGAAAGGGCCCGGCAACTGCCGGGCCCTTTCTGTTCCGAGGCATCCCCTGCCCCTTGAGTCCGACGCGCGGTCAGCCCTCGACGTGGAACCGCGCGAGCCCCCGCGCGACAGCGTCCTGCACCCGGTCAGCCGTCGCGTAGGCGTCCGCATCGCCCGAGGTGTCCAGGACGGCGCCGGGCTGCCGCCGCTCGGCGACGGCCGCCTCGAACTCAGCGTGCAGCACGCGGACGCGGTCCGCGATGGACGCGCCGATGCGGGCGGCGTCGCGCTCCAGGCAGTCCTCCAGCGAGGGCAACAGCGTCACGATCTGCACGTCCGCGTCGAGGCCGTCGAGGGCGGCCCGGTACGCCTCGGCGTCAGCGCCGATCGCCACGTCATCTACGATCACGGAGTAGCGGTAGCGGATTGCGTTGCGCGCGAGCGCCGCCGCGCCATCGGTCGCCATGCGGAGCTGCTCGGCAGACTGCGCGTCGCCGGCCCACGGGTGCCGATAGCCGGCGCGGACCCAGTGGCGCAGCTCGTCCACCGGGATGTGCACCATGCGGTCAAACCGCTCGCAGATCGCCAGCGCAACCGACGTCTTCCCGGCGCCGGGCGGGCCGGTGAGGATAAGTACCTGGTTCATTCGACTCCTCTAGCGTGCTCGGTGCGCGGACACAAGTCGCCCGCCCGCGAGCACCGCGACCGCCCCGGCGACGCCGAGGGCCATCGCCAGGGGGCTCGTGTCTCTCGTCTCGCCGAGCGAGCCGTTCTGCGACGGCGCGGGGCCACCTCCGGCGCTCCCGCCGGTCCCATCCGACCGGGGGACTCCGAGAAAGCTACCTGCCGCGCGTGGTGTCTGCAGGTCGACACCCTCCGGTGGCGCGGTGAACACCAAAATGTCCGCGAGCGCCGGGTCCGGGGTCAGGGCGCACGGCGGGAAGTTCACGTCGTACGCACCCCAGGCCTCGGAGAGCTCCGTGCCGAGCGCCATCGCGACGGAATCCAGGGACGTCTCGGCGCTCCATGCCCGGCATGGCCGCTCGATCACGATCCCCGAGGAGCCCTGGCTTCCCACGACGAGGCCGGCTGCCTCCAGGAGCGCCCGTGGATCCATCGAAGGGTCGAGGTCTCGGTCGAGGAAGTAGGCGAGCGCCACGCCGGCCTCGGCGGCCGCGGGCGCGGTCTCCATCTGCAACTGCATCGCGATCTGCACGCGCTCATCGGCGAACGGGCCGAGGGGGGCCAGCGCCCACTGGGCCGCAGGCCGCTGTGCCGAGGCGGTCACCGGTGCGAAGGCGGCGCCCAGGGCCACGAGGGCCATCACGACGGTCAGGAGCTGGTGGACGCCGCGACTCACCCGATGTTCCTCGGTTCTTCCATGGCAGCCGGCCCCTCGGGGGTGTCTGCCTTGTCGACCCGATCCCAGCGTACCGAACCGGTGGGTTGACCTCAGGCGGGACGGACGTCGAGGGAGATGTCGAGCGCCGGCGCGGAGTGCGTGAGGGCGCCGCAGGAGATGAGGTCCACGCCCGTCGAGGCGACCTCCGCGATTGTCTCCAGCGTGATGCCGCCCGACGCCTCGAAGAGGACGCGCCGGTTCGCGGGATCGGCCCGGTGCTCCGTGACGACCGCGCGCATCTCCTCCGGCGTCATGTTGTCCAGGAGGACGACGTCCGCGCCCGCGGTCACGGCGGCGCGCGCCATCGACGCGTCGACCACCTCCACCTCGATGCGCACGGTATGCGCGGAGCGTTCGCGGGCCAGGGCGATCACCCCGGCGAGGTCGACCTCGCGCTGTGCGGCAGCCTCGATGTGGTTGTCCTTGATGAGGACGCCGTCCTCGAGCGTATTGCGGTGGTTGTGAGCGCCGCCTACGCGCACCGCGTACCGCTCGATCGCGCGGAGGCCGGGCGTCGTCTTGCGCGTGTCCACCACGCGCGCGGAGCCACCCTGCCGCGCCGCCTCCACGTACGCTCGGGACATCGTGGCGATGCCCGCCATCCGCTGGATGAGGTTCAGAGCCACGCGCTCACCCGAGAGGATCGCCGCGAGCGGGCCGGTCACCTCGGCTACCTCGGTGCCGGCGTCCACCCAGTCACCGTCCTCGTAGGTCGAGGTCACCTCGATCTCGTCCGAGACCTGCTGGAAGACCTGCGCCATCACATCGAGGCCGCAGACGACCCCGCTCTGCTTGAAGAGCACCGTCGCCTCGCCGGCCTGTTCCGGCGGGACGAGCGCGCGCGTGGTGACGTCGAAGGATGCGCGGTCCTCGTCGAGGGCCGCCGCGATGATCATCGAGAGCGCGTCGGCCGGGGGAGGCGAAACGTTCATGCGGGCGTGCTTTCTGCTGCCAGCGAGATGGCGGCTCCGGAGCCGTCGACCGGGCGTCGGAACACGATGTGCCGGCGCCATTGCTCGCGCGGCCACGGGAAGTCCGTGCGGAAGTGGGCACCTCGTGACTCCTCGCGCAGGATCGCCGCCTCCGCGGCGAGGCGCGCGCACGTGAGGATCGAGCGCAGCTCATAGCCCTCGCGGTCTCGCGGCTGCGGGACCGCCGAGGCCCAGCGCCGGAGCTGGTCCACGGCGCTGCGGAGTCCGTCCGCCGTGCGGACGATCCCCACCTCTCGCCACATCAGGTCCTTCACCTCCTGGGTGGTCGGTGCCGGGCCGTTCGGACTCGGCGCGGCGAGGTGGATTGCCTCGGGCGTCTCGGCCTCCGGCGGCGGCGCGGGCTCAGGGGGGTGCAGGAGGCGCTCGACGGCGCGGTGGGCGAACACCACGGTCTCGAGGAGCGAGTTGGAGGCCAGCCGGTTCGCGCCGTGCACGCCCGTGCAGGCCGTCTCGCCCACCGCGAAGAGGCCGGGAAGCGTCGTCTCCCCCCACGAGTTCGTGCGGACGCCACCCATCGTGTAGTGCGCCGCGGGGGAGACGGGGATGCGGTCCTTCGCCATGTCCAGGCCGGACTCGAGGCAGCGCGCGTAGATCGAGGGGAACCGGGCGGCCAGCCACTCCGCGGAGTGCGCGGTGACGTCCAGCAGCACGTGGTCGGAACCGCAGTCCAGCATCTCCTTCAGCGCCGCCCGCGCCACCACGTCGCGCGGGGCCAGCTCGGCTCGCTCCGGGTCGTACCGCGGCATGAAGCGCTCGCCGCGCGTGTTGAAGAGCTGGGCGCCCTCGCCGCGCACCGCCTCGGAGATGAGGAACACCGGCCGTCCCGGAAGGACGAGGGCGGTCGGGTGGAACTGCGTGAACTCCATGTCCATCACCTCGGCGCCGCACTCGTACGCGAGCGCGACCCCGTCGCCGGTGGAAACAGGAGGGTTCGTGGTGGTGCGGTACATCTGGCCGGCCCCGCCCGTGGCGAGGACGACACGCGGCGCCGTGAAGATCCGCCGTGTGCCCTCGGAGCGCACGAACACCTCGACCCCGGCCGCGTGGTGATCTTCGGCGAGGATCCGTGTCGCGAAGGTGTGTTCGAGGATCGCCACCTCCCGCTGCGCGAGGGAGGAGAGTGACAGCTCGATCTCGAGGCCCGTGGCGTCGCCGCGCGCGTGCAGGATGCGGGCGCGCGAGTGCGCTGCCTCGCGGCCCAGGGCGACCTCGCCGTTGGTGGAGTCGAAGCTCACTCCGTACCGCACCAGGTCGGCGATGCGCGGCGCCGCCTCGAAGCAGAGGATGCGCGCGGCCTCCTCGTCCACCAGCCCTGCGCCGGCTTCGACGGTGTCCCGCAGGTGGTCGGCCGGATCGTCGTCCGGCCCAACGGCGGCGGCGATGCCGCCCTGCGCGTAGCGGGTGCTCGCCTCGCCGATGCCGCCCTTCGTGACCACGAGCACGCGCGCCCCGGCCTCGTGCGCCTGCAGCGCCGCGTAGAGGCCGGCGATGCCTGAGCCCACCACCACGAGGTCATACTCGGTAGCGCGCGGCGTGGTCATCGTGCCGGTGCTCCCGCGTGGACGACGACGTCCACGTCGTACGACTGGATCGCGCGGACGATGGCGTCCCAGTCCTCGGGCACCTCGGGCCTGCCGGTCTGCGCGTTGATCGTCGCGTACCGGTGCGTGAACTGTGCGACCAGCCGGCCGTCGGAGGCGGCCGCGACCTCGGCCTCGAAGGTCAGGCGGCCCGGGCGCAGCTCGGTGCAGCGGAGGCGCACGATCGCGGCGTCATCCCACCGCAGCGGAGAGCGGTACCGCACCTCCGAGCCGGACTGGAACCTGAGGATGTCGCGGTGGCTGGGGATGCCGGCCTCGCGGTCGTACGCGTCGAGGGCGATCTCGGTCAGCGCGAGGAGGACCCCGCCGTGAACGAACGGTGTCCCGCCGAACGAGTCGGTGTGACGCAGGGGGTACCGCTGCTCGAATCGGAAGGGGGGACGGTCGGCCATGCTGCCCTCGATACTTTGCGTACTTCGTACGCAAAGTGGGTGAGCGACGAGAGTAGGCCCGCTGCCGAGGGGCGTCAATCCGCGTCGGCGCCCGTCGCGCCTGTTCAGCGTGCAGGCCGGCGGCGCGTCGCCGCGGCTGCGCGCGCGGCGAGCATTCGCCTGGCCCGCGGCGCCCACGCCGCCATGTTTGCCGCAGTGCCGTGTCGCGGCCGGCGATCACGTCGAAGTCGAGGTAGGCCTCGGCGCGCAGCGTCAGCTCGGGGGTCGACGGGGTGTCGGTAGTGGGCGAGCACACGCTGCGAGAGCGCCAGGCCGCGCACCTCCCGGGACGCGAAGAGAGCCCGGGCAACCGGGCTCTCTCGATCTGTGCACTCAACTGCGGCAGTGCCGGCATCCGAACCCCTCGAGACTCGAGGGTCGCGGCATCACTCAGGCTGGGGCTCAGTCCTTACGCGAGTGATGCTTAGTAGCGGTCGCGCCCGCCGCCGTAGCCACCACCGCCGTAGCCGCCACCGCCGCGGTTACCACCGCCGTAGCCGCCACCACCGCGGTTGCCGCCGCCGTAGCCACCACCACCGCCGCCGCGGCGCTCCTCGCGAGGCTCGGCCTCGTTGACGCGCAGGTTGCGGCCGTCGAAGTCCTTGCCGTCCAGGGCCTTGATGGCCTTGGTGGCGTCTTCCTTCGACATCTCCACGAAGCCGAAGCCGCGCGGGCGGCCGGTCTCGCGGTCGTTCGGGAGGGCGACCGAGATCACCTCGCCGTACTCACCGAACAGGTTCTCCACGTCCTCCTGGCGAGCCGAGAACGGAAGGTTGCCAACGTAAATTCGCTGATTCAAGAAACGCATGCTCCACGCCGGCGCAAGCCGGCAAACGGGCTACCCGACCGGGCAGCCGACCAACTAGACAATCCAACAAGACGCGACGTGGAAGCTCGGATGTAACGACCAGGAAGCGGCCTAGAGGAGTACGGCGGGTCTCGCCGTGCATCCACCGTAGCACCGATTCGCCGCGGACGCGCGCAGACGGATCCCGGATCCGTCCGGACTACACGCTGACGCGGCGGAAGTCGGGGCTGACCTCCAGTGGGGCGCCGGTCACCGCCTGGATTTCCTCGGCGGTGTAGCCGGGCGCGTGCTGCTCGAGGACGAACTTGCCGTCGCGCACCGCGACCACGGCGAGGTTGGTCACGACGAGCGTGACGCCTGAGGGTGCCGTGACCGGGAGGTTGCACTTCTGCAGCAGGCGCGGCTGCCCGTCGCGCGTGGTGTGCTCCATCGCGAGGTAGACCTGCTTCGCGCAGGCGGCGAGGTCCATGGCGCCGCCGATGCCGCCGAGGTGCGCCCATTCGTCGTCGGTGGTCTTCCAGTTCGCGAAGGAGCCGTCCGGCGCCACCTCGTACGCGCCGAGGCACGTGACGTCCACCATCCCACGCCGAATGACCGCGAAAGAGTCCGCGTGGTGCACGATCGCCGCGCCCGGGTCGAGCGTCACCGCCGTCACAGCGGAGGCGTTCACGGTGTCCGGGTCTTCTTCACCCTCGCCGGCGACGCGGCCGTAGCCGATGACGCCGTTCTCCGAGTGGAGCGTGATCTCCTGCTCGGGGTAGAGGAAGTTCGAGACCAGCGTCGGGATGCCGATGCCGAGGTTCACGATCCAGCCGGAGCCGATGTGCTGCGCGAGCACTGCGGCCATCTGGTCACGGGTGAGGGGCTGCTTGTCTTCGTCTGCCATGGTCGTGCTCCTCTGAACGGCTGCGGCTCGCGTGCTACTCGGCGACGCGCGGGAACGTCTCAGGGGTGTCGGTCTGGTGCACCACCGCGCCCGAGGCGCGGGCGACGCGCAGGACGCCGCCGATCGGGATGTGCACCAGCCGGTGCACGAAGATGCCCGGCGTGTGCACCTGGTCCGGGTCGATTTCACCGGCCTCGACGATCGGCTGCTCGACCTCGACGATGGTGCATTTCGCCGCCATCGCCATGATTGGGTTGAAGTTGCGCGCCGATCGACGGAACACGAGGTTCCCCGCAGTGTCCGCCCGGTACGCACGGATGAACGCGTAGTCCGCGAAGAGCGCCGTCTCCATCAGGTAGGTGCGGCCGTCGAAGTCGCGCGTCTCGCGTCCCTCGGCCAGCTTCGTTCCGACGGCGGCCGGCGTGTAGAACGCCGGGATGCCGGCGCCGCCGGCGCGGATGCGCTCGGCGAGCGTCCCCTGAGGGACGAGCTCCGCCTCGACCTGTCCGGAGCGGATGAGGCCCTCGGCCGTGCCGACGCGAGACGGCCGCGTCGACGCGGTGAACGCCGCGATGACCCTCTTCACGCGTCCGGCTTCGACCAGGTCGCCCTGGCCGCGGAGTTCCTCAGGGGATCCCCCGAAGCCGACGCCGTTCGAGATGGTCGTGAGGTCGGTCGCGCCCTGCCGCCAGAGGGCGGCGAGGAGGTTGATCGGTGCCCCGGGGCCGAAGCCGGGGATCATGATCGACGACCCGTCAGCCACGTCGGCGACGGCCTCGTCCATCGTCTGGAAGATCTTCGGTCGCGGCACGCTTGTCCCCTCGATCCAGCGCGGAAGCCCTCGGCGCGTGCGCGTTATACGACACGCCGATGGGCTTCGCCTAGATCCGAGGGCGACGGTGGCCGGAACGCCTACTTGAGCGCGAGCATCCGGTCGAGGGCGACCTTCGCATCGCGGCGGTGTTGCTCCGGCACATGGAGCTCGTTCACCACCTCGCCGGCCACGAGCGACTCCATCACCCACGCGAGGTAGGCGGGGTGGATGCGGTACATCGTGCTGCACGGGCAGACGACCGGATCGAGGCAGAACACGGTCTTGTCCGGGTTCTCCTTGGCGAGCCGCGAGACGAGGTTGATCTCGGTCCCCACGCCGATGACGGCGCCCGCGGGCGCCTCCGCGACGTACTTCGCGATGAACGCCGTCGAGCCGTTGGCGTCCGCCGCCTGCACGACGTCGTAGCGGCACTCGGGATGCACGACGATCTTCACGTCCGGGTACTGCTGGCGGGCCTGCTCGATCTGCGCGAGCGAGAAGCGCTGATGTACGGAGCAGTGGCCCTGCCACAGGATGATGCGAGAGCGCTCGAGCGCCTCTGGCGTCGCGCGGCCCAGGCTGCCGGCGGGGGCGCGCCAGTCCCACAGCACCATCTCCTCCAGCGGGATGCCCATCGCGTGCCCGGTGTTCCGGCCGAGGTGCTGGTCCGGGAAGAAGAAGACGCGCTTGCCGCGCTCGAACGCCCACTCGAGCACCTTCTTCGCGTTCGACGAGGTGCAGACCACGCCGCCGTTCGCGCCACAGAAGGCCTTCAGGCTCGCCGCCGAGTTCATGTACGTGACGGGGATGATGTCCTCGGTGCCGCCGAAGAACTCACCCAGCTCGCGCCAGGCGCTCCATACGTCCGGCTCGGCGGCCATGTCCGCCATCGAGCAGCCGGCCTCCATGTTCGGAAGGATCACCCGCTGGTGCTCGGCGCGGAGGATGTCCGCGGCCTCCGCCATGAAGTGCACGCCGCAGAACACGATGTACTTCGAATCGCCGCGCTCAGCCGCGTACTGGGCGAGCGCGAAGGAGTCGCCGCGCTCGTCGGCGAACTGCACGACGTCCTCGCGCTGGTAGTGGTGGCCGAGGATGACGACGTCGTCGCCCAGCGTCGCGCGGGCGGCGCGGACGCGCTGCGTGAGCTCCTCGGCGTCCATCTTCCAGTAGCGCTCCGGAATGTCCGGCTGCCAGGAGCCGAACGAGACCTCCTCCGACAGCGGAATGGTCTGGATGCCGGTGTCCGTCTCACACTGGAGCTGTGAGACCGGGAAGGCCAAGGTCGGGGTGGTGGTCATGGTCGTCGGTCCAATCCGGCTCGCGCGGCGCCTCTCTGCGTCGAGGGCGTCCTGCGCTGCCGTGTGAGCTGCGTACGACTTTGTGTATTTTGTACGCAAACTAGTTCGCGTACACCTTACGCTTAGTCAGCGATCCCGGTCAACGCTCGTCCTGCATACCGCGGACGGGCTGCCTGAGGGCACTCTGCGATGCTTTCTGCAACCGCGCCGCTCGCATCCGATCCCTATGCGACACGCGCACCGCGGAGGGCGTTGGGTACCGTCGAAGGCAGCAGGGGCGTCCTCCCCAATCGCGGCGCCCCTTCTCCCCGACCTCCGCCATGGCACACGTCCCGAGCCCACCGACACTCTATGAGCGCGCTTCGGCGTGGCCGCTCGTCGCGCTGGCAGCCATCGTGGTTGCCCTGGTCGCCTGGCCTCGTCCCGTCGACGCCCGCCCGGAACTCGCGATGACCGTCGACGGCGTCCCGGTGAGCTTCGAGGAGCTGGCCGCATTGCGCGTGGACCTGGATCTCGCTGCCGAGCACCGGGCGGCGATCCTCGCCGGCCGCGTCGTGGGCCTCGCTCCCGGTGAACTGCGCACGCTCCAGCATCGGCTCGCGGCCATCGAGGCGGTTGAGAGCCGCTACGAACCGTCGGTCATCCTCGCCGGTCGCGCGGCGATCCTCGCGGCGCCGTACGCGCGGGCGCGCTCGCTCGACCTCGAACCAAGCGTCGCGACCATTGGTGAGCGCGTGACCATGGAGCGCGACCGCATCCCGGATCGGCGTGGCGTGTTGTTCGAGCGTCTCGGCGCGGAGGCGTACTGGGACACGTATCGCCCGCTCCGGGAGCGGTACGAGCTTTCCCAGCGAAGGCTCGCGATGGCCATGGGCCTGCCCTCGTCCGCCCTCAACGCGGTGAGCATCCACCTGGCCGCCAACGCCACCATCGAGGTGACCGGAACGCTGCGCGTCCCCGTCGCAGCGGTCCATGCCTACTTGGCCGACATCGAGGCGCTCGTGGAGGATCCGCTCCCACCGTGGGTTCGGGCGGGCGAGCGGTAGGCGAGGCGCTGCCAGTCGCGCTTGCCGTGGCGCATGGTGATCGTCGTGGCAGTCCTAGCCGGCCGCCTCAGCTTCCCGCGCCTCCTCGGCGGTGAGGGGCGCGACCGGACGTGCCAGCAGCACCACGCCACCCGCGATGTACGTCACGATCGAGGTCACGATGAACGACGAGGTGTACGAGCCCGTTGCGTCCTCGAGCACGCCCACCGCGAACGGCCCGAGGCCGGAGCCGGCCTGCGCGGCGAGCACGATCAGCCCGAAGATCGAACCGAACGAGACAACCCCGAAGATCTCGCTCGTGAGAAGCGATTGCATCAGGTACACGTTTCCGATCGTGAACCCGAACACCAGGATCAAGAGGTAGGTCGCGACGGGGTTGTGGATGGCGAGCACGAGCAGGATTGCCGTCCCCTGCACCGCGAAGATGCCGGTGGTCAGCCAGCGCTTGTCCATCACATCCGCGAACTGCCCCACCGCGAGCCTCGCGATGATCGAGCCGAGGGCGGTGGTCGAGAGCGCCAGCGCGGCGGCACTGCGCGAGCCGAGGCGCTCCTCGAGGAACGCGATCTGGTGGATGACGAAGCCGGTCTGCGCCATCAGCACCAGCACGAAGCCCACGAGGATGGCCCAGAACGAGACCGTCCGCATCGCCTCGCGACGCGTCCACGGGCGCTGCTGCGACTCCGCCGAGAGCTGACGGCGGCCCGAGGCGCGCACGGCGGCTTCGGCTTCCTCGGGCGAGCGGTCCCCGTCCGGCAGCAGCCCCATCTCGCGCGGATCGAACGCGAGCACCCACAGCACCACCGGCAACGCGACGACGAGGACGGCGCCCCCGAGCACCGGGGCGGCGAGCTTCAGCCCGCCCTCCTCGACCATCCAGGCGCCAAGGGGCGTGAGGATGACCCCTCCCAGCGAGATGCCGGTCGCGGAGATGCTCATCGCCTTCGCGCGGCGACGGATCCACCAGCGGGACATGATCGCGTTGATCGACACTGCCGACGCGAGCCCGTTCCCCACGGCGATCAGCGCGTACAGGGCGTAGAGCTGCCAGAGCTGCGTGACGCCGCCGATCAGCATCGCGAGCGTGCCGGTCACGACCACGCCGGCGATCTGGGACGCCCGAGGTCCATACCGGTCGATGTACGGCCCGATCAGCGCGCCCATCACCCCGCCGATGAGGAAGAACATGCTCGTCGCGCCTGAGACGGCGGAGTTTGACCAGCCGTGCTCCTCCTGCAGCGGTTCGAGGAAGACCGCAAGCCCGTAGTAGCCGACGCCGCCCGCCACCATCGTCATGGCCGCACACCCGAGGGCGATGTACCACCCGTAGAACATCCCGTCCGGCAGGACGCGCGAGGCCAGCGGCGTGCGGTAGCGCAGCGGGCGAGGGAGGGGATCGCGGGTCACGGGTCACGGTCCGATCCAGGCCCTGGGCAGGCCGGCCGACAGTCTAACGTGGGACCGGATGACGACCGCCGGGTCATCCGGACCTGCCCTCCATGGCATCAGCAGAGCCTGGTGGCGGCGGACCCTTCCGAGCAGCGCCAGAGGGATGCTCGCCTGCTCGGAAGCCTCCCGACTGGCGACGGGCCGATCTCTCGCACCTGCGCACCTCGCGCAAATGCGTGTTCCTGGTGGCCGCGCCGTGTGGGTCCAGGATCCCTCCGGCTTGTTCCGGCTCTGGACGGTCCAGGGCCCGGATTTCGTCCACCAGGCCTTCAGGGACGCGTTTCCGGTTGGATTCACCGGGCCAACACCAGTGGTCGTGGTCAGGTAGCCGGGTCCGGCGGCGCGCACACTACCCACGAACGTCGACCCCGGTCACCAGTCTTCCATTCACAACCGGAGGCTGGGGACTGAGGTGGATGTTCGTGGGGTGACCGTGCTCATGCTGTCAGCCGGGGAATGACGTCGGTCGCGATCCGCGTGAGCTGCATCAGCCGGTCGCCGCCCGCGAGCACGAAGTTGAAGTGGCGCACCCCGGCGTCGACGAACTCCTGGAGGCGGCTCACCCACATGTCAGCATCGCCGTACACGGTGTAGCGCTCGAAGCGGTCGAACTCGACGCGGTAGGTCGCTTCGATACGCGCGGCGATGACCGGCAGCGCCTCCGCCAGGTCGTCATCGAACTGCCCCCAGAGCTGGAGGGCAGGGCGGATCGCATCCGCGTCGCGGCCGAAGTCCGCCGCACGACGCCGGACGTTCGCCCATCCGTCGGCGAAGCGCTCCGGTGAGATCACGAATGGGATCCAGGCGTCGCCGTACTGTGCCGCGCGACGCTGCCCCGCGACGGAGCGTCCACCCACCCAGACGGGGATCGGAGGGTCGGGAGGCAGGTCGAGGCGGGCGCCGTCGACGTCAATCTGTGCGTTGTGCAGCGAGACCTCGTCTCCAGACCAGAGCGCGCGGAGTGCCTCGAGCGTCGCGTCGAGGTAGGCGCCGCGTGCGCGGAGGGGGACCGAGGAGGCCTCGAACTCCTTCGGGTACTCGCCGCCGGCACCCACGCCGAGCCGGAAGCGGCCATTGCTCAGCCACTGGAGGGTGGCGGTCTGCTTCGCGAGGGGGGCGGGACGCCTCAGCGCCGCGAGGAGGACGCCGGTGCCGAGGTGGATCGTCTCGGTCACCGCGCTCGCCGCGGCAAGCATCGCGAGTGGTTCCGGCCAGAACGAGGGCCACAGGACATGGTCGCCCACCCACACGGAGTCGTAACCCAGCGCCTCCGCCGCCTGGCACGCCGCGAGGAACTCCGCGGGCGAACTGCCGCCGGGAAGGACGCCGAAGGTCAGGTCACTCGTGGTGGATGGCATTGGAGGGATGGTATCGCCGAACCCGGTGGCCCTCCTCCTCTCGGCTCCCATCGGGGCGTCGGTCGGATCTCCGGGGCCAGGCCTCCTTCGCGGGCGCAGTGCCTCAGGCTCTACAGGAACACCGGCTCCCGCGAGGTGAAGCGGTAGAGCTTCGCCGGACGGTGCGCCCCCTCGCGGCGCGTCCCACCGGTCGCTTCGATGATCCCCATGGAGAGCATCCGCTTCCGGAAGTTCCGCCGGTCCAGCGGCTTGCGCAGGATCGCCTCGTACGTCTCGTGCAGGTCTCGGAACGTGAACTGCTCCGGCAGCAGGCCGTAGGCGATGTTCGTGTATTCGAGCTTCGCGCCGACGCGGGCGACGGCCTGGTCGATCAGCTCGTTGTTGCGGAACGCGAGGTCGGGGAGCGACTCGACCGCGTGCCACTGCGGCCGCCACGACTCCTCCTTGCGGAGGCGGACCGTGGAGGGCTCTACCAGCGCGAAGTACGCCACCGCGAGCGAGGGAGCGCTGGCGTCGAGCGAATCCGCCGTGAAGAGCTGCTCGAGGTACAGGTTGGTAACGCCGGTCTCGCGTTCGAGGACTCGCGTTGCTGCCGTCTCGAGGTCCTCGACGCCGTCCCAGCGTCCGCCCGGCAGCGCCCAGCGGTCCTCCTCGGGCGGCCCGGACCGGTGGACGAGCAGGACGTGCAGCTTCCCTTCGCGGACCGCGAGGATGACGACGATCGCCGCAACGACGGGTGACTCGGGTGACATCGGACTGAGGTTAGCCGACGCCGGTGTCGAGGGCGTCAGGAGCGCCTAGACGACGGACAGCGTTAGCTCGTCGGCGACGTGTCCCTGCGCCGACCACGAGGTGACCTGCGACACCACCACGTCGACGAGGTCGCCGCGCTGTCCCCGGTAGCCGAAGTGCACGATCTGACCTCGCCGGGTCCGGCCCGAGGCGCGGCCGTCCTCGATCTGCTCGACCAGCACCTCGACCTTCTGCCCGAGGATGGCGCGGTTGATCCGCTCCGACGACGCCCTGTGCACCGCCTCGACGGCCTGGAGGCGCGCCTTCTTCACCTCCGCGGGGACGTCGTCCGCGAGCTTCCGGGAGGCGTAGGTGCCCGGTCGCGGCGAGTACGCGGCGACGTGGACCGTGTCGAAGCCGATACGCTCGAGGAGGTCCAGCGTCTCCTGGAACTCCGCGTCGGTTTCGCCCGGGCAACCGACGATCACGTCCGTCACGATCGCGGCATCCGGCATCAGCGAGCGGATCTTCGCGACGCGCTCCTCGAACTCATCGACGGTGTAGCCGCGCCGCATCCGCTCGAGCATCGAGTTCGAGCCGGACTGCACGGGGATGTTGAAGTACTCGCAGACCTTCGGCTGCGAGGCGACCGATTCCACGATGCGGTCCGTCATGTCCTTCGGGTACGACGTGAGGAAGCGGACTCGCCGGATGCCCTCGATCGCATCGATGCCCTCGAAGAGTGTCGCGAGGTCGGGACGGGAGCCGTCCGGCAGGGCGGGGAGGTCGTGACCGTAGGCCTCGACCGTCTGGCCGAGCAGCGTGATCTCGCGGACACCGTGCTCGGCGAGGAATCGCACCTCGTCGAGGATGTCGTCGACGTCGCGCGACTCCTCGCGGCCACGTCGGAGCGGGACGATGCAGTAGGTGCAGAACTTGTCGCAGCCGTGGATGACGGGCACGTACGCCGTCGGGCCGGAGGGCAGGGCGTACGTGCGCTGCATGCCCCGCGTGACGGTCTCGAGCGGGATGAGGTTGCCCAGCTCGCCCTCGGAGGTATCGCGGATCTCGCTCGCCAACCCAAGGATCGGCTCGAACTCCTGGGGCCGCGCCCACGCATCCACGAAGGGGAAGCGCTTGCGGAGGTCGTCGGTCTTCGGGCCGACCATGCACCCCATCACGGCGATGGAGACGCGCTGGCCCTCGCGGCGCCGCTTGTTGAGGACGCCCATCCGCGAGTACGCGCGATCCTCGGCGTGCTGGCGGACGGAGCAGGTGTTGATCACGACGAGGTCGGCGTCGGCGTCATCTTCGACGGCGCGGTAGCCCATCTTCTCGAGCCCGGCGGCCAGCTTGAGGGAGTCCGCCTGGTTCATCTGGCAGCCGAGCGTCCAGATGTGGAAAGTCGCCATCTTGTGTCCCCGGGTGCCCGTGGTGGGGCGCATGTGGCGGAGGGGGAGGGATTCGAACCCTCGGTCCCGGAAAACCCGAGACAAGCGCTTAGCAGGCGCCCGCACTAGGCCACTATGCGACCCCTCCGCGCGAACACTGATCGTATTCGCGCAGGTGACACGGCGGCAAGGCGAGCCCGCCGCCGTGGCACCTGAGCGTGAGCTAGTGGGCCGCCTCCGCCGGTGCCGGGACGCCTCGCGGCCGCCCAAGGCGGAACAACGGCCAGGCGACGGCTGCCGCGAGCACGGTCGCCGCCAGGATGCCCACCTTCGCCTGCTGGGCGACCGCATCCTCGAAGGCGAGGTCAGTGATGAAGATCGACACCGAGAAGCCGATCCCGGCCAGCGCCCCGATCGCGGCGAGCTGCGGCCACGTCGCACCCGTCGGGAGCGACGCCAGGCCGAGGCGCACCGCGAGGAAGGCGAACAGCAGGATCCCGACCGGCTTGCCGATCCACAGCCCGAAGAACACCCCCGCCGTCACCGCGCTCGAGGTCGCCTCGCGGATGGAGTCCGCGTCGAGGACGACGCCCGCGTTCGCGAGCGCGAACAACGGGAGGACCAGCAGGCCGCTCCACGGGTGGATGATGTGCTCCAGCCGCTCGAGGGGCGACTCCGTCTGGACGACGAGCCACTCGATCTCGCCCAGCGCGCGCTCGGCATCGTAGTCGTGAGGCAGGTTCGCGCCCCGGTCGACCGTCTCGACCAGCGGACGCGCCGCGGCCGCGAAATCCGCCTGGTTCAGCAGCGGCTTCGCCGGTGTCATCCCGCCGAGGACCACGCCGGCGATGGTGGCATGGACGCCCGACTCGAGCGTGGCGAGCCAGAGGGCGATGCCGATCACGAGGTACGCCGGGATCGCGTTGATGCCCAGCCGCTGGGCCGCCACCACGACCCCGATCAGCACGAACACAGCCACGGCCGCGCCGAGGTGGATCTGCTCCGTGTAGAAGATCGCGATGACCGCGATCGCCCCAATATCGTCGACGACGGCAAGCGTGAGCAGGAACGTCACGACCGCCGCCGGGATCCCGCGCCCGAGGATCGCGAGCGCGCCGAGGGCGAAGGCGATGTCAGTCGCCATCGGCACCCCCCAGCCACCCATGTCGCCGTCTCCGACCGCGTTCAGGCCGACGTAGATGAGCGCGGGGACGATCATCCCGCCGAGGGCGCCCGCCACCGGCAGCGCGGCCCTCGACCGGCTCGACAGCTCGCCGAAGACGATCTCGCGCTTCACCTCGAGCGTCACGAGGAAGAAGAAGATGGCCATGAGGCCGTCGTTCACCCAGTGCCTGAGGTCTTCCTCGATGTGCAGGAACCCCAGGTCGAGCGAGATGGTGTGGTGCCAGAGGCGGTCGTAGGCGTCCGACCAGGGCGAGTTGGCCCAGATGAGGGCCACGATCGCCGCAGCGAGGAGCAACCGGCCGCTTGCTCCCTCCGCATGGATGAATTGGCGGGCGGGCAGGGCGACCTGCCGCGCGAAGAGCGTGCCCTGGGCCTCCAGGCCGCCCATCACGCGTGGTGGAACGTGCATCGAACTCCTCGCTCGGTGCGCGCCGGGGCGATCCCGCGACGCGCTGCCCTCGGTCGGGCAGTGGGTGTGTTCTGGTGCCGTCCACTCACGATACACGAGGAACGTCCGGCCCTGCTGGGACGATCAGCCCTCACCACCCTGGAGGGCGGCCCGCGACGATCGACGCAATGAGGCGCGCGCTCTGGCTCCGCTGGGCACTCGCGACCGTGGCCGGCGAGGTCGTCGGCCTTGGTGGTGCGGGCATCCTCGCAGGCCTGGCCTCGCCTGTGACCCCCGAGGACCCCGGTGCGCTGCTGCTCGTCGCGCCCACCGCCGCCATGCTCGCCTCGGGGGCGGGTGAAGGGGCGATCGTCGGCTACGCGCAGTCGCGCGTCCTCCGGCGCGTGCTGCCGTCCCTCAGTCCGCGACGCTGGATTCTCGCAACCGCTGCCGGGGCGCTCCTCGCATGGGCGCTCGGCGCCACGGTGTTCATGGCCGTCCTTCCCGACGAGGCCGCGTTCGAGGACTACCTGCCGCTGATGCTCGGCCTCGGCGTGGCATGCGGGACCCTCCTCGGCGCCGCGCAGTGGGTCGCCCTCCGCGGGCACGTGGATCGCGCCTGGCTCTGGATCGCCGCGAACACGGCGGGCTGGGCGATCGGCCTGCTCTGGGCGTTCTTCGTACCGATGGCGATCGCGGAGGACACCCCGCTGGCCCTCGTGATCCCGCTCGCGCTGATCACCGGCCTCGGCACCGGCCTCGCCCCGGGCGTCGTGACCGGGCTCACCCTCGAGCGGTTGGTAGCACGGACGCAGACGGGGCGTGCCAGCGGCACGCCCCGTTCCGTTCGAGCCTGATCGCGACGGCTACGCGAGCCCGCGCTCCTTGAGGACGCGCTGCATCGTCGAGCCGATGTCGCCGGGGTTCTCGACGACGGCGGCGCCGGCGTCGCGGAGGGCGGCCTGCTTCGCGGCGGCGGTGCCGGCGGCACCGGCGATGATCGCGCCGGCGTGACCCATGCGGCGGCCTGGAGGCGCCGTCGCGCCGGCGATGAACGCCACCACCGGCTTCGACATTGACTTGATGTACTCGGCGGCCTCCTGCTCGGCCGTGCCGCCGATCTCACCGATGAGGACCACGGCCGCGGTGTCCGGGTCCGCCTCGAAGAGCTCGAGCGCCTCGCGCTGCGAGGTCCCGATGATCGGGTCGCCGCCGACCCCCACCGAGCCGGACTGGCCGATGCCGAGGCGGGTCAGCTGGTCCACAGCCTCGTAGACGAGTGTCCCGGAGCGGCTGATGACGCCGACGTTGCCCGGGAGGTAGACGTCCACCGGCATGATGCCGGCGCGCGACCGGGCGGCGGGGTTGATGACGCCGGGGCAGTTCGGGCCGATGAGGCGCGTCTTGCTGCCGCTGAGGGCCCGCTTCACGCGCATCATGTCGAGCGTCGGGATGCCCTCGGTGATGCAGATCGCGGTCGGGATGCCGGCATCGGCGGCCTCGAGGATCGCGTCGGCGGCGAAGGGCGCCGGGACGAAGATCAGCGAGATGTTGGCGTCGTACTTCTCGACGGCCTCGCGGACGGTGTTGAGGACTTCGAAGCCCTCGATGGTCTGGCCGCCTCGGCCGGGGGTGACGCCGCAGACGATGTTCGTGCCGTAGTTGCGGCCGGTGATCGCCTCACGCTGGCCGGCACCGCCGAAGCCCTGGACGACGACTCGGCTGTTCTCGTCCATCAGGACGCCCATGGTGTAGTCCTCTCTCCAGGTCTGCTTACTTCGCGGCCGCGACGGCCATGCGGGCGGCCTCGGCGAAGCCGTCCGCGCGGCCCAGGTCGAGCCCCGACTCGTCGAGGATCTTCGAGCCGAGCTCGACGTTCGTGCCGGCGAGCCGGACGACCACGGGCTGCTTCACGTGGCCCTGCTTGATCGCCTGGACGGTGCCCTCGGCGATGATGTCGGTGCGGGCGAGGCCGCCGAAGATGTTCACCAGCACGGCCTTCACGTCCGGGTCGCTGCCGATGATCTTCAGCGCGGAGACCACGGCCTCCGGGTTGTTCGCGGTGCCGATGTCGAGGAAGTTCGCGGCGTCGCCGCCGGCGAACTTGATCGCGTCGAGGGTCGCCATGGCCAGGCCGGCGCCGTTCACGAGGCAGCCGATGGAGCCGTCCAGCTTCACGTAGTTCTGGATGCCGGCGTCGTGCGCCTCCAGCTCCTTCTCCGCTTCCTGGGAGCGGTCACGGAGCTCGAAGAGGGCCTTCTGGCGGTAGTCCGCGTTGTCGTCGATCGAGAACTTGGCGTCGGCGGCCAGGATGCGGCCGTCCTTCGTCACCACCAGCGGGTTGATCTCGACGATCGAGGCGTCGCTCTCGAGGAACGCCCTCGCGACGTTGCCGATCAGCGCCGACGCCGCGTTGAGGTGCTCGCCGCCGAGCCCGACGGCGAACGCGAGCTGACGGCCCTGGTAGGGCTGGAACCCGCAGGCCGGGTCGATATGCGTCTTGACGATCGCCTCGGGCGACTTCTCGGCGACTTCCTCGATGTCCATGCCACCCTGGGAGGAGGCGATGAGGACCGGGCGACCGGGAGAGTTGTCGATGGCAGCCGACAGGTAGATCTCGCGGTCGATGTCGATGGCTTCCTCGACAAGCACCGAGCCGACGGGAAGGCCCTGCGGGCCGGTCTGGTGGGTGACGAGGGTCATGCCGATGATCTCGGAGGCGTACTTCTTCGCCTCGGCGGGGTCATTCGCCACCTTCACGCCGCCGGCCTTGCCGCGAGCGCCGGTGTGGGCCTGCGCCTTGATGACGACGCGCCCTCCCAGCTCCTTCGCGATCGCCTCGGCCTCGTCCGCCGTGCGGGCGACGCGCCCCTTCGGCACGGGCACGCCGAAGCGCGCGAGGACCTCTTTGGCCTGGTACTCGTGAAGTTTCATGACGCCTCGATCCGTCGTGGATGTGAACTGCGGTCGGTGTGTGGGACGTGCGAACGGGCCGCCGTAGGCGGCCCGCGCGATGGTAGCACCGAGGGTGTTGGCGGCTAGGTCAAGCGGGACGTCCCAGCTACAGGGCCCGCAACCGTGGTTCAAACGTCGCCTTCACCCGGGGCAAGGCGCTCACGCAGCCACTCGTCACAACCTGCTCTACCGTCGCGTCCCGCGCATCCCAATCACCCACAGCGACCCCGCGAGCGCGACGCCGACGATCACCACGCCGGGGATGAGGAGTGCCGCGCCCCAGGTCAGGGCGGTGAGCAGCATGACGCCAACGATCACGACCGCGGCGAGGATCACGCCCCAGAAGGCGTTGCGGTTGCTGCGGAGCACCGAGTGGCGGGTCTCGTCGGAGGTCATGGGAGAACGCTCGGCGACTGCCGGTTCCGAAGGTGTGTCACTGCGCGAGGCTTCGTGACGCGCTCGCGGCAAATCCATCACCGGAGGGGTACTGCAACGGGGTTGTGACCCCCTCGCCGCGCGCTTGATGCACGGGTGCGCGGGCCTCCGCCAGCCTTCTCGCCACGGCGGGCGACCCGGGCTTGGAGGGCTCCCATGACGTTCAAGTGGACCTACATCGCAGCCGCGGCGTTGATCATCGCCGGCCTCGCCGTGTCGCTGCCCGTGGACGGCGGCGCGTGGGGAGTCGTCTCGCACGTGCACGGCATCGTGCTCGTCGGGATCGGCGGGGTGCTCGTGCTGCTCGCGAGGATGACCAAGCCGCGCCCCAGGGTTCCGGCGGATGCCAACGTGCCCTTCGTCTCCTACCCGGAGCAACAGGTGCTCGCCATCGTCGACTCGCGCGCCGAGGCGGCGGATGCCGTCCGCGCGCTGCGTCGCCAGGAGTCCAGGCCCGTCGTGAACCTCTACCACGGTGAGCAGGGCGCGGCCGCGATCGACTCCGAGGGCATCGTCCATGGCGTGACCGGCGTCACCTCGAGATCCGTCGAACACCTGCTGACCGACCTCGATGACCTCACGAACTACGACGAGGCGGTCCGTTCGGGCAAGGTGGTGGTCGCCTTCGACGGCACCGACGAGGACGTCCGCCGCCGGGGCGCGGCGATCCTCAAGGCGCACGGCGGGCATGACATCCAGTACTTTGGGCCGCTGGCCGTCGAGGTGCTGGACGTGGACCGTTCGCGCACCCGTGCGTCCTAGCGTCCAGCAGCGAGCGTTCCCGATTGCGGGCCGCCCGGTCCCCGCTGGGTGGCCCTTCGTCACTCGCGGCAGACGCCGGGGGCCTCGATACTCCCGATCCCAGGGGCAGAGCGGAGGAGGGATCGATGCGCGTCGTGCGCCGAGCGATGGTGGGTGGAGGACTGGCCGGGGCGCTGCTGCTCGTGCTGGCCGCCGTCGGCTGCTCCGGTCATGACGCCGACGACGCCGCTGAGAACGCGGCGGAAGACTCGCCGACCTCGACCGCCACGGAGGCCGGGAGCGAGTCGCCGACGGAGACCGCGACCGGGACGGCCGCCGACACGCCCTCGGGTGGTGGTGCGGGCGTCCCGCCGGCGCCGTTCGCCGTCACCTCGCCCGCGTGGGAGCCGGGCGGGGAGATCCCGGTGACCTACACCTGCGACGCGGAAGACCTCTCGCCGCCGCTCGAGTTCACGCGCTTCGACGCTGGGACAATGAGCCTGGCGGTCCTGATGGAGGACCCGGACGCGCCCGGCGGGACGTTCATCCACTGGATCGCGTGGAACATCGAGCCCGGCATGATCCCGGAGGGCGGGCTGCCCGCCGGCGCGGTGGAGGGCGTCACCGACTTCGGCGAGACGGGCTACGGCGGCCCGTGCCCGCCCGAGCGCCACGAGTACATCATCACCGTGTACGAGCTCGACTCGATGCTCGACCTCGAGGCGGGCGCTGACGTCGAGGCACTCCGCGCGGCCATCGAGGGCCACGTGCTCGGGGAGGCGTCCTACCGCGGGGTATACGGCTAGCGCGACCGCAGTCGCTCGCACGCGGGCGCCGTGCTACCAACGGCAGGATGACCCGCATCCTCGTCGTCGGTGACACGCACGCGCGCTACTGGGAGCACGTCTCCGCGGAGCTGCGCGCGCTCGTCCGCTCCGCGGACATCGCGATCCACTGCGGCGACTGGGTCGGCATGGACACCGTCGAGGGCTTCCGCCGCGAGGCGCGCCAGGCGGTGGTCGTGCACGGCAACTCCGACCCCGTCGAGTTACGGAAGGCCCTACCGTACCGCGAGATCCTCGAGGTGGACGGCGTGCGCATCGGCGTCACGCACCCCGCGTGGGGCACGATCGAGCCGGAGCTGCACGAGCTGCTCCCGGACTTCCCGGCCGACGTCGTCGGCGGTCTGGACGTCCTCGCGTACGGGCACATCCACGTCCCGCTCTCGGAGGTGGCGCACGGCGTCCACTTCATCAACGGCGGCCAGGGCTACGCATCGTTCCGCGTCCCTGGCACCGTCGGCTGGATCGAGACCTCGCCCGGCGGGCCCGGCGGCCGCGGCACGTTTCGGGCGTGGACCGAGGAGTTCGCGCCCGCCCGCTAGGGGGCAGTCCTCCCCGCTGCGTCCATCGCTTCCGCCCGCGACGCCACGCCGCGTGCCAGGCGGCGGAAGATCGGTCCATGGATCGGGGCCAGCGCGAACCAGTAGAGCAGCCCCCACAGCCCCGCCGGGTGGAAGTACGCCCGCGCGGAGATCCGCGAGGTGTCCTGGGTGGCGCCGGGGAGCGCCTCCAGCTCGAGCACCGCGGCGCCCGGCACCTTCATCTCGGCCAGCAGCGTCAGCCGGCGACCGGGTTCCACGGCAACGACGCGCCACCAGTCGATCGCGTCACCGACCCGCACCTGGTTCTGATCGCGTCGTCCTCGGCGGAACCCCACCCCGCCGATGAGGCGGTCGAACGCGGCGCGAAGACGCCAAAGCCATTCGTACGCCGGCCAGCCGTTCTTCCCGCCGATCGACGCGATCGCGCGCCAGGCGGCGTCCACGGACGCCCCGCACGCGGCCTCGCCGCCGTCGCTCCGGGAGTAGAAGGCGATGTCGGGCCGTCCCCCGCGGAAGACCAGCGCGCCCTCCTGCCAGCGTGCGGGGATCACCCCCGTCCGCTCCATCGCGAGCGCCCGCTCGACGGCCTCGCGGTAGCTGTGCAGTTCCAGCGGGATGAGCGCGCGGATCGCGTCCGTGTCCGCCAGCAGGTCGTGCTTCAGCCCGTCGATGAGCGGCCGTGCGACGTTCGCCGGCACCGCCGTCACGAGGTCGAGCCAGTACGAGGAGATGCGCGGGCTGAGGATGGGCACCGGAAAGATCGTGACCTTCGCGCCCGCCACCTCGGCGAACGTGCGGATCATGTCCTCGTAGGTCAGCGTCTCGGGACCCCCGACGTCGAAGGTCGCGCCCTCGCTCCGGGGCTCGTCGAGGAGGCGCACGAGGTAGGTGAGCAGATCGTCCAGGGCGATCGGCTGGGTGCGGGAACGCACCCAGCGCGGCGTGACCATCACCCGCAGGTGGAATGCGAGGTCGCGGATCACCTCGAAGGCCGCGCTGCCGGCGCCGACGATGATCCCGGCGCGCAGCTCGGTCACGGGGATCGGGCCGTCACGGAGGATCTCGCCGGTCTCCTCGCGGGACGCCAGGTGCTCGCTTTGCTCGCTGACGGGCTGCAGCCCGCCCAGGTAGATGATCCGCCGGACGCCCGCGCGCTCGGCGGCGTGCCTGAAGTTGCGTGCGGCGCGCCGGTCCCGCGCGGCGAAGTCCGCCCCCGCCGCCATCGAGTGCACCAGGTAGTACGCGACTTCGATCCCCGCGAGGGCGCGATCGAGCGACGCGGGATCGAACGCGTCCGCGGAGGCGACCTCGACCGCGTCCCACCCGCGCGCGGACAGCGCCTCGGCGTTGCGTGAGGTCGCGCGGACCGTGTGCCCCGCGGAGACCAGCTGCGGCACCAGGTGGCTCCCGATGTATCCGCTGGCCCCGAAGACAAGGACGCGCATGAGATCCCCGTTCAGCCGCGGATCGGGCGTTTCTGAGTGCTCATCGAACGGCTGGATCCGACGAGATCCAGACCCTGGTGCGTAGCGGTGGTTTCGAATCCGGGCTAGCGTTTGCCCATGCGTTTTACTCGATTCATCGCCACCGCCACCCTGGCGGTCGCCGGCGCGATCCTTGTCTCGTGCGGTAGCGACCCGGAGCCGCTGCCGGCGATCCCGGCCACGACCACGGAGACGGCGGTCGCGACGACGACCGCGAGCGCCACACCCGAGGTTACCGCCACGGCGGCAGGGATGAGCGCCGGGCCCGCCGGGACCTGGTACGGCATCGCGGGGCTCGTGCCGCCGAACTTCCCGGACTCGTCCGACGCGGACTGGGTCGCGTTCTTCGCCGCTCTGCCGGGACTGGGCGGCACGGTCGGCAACTACTCGCAGCTCGCCGACCTTGAGAAGAACCAGGAGGTGGGTGTCGCCGCCGGCCTCGAGGTGCTCCCGGTCACGGGCTTCCACCGCGATCTCGACGGCGGGCTCGCCGTGACCGTCGACTTCGGCGCTCCAGCGCAGCGCGACGCGTTCGTGCAGACGCTCCTCGCGTTCGTCGCTGAGTACCGTCCGTCCTACCTGGGCGTAGGCAACGAGGTGAACCGCGTCTGGGAGGAGGACCCTTCGGCCTACGCGGCCTGGGTGGAGGCGCTCCCGGAGCTGGTCGCCGCGGTGCACCAGGTCTCGCCCGGGACGCGGGTGTTCGCGACGTTCCAGTACGAGTTCCTCCGCGGACTCGACCGCATCACCGGCGAGCAGCGCACGGAGGACTGGTCCCCCCTGGAGGCAGCCGCACCGTACCTGGACCTCGTCGCCTTCACCTCGTATCCGTACTTCGCCTTCGAGTCGCCCGAGGATGTCCCGGACGACTATTACGCCGCGATCGCGGAACACACCGACCGTCCGGTCGGGTTCACCGAGCTGGGGTGGCCCTCCGCCCCGATCCTGCCGCTCCTCGGCTCGAGCCTCGAGGGGCTTGGCGGGTCGCCCTCAGAGCAGGCGGAGTTCATCCGGCGCCTCGGCTCGCTGCTCGCGGGGATCGAACCGGCGTTCGCCATGTGGGTGTGGGCCTACGACACCCCCGCGGTCGGGCCGACGTTCGAGTCCCTCGGCCTCTCCGCCGTGGACGGCACGGCGAAGCCGGCGCTGGAGGCGTGGAAGGCGTTCGTGGGCGTCGGGTAGGTCGAGCGCCGAGGGTTAGCCCCGGGTGCTCTGCATGAACGCCGAGACTCGCTCGAGGATGCCCTCGATCCCGCCGCTCTGGTTCAGGGCGCTGTTCACGCGCCCCGTGGTCCACTCGCTGTCGGGCCGTGGCGGCTGCTCGGGTACGTCGAACCCGTCGTTGATGCCGTTCGAGCGGGCGAAGAGCCGAGCGCGGACTACGAACGCGGTCACGGACTGTGGATTGGGCAGCGCGTTCACGTCGAGGTGGTGGTGCGCGACGGCGTCCGCGAGCGCCTCCGGGAAGTTCCAGTGCAGCGCAAGCGCGCCGCCGAGGTCGGCATCGGTGTAGCCCAGCACGAGGCGCTGCGCTTCCGGCAGCGTCAGCCCCTGCTGCCGCGCGAGGTTCTTCGAGGCCATCAGCTCACGCGGACGGTGCTGGTCCAGCGCGAGCCGGCCGATGTTGTGCAGGACGCCGGCGGTGAAGGCCTCGTCCTGGTGCATCTGGGTGGCGCGCGCGAGCACCTCGGCAAGCAGCCCCGCCGTGACGGAGTATCGCCAGGCCGTGGTCGGGTCGAGCACGGTACCGCCGGGCAGCGTTTCAATGACGCACGAGGCGAGGGTCGCCGAGCGCACGGCGCGGAACCCGAGCAGCACGACGGCGTCGCGGACCGTCGTGATCCGGCGGGGAAAGCCGTAGTACGCGGAGTTGGAGAGCCGCAGCAGCTTGGCGGTCAGGGCCTGGTCGGCGGAGATCGCCTGCGCCAGCTCGTGCGCCGAGAACTGCTCGCCCTCGGCGATCTCGAGGGCACGGACGGCCACGGCGGGCAGCGGACGGAGCTCCGCCACCTCCGCGATCAGCATGCCGAGCTCAGCGTTGCCGTCCACCAATTGCCCGATCTCCTCGCGCCGCTTGAACACACCCTCGACGCAGCGTGCGAGGGATGACGTGAGCGTCACCGCGGCGGCTACTGAGGGATCATCGGACGCGACGTGGTGGCGGTTCTCCGGGAATTCCCCTACTTCCACGGGCGGAAGCGGCGATACGAGCCTGGCCGTCACTGTCCGGCTGGCATTTGGATGCGACATTCACATGCCGATAGACCGACGCTTCATGCTTCCTTCACCGTCACTGTCCATGATGGAGGCATGAAGCCAGGCGCCACGTCCCGCCCCTTCCTCCGCTGCGAGGACTGCCACCAGGAGTTCGAGCTGTTCTCGGACCTGGCCAAGGTCGCCTGTCTCGATGGCCGGGTGCACCGGTCGGTGCGGATCGCCGGCGCGGCCTAGCGTCTATCCGGCTGCGGCTTCCCCTCGCCCCGCGCGCACGCGATGATCTCGGCGCGGCCGCCGTGAGTGGCGGGCGCACCTCGCGCCTGGCCGCGGCGGCGGTACCGCCGGTCGGAGCACACCCCTCATGTCATGGCAGGACCTGGTTCTCGCGGCCGGCGGCTTCGTGATCGCCGCCGGCATCGTCCCCACGATCCTGTCGCGCGTGAAGCCGGCGCTCTTCACCACGCTGACGATCGTCGTAGTCCTCGGGGTGTCCGGCGTGGCGTTCGCCACGCTCGGGCTGTGGCTCACGGCCGTCGGCGTCGCGCTGCAGTTCGTGCTGTGGTCGGTCGTGCTGGCGCAGACCATTGCCGCGCGCGGCCCGGCGCGGGACGCCCTCGTCCACCCGATTGACACCGCGCCGGCGCTGGGCTTCGAGCAGTTCGCCGAGGAGCCCCCGGCGGAAGGCGCCTCAGCGGGCTGAGGCCGGACCGAGTCCGTGGCCGGGCCAGGCGACGCGAGTGCGGTGGCGGAGGGGGTGGGATTCGAACCCACGGTCCTCTCGCGAGGACGTCCGTTTTCAAGACGGATCCGTTCAACCACTCCGGCACCCCTCCGTCGTGGGACGGGACGTGGTCGACCTCGATCGTAGCCGTCCCGCGCGTCGCACGCCCGGTGCGCGTTCAGCGTCGGGGGGCGAGCGTCGCCGGCTCCTCGATGGCCCCGATCGGTGCCGTGTAAGCATCCGCCGGGACGTTCGGTGGCGGTGTGGTTCGTTCGAACACCGCGGCACGTCCGAGGTAGCGCGCGACATAACGCGGATCGTCGCGGAGCGCGTTCCGCAGGGGCGTACAGCATCCCGCCGGCAGATACACGAACGTGAACGGGGCGTCCTCGGCGAGCGCTTCGAGGCAGTCCGCGCCCTGCGACGCGCACGAGCGGGCGAGCGCGTGGAGGGCGACCCGTTCCTCGAAGGCGCCGCCCACCCACTCCAGGCCCTGCGGGGTGGCCACGCTCTCGCGCCCGGCCAGGACGGGGAACCACTCGCCCTCCCGGTCGCCGAACCACTCCCGACGGGGGATGACCAGGAAGCGTGCGTCCTCCGGCGTGCGGATCGAGATCCACCGCATCGCGAGCTGGTCGCCCTCGGCAACCGGGCGGAGGAAGCGCGCCTCTCCGCGGTTCGGCTCGACGGCGCCGTACAGGACCACGCCGAGCGCCGCCGCTCCGACGAGCCCGACGCGCCAGCGCCCCACCTCGGGTCGGTGGGCGTACCGCATCGCCTCTCGGGCCGCCGGGAGGACGACCTCGACTACCAGGAAGGCTGCGAGGAGCGCCGTGGGCACCACGGTGAACGTAGCGAACGAGCGCATGTGGATCACGATCAACACCGCCCACCACGCGGGAAGCATCCACCGCCCATGCGCGAGCGCGAGTAAAGCCCCGAGGGCGCCCAGGGCGCCCACGAACGAGAAGAACGGCTCGGCGGTGAAGACCGGATCGATCACGGTCTGCCAGATCCACAGTGGCGCGCGGCCGCTGGAGAGCAGCGTCCCGCCGTGGTCGGCACTTGCGAGGAACGGGCGAAGGCCGTGCCGGACGAGCACCGTCACCCACCACGGAGCCGCGATTGCCGCCGCTCCGACCGCGGCGCCGGCCCACGCGGCCAGCGTCCAGCGCCCGCGCCGCTCAATCGCCGAGAGGGCGACGCCGCTCGCGAGGAACACGGCGGCCTCCATGTGGGTGAGGAGCGTGGCCGCGGCGAGGACGGTCGCGACGGCGACCCGGCGACTCGAACGGTGCGCGAGGCCCGTGCGGAATGCGGCCAGCGCGGCCAGTGCGGCAGCCAGCCCAGCACCGCGCGTGAGTCCTCCACCCATCACGAGCCACTCGAACGACCGTGGGACGAGGGCGAACGCGGCAGTCGCCACGAGGACGGTGAGGCGGTCGGTGAAGACGGTCCGGGCCAGCGAGTGGAACGCAACCACGGCCAGCGACGCGCCGGCGAGCGGCAGCAGCCAGTAGACGTCCTGCATCGACAGTGGTGTCAGGTCGTCGACGAGCGCCGCGAGGCAGAGCGCGAGGGGTGGGTAGGCGAACGGGATGCCGGCGTCGTTATACGTCGTGACCGCCGGGAGGGCGTACCCGGCACGCTGAATGTCGGCCGACATGGCGGCGAACATGCCGCCGTCGTTCACCGGGCTCCCGGCGAGGAGGACGTGCCGCCCGCGCACCAGCACCGCCACGCCGAATGTCGCGACAAGGGCCGCGCGCCATGCGTCGAGGCGCTGCGCAGCGCCCACGAGCGCGGTCGCGCGGTCGCGCACCCAGCCGCGGACGAGCGGCAAGGCGGGGGCGACGGGTTTCCGGGTGACCTGCTCGTTCATAGGCGATAGACCGTACATACTCCGGGACTTAGCTGCACAACAATCAGAAGCTATGTGTGTGCTGTTCCACGCGCATCGGCCTGACCGGGGGTCGTCCGTGCTCACGTCTGTCCGGCTCGTCGGACTGTCGCTCGGCCTCGTCGTGCTCGCTTTCGCCGGGTCCTGTAGCGACGGTGTTTCGCTGCGTACTGAGGAGGCCTTCGGCGGGCGCGTCTTCGAGCTGCCGGTGGACCTCGTGCCGCTGCCGGACGGCAGCTACCTCCTCGCCCAGCAGTCGGGCCAGGTGCTGCGCATCGACGAGAGCGGGGCGGGCGAGGTGATCCTCGACCTCTCCGGCGTCGTCGCGACCGGCCACGAGGAGCTCGGATTGCTCGCCGTCGCGCCCGATCCGGACTACGAGCGGACCGGGGCGTACTTCGTCCACTATGTCGCCGACGGACCGCGCCGGAGCGTTGTCGCTCGCCACACGGTCGGCTCGCAAGAGGGCCAGACCATCCTCGAAGTTCCCCAGCCGTTCGAGAACCACAACGGCGGGGCGATGCGCTTCGGGCCGGACGGAATGCTGTACATCTCCTTTGGTGACGGCGGCGATGCCTGGGATCCGCTCGGGAACGGCCAGGACAGGCCCAACCTGCTCTCGACGGTCGTCAGAATCGACGTCACGACGCGGCCGGGTGAGTACCTGGTCCCGGCAGATAACCCGTTCGTGGACGGCACACCCCGGTCGGCCAAGGCGCTGCCGGAGGTCTGGGCCTACGGTCTGCGCAATACCTGGCGCTTCGAGTTCGACGAGGTGACCGGCACGCTCTGGGCCGCCGATGTTGGCCAGAACGACGCCGAGGAGGTGAACCTCCTGCGCGCCGGCGGCAACTACGGGTGGAGCGCGTTCGAGGGACCGGGGTGCCGCATCGACTCCTGCGCGGGCATCGAGTCGACGCCCCCGGTCGCCTGGTACTCGCACGCTGACGGCTGTGCGGTCATCGGCGGCTTCGTCTACCGCGGCGATGGCTTGCCGGTTGACGGCGACTACCTCTACGGCGACCTGTGCCGCGGGACCGTATGGGCGCTCCCGGTCGACGAAACGAAGGCAGCGCCCCGGATCGTCGCAGAGCTGGAGCCACCGCTCGTCGGGTTCGCCCGCGGCCAGCACGGCGAGGTCTTTGTGCTCCGGATGGGTGAGCCGATCGCGCGCCTGGTCGACTAGCCCCGCGATGCCTCCACCGGGAGGGACTCCTCGACGGGAAGGGCGCGCCCGATCGTCCAGTCGTACGCGAGGCCGCCGAGCGTGCCGCCGACGAGCGGACCGATGATGTACGCGACGAACCCACCTCGAGGGCCGGGGATGGCGACGTCGCCCCATCCCGCGAGGAACGCGACGATCCTCGGGCCGAAGTCCCGTGCGGGATTCCATCCCGCCTGCGTGATGGGGGCGAAGAGGCTGATCAGGACGGCCACGGTGAAGCCGATGAAGAAGGGCGTCATCCACTGCGGACGCGCGCCGTTCCGCGGATCGACGAGCGCGAAGATGAGGAACACGAGGATCGCTGCCCCCAGCCCCTCGACGGCGGTCGCGGCGAGCGGGCTGACTAGCGCCTCGGCGTGTGCGCCCGTGCCGAACATCCCAGGGTTCGGGAAGTACTCCCCGAAGATCATCGCCGATGCCTCGGAGCCCGCCTCGCCGCGGACGATGCCGTGCTCCTCCTCGAAGCGGTCGATGAACGGCCCGAACACTGCCAGCACCACCAGGCCGGCGAGGACGGCGCCGGTGAGCTGCGCACCCCAGTACGGGAGCAGGCGGTCGCGGGGGAACGAAGACGGTCGGAGCAGCGCGACCGCAAGCGTGACTGCCGGGTTCAGGTGGGCGCCGGAGACCGTCGCCGTCGCGTAGATCGCAAGGGCGACGCCGAAGCCCCAGACCACGGCGACCTGCCACAGTCCGACCTGACCGCCCGTCATCACGGCGGCGGCGACGGAGCCGGTGCCGAAGAGGACCAGCAGGAACGTCCCGACGACCTCCGCGACGCAGGCGCGCCCGAGTGACGTCACGGACGGCTCGATTCCGTCGTGACGACGTCCACGCCCAGGTCGCCGAGCAGCCCCGACACGTGGGAACGGATGTCCTCGCGGATCCATCGGACGACCTCGATAGGCTGTCCGGCCGGATCCGCGATCTGCCAGTCCACATAGCGCTTCCCGGGGTAGACGGGGCAGGCGTCCCCGCAGCCCATGGTGATCACGACGTCCGCGGCACGGACGGCCTCGTCCGTGAGTGGCCTGGGGAACTCCTGCGAGAGGTCGAGCCCCTCCTCCTCCATCGCCTTCACGACGTTCGGGTTGATCTCGCCGGCGGGGGTCGATCCCGCGGAGCGGACGTGGACTCGTCCGCCGCTCATCACCTTCGTCAGGACGGCCGCTATCTGAGAGCGGCCGGCGTTGTGGACGCACACGAAGAGCACCTCGGGCCGATCCCTCGACGTCAGCCCCTCGGCCCTCGCGAGTGCCTGAACGCGCTCGCGCGCCATGCGCTCGGCGAGCACGGGGATGAACGACTCGACGGCGGACACGGAGCGGAGGTGCTCCGTTGCCTCGGCGAGGTAGTGGAGGATGGTCTCCTCCGGGGCGGCGCGGCCGAGGTCCTCCGCGAGTCCCGCGGCGATGCGCGGCATCCAGCTCTCGATCATCGGTCTTCCCCCATCTCAGGCCAGGACGCCCCGGCAGTCTGTTCCGCAAGCTGATGGATGCGGTCGCGAAGCTGGTCCACCGTGCGGGCGAAGGCTTCGGGGCGTCCCTCCCGGACCGGGTCCGGGATCGACCAGTGCAGCGCGCCGGGTGACTCCTCGTGCGCCTGGTCGCAGACGGTCACGATCAAATCACCCTCGCGTGCGAGGCCCTCGACGGACTGCGGTGTGTGCTCGATGGTCAGTCCGCCGCGACGCCCGGCCTCGGCCGCGAGCGGGTGGACAGCCTCCGCCGGGTGGGTCCCGGCCGACGTCGTCGGGATGTCGGGGCGCGCGGCTTTCCAGAGCGCCGAGGCGAGCGGTGATCGCGCCGAGTTACGGGTGCAGACGAAGACGACACGGCCCGTTCGAAGGGGGGCGTTCCGTGTGTCGAGGACAGCAAGCGCCCGAGCGTCGAGTGAGAGGTAGCGCCGCCGGCCGTCGCCCTGCGAGCGAGTTCGGCGCACCACTCCGGCGTCCTCGAGGATGCCGAGATGGTGGGCGAGGAGGTTGGAGGGCACCCCGAACCGCTCCTCGACCTCGGACGGCGTGAGGTCGCTCAGCACGAGGGCGTCGACGATGGCCAGCCGCAGCGGATCCCCGAGCGCTCGGTGGAGGCTCGCGCGACGTTCGAGGTCGGTGGTGCTGGCCAGCGCTTCCATGCCTGCAGCATGTGTCTCAGCGATTGATGAGTCAATTAGCGTTGAGTTAAAAATTGCGAGGTCGGGTGCGCGGGAGGATAGACCTCCACCGGGGTGACTTGTAGGATCGGGCCGATCCGCCCCGGTGCCCGCGGACGCGCGCGGCCCGTCGGAAAGGCCTCGCATTGCCATTCGTCATCACTGAGCCGTGTATCGGCACCACCGACCAGGCCTGCGTCTCGGTTTGCCCCGTGGATTGCATCCACTTCGAAGAGGGCACCGACAAGATGCTCTACATCAACCCCGCGGAATGCATCGACTGTGGCGCCTGCCAGCCGGCATGCCCCGTGAGCGCGATCTTCCCCGAGGGTGATGTCCCCGCCGACCAGGCGAGGTTCATCGAGATCAACGCGCTCTGGTACGAGGATCCCGCCGCCGCCCGCGCGAAGGTCGGCGGGGGCGCTCCGGCACCAGCAGCCGCGCCCGCTGCGGCTGCCACTCCTGCCGCTGCGGCGGCGGCTCCGGCCGCCGAGGCATCCGCCGAGATGGCCGCCGCCACCGAAACGGCAGCAGCTCCCGCTCCTGCCGCCGCCGCCGCCGCACCCGCACCCGCCGCCGAGGTAGCCGCCGTCCGCCAGGTGGCGGCCAGTCTTGGCGCCCGCACCCCGCAGGTCTCCACCTACACGCTCCCGTCGGCGCTGCCGGTGGGGCTGCTCGCGCTCATCGGCGCGTGCATCTACGCGATGTTCGTCTTCCCGGGCCCAACCTGGGCGACGATCGACTGGGCCGACGGGATCTTCTCGGCGATCCGCATCGACAACGGCGGCAAGGTCGGCGCGACCGTGCTAGTCTTGCTGCCCATCCTGCCGATCCTCCTCGTGCTCTTCATCGCGACGCAGTGGAAGGCGTTCTCGCAGTTTGCTGCGCGTCACCCACGCCTGACGCGCACGTGGCGGGCACGCACGAATGAGTGGCGCCGCAACGAGGAATCTCGCGGCTACTACCTCGTCGACACGGTGAACCGCATCGCTCGCGACCGGTTCAACTTCCCGGACGAGAAGAACCCCGACCTCCGCACGTACGTGAACCTTCCCGAGCCGCGCATGGGCGTGGAGGTCCGCGGCACCGGCGACAAGGTGTTCCCGGACATCGTCACGCTGATCGAGCCGGGCATGTACCCGGTCGCGATCGCGCAGGTCGAGTCCAGGGAGACCGTGACGCGCGAACAGGCCACGTATGTGTGGGCCGCGCTCGAGAACAAGGACTGCCCGCTCTACGTCTACGTCCCGTCCGGCAGCCTGCGGGCCGCTCAGGACTACGCGACCTCCGCCGGGCTGAAGAACGTGAAGTTCCGGACCTGGCGCTGGACCCCGAACGGGATGCTCGTCCGCGAGACGTAGCGACTCCGTCCGCCCAGGAGCCAAGAGGGACGACCCCGCGAAGCACGACTGAAGCCCCGGCCACGCCGGGGCTTCTGCTTGTCCGCTGGTCTCGTGCGATGGCTTGACGGAGCTCAACCCTCCCGCGGGCGGGCGCGGTGGGGCGCCGGTCGGTTCAGGCGTCTCAAGCCGCGAGGGCAACGGTGCTGGTGCCCATCCCGTGGGGGCGCGCCGGCCGGCGCTCGGCCCGGTTGACGTCGTCGCCTGTGTGAACGAGCCGCCGGTGTCGGGGCGAGCAGTGTGTGCCGGCTCCGCTCGGCTCTGTCACCACGAGCCCCGCGGGAACGGGGATCGCCCGCCCCGCGGAGGCACACCAGCCCCGCGGGGACGGGCGATCGGGGCCGCGGCGGGAGTCCGCGGCCGGGAGCTAGGTGTACTGACCACAGAGGTGTGAGACACGGCTGATGGGGGGCAGGCCACCGAGCGAGCCGTGGGGACGTCTCCGGTTGTACCACCTGAGCCACCCGCGGAGTGCCCGAGCACGGTG